>Ga0315912_10005160_pt1 | contig 12092 bp, 9 predicted proteins | sample VfabasoilMG_FD_204469 | JGI IMG/M metagenome (GOLD analysis project Ga0315912, IMG submission 204469) | Garden soil microbial communities collected in Santa Monica, California, United States - V. faba soil | ecosystem: Environmental > Terrestrial > Soil > Garden | place: USA: California... | reverse complement strand
CCGCATACCCGTTTCAGCGCACATTGGAGGAGGCAAGGAAGCGGTTGGGCTGATGGGCGGATGAACACGCAAGGAGCGGAGACACTCATTGCGGCCAGATGTTCAACGTCTTGACCTACTGCTTCGACGTCTCAGCCCAGCTCTTCGACCCGCTGACCCCATCAAGAAAAGGCAGCGCAGTGGCAACCAACTTCGGCGAAAAGAAAATATCGTAGTGAGTCTGATCAGGCCGCGGCAATCCTCAGATTTGCGGTTGAGCGGGCGCAGTTCGCAATTGTGAGTACGGGCTAAGCCCCTGGCGGTAGCGTTCAAACGCGCCGCCTTGTAGGTTCGATTCCATGGGAGAAGATCGCGACGACGAATTGAAACGCGACGCCATGGCCGAATTGGATCGGCTCCTGGACATATCGCACCCGGAACGCGCGAGGCATCTGGGTGCGCTTGCGCAATCGCGACCGGATTTGCACGCGTTGGTCCTGGACCTGATGGCCTACGAGGAGCGCGTTATCCAGGGTTTCATGGAACCTGGGGCCCCTTCGTCGCCGGGTGCGGAGGCGAACCTGCGCGCCGGTTCGCGCCTTGGACCCTACAAGATCGAGCGCCTGCTCGGTGAAGGCGGCATGGGCGAGGTCTGGCTCGCCAGCCGCGACGATGGTCTCTACGACGGGCAGGTGGCGCTGAAGACGCTCCATCCGTATTTCGCCGGCGGCGCTCTGCGCGAGCGGTTCCTGCGCGAGGCCAAGGTGCTCGGGCGCCTGGCGCACCCGAATATCGCGCGGCTGCTCGATGCCGGTATCCACGAAGGCGTGGTCTACCTGGTTCTCGAGTATGTCGTCGGACGTCCCATCGATGTGGCGTGTGATGACGAGAAGCTCAGCGTGCCGGCGCGCCTCGCCATCTTCCTGCAACTCTGCGGCGCCGTGGCGCACGCACACTCGAGTCTCGTCGTACACCGTGACATCAAGCCGGGTAATGTGCTGCTGCGCGCGGACGGGGTTCCCAAACTACTCGATTTCGGCATCGCGAGCTTCTTCGAACCGGAGAAGGGCGAGGCGCAATCCGACATCACGCGCCTGACCGGCCGGATCTTCACGCCCGAGTACGCCGCGCCCGAACAGGTGCTGGGCCAGGACATCTCGACTTCGACAGACGTGTACTCACTCGGCGTACTTTTATACGTTTTGCTCGTGGGCCGGCCTCCGTACGGCGACGCAGGAGGTCCGCGAACGCGATGGGAGTACGCCGTCCTCCACGAAGAACCGCGGCGGCTGGAGCGAACGCTCGAGATGGGCGACCACGAAGCGGTGGCTGCTCACCGATCGACGACTTACGCGCGTCTGCGCCGTGAGCTCTCCGGCGATCTCGAAAACATCCTGCAAAAAGCGCTGCAGAAAAATCCTCTGGATCGCTATCTCACGGCCGCGGCGTTTGCCGATGACGTTCAACGCTTCCTTCAGGGTGAACCGGTGCACGCGCGACCGGACTCGGCCTGGTATCGCCTGGGCAAGTTCGCGCGGCGCAATCGGCTGGCGGTCGGCGCCACCGTCGCGGTCGTCGCGGCACTCGGCGCCGGCCTTGCAGTCTCGCTGTGGCAACTGCAGGTCGCGCGCGCCGAGCGGCTTCACGCCGAGGAAGTGAAGGAGTTCGTCGCCTCGATTTTTCGATCGGCCGACCCGTTCTTCACGGGAAAGAGCGACATGAAGGCTGCCGAGCTCCTGACGCTTGCGCACGAGCGTATCGACCGCGAACTCCAATCGAAGCCGAAAAACGCCGCCGAGTTGTTGAACATCGTGGGGAAGAGTCAGCTGAATCTCGAGCAATACGCCGCTGCCGACGCCACGTTGACCAAGGCCATCGAGATAGCCGAGCGAATGCAACCTCGCGACGATGAGTTGATCGCCGAGGCGCGGGTAGGTCTGGGTTGGATCTCGATGGAGACCAACCAGACCGACAAGGTCAAAGCGCTGCTGGAACAGTCGATGCCGGTGCTGCGTGCGAATCAGCCGCGCACCGCCCAACAATACTCGAACGCGCTGCAATTGCAGGCGAGTCACGCGGAAGAGGAAGGCAACCTGGACCTCGCCATCTCGAGCAGCCGGGAATCCCTCGTAGTGCTGAATTCCGCGTTCGGGCCCATGAATTCGGAAACCGTACTGGCAAAGCGACACCTCGCGCTCTACCTGGTGCTGGCACAGCAATATGCCGAAGCGCGGCCAATACTGGAGCAGGCGTTGCTGGACGCGGAGGCGATCACGGCTCCGGGGGAGCGACTCGCACTTCAGGCGCAGATCGAGTCTTCCTACGCACGGCTCATGATCGACGTGGGTGAGTTCGACAAGGCCATCCAGCATCTGCGCACCGGCATTGAAATCGCTTCCGAGGCCTTTGGGGAAAAGAGCCAGGCGGTGGCCGCGCAGCTCTCTCTGCTCACGCGCGCACACGTGCGTCTCGGACAGATGGACGAAGCGATCGCCGTTGCCAGGCGTTCCGTCGAGCTCAGCGAGCAAGCCGAAACTTCGGCGAGGTTGCTGACGAACCTCGGCCGTCATCTGATGATCGCGCGCAGGGAGCCGGAAGCTCTCGACGTACTTCGGCGCGCGATCGCGGTCGAAAAAGAACACGACAAGGGCAAAGGATCCTGGCTGCCCATGGCGCAGTCGGACTACGGCATTGCGCTGGCCCTGAGCGGGCGGATGTCCGAGGCGAAAGCCGTGCTGGACGAGTGTCTGACCGTGGCGCAGGCCAGCTCGGCGACAGGAGCGTTGCCGACGGCATGGAATGCTTTGGGCCAGCTGCAGCAGCTGCAGTTCGAGTGGGCGAAAAGTGAAATCTCGTTTGGCAAGGCGCTGGAACACGCCGCCGAAATCGTTCCTGTCCCGAAATTCCGCGCGGATGCGCTGCTCGGAATGGGAATCACGAAGCTTGCGCTCGGCCAACCCGCGGACGCCGAGCAATGGTTACGAAAGGCCGATACGGCAGCGCGAACAACCTACGTCAATCTGACACCGTTGCGCGCGGACATCGCCATGCACCTCGGCCGGGCGCTTCTCGCGCAGGAGAAAGTGACAGCCGCGCGCGAATCGTTGACCGAGGCTGACCAATATTGGCAGGGCTACGCGGCGACTCATCGAGGCGCCGGCGAGGCGGCGTATTGGCTGGCGCAGGTTCTTCGGGCGGCGGGGGCCGATAGTGAAGCACGCGACGATCTGGCACGGGCCGTGAAGATCCTGTCCGCGTCGCCGTTGCCCGGAGACGCGCAGATCGTCGACGCGGCACGGCGAGAATTGGCGCAGCGCCGCGCCGCCTTGTAACTTCGACCCATGGGAGAAATCACGGCTTTGCTGGACGAGGCGCGCCACGGGGATCGCGCCTCGCGCGAACGCTTTTTCTCGCGTGTGTATGCCGAGCTCGATCGCCTGGCCAGGAACCACCTGTCACGACAATCCCAGCTCACGATGCTCGACGCACCTGGCCTCGTGAACGAGGTGTACCTGCGGCTGGCGGAAAAGGAAGATATCCCCGGAACCGATCGTTCGGCCTTCCTGGCGTACTCGTCGCGCGTCATGCGCAGCGTGGTCATCGACTACGTGCGCGCGCGAGCGGCCGAGCGGCGCGGGAGCGGCCAGCGCATGCTCACATTGAATACCGGCGTGGCCGATCAGTCCTTCGCCGAGCCGCAACTCGAAGCCCTGGGGGATGCGCTCGAGTCATTGGAGCGCGTCGATGAGCGCGCGCACCGTGTAGTGGAGATGCGCTACTTCGGAGGCCTGGAGATCGACGAGATCGCCGTGTTCCTCGACGTCTCCGCCGCCACCGTGAAACGTGACTGGATCAAGGCGCGCACCTATCTACTGCACACCATGAACCAGGCTTCCGGCACCATTCGGTGAGCGAGCCGGGTCGCGCGCCCGCAAGCCCTCGGCCAGGCGCCACCGCGAAAGTTGCGCGCGCCGCGCGCCGGATGAGCCTTTTCGACCCCGAAATCCGTCTCTTACGGGTGACGCCGGGTCTTTTCATTGGCACCCGGCAACCGGAGTGCTTATGTGGAATCGAAACCTGTGTTCCTTGCTCGCCGTCAGCGTGTTTTCGCTCAGTCTCACCGCCTGCGGCGACGAGCAGGACCCGCCACCGGGACTCGATCCCCAGGTACCGGTCTCCACCTATTCGATAGGCGGCACGGTTACGGGAAGCACAGGGCCACTGACGCTGCAGAACTCCAACGGCACGCAACTCAATGTCGCGGCCAGCGGCCCGTTCACCTTCGCCACGCAGATGACACCGGGCGCTTCGTACGACGTCACGGTGGCCATACCACCCGCCTCGCAGGGCTGCACTGTGACCAACGGATCCGGCACCGTTCCGTTGAGCAGCAATGTCACCAACATCAGTGTGTCCTGCACCACCACCATCACCACGTTTTCGGTAGGTGGGGCACTGAGTGGGCTTGGCGTTGGCAAGACGCTGGTGTTGCAACTGGCCGCGGATGGCGGCTCCGTCACTCGCACCCTCACAGCCAACGGCGCGTTCACTTTTCCCTTGGCGCTCGCGAACAACGCCGAGTTCATCGTCAACGTGCTGACTCAGCCTGCCGGCCAGACCTGCAGCGTGGCAAACGGCGAGGGCGATATCAGCGGCGGCGCTGTCACCAATGTGGCCGTGACCTGCATCGACAGCTCCGCGTCGGCGCGTAACTGGAAGACAGCGGTGAACATCGCCACGGACACCGACGTGACGGACACGAATCGCATTCGCACGCCGCGCGTTTCGTACGACGCCGCGGGCAATGCACTGGCCGTGTGGGACGCGGACAACGTGGGAAGCGCGGGCTCGAGCATCTGGTGGAGCCGCCGGCCCGCCGGTGGCGCGTGGACCCAGCCTGCGAAGATTCCCGATTGGGCTCCGCCGCCGCCCGATCCTGCGCTGGGACTCTCCGTGCACGATCCCGTGCTGGCAGTGGCGCCGAACGGCAATGCCGTGGCCGCGTGGCGCGCGATGTCCTACCTGGGCGCGCATGTCATGAGCAGCACCTATACACCGGCGACGGGATGGACCACGCCCGTGTTCCTGTGGCGCAAACATCCCGACATGCCGGCCGGTGCGGTCGACCTGCGTATCGCCTCGGATTCCGCCGGCAGGATGCTGGTAGTTTGGGCTGCGGCCGGCACGATCCTCTACAACCGTTACACCCCCGGCAGCGGCTGGGTAGATAGCGCAACGGTGGAAGGCATCGGGCGGCCCGTGAGCCAGCTCATCGGGCCCGCGACCGAACCCGAGATGGCCTTGAATGCGGCGGGGCAGGCCGTGGCGATCTGGCGCCAGGGCATCGATGCCTCCCCGAATCTGCCGCATGACTACGATTTGTGGTCGAGCCGCTATGACATGGTCTCGGACACCTGGACCGCACCACAGCAACTCGAGGATGGTGAAGGGATTTCGTTCTATGGAAAAAGCCTGGTGATCGACGCCAGCGGAACCGCGACTGCACTCTGGTCGGACTATGACGGCACGCGTGCGCACATCCGTGCGTCGCGGCTGGTGGCGAATGCGTGGAGCCCTCCGTCCATCGTGGAGTCCGGCAATACCGCCGACACCGGGTTCGCCATCGACCCGCACGCCGTGGTCGACGGCAACGGCAACATCATGGTGGTGTGGCAACAGGGTGACGTCAGCCAAGCCAACTTCGTGGCGACGCGCTACGTGCCCGGCACCGTCTGGGGCGGGCAGCAGGTCATCGGCCACTACGTCGGTTCCTCGAGCGTGATCTTCTCGACTCAGCTCAGGCTCGCCGGAAATTCGGCGGGCCATGTGGTCGCGGTGTGGACACTGCCGGGCTGCATCCTGGCGGAAAACGTACCCTGCCCGACGGACGTGCTCGCCAATGAATACAACCCGGTGAACGGGAACTGGGGAGCGGAAGAAGTCATAGACAAGGAATACGACTTCCCCGGCGACGTCTACGGCGATGCCTCCACGCCCTGGGTGGCGGTGGATGTCGCCGGCAATGCGGTGGCGGTGTGGGACCAGGACGGCGCGCTCACCACCGACGGCGTTCGCTCATCGGTATTCGAATAGAGACGCGAGTACCACGAGCAGGAAGCCGGATACGGAACCTCCACCACAGCTTCCGCCACCGCTGGTGCTGGGAGCAGGAGCGCTGGTGACGGTGAGAGTGCTGGACGCACTTGTTGTTGAGATCCTGGTCGTGCCGCGTCTATTGAATGGAGAGCTCGAGCACGAGGGGGCTGCGGAAGGTCGACGAGGGCATCCAAATCAGCTGCTGGTGCGCACGCAGGTAGTCAGGAACGATCTTGTGGAATTCGTCGAAGGCGATCTTCACCGCCAGCCGTGCGATGGACGTGCCCAGGCAGGCATGCACGCCGCCGCCGAAGCCCAGGTGTCTGCGCGGCTTGCGCTGAATATCGTAGGTGTCGGGGTCCGGGAACTGGCGCTCGTCCCGGTTCGCCGAGCCGTAGGCAAGGCAGACGAACTCGCCTTCCTTCATGTTCTGCCCGTGAAGTGACACTTCCTTCATGAGGCGTCTGCGAAACCGCTGGGCGGAGGTGTTGAATCGCAGCGATTCTTCCACCGCGTCGGGCAGCAACTCTGGATTGGCGATCACGGCGCGACGCGCATCGGGATGGTCGGCCAGATTGAGCGCGAACATCATCATGAAGCCGCCCAGCGACTCGACGCCGGCCATGATCAAGGTCGAGGTGGTGAGCAGCACCTCGCGCTCGTCGAGCCGATCGCCGTCGATCTCGGCCATCGCGAAGTTCGATATGAGATCGTTGCGCGGTGCCTTGCGGCGCATCGCGATCACCTGGGCCGCGTAGTCCTGCATCCACTGGTAGGCAGCGAGGTGCTCGGGCCCCTTGGTGCGGGTGATGGGGTCGCTTTGCACCATGAGCACCGCCTTCTCGCGCACCGTTTGTTCCTCGACGATGGCCTCGTCGCCCGTGGGCAATCCGAGCGCGGCCATCAACACGCGCACCGTGAAGCGCGCCGAGAAGTCCTTGAAGTCGAACTGTTGCAGGCCGCGCAGCTCGCTGGCGCAATCGCGCGCGATGGCGCGAATGGGCTCACCCAGGCTTTCGAGGTTTCGCTTCATGAACGCATGCTGGATCAAACCGCGCAGGCGGTCGTGCCGCGGAGGATCGGTGGTGCCCAGCGTGGCGCCGGCGCGCCCGGGCAGCTCGGTCATCAGGTTGCCGCTTGCCGAAGAATAGGTATGCCAGTCAAGCCCGGCGGAGACGATGTCCGCATAACGCGATAGCACCCACATCTGCGCCTCGGGACTGAAGAAGCAGGGGTGCTCGTCGCGCAGTGTCTTGTAGGCGGGGAAGGGGTCGGCATCGATGGCCGGGGAATAGGGATCGAAGTTGAACATGGACCTGTCTCCTGGCTATGCGGGCGACGAGAGCACCAGCAGTCCGGTAGCCGTGTTCGAGATCGGGATGTGGTAGTTAGAGTGAACCCGCTCGACCTTGTCGCCGAGCGCGGCGCGCATCGCCAGCCACATCAGGAGCTCCACACCTTGCGTGCCCGTTTTCTCCACGAGCTGCGTGGTATCGAACTGCGTGGCCCAGCGCGGGTCGTGCACCAGGCTTTCCATGAAGGCGAGGTCGAAGCTCTTGTTGATGAAGCCGGCGCGTTCGCCATCGAGCTGATGCGACAGACCGCCCGAGCCCAACAGCAGCACTCGCTGGTGGCTGCCCCACGAGCGGATGGCCCGCCCGACCGCTTCACCGAGCGCGAAGCAGCGTTTGGCCGAGGGCAGCGGGAACTGCACGGTGTTGATGCACACCGGCACGATCTTCACCGGCCAGTTCTGGTCGGGCCACAGCAGCGCCATCGGCAAGGTGACGGCATGGTCGACGTTCATCTCCTGGCAGGTAGTGAGGTCGAACTCTTCGCCGATCAGCGATTCGATGATGTGCCAGGACAGCGCCTGCTCGCCGGCGATGGCCGGAACCTGCGGGATGCCCCAACCTTCGTCCGCGTTCGTGTAGCAAGGCGCCGCGCCGATCGCGAAGGTCGGCATCTTGTCGAGGAAGAAGTTCAGGCCGTGGTCGTTGTAGAACACGACCGCCACGTCAGGCCGGACCGAATCGATCCAGCGGCGCACTGGCGGAAATCCGTCGAAGAACGGTTTCCAGTAGGCATCGCCTTGCAGCTTCTGCGCAGTGGCGCGGCCAATGGCCGGTACGTGGGAAGTAGCGATGCCACCGACTATGTGTGCCATGGGCTCGTAGAGGAGCGTCAGTGTGCGGCCGCGAGCAACCGGGCCTTGAATTCTTCTTTCGTCACGCCGGTCTGCTGGGCGCCCAGGTCCTGCACGTCCAGCCCGAAGATTCCAGCGAGCTTTGCGAGGTAATAGACGTTGCCGCCCGCGGCGATGAGCTGCAGTACGTTTCGCGCGCGGACCGCCTCGCGCTGCGGCGGCGTCAGGCCGTAAAGCGCGCTATAGGCGTCCTCGTCGCGAAGGAAGGCGGCGCGGTTGTCGGCCGAGTTGAACGAAAAGCACATCTTGTTCAGGGCATACCCTTTCATGGCCTGGCGCCCGTCGAACAAGGTGGTGCCCGGAATATCCTTTGTGGTCATGGATTTGCTCGTTTCACGTCACGGCCCCGGCGGATCGTCCTCGAGGATGGACTCGCCATGTTTCTCCAAGTCGTCGTACTGGCCGTCGTCGATGGCCCAGAACAGCGCCCACACCGCCAGCGCGAACACGCCGAGGCCGAGCGCCACGAGTAGATAGGCGATGCTCACGGCGCGCGCCCCGCCAGGCGCCGCGCGTTCAGCACCACGCCGAGCGACGACAGCGACATGCCGAGCGCCGCGAGCCACGGCGCCACCAGGCCGAGCGCCGCGAGCGGCACCGCCGCGAGGTTGTAGGCCAGCGCCCAGCCGAGGTTCTGACGCATGACGCCAAGCGCGGCGCGCGCAGCGCCGATCGCGCGCGGCAGCTGCTCGAGTCCGTCGTGCACCAGCAGCAGGTCCGCGGCCGACTGCGCGATCGCCGAACCCTGACCCATCGCGCACGATACGTCGGCTGCCGCGAGCACGGGCCCGTCGTTGATGCCGTCGCCCACGGCGAACACGCGCCGGCCCCGCGCGCGTAATGCGACGACCAGGTCGATCTTCTGCTGCGGCGTGAAGCGCGAATGGGCGTGGACGTCCAGCGCGTGCGCCACCTGGCTCACCGCGAGTTCGCCGTCACCGCTCGCAATGATGACGTCGAGACCGAGTGCGCGTAGCGCGTCGACGGTCGCGCGAGCGCCGGCCCGCAGCGGCGCGCCGACATCGATCGACGCGAACGCGGCGTCCGGGCCACCGAGATACGTCGTGGCGTCAGCGACGTCGGCGCCCACGCAGGCGAAGCCGCGCGTGCCGAGGCGCCAACGCGCGCCGTCGATGATGCCTTCGATGCCCTGGCCGGCGACTTCGCGCATGTCCTTCGCGACCACGTCGGCCCTGGCGTGTTCGCGCAGCGCGGCCGCCAGCGGGTGCGCCGAGCCACGCTCGAGCGCCGCGGCAATCGCCAGCGCACGCTCGCGCGCCAGCGTCGGGGACGTCCGTACGTCGACCACCCGGCCCGCGGGCTCGGTCAGCGTGCCGGTCTTGTCCAGCACCACGGTGTCGACGCGCGCGAGGCGTTCCACCGCATCGGCGCGCGTGATCAGCACGCCGAGGCGTGCGAGTTGTGTCGACGCCGCGGTCAGCGCCGCGGGCGTCGCGAGCGACAACGCGCACGGGCACGTCACCACCAGCACCGCGAGCACGGCGGCGAACGCGCGCGCCGGATCGACGAGCATCCAGCCTACCGTCGTCATCGCGGCCAGCACGAGGATGGAGCCGACGAACCACGACGCCGCGCGGTCCGCGGCGCGCGCGATGCGCGGGCGCTCCGTCTGGGCGCGCTCGAGCAGCCGGACCATCGCGGCGAGCGTCGAGTCACCGACCGCCGCGAGCGCTGTCAGCGTGAGCGGCGCGCCGACGTTGATGCTGCCGCCTCGGATACGCTCCGCACCTTGGCGGCGCGCGGCGACGGACTCGCCCGTGAGCAGCGATTCGTCGAGCAGTGCGATGCCGGTCTCGTCGCCGAGCGTGGCATCGACCGCCACCACCGCGCCTTTCGGCACGAGGAACCGGTCGCCTGGCTTGAGGTCGGTGGCCGCGACGCGTTCCTCCGCGCCGCCGGCGATCAGACGCGTCACCTGCGCGGGCAGGCTGCGCGCCAGCGCCTCGGAGGAGGTCAGGCCGCGGTGCCGGACACTCATTTCTATGTAGCGGCCGACGCTGAGGAAGAAGATGAACATGCCGACCGAATCGAAGTACACCTCGCCCTGGCCGCGGAATGTGTTCACGACGCTCGGCAGCCATGCGAGCAGCAGCGCGATCGCCACTGGCACGTCCATGCCGAGACGGCGATTCGCCAGGTCGCGCCACGCGCCGACGAGGAACGGCGCCCCGCTGTAGAACAGCACGGGGGTCACCAGGACCATGCCCGTGATTCGCATGAGCGCGGACATCGACGCGTCGATGTCGCTCGTGCCGTACAACGCAGTGAGGTACATCATCGCCTGCATCATGCCGATCGACGCGAAGCCGACGCGTTTCAGCGCGGCGCGGCGCTCGTGCTGGAACTCGCCACTGGCCGCGTCCCCGGCGAGTGGCACGGGACGGAAGCCGGCGCGCTCGACCGCCGCGAGGATCTGCGCGAGGCCGGTGCGGCCGGCGCCGCTCCAGTCGACCGAGACGCGCGCGGTGGCGGAATTCACTGCGACCGATTCGACATCGGGCAGCGCGCGCACCGCCTTCTCGATGCTGCGCGCGCAACCAGCGCAGCGCATGCCCTCGACGATGAACACCACGTGCTGGTGGCGCCCGGCGTCGAGCGACCAGCGCGCGTGCAGCGATTCGATGGCGCTCACGTACCGCCTCCCGGATCGCGCGCGCGCAACTCGACCCGCGCGAATTCTCCATCGGTCGCGCCGCGCACGCTCCAGGCCGGCGCGTCGACGGAGATGCGCCAGCGGCCCGCCGGCGGCGGCGCGCAGTCGGCGGCGTACTCGCCGGCCGCGACGCGAGGTAGTTTGAGCGCGCGATCGAGACCGGCGTCGCTGCCGTGCGTCAGCAGCACGTCGAGCGCGGCGGGACCGCCGTCGGTGGCGGCGAGATGCACGAGGCAGCGGCCGTCCGCGGCCTCGAACGTCACGCGCACATCGCGCGTGACTGCCGCGCGCTGGCGCGCGAAATCCGCTTCGAGCCGCTCGCCTTCCCAGTGATAGGCCTCGGGCAACGCACGGTCCGCGCCGTGCACCGCGATCGCAAGCGTGGCGAAGCCCGCGAGCACCGCGGCGCCGGGCAGGGCCCACATCAGCCAGAAGACGGGATTCGCGCGCGGACTCATGAGCGGCTCCGAAGTCATCGATTGGGCGCGAGGAAGCGCGCCTCGGTGGTGGAATGGATTTCATCGTCGTCGACCGCGCGCACGGTGAGGCGGATCGTCTCCGCGCCCAGCGGCTCGTACGCCGCGCGCCTCACGCGCAGGGGCAGCGAATACACAGCCCCGCTCGGCACGCGATACTCGCGCTGCGGCGCGAGCACCGTGAGCGGCGACGACCCGTGCGCCTCGAGCGTGAACGTGCGCTCGCGCTCGGTCTTGTTGAGGATGCGCACGGTGTAGACGTTGTCGACGTTGCCGTCGTCGGTCAGCCGGTACAGCGAGTTGCGGTCGCGGATCACGTCGAGCGAGACTGGCGAACGCATCGCCACCGCGACGACCCAGCCGGCCACCAGCGCGGTCAGCAGGCCCGCGTAGATAAGGGCGCGCGGACGCACCAGGTGCGTGGGCTTGTGGTCGAGCGCGTGCTGCGTGGTGTAGCGGATCAGGCCGCGCGGCGATTCCACCTTGTCCATCACGCTGTCGCAGACGTCGATGCACGCCGCGCACGCGATGCATTCGATCTGCAGGCCCTTGCGGATATCGATGCCCGTCGGGCACACCTGCACGCACATCGTGCAATCGATGCAATCCCCGAGGCCCTGGCTCCGCGCATCAGTGCCGCGCCGGCGCGAGCCGCGCGGCT
>Ga0315912_10005159_pt1 | contig 12093 bp, 12 predicted proteins | sample VfabasoilMG_FD_204469 | JGI IMG/M metagenome (GOLD analysis project Ga0315912, IMG submission 204469) | Garden soil microbial communities collected in Santa Monica, California, United States - V. faba soil | ecosystem: Environmental > Terrestrial > Soil > Garden | place: USA: California... | reverse complement strand
GGTTACCAAGCATTACATGTATTTTCGCTGCCAATGGGTATTTAGTCACTATGTCGTCTTGCATCATTAAACCAATGAGTGGAACTACTAACCCTATACTTAGTGTTTCTAGCACCATGCCAACAATCATCATACACAACAGAACTATGGCTCCTTTCTGTTCAGTTGAGGTCAATAAAGATCTAAATTTACGAAAAATTTCCATCTTTCAAACGCCAGTCTTAAAATCAAGATATGCTATGCTAAGTCCGTCTTTCAAGGAGGTTTTGGCTTTCCAACCTAATGTTTCGGCATGACTAATATCCATCAGTTTACGTGTAGTGCCATCTGGCTTGCTTTTATCAAACTCCAGTCTTCCGTTGAAACCAACCGTATTACCAATTAATTCAGCAAGCTCTTTGATTGTGATATCTTCGCCAACACCAATATTAACCAGAGGAGGTACGCCATTATTTCTATCATTTGCCAAAAGTGGCTTGAATTGAGTATCGGGAAGGTTCATCAGGTATAGACAGGCATCCGCCATATCATCACTGTACAAAAACTCTCGTCTTGGCGTACCCGTACCCCAAATGGTTACCGATGATTGATGGTTAATTTTTGCCTGGTGAAATCTGTGAATTAACGCCGGTATCACGTGGCTATTTTCATGATGATAGTTGTCCCCTGGACCATAAAGATTTGTTGGCATTACGGCTAGGTACTTTGTGCTATATCTACGGTTATAGCTCCAACACATTTCTATACCCGCAATTTTGGCAAGCGCATAGGGACGGTTTGTAGGCTCCAATGGCCCAGTCAACAAATACTCCTCTTTGATTGGTTGTGGGCAATCGCGAGGATAAATACAACTCGATCCTAAAAACAACAAACGTTTAACACCTGTCAAATAAGATTGATGAATAACATTAGTTTGAATCGCTAAATTTTCATATATAAACTCTGCCGGATAAGTATTATTTGCGTGTATGCCACCTACCTTGGCAGCTGCTAAGAACACATACTCTGGCTTTTCAGATTCAAAAAAGTTTTTAACTGCAGCTTGGTTCGTTAAATCAAGTTCAGCATGCGCGCGCACCACAACATTGGTATAGCCTTGTACTTGTAATTGGCGCATTAAAGCCGTGCCAACCAATCCACGGTGTCCTGCTACGTAAATTTTTGCATCTTTCTTCATCTGTTATTCGTGATAATCCATCGCCTGGAAACCATGTTGCTTAACTAATTCATCACGTTGTGCAGATTTGAAGTCCTCACTAACCATTTCAGCCACAAGTTCATTAAAAGAGGTTTTTGGGCTCCAACCCAGTTTTTGTTTTGCTTTCGTTGGATCACCCAGTAAAGTTTCAACTTCGGTAGGTCTAAAATACCTTGGATCAACTTGTGCAACACATTTACTTTGCCAAAAACCTTTTTCTTCAAGCCCTGTGCCCTGCCAAATGACTTTCATATCCAGTTCTTTAGCAGCCACATTCACAAAATCGCGCACACTATATTGTTTACCAGTGGCTATGACAAAATCTTCCGCCACATCCTGTTGTAGCATCAGCCACTGCGCCTCGACATAGTCTTTAGCATGTCCCCAATCACGTAAAGCATCTAAATTCCCCAGGAATAGACAATCCTGCAGACCAAGTTTGATTCGAGCCAACGCGCGAGTGATTTTTCGTGTAACAAAAGTTTCGCCGCGAACAGGAGACTCGTGATTGAACAGAATGCCGTTACAAGCATACATACCATATGCCTCTCGGTAATTCACCGTAATCCAGTACGCATAAAGCTTGGCTGCTGCGTAAGGACTACGCGGGTAGAAAGGTGTAGTTTCTTTTTGCGGTGTTTCTTGTACCAAGCCATAAAGCTCTGAGGTAGATGCTTGATAAAACTTAGTCTTCTTTTCCAGCCCCAAAATCCGGATCGCCTCTAAAATACGCAGTGTACCTATTCCATCAGCATTGGCAGTGTATTCTGGCGTTTCAAAACTCACCGCCACATGACTCATGGCTGCCAGATTATAAATTTCATCTGGTTGTGTTTGCTGAATAATGCGAATCAAATTGGTGGAGTCGGTTAAATCGCCATGATGTAAAAAAAACTTAAGGTCTTTCTCATGAATATCTTGGTATAAGTGATCAATACGGTCCGTATTAAATAGTGAAGCACGTCGTTTAATACCATGAACGACATAACCTTTACCAAGCAAGAACTCGGCTAAATAAGCGCCATCTTGGCCTGTAATACCGGTAATCAGTGCCACCTTACTCATGCTTCAGTTTTCCTTCCATAGCTATCATCAAACCGCACAATATCGTCCTCACCGACATAGTCACCGCATTGAACTTCGATAATTGCCAGTGGTTCAGTAGCCATATTTGCTAGACGATGGCGGTGGGTTTTTGGGATATAAGTAGATTGATTTGCTTGCAAAGTAAATTCCATATCACCGTTGGTGATGGTAGCGACACCCGAAACCACCACCCAGTGTTCGGAACGATGTTTATGCATTTGCATCGAGAGTTTTGCACCCGGGTTAACAACGATGCGCTTAATTTTGAAATTAGCACTTTCCTCCAGCACCGTGTAGCTACCCCATGGGCGGTAAACAGTTCGGTGAATTTCGGTAAGTTCAGGTTTATGTGCTTTTACACGTGCTACAAGCGTTTTAATTTCTTCCGTATGGTTTCTGTCGCAAATTAAAGTCGCATCAGCAGTTTGAATCACCACAATACTATCCAAGCCTGCAGTGGCTAGTAGACTTGTCTGGCTCCACAACAAGCTATTAGTGGTATCTTGTGCGAAAACTTCGCCATGCATCACATTATTTTGATCATCTTTTGCATGTTTCTGGTATATCGAATCCCAGCTACCCAAATCGCTCCAAGCCATATCCACAGGCACCACTGCAACCTTATCGGCTTTTTCCGCAAGTCCGTAATCTATCGAAATATTGGTAAAATTCGCATATACATCAGCAAAATTTTCTTCTGTCATTGCACCGACTTGTTGCGCCATTTCCGGTTGGTATTTTGCGAGCAATTGCATGAATATACTGGCTTTGAACACAAACATACCGCTATTCCATAGATATCCATCTCTAACAAACTGTATGGCTTTCTCGGTATTTGGCTTTTCTACAAACTGTGCAACTTCAAATATTGGCATGACGCCATCCTTGAGCAGCTTATTCGGCTTGATGTAGCCATATCCTGTTGCTGGCTCGTGTGGTTTGATGCCTAGCAATACCAAATAGTCATCTTCAGCAGCTATTTCAGCCGTTTTCCAGGCTTCTAAAAATGCGGCTTGGTTATCAATGGCATGATCTGAGGCAAACACGCCAACTATGGCGTTTGCATCCCGCTGATGAACCTGATTTACAGCCCAAGCAATGGCCGGCAACGTGTTTCGTGCACAAGGCTCGGCCAGTACATTGGCTATCGCACCGTGAGCGATCTCTGTCAACTGACCTTTCACTTCAAACTTATGATCTTCGTGCGTTACCGTGAATAAATTGGATGCAGGAACGTGTGCTAACAAACGCACAGTGGTCTGTTGCAGTAATGTTTGCTCGCCATTCAAAGCAAGTAGCTGTTTAGGCCTAAGTGTGCGTGACAATGGCCATAAGCGTGTGCCAGAGCCACCACAGAGTATCACTGCATAGCGATTGCTCATAAATGCCTTACCTTACTATTTATCATTTGCGTTGCTTCATAACGAAGTTCATTAATTTCCGCCTCTAAAGCAGCGTGTTCCTGCAATTTAAGTTTGAGGAAGCGCTCTGTAATCAACGATTTTTCTTTAATGCCAGCGGGGGTCAGCAAGTACATATAGGCCAACTTGTTGCTGCTATTACGAAAATTAGTAGCCTTAAGCAAACCCACTTCAATAAGTGCTTTTAAGCAAAAGTTGACTCGGCCTAAGCTCACGCCCAGCTCCCGAGCCAAATCGCGCTGGCTAATTTCCGGATTAGCTTCTAATATTTTCAATATTTTATAGCGGTATTCGTCAGTTAACATATGGTTTTTAATTGCTAACAATTACACCGTTCAATGGTTGAACGCAGTGTATCAACATTCAATAAAACATTGCAAGCACTATTTGCAAAACAACTAATATTTTAACCCTGTAAACTTGCGAATATCGCGCAGTTGTCGCTTTGTTGGCCGTCCTGTCCCACGTTCACGCACTGCGTAATCAGCCTCGCGCGCAATTTTTGCGTTTTCTTGTTTTGCTTTGCTTGCTTCGGTTTCCACATAAAGCAAAGCAGCTTCCGGCGCACCTCGGCGAATGTTCGACAATCCAATCACCTGCACTTCAATTTCAATATCTTTATTGCGAATATTAATCAGCATACCGGTTTTGACTTCTTTCGCCGACTTTGCACGATCACCGTCGACGCGCACCTTGCCACTATCAACAGCATCTGAAGCAATGCTACGTGTTTTGAAAAAACGCGCGGCCCAAAGCCATTTATCTAACCTGCACTTATTGTTTTTGTCTTCGATCATAAGTCAAACTTAACCACAACAAAGCAGATGGCAAGCGCAAAATATGCCAAGAAACTTATCAATAATAAAACCGCCGAACTCTTTGATGGTTTTGCCCATGATGGCAAAGCGGGCGCCAGTAAGCGATGATTGAGTAAATACAAAGCTACCGGGAAAATCACTGTGCCTGCAAAACCAATTACCGCGCTCAGCAAAATCAAGCTGCCAGGCGCATCCAGACTCATTGTGAAGCTGGTTATCACTGTGAGCAAAGCAAACACCCAAAAATACCATTGGCGCAAACCATAGTAACGTGCCTTTGGAAACAGTGTATGGATGATATCTGCCTGCGTACGGCTTAGCGCATCTGCGGTTGCAAGCCATGTGTCCGCCAGAAATGCCGCCGCGACCAGCAAAAATAAAGCTTTCCCAAACACACCCCAGCTCACCTCAAAAAATTTGGCTTGCACCACTGCAATTTCATAATCTTGCGGAATCAGTCCTTTCGGATAAAGCAGCGCCCAAGCGAGCAAGCACATCATCAACGTCGTTAGTAAATTGCCGATGATGCCTATACCAATGTCTAAAGTTAAAAAGTGTCGCCATTTTTTCCAAAGCGCTGCATTGTGTGCATCTTCCAGCGGCAGCGCACCTTGCGTGGCGGCCACTTCTGACTTATCTGCGCTCACACCGGTAATTCGTGGCATATTCGCTGCCATACCACTTCCCTTGTCGCGTAACCAGTATGAATAAAACAAAATCCAAAAACCGCCCAAACCGGCAAATGTAATTGCAGTTAGCAGCTTAGTCGCATCTTCAGCCTGCCAGTTACTTGGCAATGTGCTTGGAAACTGCACAATCCCTTTGGCAAAGCTCGGTAAAGCTTGTATCACTTGGCTCTCAGAGCATGCCCATAGCAGCCCGAATACAGTGATAAGAGCTACGACTTTCATAAAGTTTTCAATGAGCTTGTAAATTTGCCGACTTAGAAAAACTGAAATTGCAAATAGCGCGATGGTGGCGTAACCCCAAAACAGTGTTTGTGATTTTGCATCCCAGCCAATTGGAAATTGTGTAAGCTCAGCCAGCGCCGTACCGCCGGCGCTGGCGAATGCGCCAAACCACAGGAAGGAAATGGTCATGAGCAACCACAAAAAAATGCCAAATTTTTTATTTAACCGAAAAAATCCCTGAAAGATGCTTTCACCTGTGAGCAAGGTATAGCGGCCTATTTCAAGCGATATGGGAAACTGTAATAAGCAGGCAGGAATAAGTAGGCTTAAAAAAATCAGGCCATATTTTGCAATCAAATATGGCCACCAAATAAGCTCACCGCTACCTTGTGCCAACGCCATCCAAACCACGCCCGGGCCTAATGCCACCCACCAATTTGGAAAGGCTGGCAGATTTTTTCTAAGATGTTTTAAGTAAGGTGAATACAAATTTTGTTCAAGATTTTTGCAGTTTGCTGTTTTGGGTTTGATTGCTCTCTAGGGTTTTACGATACCCTGCCAACACACTTAGCGCATGCCCCAATACATTATAGGTCGCATAGTTTCCGGCCAAGTCCTGCATTCCGGCCGCCACTCCCGTCAGGTATTCGATGCCTTCGAGCACATGGTCAATAGTAATCACATGGAACTTACCCTCTTTTACCGCTTGCACGACCGCATCATCTAACAATAAATGCCGCTGATTTCTTTTAGGAATAATCACGCCCTGCTTACCATTTAAACCAAGCGCTTGGCACACCCGGAAATAGCCTTCGATTTTCTCGTTCACACCACCAATCGGCATCACCTCACCAAATTGGTTAAGCGCTCCTGTAATGGCAATACCTTGTTGAATCGGCAAATTGGCAAGCGCCGAAAGTAACGCAAACAGCTCTGCGCACGAGGCAGAATCGCCTTCTACGCCATTATATTCTTGCTCAAACACCAGCGATGCATTCAAACTCAATGGTGCCAGATTTGAGAAACTAGCACTTAGCCAATTTTGCAGGATAAAAATACCTTTATCGTGATTTGGGCCGCTCAAATTCACTTCCCGGTCAATGTTTATCAGCCCTTTCTGCCCTGGATAGCAGCGTGCAGTTATACGAATCGGCGAACCAAAACTTGCGTCTCCCAATTCGATGTGTGTAAGTCCGTTCACCTGCCCCACCACTTGACCTTGCACTTGAATCAACAACTCATTATCTATAATCGAATCGCGAATTTGCATCTCAAAATATTGGTGGCGTGCATTTCTTGCGCCTATTGCAGCCCGCACATGTTCTGCAGAAACTGTGTCCGCGCTGCCTGCGTAAGCGGCACTTTCTAGCATCAAGCGCTCTAAAAATGCAAAGTTGGTACTAATGCGCGCTTGATCCTCCTCAAGGCGTTGCAGAGCGCCAATTAGAGCAGCTACCGCTTCGTTGGAAAAATGCTGGCATTGATGTTGCTCACACTTTTGCGCGATAAAGCCTGCAATTGCAGCGTAGTTTTCAACATTTGCGGTGATGCTGTCGGCAAACTCTACCTTGATGGGGAAATGGTCGAAAAAATCCGGGTTCTGGTCCAAACAATTATAAAAATCCTCACGCATAGCAACCAATACGAGCTTAACATTGACGGGCATTAAGGTATTGGAAAGTACGTAATTGGTGCTTTGTGCACTACTGGCAGAATCCTCAAACTGCAAAGTACCATTACGCAAAAATCGGTATAATTTTTCTAATACTTGACTGCCGTTTTGCTCGTCATTGAGTAAGTCACGTAAATGGATAAGCAGAGTGCCGCCATCGGCTTTATGTAAGTTGCCCGCACGTAAGCGCAGAAAATCCGGCAACATAGCATCGGCGCTCCCCTCCAACCATCCAAACAGCGACTGCTGACTAGGGTCATTATCGTAAACCACCGGTTGATGCAGTTTTTTCGATTGTGTATGTTGGTTATCTACCAGCAAATTTACACGAAAACGTGCAAAAAACACCTCGCTGATAAGCCCCTCCAATGCGTTTTCTGATTCGCCACTTGGTGGAGGTTGCCATGCTTTTAAGTGACTCAAAATATCTTTAGTTATTAGTTTAAAATAACTATCTAATTCTTTGTTTTCTATAATTTTACATATGCTATCAATTGCTAATTTCAACCAGCTTTCAGCACGCGTTAGCGCTGCTTGTTTCATTCCTGCAGCAACAAAATTAGGCATTTCCACCATCAACGCACGCGTAAAACTATCCATCTCGGTACGCAGCTTTGCTCCCAACCCTACCGGTAGCTTGATTAAGGTAGGCTGACTCACCTGCCCAAAATCATGAAGCGCCACTAAATCATGCAGTTTGGTTGACCCATTTTGTGAGATTTCCGTCATTGCACTTTGCATAAGCGATGTACGGCCGCTACCGTGCTCTCCTAAAACCAGCACATTAAACCCCGCTTGGCGCATATTAAGGCCGAACATGGCGGCTTTTTTAGCTTCTGCTTGTGCCACCCAGCCGTGAATGTGTGGTTGATAGCCTTCTGAACTTCCCACTAATTGCGCAGTCGTGCTAAACGAGAGATCGTTTAGGGAAATAATGGCATTCAATTCGTTTGCTTTTAAAATTTGCATCTTGTTACTGCTTCCATCTCGCCTGCGCCGCATCGTCGCTTAATTTAGCTTCCACCCAGCGCTCACCGCTGTTTGTGGCTTCTTTTTTCCAGAATGGAGCCTGCGTTTTTAAGAAATCCATTATAAATTCACAAGCTTTGAATGCCTCGCCGCGATGCGCACTACTCACTGCCACAAACACGATTTGTTCTAATGGCTGCAAAGTACCCACACGATGAATAATCAAACTATCGGTAATATCCCAACGTGTTTTTGCCTGCTCTTCTATTGATTCAAGCGCCTTTTCAGTCATGCCGGGATAATGTTCGAGGGTGAGCGTTTTTATCGTTTCGCCGTCGCTAAAATCGCGTACCTGTCCGATAAAACTTACGATTGCACCCACATTACCCTGCCCTGCAGACCGCATGGATACTAGTTCTACAGCCATGTCAAAATCCTCTGCTTGTATGCGCACAGTCATTTATCTACCCGACTAGCCACCGGTGACGGGTGGAAAAAACGCAACCTCGTCACCCGCTTTAATTGTGGCTAAATTATCAACCAGCTCATGATTGATCGCTGCACGCACCAACTGTTTTCCATTAAACAAATTCGCCCAAGTTTCCCCGCGTTGCGCCAAATAATCTTTAAGCGCAGCAATGGTAGAAATTTCCATTGGCAAAGCGATTTCTTCGGTCGAATAATTCACCGCTTCTTTAATCCTAGCGAAGTATAATATTTTTATATTCATATAGTTAAAACTACTATCTAATCTTATTTATCACTACTTATATCATCAACAACATCCAATAAATCTAACGATTCATTCGTCAACTCAACGCGCTCAATTTGCGCAAATCTGCGGGATATTTTTTGACTGCTGATATGCACATCTTGCGCGTTTTCGTGTGCCTTACGGATATTATCCGCAAGACTTTTCATACGTGAATCAAAACGCTCAAAGTCTTTGCCTAGTCTACCCAGCTCATCTTTAATGATGTGCACTTGTTTACGCATCTCCACATCCTTCAGAACAGCGCGCGCGGTGTTAAGCACTGCCATCAAAGTAGTTGGCGAAACCACCCACACACGTTTTGCCATTGCGTAATCGATAACCTCTGGATGGTAAGCGTGAATCTCGGCAAACACGGCCTCGGCGGGGATAAACATTACTGCGCCATCAGAAGTCACACTGGGGATAATATACTTGCTGGCAATATCATCCACATGCTTTCTAATGTCAGCTTTAAATTGCTTCTCTGCCTGATTCTGTGCGGATTCTGACAGGTTTTTATCAAACATCTTGTGATAATTTTCTAACGGAAACTTGCTATCTACCCCCACAATACCCGTGGGCTGGGGTAGAAATAATGCACAATCTACGCGCGCGCCATTTTCAAACGTGTGTTGCATTTTGTAGCTATCAGGTGGCAAAACGTTGCGCACCAAGCCCTCCAACTGTACTTCACCATAAGCTCCGCGGCTTTTTTTATCACCAAGCAAATCTTGCAGACTCACCATATTGACCGTCAGACCGTCGATCTTCTTCTGCGCTTCGTCTATAGTGGCAAGGCGTTGCATCACGCTAACAAACGTCTCGTTGGTCTTTTTAAAGCCCTCCTCCAAGCGTTCCGAGACTTTTCCACCGATTTCCTCAAGTCTGGCGTCTACAATTTTACCTAGTGATTCAATGGTTTGTGTAAGCGTAGTGGTGGCTTTCAGCATGGTGTCATTCACAGTCATCTGCTGCGATTTACCTTGCTCGCTAAGTGTGTCTCTCATACGCTCGCCATTATCCTGCAAAGCAGTACTTATTCGCTCACTCATTTCATGTGAGCTAGTATTCATGCGGTCTGCAAGCTTGTTCATTGCATCATTCAAATCCAGCAACATTGCGCGATGCTTATCTTCCAGAGTTTGCAATAGCTTCGTTTCTGCTGAGTTTTTAAACGAACGCCAGGCCAGCCATGCGAGCAATGCAAGCTGCAAAATAACAAGAAAAACTAACAGATTGGTCATATGGGAATTATAACCGACTTAAACATACAGAGCGCCTCAGAAAGGCTCTAATAGAAAAAGTTAATCTTTAATTACAATATTTTTATAATCGGCTGGCGCAACAGGATAAGTCGGTTTTAGCTTTTTAAGATGCGCTAAAAGTATCTTCGAAACTAACAAGTTGCGATACGTTTTACTGTTCGCAGGTATCACATACCAAGGCGCATGTTCAGTTGATGTAGCAGCAATCGCATTCTCGTAAGCCTTCATGTATTGCGGCCAAAGCGCACGCTCTTTCAAATCATTCGGATTAAATTTCCAGGTCTTGGTTGGATCATCAATGCGTCTTTGCATACGCACTTTTTGCTCGGCTTTAGAGATATGTAGATAACACTTGATAATTGTTGTGCCGGTTTCAGCTAGCATCCGCTCAAAATCATTAATCTGTTTGTAGCGGCGCTTACATTCCGCATCATCAATCCAATCATGCACCTTCACAATCAGCACATCTTCGTAATGACTGCGATTGAAAATCACAATCTCGCCCGCGCGTGGCACCACAGAATGCACGCGCCAAAGGTAATCATGAGCCAATTCTTCACTGCTTGGCGCTTTAAAACTGGCAAGCCTAATACCTAAGGGATCGCATTCACTAAACACATGCTCTACCGTACCATCTTTACCGCTGGCATCCATGCCCTGTAACACCAGCAACACCTTGTGCTTACCTTGCGCGTATAAGATATCCTGCAGCGCATTGATTTCCGTCGCCACTTTCTCAAGCTCTGCTACAGCCTCTTCTTTGCTTCCTTTGCGCGCAGATTTATCCTGTGCATCATAATCACTCAAAGAAAACTTGGATTTAGGTTTAATACGATAGTCATTGATGTTCATAGCATCTTCCCTTGTTTTACGATTCCCAAAATTAAAGAGTTTGTGATTAATTTATATAATAGTTATACTTTTTACCATGAAAACAACAACCAACCCTCATAAAAAATTAAGTTTTTATTTGGTGTCTACTGTACGTTAGGGTTTATCTTGAGTCAGAACATTACATTTCGTAATACAGCCATTTTCATATTAGCTGTGGTCGTAATGTTGGCGGTCATGATTGGTTCTATTTACTATCCGTTTCCGAATGGCCAACCAATGGATGTAGAGGGTTTTATTAAGCTTTGGCTTCGTGAGGTTATCTTGCTTGGAGGTATCCTAATTGCTTTTATTTTTGTTGGTATCCGCTGGTTATTTCAGCGTTCCAAGCCACGCCAATCTGGAGAGCAAAATGCACCCTAACCCATCCATCAAGCGGACGCGCTAAAGCGCGCCCCTTACGTCAACCGTTGGGCATCACGCAACCCTCTCGCATGAAATCTACCGAAGCATCTGATCCAATGCGCGGGGTACGTCGAGTCCTAGGCTGGGCAGTCATTCCCACGGTGCTCTACATGCTGTATGCCGCAATCACGGGAAGCGAGCTACCTTCGCTGTCTAGAAGACCTGGCCCGCACGTCCCCATCACTTGGTCCGAGACCCCGATTCAGTTTCTAATCTCTGGCATTGCGGTGTATGCGGCCATGGCATTTGCAATGCTCATTCTCTATGGGCTTGTCCAACTCGTTCTCAGCAAACGGTAGAGCAGCGAGTGTGACGCCTATACGCAATTACCAGCCCCTCTTGCCTCAAACCAACATTGCTCGCACAATAACCTTTTATTAACTTCATGCTGTACACACATGAGCGTTCAACGCATCACAAAATTAGCCGCTTCCAGCCTGGCTGCCGAGGAATATTACCTACCTAAGGAAAAACTCATTTCCGGCAATCCCAGGCAAACCATTTGGCAGCATTACACGGATGAAACACATAAATTCAGTACGGGAATCTGGCAAAGCGAGGTTGGTAAATGGAATATCAACTATGCCGAAGAAGAGTTCTGCCAATTGCTTGAAGGCGTAAGCGTGATTACTGATAAGGATGGCAAGGCAGTTACCGTTACAGCAGGCGAAAGTTTTGTTATCCCCAAAGGATTTTTCGGCAC
>Ga0315912_10005158_pt1 | contig 12093 bp, 14 predicted proteins | sample VfabasoilMG_FD_204469 | JGI IMG/M metagenome (GOLD analysis project Ga0315912, IMG submission 204469) | Garden soil microbial communities collected in Santa Monica, California, United States - V. faba soil | ecosystem: Environmental > Terrestrial > Soil > Garden | place: USA: California... | reverse complement strand
ACACCAGTACCTGCGTCAATTAGCACATCATCGTCTAGCAATAAAGAGGTGGTGCGCATATTGCCACCAATACCTCCACTACATCCTAAAATTTTTATCTGCATCTAATCACTTTATATATGATTTGTGTCATAAATGTCAAAAATTCGCCAAGACTCAACTCGCTTAAATCGAACAATATAGCTAAGAGAAGCACTAAATTTCACTAACCGCAGCCTGCCACTACACCTTAATACAGCCATCAAACCTACAAATGCAGGTTAAAGTCGCCTAGCGAATTTAAGCTACCCAAAATGGGTGTAAGCAATAAACCTGCCACACAAGGCCGACTAAATTTTTTAATTTTTAACACTCGGAGATTTTTCTTACACATATCTATCACTAAGACAAACATAAATAGCGGATACTTTAAGCTGAGTGTTGAATCATTAAATTAAAAGGCATTAAAAACGAAAGTATGCTTTAATTAATTGATTTTAATTAATTATTTGATGGGTTATAGTGAATAGTACAAATGCCTGATGTTCCGGTAGAAATTTTCTCGAGCACCAATCTAAATGCAAGTGCTGAAGCCAGCGTTATCTGGCTACATGGCTTAGGTGCAGACGGTAATGACTTTGTTCCCATTATCGAAATGCTTGATTTGCCAAATATCCGCTTTGTTCTACCGCATGCACCTTATCGAAAAGTAACCATAAACAACGGTTACGAAATGCGCGCATGGTACGATTTATTTGGGCTCACTATCGGATCCAAAGAAGATGAAAGCGGTATTCACGAAACACAAATGTATATCGAGTCGCTCATTGCACAGGAAATAAAACAGGGTGTCGCCTACAATAAAATTGTACTAGCGGGGTTCTCTCAAGGCGGTGCAATGGCACTACATACAGCACTGCGCCAAAAGCAAGCGTTAGCGGGGGTTCTGGCACTATCAGCCTATTTGCCTTTAAAATCATCTTTGAAGGCAGAAAAAACATCTGCAAACCAGAATGCGCCTATTTTCATGGCACATGGTATCTACGATGAGGTAATTAGTTTAGCGACATGCATTGTTTCAAGAGACATTCTACAAGCAGAGGGATATCAAATCGAATGGCATCAATATCCGATGGCCCATAGCGTATGTATGGATGAGATCAATGATATTCGCGCATTTTTATTAGACGTTCTTGATGTTTAATACGCAAGTCGCGTTTGTTTTGTTAAAATAAACGGAACTGACTAAAACTATAAAAAATGTCGCACAAAAGTCAATCATCGACACCCAATTTTGAATCTGCAATTGCGGAATTGGAGGCTATTGTCGGTCAAATGGAATCTGGAAATCTTCCATTGGAACAGTCACTTAATGCATATAAACGTGGTACAGAACTGCTACAGATTTGCCAAAAATCACTTGCTGACATTGAGCAACAAGTACGCATTCTCTCAGATAAAAACAAGTTGGACGTATTTAGCTCAAATACTGAATAGAACAAATTTTGAATAATCCTATGGACCTAGTTGCAGACCAAGCCACAGCATTTAACGTATGGGTTGGTAGTAAGCAAAAACATATAGAGAGTGTGTTAGATAAACACCTTCCAGCAGCAAACATTGTGCCTGAGCGCTTGCACGAGGCAATGCGCTATTCTGCACTAGGTGGCGGTAAACGTATACGTGCTTTATTGGCCTATGCAGCAGGTGAGTTTTGCGGTGCAGACCTTGAGAAAGTGGATATTCCCGCCGCTTCGGTTGAATTGATTCATGCCTTTTCGCTCGTACATGATGACATGCCTTGTATGGATAATGATGACTTGCGTCGTGGCAAGGCCTCTACCCACAAAAAATATGGCGACGCGTTAGCATTGTTGGTAGGAGATGCTTTACAAAGTCTAGCCTTTCAGTTGATCTCGCAAGATATCAGTCTAAGAAGCACACAAAAAATAAGAATGTTGCACATGTTAGCGTTGGCCAGTGGCTCGCGCGGTATGGCAGGCGGACAGGCGATTGATCTTGAAAGCATGGGCATACCCCTCACTCGGGCCGAGCTTGAAACTATGCACATACACAAAACTGGTGCACTCATTCGTGCAGCCACACTACTTGGCGCTTATAGCGCATTCCGCCCTAATGAAGACAAGGTAAAAGCGGTAGATCATTTTGCTAAAGCAATCGGCTTAGCATTCCAAGTAGTAGACGATATCTTGGACACCGAAGCGGACACGCAAACATTAGGCAAAACCGCAGGTAAAGATGCACAACACAATAAATCGACTTACGTTACTATTTTAGGTTTGTCTGCTGCAAAAAATCTGGCGGATGAACTGCATGCAAATGCAATGGCAGCGCTCTCATTTTACGGGCGCGAAGCTGATTTGTTGAGGCATTTAGCCAATTTTATTACACTTCGTAACTTCTAAAAGCTCTCGTTTTTAATGTTTCCATTGTTATCTTCTGTTAACTCGCCAACCGACTTGCGCCAGCTTGACCGTGAGCAACTTGCTGCCTTAGCTAGTGAGCTGCGTGCATTTATGATCGAAAGTGTGTCACAAACAGGGGGACATTTAGCCTCTAATCTGGGGGTGGTGGAACTTACTATCGCACTCCATTACGTATTTAATACGCCAGATGATAGGCTCGTATGGGATGTTGGTCATCAGACATATCCACATAAGATCCTCACAGGCCGTCGCGACCAGATGGCAAAACTACGTAAAGCAAATGGTATTGCTGGTTTCCCTAGAAAATCCGAAAGTGAATATGATACTTTTGGCACAGGGCACTCAAGTACTTCCATTTCAGCTGCTTTGGGCATGGCAGTAGCAGCCAAGCAAGCTGGCGCTGATAGAAGAAGCGTAGCAATCATAGGTGATGGCGCTATGACAGCAGGAATGGCATTTGAAGCGCTCAATAACGCAGGAGATACCGATGCTAATCTGCTAGTGATTTTAAACGACAACGATATGAGTATTTCTAAGAATGTTGGCGCGTTAAACAATTATCTAGCAAGATTACTGTCTGGTCGTTTTTATGATCGCGTACGGCAAAGTGGTAAGAAAGTGTTAGATATCGTACCGCCTGTCAAAGAGTTTGCTAAACGCGCAGAAGAACACGCCAAAGGCATGGTGACGCCTGGCACTTTATTTGAAGAATTTGGTTTTAATTATATTGGACCGATTGACGGGCATGACTTACCTGTATTGCTCGACACACTCACCAATATTCGCGCACTTAAAGGCATGCAGTTCTTACACATCGTGACACAAAAAGGCAAAGGATTTGAACCTGCAGAAGAAGATCCAAACAAATATCATGGTGTAAGCAAGTTCGATCCAAGTAATGGCGTAGCCCATACCAGCAATAGTTCTAAAACCTATACACAAGTGTTCGGTGACTGGCTGGTTGACATGGCTGATATCGATGATAAGCTCGTTGGCATCACCCCCGCCATGTGTGACGGTTCCGGGCTTAATAATTTCGCAGAAAAATATCCAAAGCGCTATTTTGATGTAGGGATTGCCGAGCAGCATGCACTCACTTTTGCTGCAGGCATGGCTTGTGACGGTTTAAAACCAGTCATTGCCATTTACAGTACTTTCCTGCAACGCGCTTATGACCAGCTTATTCATGACATTGCCCTTCAAGATTTGGATGTGTTGTTTGCGATTGATCGTGCAGGCTTAGTGGGAGCGGATGGCCCAACACATGCTGGCAGTTTTGACTTATCTTATTTGCGTTGTGTTCCCAATATTGTGATTATGGCACCTTCAGACGAAAACGAATGCAGGCAAATGCTCACAACTGGTTACCAATATAATGGCATTGCTGCAGTGCGCTATCCACGCGGCTCTGGAACTGGTGCCACTACAAACCCCAAACTTGAAACTATGCCGATCGGTAAAGGCGAAATCGTTCGTCAGGGTAAAAAGATTGCGATTCTGACATTTGGTAGCATGTTGACCCCGGCCCTGGAAGCCTCATCTATATTGGATGCTAGCGTTGCTAATATGCGTTTTATTAAGCCCATTGATGTCGAACTAATTAAAAAATTAGCAAAAAATCATGACTTGATTGTCACTGTAGAAGAAAATGCACTGATGGGTGGTGCCGGCTCAGCCGTTCTAGAAACTATGCAAACACTTAATATATATATGCCAACGCTTTGCCTTGGCTTGCCCGACAACTTTATCGAGCATGGCACCCATGAAACCATGTTGGCAGATTGTGGTCTAGATAGCAAAGGAATTGTGCAAGCGATTCAAGCAAAACTATTAGCCGTTTAAGCTTGATTTCGAAGCTATTAGCCCAATATCAGTAAAAGATAATAAGTAAACCTATTTACACTTGAGTACAGACGAGTAAACTTTCATATTCACTGTGCGCATAGATTTGGAGATTTATGAACCAGCCTAGTCTGCCCGATACTGCCAGAATGCCTATTGAAGATGTCCAGAATACGCCTGACGTACGTCATCTGGATATTAACAAAGTCGGTATTAAATCTATCCGCCACCCTGTCATCGTAAAAGATAAATCTGGTGGTGAACAAAGTACTGTGGCTATTTTTGATATGTATGTACATTTACCGCATAACTTTAAAGGTACGCACATGTCTCGCTTTGTTGAGATTCTCAACATGAATGAACATGCGATCTCGATCGAGTCATTCGAAACGATTTTGCGCCAAATGGTTGACCGATTAGAAGCTGAATCTGGCTATGTGGAAATGCGTTTTCCTTATTTCGTGAACAAATCCGCGCCGATTTCTGGGGTTAAAAGTTTACTGGATTACGACGTAACCTTTATTGGCGAAATTAAAAATGGTCAATTTGGGATTACAGTTAAGGTATTGGTACCTGTCACGAGCCTTTGCCCTTGTAGCAAAAATATCTCTGATTATGTTGCACATAATCAACGCTCCCACGTCACGGTAACAGCGCTCATCAACGATTTTATCTGGATTGAGGATATTATTGCGCTTGTAGAAAAGCAGGCGTCTTGCGAACTTTATGGTTTGCTTAAACGTCCAGATGAGAAGTTTGTGACCGAACGTGCTTATGATAATCCCAAATTTGTGGAAGATATGGTGCGCGATGTAGCTTCACAGCTTAACGCCGAAAAGCGCATTGATGCTTATATAGTAGAGTCGGAAAATTTCGAATCTATTCACAACCATTCTGCGTATGCGCTTATTGAAAATGATAAACGTAAAAGGAATTAACTAGTGACTGAATCAGTAGAGAAAAAAAACGCTTCACTTTTTCAAATCGTACGAGCTGTATTATGGAGTATGCTAGGTGTGCGTGGGCAAAAAGGTTACGAAGACGATATCGCCAAAATTACCCTTAAACAAGCGGTAATAGCAGGAATTATAGGGGCTGTGATATTTGTATTTACAGTGCTTACTTTAGTGCAGCTTGCTATCAAGCATATGAGCTAAAGTAATTAAAAAAACGGGCATTGCCTGTTTTTTTTAATGGCGCAACTTAATATTTCTTGCTGAGCGTCATAATTGAATTTTCACGCTTAACATCTAACCGATTCTGTGCTGACATACCAAGCAATACCACTGGAGGAGACCCGCCCTCGGTGACAGTTGCCTGAACATTGTTCAATATTATTGTGCCAATTTTCAAGGTATTGAGCGTTACCAAATAAGCTGTAACAACACCATTCGCGGTAGACATATTCACTTTTTCGCCTTTTTCATAGTCAATTTTCGCGTACTTGGCATCACCACTATTTAAAGCTACGGTAGTAGCACCTGTATCCACTACATATTTAAGTGATACACCATTAATGCTTAAATTGCCATAAAAATGGCCTGCACTGTCTGCATATAAGCTTACCGGGCTATTTGTTCCACCACCACTGGCTGCAGGTGCCGCACTAGCTCCAACAGCAACAGCCTGCCCCATTTTAAGCACTTGACGCTTACCCTCAATCATAAAAATGCCAGAATCACTATCTGCAGAAATTAATTTTACGCCATTCGAGGTTTGACCAGCACTAATACTTTGTGGGCTGCCGCCATTAATCGTAACAATAGCCTTATTGCTGAATAAACCCACTACGTTTACACGGGTATCTGCAAATACTTGTGTTACAAGCAAGCTTGTTACTAACAATAATAGAGCTTTAATTTTTAGCATCTCATTCCTTCTAACTAAACATCCCGGCACGTCCATGCGTCTGTGCTAATTTTAAGCCTAATGCTATCACGATAAACCCCATGAGTGGAAATGCCGCAGCCAGTAAAAAAGTATTTTGTCCGCCCAAGTACTGCAGCGCATATCCGCCAGAAAGACCACCCAACGTGCCTCCTACGCCATACGCCACGCTATTATAAATCGCTTGGCCTTTCGCTTGGTGTCGCCCATTAAAAAACTGAGTGACGACCTCTACCGATGCCGCATGAAAGCTACCAAATGTCGCCGCATGCAAACATTGTGCAATGAGCAACAAAACAAGGTTATCTACAGCAACGCCTATGAGACTAAATCGGAGGACAGCTAACGCCAAACTAGTGAGTAAAATGGTTTTTAGACTAAATTCTTTCATGATTCTTGGCATCAGTATAAAAATGCCAATTTCACAAATGACACCCACCGCCCACAATAGACCGATGACACTTTTGCTGTAACCATGCTCAGTCAAGTATATCGAATAAAAGTTATACAACACACCATGTGCTGTCACCATCATGGCACAGCCTACTAATAGCGCTATAACAACAGGGTCACGAATGATTTTCCATACTGAAAAAAGATCGGTGTGATGTGGCGCTACGCTCGCTTCTTTTAGTGTAAAAGTAAGTGCAAACAAGGTTACTTGCACAGCAAGTAAAAACCACAAAAGACTTTTGATACCAAAACCATCCATTAAAAAACCTAGAATAACTGCCGCAACAATAAACCCGAACGAGCCCCACATTCGAATACGACTGTAATGGCCGTTAGTAGTAGCAAGATGGGCCAAAGTGAGCGACTCTGAGAGGGGCAAAGTAGAGCTGGTGAACAAACTAAGAGCCGCCATTACAAATAACATCGGCCAAAAACCCTGTGCCCAGAATACCGCAATAAAACCCAGCACACCTAATATTGTATTGACCTTAATCCAAATGGTACGTCTTGCCGTATGGTCAGCTAACCAACCCCAGAAATTGGGTGCAATAATACGGCTAATCTGGAACAACGACATAAGAATGCCAATATCTGCGGCCGAAAACTTTTCTGACTGTAGATACAACCCCCAATAAGGAACAAATGCGCCTACAAAGAAGTAGTAAATAAAGTAGAAGCGAGAAAGATTGGTATGTAGTTTGTGACTCAAGGGGTTGCAGCTAAAGTTTCGGCGTGTTACTTACAACATCCGCATTCTGTGCGCGATGTCGTAATGCATGGTCTATCAGCACCAATGCTAACATCGCCTCGGCAATCGGTGTAGCGCGTACACCCACACACGGGTCGTGGCGGCCAGTGGTTTGCATGGTTACGTCCTTGCCATTTTTATCAATCGATCGCCGCTCTTGCGGAATGCTCGAGGTGGGCTTGAGCGCAACATTAACACGAATCTCTTGCCCTGTAGAAATGCCACCCAAAATGCCGCCCGCATTGTTGGTAATAAAACCTTTTGAGGTCATTTCATCCGAATGTATGCTACCGCGCTGGGCAATACTGGCAAAGCCCGTACCAATTTCTACGCCTTTCACCGCGTTAATACTCATCATGGCATGCGCAATGTCAGCATCCAGTCTATCAAACACTGGCTCACCCCAACCCACTGGCACACCTTCTGCAACCACAGTGATACGCGCACCAATCGAATCACGCGCATTGCGGATAGTATCCAGATATGCTTCCAGCTGTGGCAATACGTCGGTATTAGGCGAAAAGAACGGGTTGTCATTCACCACATCCCAACTTTGGAACGGAATGGTGATTTCACCCAACTGGCTCATGTACCCGCGCACTTGCACGCCAAAACGCTCCTTTAACCATTTTTTGGCGATAGCGCCTGCAGCCACACGGATAGCAGTTTCACGCGCACTAGAGCGGCCCCCTCCACGATAATCGCGTACACCGTATTTTTGACTGTAGGTATAGTCTGCATGACCAGGACGGAAAGTATCCATAATTTTGCTATAGTCTTGACTACGCTGGTCAGTATTCCGGATCAACAAACCGATCGGCGCACCTGTAGTTTTACCTTCAAAAACCCCGGATAAAATTTCCACTGCATCATCTTCTTTGCGCTGGGTAACATGCCGTGAAGTACCAGGTTTACGACGATCCAAATCAAATTGCAAGTCTGCAGGACTTAGCTCTAGCCCTGGCGGACAGCCATCCACTACGCCGCCAATGGCCGCGCCATGCGATTCGCCAAAACTGGTCAGAGTAAAAAGAGTACCGAGTGTATTACCGGACATAATGTAAACTTTTGTAGAATTTGTGCTATTTTAACATAACCTTATTGCTTAAGCCCTTGAATCCACTGGCTATACACTTGCTTAGCTACTTTATTCAGAAAAAAACAGTGTAACTCCAGTTCTTGTTGCATCTCGTCAACTTGTTGGACTGCAGGGCTTGATACGGCCTCTGCAAGCTCGTCCATGCCTTCCTCACACCATTTTTTCACCATATCAACGGTCATTTCGATATGCGTTTGAAACGCAATATGTTTGCCGATGCTATAGGCTTGATTTTGACAGTATTGGCTGGAAAGAAGATGAGTCGCGCTTTTTGGTAAAGTGAAAGTTTCACCATGCCAGTGAAACGCATTAAAGGATTGAATGTTGCCAAACCAGTATTTTGCCGCCTCATTATCTTCCACTTCCACCCCTCCCCAACCAATCTCCTTAACAGGATTAGCCCCCACTGCAGCGCCTAAAGCTTTACTAATAAGCTGTCCGCCAAGACAATGTCCAAGTAAAGGGATATCGGCAGCTTTTGACTCGCGAATTCTTTCTAACAGAGGCTCAATCCAAGGCAAATCATCATTAACGCTCATCGGCCCACCCATTAGTATCATACCGCTGTAAGCCAATATTGACACTGGCAGTGACTCACCTTCATCGACCTTGACTAATTGCCAAGCAATATTCTGCTCATCTAAAAAAGCACCTAAAAAACCAGGCCCTTCATGAGCAACAAAGCGAAAAATAATTACTGGTTTCATTCTATAACCCTAAATTTTCCAATTTCAATATCATTTATTGTGTAACTGCCAATTGCATAACGAATCAACCGCAAAGTGGGAAATCCTATTTTAGCTGTCATACGACGCACTTGGCGATTTTTTCCTTCCTCTATTTTAATTTCGAGCCAACTAGTCGGAATGGCTTTGCGTTCGCGAATTGGTGGATCACGCAACCATAGTTGAGGCTCTTCCGGCATTACACGCGCAGTTGCTGGCTGAGTGACAAAATCACCCAAATCCACACCTTTTCTAAGTGGCAATAAATCCACTTCTGTCGGTAACCCCTCAACTTGAGCCCAATAAATTTTTAATTCTTTGTGTTTTGGATGGCTTAAACGATGTTGTAATGCACCATCATCGGTTAAAATAAGTAACCCTTCAGAATCTGTATCTAAACGCCCCGCGGCATATACATTGGGAATTGGAATGAAGTCTTTTAATGTGGCATGCTTTTCATGTGATGTAAACTGGCACACGACATTAAAAGGTTTATTAAATAAAACAATCACTTAAATTCTTTCAGGATAAAAATGGCTTCAAAAATTAACATCCCTGCCCATGGGGCCAAAATTACTGTTAATGCGGATAACTCGCTTAAAGTACCTAACAACCCGATTATCCCATTTATTGAGGGAGATGGCATTGGTGTGGATATTACGCCAACTATGCAAAAAGTGGTGGATGCTGCTGTAAACAAGGCTTACAAGGGCAAACGAAAAATTTCGTGGATGGAAGTTTTCGCAGGGGAGAAGGCTACTCAAATATATGACGCTAATACTTGGCTACCCGCTGAAACCCTGCAAGCAGTAAAAGATTATGTTATTTCAATTAAAGGTCCGCTCACTACGCCCGTCGGAGGTGGTATACGCTCACTCAATGTGACTTTGCGTCAAGAGCTTGATTTATATGTATGTTTGCGACCCGTTCAATATTTTACGGGCGTACCAAGTCCAGTCAAAAATCCCGAGAAGGTCGATATGGTGATTTTTAGAGAGAATACTGAAGATATTTATGCTGGTATCGAATGGGCAGCAGATACAGATGAAGTGGCAAAGGTAATTCGATTTTTAAGTGACATGGGTATGCGCAAAAAAATTCGCTTCCCAGAATCTTCTGCCATCGGGATCAAACCTGTTTCTATTGAGGGCAGCAAACGCCTGATTCGCAAAGCTATTCAGTATGCCATTGATAACAAAAGAAAATCTGTCACAATTACTCATAAAGGCAATATCATGAAGTTCACCGAAGGTGGCTTTAGAGATTGGGGCTATACACTGGCAAAAGAAGAGTTCGCTGCAAAAGAAATTGATGGCGGTCCATGGCTGAAATTACCAAATGGCATAGTGATTAAAGACTGTATCGCTGATGCTTTTTTGCAGGAAATTTTATTACACCCCCATGATTATGATGTAATAACAGCCCTGAATTTAAACGGGGACTATATGAGCGATGCACTTGCTGCCCAAGTAGGCGGCATAGGCATTGCACCTGGCGCAAACTTAAGTGATACTGTAGCTATGTTTGAAGCCACCCACGGTACAGCGCCTAAAATAGCTGGCAAGAATATGGCCAATCCAAGCTCCATTATTCTCTCGGCCGAAATGATGCTACGCCATTTGGGCTGGGTTGAAGCAGCAGACTTGATAATCGCTAGCGTGGGCAAGGCAATTCAATCTAAACATGTGACAGGCGATTTCGCAAGCCAAATGGAAGGCGCAACTGAAATAGGTACTAGGGAATTTGGTGATGAAATTATTAAATGGATGTAGTTCTAATAAAAAAACGGCCCGCAATGCGAGCCGATTAGTTTAAGACCTTCTAAGTTAAATATTCAATAACCCTAAGCCTTTTGAATATTTGAAGCTTGTTTGCCTTTTGGACCTTCAGTCACTTCGAAGCTCACACGTTGACCTTCTTTAAGACTTTTGTAACCAGACTCAACAATCGCTGAGAAGTGGGCGAATAAATCGTCTCCACCATCATCTGGGGTAATGAACCCAAAACCTTTAGAATCATTAAACCATTTTACAGTACCTAATGCCATTTCATACATCCTTACATAATACGAGGGGCGCCTCAAAAAGTTTGTATCAAGAACAGAAGTCGCGATAAATGAATAAAGCTGGCTACAAAAAACTCGAATGCAAACACCTTCGCGCTTTATATGTTACAAATTGTAAAAAGTCAAGCACAATGTTCCCTGTTGCATATATGTCAATCGATTTATTGGTATAAATCACAAATTTCGTTAAAAAACGGGAAATTCTTTACAAAGAAAATGTTAAAGTGCATTATTGAAGCAATATAAAATATTGTTTAACTACAATAGTTTATATAGAATAGATAAATAATTAGATTAAAAGAGAATTATTACAAATGGCGGCAGCAGCACCTATAACTAAATTGAGCGGACTCGCACGTATGTTAGTGCAAGAGAAATTGCTTTCTGAAGACGAAGCGGGCGCCATTCAGTCACAAGCTAATGTGCAAAAAACGCCATTTATTTCACAGGTGATCGCCAGCAGAAAAATCACAGCAGAAAAAATTGCTGAAACATCTTCTAAAGCTTTTGGTTTTCCTTATTTTAATTTAGATGCAATCAATCCTGACTATTTACCCGCTAAATCAATTGATCTCAAGTTGATGCAAACAAATCGTGTGATTGCATTGCAAAACCGCAATAATGTCTTGTTTGTAGCGCTTTCTGATCCAACCAACTTACATTCCCTAGATAGTGTGCAATTTCAAATGGGCATGACACTATCACCTGTGGTAGTTGAAGATGACAAGCTTGGAAAATGGATAGATAGAATCATCGAATCAAAAGATACCAGTATGGCCTCTCTCGATGTAGGTGATGATTTTGAATTAGATATGGGGGCGAATGACGAAGCTAGTGACATTGAATCC
>Ga0315912_10005157_pt1 | contig 12093 bp, 10 predicted proteins | sample VfabasoilMG_FD_204469 | JGI IMG/M metagenome (GOLD analysis project Ga0315912, IMG submission 204469) | Garden soil microbial communities collected in Santa Monica, California, United States - V. faba soil | ecosystem: Environmental > Terrestrial > Soil > Garden | place: USA: California... | reverse complement strand
GGCAACGAGAACACAAAGTCTTGCCGGTAGTATGGCGTGCCGATGAGTGTGAAGAGCTGCGCAACAGTTTCCGTCGATCCGGTCTTCAAGAACTGTGTCGCTGCATCGACGGCCACGTCTGGCGGCGGGATCATGAATGCGAGAAATACCAGCGGGAACAGCGCCGCCCGCGCGGCACTCGCCCCGTAAAACAAGACGTAGCCGCCGATCCACGACAACGCCAACCCTGCGGCGCTGACGCCCAGCGCATTCGTCGCGTCGACGACCGCAAACTGGCCGGCGAGCGACAGTGCAATGCCAACGGCGATGATCGGCAAGCCGAGGCCGAGCGCTGTCGTCACCGACGAGAAGATCGCGGCCCGATTCATATAGATCAGCGCGATCGACACAAACGGCACCAGAATCACGTGCGACGCCGTCACGTCCTGCTGCGAAAAGTCCACAAGCGCCCGCACGATGCTCGCGTGAGGCACCAGCAGGCAGATCGTGTACGCCGCGAATCGAAGATGAGAGGGCACGCGAGAAGGTATTACTGGGGGTCTACGTCGTACACGACCCGGTCACCATCGAGCGTCGCGTACGCAACTCTTGCGCGATCGCTTCCGGGGCCTCGAATCTTCCACGAGTCACCGTGGGGAACCATCGTCATGCGGCTTCGATCTCGCCACCACTGATCCACCTCGCCAGGCAATGCCATCCACACACCTTCGTGGTCACGAAGTTGCGCGAGATGCGCCAGCAAAGCCGAGTAGACGTCGCGCGCGCGCTGGTCAATGAGGTAGTCGGGGTGGGCAATGAAACTGATGAGGCCGTTCATCGAGCGAATGAGATCGATCTGCGCCTTCCACCGCGCGACCGAGTGCTCACCGAGGATATGGAACAGCGAGTAGTCCTGCGTAGTCGTCAGCGGGAGCTCGAGAATCTTTCCGATGAAATACGGCATCACCGTGCAGCAACCGCCACGTTGTGGCTCCAGGTGGGCTGCGTTGGGCACCGACATGTCGTACGAGAACTCGAAGGCATCGAACCATCGCTGGTCGCGATACATGGCTCCGGACCGGAAACCCCGGCACCCGAAATCCCGCGCATACGAATTGATCCGCGCCGCGCGCTCGAGAAACTGCGGCTTGTTGTGAAACAGATAGCCGTCGTGATTGAGATCGTGCAGATTGACCTCGAACCCGCGCTCGCGAAAGTGGTTGACCAGCGCCACCGACGTCGTGCCGCGTTCTTCTGGCACAACCTGAAATGCCGCCTTGATTCCGAAGGACTGGTCCAGGTCCATCAGCTCGTCGCAAAACGCCTGTCCTGCCGGGCCCTCGACGTCATGCGTCATGACCGCGCAACTGGATGCCCCTTCTGGCCAGAACCAGATGAAGGGGAGCCGGCGCGCCTGGCCTGTTCTCAGAAGCACACCGGCGGTGTGTCGCATCAGCATGTCGACACTCGAGTCCACTGGCCAGCGCGGAAACGCGATGGACTGCCAACCACTCAAACGGATCCGTTGCAGATGCCGCCGGACGGCGACGGGCAACAGCGGTCGAAGGAAGTAGTAGGCGTCCTGAATCGCGCGAGTGGCCGTCAGTCGTTCCCAGAGGCCACCCGATGTCTGCGGATAACGCTCTTCGCGAAGGTTGGTCACCACCTCTGCCAAATCGAACGGCAGCTCGAGCCGACCTCCATTGTTTGCGACGGCATCCGTGGCGTCGGTCAGGCCAGATGCAGGCGACGCGGCCACACGACCGCCCCGCAAGCGTCCGTACGCCATCGCCTCGCCAAAGGTGAAGTACCCCTCCACCGACGAGAGATCCTCGGCCGACTCGAACCAGGCGTAACTCTCTGGGCAGCGGAAGTAGTCAACGAAGACGTCCTGCGCCGCAGTGAGATCGCTCGCCGCCGTCTCAGGGACTGTCGAACTTCCCACTGACGGCGGTGTCCGCATCACTCGGTTGTGTGTAGCCAAACGGGTTAAAGCTGGACGATCTGTCCTTGCTGGTTCAGCGACTGTTCAGCCGCCTCGAGTAGCCTCACGACTCGCAAGCCGGCTGCGCCGTCGTTCATCGGTGACTCATTCTTCAGAATGCAATCCACGAAGTAGTTGAGCTCGAGCTTGAGCGCCTCGGTCTGCTCGACCTTCGGAGAATAGATGTCACCAGATCGGTAACTCACAAGGAGGTCATATACACCCTGACCACCCGCGACGTCGACACCCTTGTCGTAGACCTTGATCTTCTCGTCGGGCTCGAGATCGTTCCACACAAGCATCTTGTCCTTGCCCCCGATGAGGGTCATACGGACCTTCACCGGCGAGAGCCAGTTGACGTTGATGTGGGCGATCAGATTGCCAGGAAAGTAGACCGTAATGAACGCCATGTCGGCGAGATTGTTGACATGCTTGGCGCCGGTCGTCACAACCGCCTCGGGTTTGAGGCGAAGGATATGGTCCATGATCGAGAGGTCGTGGGGCGCGAGGTCCCACACGACGCTGACGTCATGCTGAAAAAGACCGAGATTGACGCGCGTTGAATCGAAGTAATAGAGCGACCCCAGCGTGCCTTTGTCGACGATGTCTCGAATCTTCTTCACCGCTCCGCTGAAGAGGAACGTGTGATCGACCATGATCTGCAGGTTCTTCTTCGACGCGAGCTCGATGAGCTCTTCAGCCTGCTGTGAGGTGGACGTGAACGGCTTCTCGACGAACACGTGCTTGCCGTTCTCGAGTGCAGCCTTGGCCAGCTCGAAGTGCGTCCAGACCGGTGTCACCACCGCAACGGCGTCGATGTCGGGCGACGCCAGGATCTCGCGGGCGTCCGTTGTGAGCGTCACGCCGGGATAAAGCTTGCTCGCGCGTTTGAGCGCTCCCGCATTCTGATCACAGATCGCCACGAGCTGGCCGTTCTCGAGGCCGCTCACGTTTCGGACGATATTGGGACCCCAGTAACCGTAACCGATGACACCAAAACGAATCACGCCGGGTCGTGGATGCGTCGTCGATTCCGGAGCGGGCAAACTGACTGTGCTCATTTCGAACTCCCTGTCATAGCGTCAATTCTCCGAAGAACTCGTGCAGGGTTACCGACCACGATGACATCGGGGGGCACATCGCGCGTCACCACGCTCCCGGCGCCGACGATCGCCCGCTCACCGATGGTCACGTTAGACAGAATGGTCGCGCCCGATCCAATCGACGCGCCCTTCTTCACGAGAGTTTTCTCGACAACCCAGTCGTTGCCTGTCTGGAGCTCTCCGTCAGGCGTGGTAGCTCTGGGGAACGAGTCGTTCACGAAGGCAACGTTGTGGCCGATGAAGACGTTGTCTTCAATCGTCACGCCTTCGCAAATGAACGTATGGCTCGAAATCTTGCAGCGACGCCCCACGTGCGCGTTCTTTTGAATTTCTACGAAGGCGCCAATCTTGGTCTCGTCGCCGATCTCGCACCCATAGAGGTTGATGAACTTGCCAAGCTTGACGTCCTTGCCAAGCTTGACGCTAGCGGCCACGGATATGAATTCACCTGCAGGCACACTATCGTCGTGTTTCACCAATCAGAGCTCCGAGGGGGGGAAGTTGAATGAGTGTAAGAGCGCGCTAAGTTAGCAGGCGCCCTTACCAGAGATCACTGCACGCGGCGTTGCCAGGAGGATCTTGATGTCAGCCCACGCCGACGGGTTCTTTGCGTACCTGAGATCGAGCCTGACCATGTCGTCGAAGGTCGTCCGGCTTCGGCCGTTGACTTGCCACAACCCGGTGATGCCAGGCTTGGCTTCCAACACTCGTCGATAGTGCCACGCCTTGTACTGCTGCACTTCGTAAGCAAGCGGGGGGCGAGGGCCGACGAGCGACATGTCGCCGATCAACACGTTCCAGAGCTGCGGGAGCTCATCGAGACTGGTCTTGCGGAGCAGGCGTCCGATCGACGTCACCCGTGGATCGTTGACGATCTTGAACGGCGTTTCCTTCGCAGCGTCACCGCCCGTGGGCGCCGCGCTGTTGATCAACTGGCTGACGAATTCCTTGTGGATCGCGTTGTCGGCGTCGGCATTCACCCGCATCGTGCGGAACTTGAGCATCATGAACGATCGCCCGTGCTCCCCGACTCGCGATTGCCGGAAGAAGACGGGTCCCGGCGACTTCAATTTCACCAAGGCCGCGATCAGAAGAAAGATCGGCGACGCCAGAAGCAGGAGCAGTGCGCTTCCCGCGATATCGATGGCTCGCTTGAGGCCCGAGCGCATCACAACGCCTGTCGACTGATGAAGGCTGCTCAGCTGAGGATCCGAAACCTGACCCGTCTCCGATGTTGCCGGCGTTGGTGCCTCGTGACGAAGCAAGCGCACGGAGAAATCGTCGCGCGTGTCCGCGTCGAGCCGCGGCGCGAGCGCCATCTGCACCCGCGACTCGAGGTCGCGAATGAAACTCGAATCGTTGACGTCGATCTCGGGCACGAGCACGCCGAGCTGAGAGCCACGCGTGAACCAGCCGAGGACGTCCGCATCGCGCTTGGCAACCGTCAGCGCTTCGATGACGGCAAACCAGGTCGCGGCGTCGCAAGACCGTCCGGGTATGAGAGACACCGAGATGAGTGCGAACGATTGGTCGAAGCGGGCCGCCCGCTTCTGCTCGCGAATCACTGCGTCTCGAAACAACCCTTCCTCGACGACGAGCGGAAGGCCCTGCCATTTCCCATGGGACCTGACACTCGATCGTTCTTCCCCCCGGAACGCCTTGGCGATGGGACGACGACTGACCGAAGAGGGAAGCGAATTTGAGAAAAGTCCAGACATAGTTTGGTAGCTACTTCGACTGCGAACCCAGCCGGACGACGCGAACTCGAAGCCGGTTCACCAGGGGCGCTGGCAAGCGGTCGCTCAGCACTCGGTTGACCCGTTGGACGATGCGCTGGGATGCACCCGGAACCGGTTCTTCGAGGCCTTGCGCCAGGACGGCACCGGCGACACGTCCGTCACGGTACCAGCCGATGAAGTCGATCTCGCGGACACAGTGCTCGAGCCCCTGGAGAAGGCTCGCCGCGGCGCCAGGCCCGAACTCGGTACCCCCTTTGGGGCATCGACGGAGACTGACGAGAAGCAGGTAGAACGTTCGGCCAGAGCGAACCGCCCGGACACGCTCGATGTTGAGGAAATGACGAAATGCCTGCTCGGTGTAGACATCGCCGTCACCACCTTGAAGGGCGACGACACCGAGAGAATCAATCGATGTCGGATCGTCCCGTTTACGGAGCGAGGTCTCTCCAAACAATCGGGAGTACCAGAGCAACGACTCAAATGCCATTCGGACGCCTTGGTTGCCTGCACATCTCGTGGATTCAGTGAATTGAGCGCCGAACAGTGTGCAAACAGACCGCCACTGAGGCGCACGGATTCTTCGGCCTTGTAACTCCGGTTAAGATCCGCCGTTTCAATCGTTTGCCTGATTCGACGGCCTCGCTTGCACGGCCTGTCACGCCTGTGAAGTTTCCAGAGTCGCGATAGCAGCGGCGAAAAGTCAGCGTGGCCATGGAATTCGGAGACGAACCGCAGTGTCACTGTGGGGAAGTTACACATTTGACACGGCGTTTGGGGACTTGAACACAGCTTCGCCCTCTCAGTCACAGCGGCTGCGTGACCGTCGATGACGAAGTTGTCGGACCCAAGTGTTTAGAGCAAGAGATCTTCCCGGATAGCCTGGGGAAGTTGCGTGAAGGGGTACAGGGTCAGTCCTTGTAGAATCAACTATTTACAAGCAGATGCGGGTCTGGCGGCGCAGGAACCTACTCCGAAAGTCTCGCTGCGCATGGACTTTATCCACAGATGACTAGGATCTTTGGTCCGAGGACGGGCAGAGAAGGTTATTTCCCCTCGCGGTAGTGACCGTAGTAGTCGCTTGTCGGAAGACTGCTCTCTTCGACACCATTCAGCACAGTGCCGATGATGCACTCCCGGCCCAACTCCGTAATCGCGCGATCCACAACTGGGTACGGGGTCACTCCCGCCCGAATGACGAGCACCGCCGCCTGCGCCATCCTTCCGAGCAGCTGCGCGTCTGGCAGCAGCCCAACGGGAGGGGCATCGAGCAGGACCCAGTCGAACTTGGTTGCCATCTCCTCCACGAATGCTCTCATTCGGGCGGATGCCAACCCTGCCAACGGATTCTCACTAATCTTGCCCGCCGGGAGCACAGAGAGTCTCGGCGACACAGCAATCGTGCTCAGCTCGGGACGATCGGAGCGCAGCAGATCGCTGAGTCCTTTGTTGTTTGGAATACGCAGCACTTCGTGAACCGAAGGCTTGCGCAGATCGGCGTCGATCAACAGCACCCGTCGCGCGTACGACTCGCTCAGCGTCAATGCCAGATTGACGACCGTGAGTGTCTTGCCTTCCCTGGGCAGCGCGCTCGTGACCATGACGGTCTTGAGGCCCTTTTCCAGTTGCGCCTCGTGCAGTGTTGCGGCAAGCCGGCGGTACTGCTCGAGAAAAACGCCACCATTCTCAGAGCCCACGACGAGTTTCGCGCTGGGGCTGACGGTGGGCGGCAAGAAGCTGGCTGCCGGGGGCCGAACCGGAATGCGCGCCGCCACTGGTGGCGGCTCGGGTTGCAAGCTCAGGGAATCGCCCCGAACGTTGGAGCTCCGGCCCTCGAGCGGGTAGTCGCCTAATGTGAACTCGTCCGACAGCCGCACAGGGGCATCGGGGGCTTTCGCCGGGATTCGCCCGGCGACCGGCCCCTGCGACGCTCGTTTCAACGCTTCGTCTATGCGACTCATTCAGAAATACCCTTCATAACCTCCCTATCGGCTCCTCGACCCAAAAAGCGAGAAGCGCCTTGGCCGCGACGCGACATCGGCCGCGTCAATCTTGTCGGTCGAAGGGGGGGCTGCCGTTTCAGGGGGTGAGGGGTTCTCCACGGTCTCGACCACGTCGTTCCCGCCGAAAATGCCCTGGCCTGACTCACCGTCACCACGGAAACGGAAATCGCGACACACCTCGAAAACGATGCTTCGGTCGACCGGTTGCCGATCGAGAGCCATCCCGCTTACCAATGCGTTGTCACAGATCACGCTAACGGTACGCGGGATGCCGCCGGAGTATTCGTGAATCAGCGCAATGCCTTCTCGGGTGAACAATCGTGAAGGCGTTCCACCCGCGACACGAATACGCGTGGCGATGTACGCAGCCGTTTCGGGCAGTTGAAACGGCGCGATCTCGCAACGAAGCGCCACTCGTTGCTTCAACTGGCGAAGCTCTGAGTCCTCAAGCCTGTCACTCAACTCGGGCTGTCCTGCCAACACAAGCGGCAGCAGTTTCTCGTCGTTGGTTTCGATGTTGGCCAGCAACCGGATTTCTTCCAGGAGCTCCGTGCTGAGTGCCTGGGCCTCGTCGACAACCAACGCCGTAATTTCCCCGCGATCGCGACGTTCACGCAGCACTCGTTCGAGCTCGTCGAGCAGCGTGGCTTTCGATCGCGACGCCTCCTCGGTCAAGCCGAATCGAGTGGCCAGCATCGTGACGAACTCCGCTCGCGTCAAAGCGGGATTGTTCATGTACACACAACGAACAGCCCCACAGCGCTCGGACTCCAGAGCGGCACGCAACAGAGTCGTCTTGCCCGTCCCAGCTTCACCGATCAAGACAGTGAGCGACTTCGCGGCGAGCAAGCCGTACTCGAGATTGCTCAACGCCTCCCGATGCATCGCCGTGAGATAGAGATACTTCGGGTTGGAGGTCAACTCGAAAGGCAACTCACGGAGGCCGTAAAAGCGTTGATACATGGAGCTAGAGACTCATCAAGCCCCAGGAGACGACTGCAAGCGAACCGAGAACGGTCGCCACCCCGGCAACATCCAACAGCACTCGTCGAACACGAGCGCCACGCTTCTCCGCCTGTGACGTGACGACCGGAACGAGCGCCAGAACCGGCAGGTTGAGCACTCGCGCCACGTCATCTTCCAGACTGAAGCTCGAGTCCCTGTACTCGAGAAACGCAGTCAGCAGGAACCCGAAGGCCAGACCAATGATGGCTGGCCCGAACGAGTACGCCAGTCGCGTGGACTGATTCGCAGCTCTTTCCGGAAGGGAGGCAGGGTCGAGGATTCTGAACTGCTCGCCGATCTGGCGTCGCTCGAGATTGGCAGCAAGCTGCGACTCTTCGCGCTTGGTGAGCAGGCTGTCGTATGTCTTTTTCAGAACATCGTAGTCTCTCGTCAACTCTACGAGCTCCGATTCCCGCTTTGGTACGGCCTCGACTTTTACCTGATACGAGGCAATCACTGCCGTGAGTCGCACTTCTTCACTCTTGCTCGTGGTGAGCTGGTGATCGATCACGTCCAACTCGGCCTGCGTGTCCAGGATTCGCCTTTGCCGTGCTTGCTCCGCGGGCGACTGCACAACCGGTGCAGCTGAAGGTGCCGGCGCCGACGCTATTCGGCGCGCTTCTTCAGCCACTCTTTCCCGCAGATCGCGAATCGCTCGTTCCATCTTGCGCACGTCAGGATAGTCCGGCGTATAGCGCAATTTGAGCTGATCAAGCGTCTTTTCCGCTGCGTCTAGTTGCTGCGCCGACGACATGAACACCTGCGACTCCTGGTTGTTCACCAAGATCGGCGTCGGGGTCACGATCGGTTGCGTCTGTGCTTCGACGAGCTGTCTCTCCACGAGGAGACGACGCTCGCGGGCCCGATTGGCTGATTCGCTGATCGACTGCAACTGGAGTTGTGCGGTCTGGATCGCGCGAAGGTTGCCATCGAGCTGAGACGGCAGCTCCCCGGAATGATCGCGACGGTACTGTTCGAGCTTTTTTTCGTGCTCTACGAGACGAGCCTTCGCGTCCTCGAGCTGAGACTCGAGAAACACGTTCGTGTTCTCAGCAAGGTTCTCGCGGAAGCGGCTGTTCTCGTCGATGAAGAGCGACGCGAGACGGCCCGTCACCCGTTGCGCCATCTGCGGGTCCTGGCTCACGTAACTCGCGCGGAACGATTGCTGGCCTCGCTGAATCTCAACGGGGCCGATGTCGGATCGCATTTTCGCGACCACGTCTTCCATCGGCGCGCGCGCACGCAGTTCGGCGTAGAGACCGAAATCGCCGATGACTCGTTCGAGTCGCGAACGACTCAGAATCTCGTCACTGATGGCCGGGAGTCGATCCGCCACAGTCGCCGTGACCGTAGACTTGACGTATGCGTCCGGCACACGCTGCGGAATGACCATGATGAGCGTTTCGGATTTGTAGACCGCGGGAATGCGCTTCGCGACGAATGGAGCCGTCGCCAAGCCGAGCGCCACCGGCACGACAAGCAACCATCGGCGGCGCCAGAGGATCCCAACAATGTCTTCCGGTGTGAAGCTTCGTCCTGGCAGCATATCTATTTACCTTCGCACAACCGGCACCCACAGCGAGAGCCCGGCACGTACACCTTTGCGGTCGAGACCGGGCGGCATACCCGGCGGCAACAGCACGCCATTCTTGAAATCGTAGTAGTAACGGAAGTACTCGCCGAAGAGTGCGAACGTTCTGCTTACCGCGTAACGAATTCTGACCGAACTGGTGTAAGTGTCAAAAACCAGGGCCTGGCTGCTCAGAATCGACTCGCCACTCGCATAGCCCAGCAAGAGATTCAGGTCAATTCGGTGTGTCAACAAACCGGAAATGGAACCTGTCGCGCCGTTGCTCACCACAGGCGTCGGCAAGTCACTGACGTACTCGAGCCCGCGGCGGATACTCCCCGTTGCCAGCCAGTCCTGGCTGATTGGGTAGCTCAGTGACGCGTCACCGATGGTGCGGTACCGTCTCTGGAACCCAGTGAGGCCGATCTGGCCTCCCGGATAGTCGGCGCCAGAGATACCGACATGGACTCCCATACTCGCACGGCGCGTCGCAGACATCGGCCGCGAGTAGTCGACGCCGAAATTCAACGAGACCTCTGTCGTATTACCTTCCGCCCTGTGCCCGTACTCACCTGACCGATATCGAAGCTCCGTGGAGAACGCCACGTTGCGGGTGGTATTCCTCGAATAGCGACCACCAACGTTGTAGTTGCTGACGTCGCTCCAGTTCTCAGTCTCCTGTACGCGATTTGTATAGAAATACTGGCCTGTCGCGCCGACGCTGCTGCGCGGACCGAGGCTGTGACTCAATGACAGCATGGTCGTATATGTGTACGACGCGAAGTCACTCACGGTGTAGTTGGGAGCAGTAACACCAGAGTTGCCGACCTCAAATGGAGTGCCACCGCCGCCGGGGACCGGAAGCACGTTGTAAAAGTATGTCGGCGAAAACGCCGCCGACTGATTCGCAATCAACGACGTCCCACCAATCGTCCTGCTCACACCGATCCCTGCGCGGTGACCAAGGCTCTGCGTGGTACCGAACTCCGAGTAATGCCGCAGCACCGAGTTCACGTTGGCGACAACATCCGTTTTGCCCCGCCACGCGTACATCGCGCCGGTGTCGAGCATTGTCGAGAAACCTCCGCCCTGAAGATTCCCCGGATCAACCGTCGAAATGAGGGCCGTCGTCACGTCGTTGTCGTAGCCCTCGATCACGGAGGCCCTGAGATCCAGTTGCGTTTTGGCCTCAGCACGCGGCCCGCTCCCGAACAAGCCACGTGTCGACTCAGGTGGGATCGTAACCTGCGCGACCGCAGGCACGTGCAGTGCGATCACGCCAATTGCGACAACCAACGGACGAACGGTGAATTTCACTGGACAGTCGCCGCGCTTAGTTGACCAGGATGGTGTCGTTCGGCAGCAGAAGGATGTTCTGCTTCAAGTTCTTACCCTTTGTGACGTCGTCAAACTTGAACTTGAAGCGCTTGTCCTGTCCATTCTCAGTGCGAAGGATGGTGATGTCGTCCTTCTTGGCATATTCGAGCAGTCCGCCCGCCGCGGCGATCGCCTGCAGAACCGTCATATCTGAGCTCAGGGGCACCACGCCCTGCTTGGCAATTCCCTGACCCAACACGAAAATCTTCCGGCTCCGAATCTCGCGGACGATCACGGTCGCGTCAGGCTCGGTAATGAACTTCGAGGCGGCCTGTTCGAGGCTCTCACCCAGTTGGACCGGCGTCAGGCCCGCAGCCTGGACGTCGTTCAACAACGGAAGCGAGATCTTGCCGTCGGGACGCACGACGACATCGGAGGACAGCTGTGTGTCTGCCCAAAACCGTATCGTGAGCAGGTCGTCTACTCCGACGACATAGTTGGGGGCAGTCGCTACGCCGACGGGAGCACTCCCGGCCTGGGCTTCCGGAACCCGCCCGGTTTGCTTGGACGGAGCCGACTCCTGTGCATCCAGCCGCTGGCCGAGGACTCCCACAATCGCCAGCGCTATCAGGCAAAGACGTGAAACCAGTAGGTGCATTTTTGCTCGACCTGACTGCAAAGACGCCGCCAAATTGTTGGCTGCGTTGAGGAATCCAAAACCTTCAACCCTCGCGAGCGGCGCCCTGCCAGAGAGGTGGCCAGAGGACGCCGACTCGCTCGGTTCCCCAGAAAATAGTCCTCGAATCCGAAGACATTTGGGGAGGGTACGGAAACCCGGGGTTAGGCTTTTTTGATCTTCTCGCGTCCTTCTTTGACGCCCTTTGTCGCGTTTCGGGTGTCCAGGATGAACGTGGAGTGTTGAACGACGTGGTCGAAGTCGTAGGCCGTGTGATCGGTTGCAATCAACACACAGTCTTGCGAGCCGAGATAGGCCGGCGTCAGCTCCTGGCTTTCCATCTCGGGAAGATCCGGATAGTGCCGGACCCTGGGAAGCTTCGGAACGTGCGGGTCGTTATACGAGAGGACGGCTCCGCGGGCGATCAGCAGGCGCATCAACTCGAACGACGGGCTCTCGCGGGCGTCGTCCACGTCTTTCTTGTACGCAACTCCCAGCACGGCGATCCGGCTGCCGTTGATGGGCTTTCGCTGATCGTTGAGGAACTCCGCGAGGCGAGTGACCACGTATTGCGGCATGTGAGTATTGACCTCACCCGCCAACTCGATGAATCGCGTCGGCTCTCCGTGCTTGCGAGCCAGCCAGGTCAAATAGAACGGATCGATCGGAATGCAGTGCCCGCCAAGGCCGGGGCCTGGATAAAACGCCTGGAAACCGAAT
>Ga0315912_10005156_pt1 | contig 12095 bp, 12 predicted proteins | sample VfabasoilMG_FD_204469 | JGI IMG/M metagenome (GOLD analysis project Ga0315912, IMG submission 204469) | Garden soil microbial communities collected in Santa Monica, California, United States - V. faba soil | ecosystem: Environmental > Terrestrial > Soil > Garden | place: USA: California... | reverse complement strand
GGTCGCGCTGCTGGCGCGCATCCTGTTTGCCAATGCCGTCATGGCGGCGCTGCTCATCTGGCTGGGCGGTGACCTGCAGGGCTGGCTCGACGCCCCAGCGCTGCAGCGCGCTATGCGCCTCGGCATGTGCATCGTGGCGGGCGCCGCCGTCTACTTCGCGATGTTGTTCCTGTCGGGCACGCGTTTGCGCCACGTGCGCAACGTGGCCGGGGCATAATCGCCATGGAATACGTGCGTGGATTGCAGGGCCTGAAACCCGAACATCTTGGCGCCGCCATCACGGTCGGCAGCTTCGATGGCATTCACCTCGGACACGGCGCGCTGATTGCCAGCACCTGCGGGCTGGCCAAACAACTCGGCAAGCCGGCGATGATGCTGACGTTCGAGCCGCTGCCGCGTGAATACCTCGCCCCGCAGATGAAGCCGGCGCAGGATCCGCCGGCCCGGCTCACGGATTTTCGCGAGCGCTGGCGGGTGCTGGAACGTTCGGACCTGCACTACGTCTGCGTACTGCGCTTCGACGAGAAGCTGCGCCAGCTGACGGGCGAGCAGTTCGTCGAACTGCTGACGACGCGCTTCGCCGCCTCGGCGGTGGTGGTCGGGCAGGATTTTCGTTTCGGGCGCGGCGGCGCCGGCAGCATCACGCTGCTGCGTGCCGCGGCCGAGGCCGGCAGGTTCGAGCTCGAGCTGGTGCCGTCGGTTTGCATCGACGACACGCGGGTGAGCTCGAGCGGAGTGCGCACGGCGCTCGCCGCGGGTGATTTTCACCGCGCGCGCGATCTGCTGGGTCGCATGTATTCGATGCGCGGCCGCGTCATCGAGGGAGAACAGCTCGGACGCCGCCTGGGGTATCCGACGGCCAACATCCGCATGCGGCGGCGCAAGCTGCCGATGACCGGCATCTACGCGGTGCGCGTGCGGGGCGTGGAGTCGTTGCACCCGCACGCGGCGCGCGATGGAGTCGCGAGCCTGGGATTTCGTCCGACGGTGGACGGAACCGAGCCGCTGCTCGAGGTGCACGTGTTCGATTTCAACGGCGTGCTCTACGGCAGCGAGCTCGAGGTCGAATTCGTGAAGAAGATTCGCGATGAAGAAAAATTCGCGAGTCTGGATGCGCTGGTGGCGCAGATGCACCTGGACGCTGCCGAGGCGCGCGAGTTGTTGAAGGCGGAGTCGTTGTGAATAGAGGAACGGAGCAAGTGGCAGACTACAAGAGCACGGTGAATCTTCCCGAGACGGGCTTCCCCATGAAGGCCGATCTCGCGCAACGCGAGCCGAAGATGCTCGCGGCGTGGGAGGCCAATGACCTCTACGCGAAGATTCGAAGCGTTTCGAAAGGCCGCCCGCGTTACGTACTTCACGACGGCCCGCCGTATGCCAACGGGGCCGCGCACCTCGGGCATTTCCTGAACAAGGTGCTCAAGGACATCGTGGTGAAGTCGCACCAGATGGACGGCTATGACTCGCCGTACATCCCGGGCTGGGATTGTCATGGCCTGCCGATCGAACACCAGATCGAAAAGAAATTCGGCCGCGTGGGCAACAAGCTCAATGCGAAGGAATTCCGCGCCGCGTGCCGCAAGTTCGCGCACGAGCAGGTGGATCTGCAGCGAGCCGACTTCAAGCGTTTCGGTGTGTTCGGCGACTGGAATCGGCCGTACATGACGATGGATCCGCGCTTCGAGGCCCAGCAGCTGCGCGCCCTGGGCAAGATCATCCGCAACGGACACTTATATAAGGGTGCCAAGCCGGTCCATTGGTGCCTGGATTGCCGCTCGTCGCTGGCTGAGGCCGAGGTCGAGTACGAGGACAAGACCTCATCGGCCGTCGACGTGGAGTTCCGCGTGGCAGATGCGGCCGACTTCGCGCAGCGCATCGGCGTGAATTTCGATGCCATTGGCGCCCACCCGGTGTCGCTGGTCATCTGGACCACGACTCCCTGGACGCTGCCGGCCAACGAGGCCGTCTCGCTCGGTCCGGAAATGGAATACGTGGCGGTCTGGGTATCGCGCAACCGGCATTCCGAAGTGCTGGTGCTCGCCAACGAATTGCTCGATGCCTGTCTCGCGCGATATGGGCTCGGCAAGGGCCAGGTGCTGGCGCAGTTCACCGGCAAACAACTCGAGCATCTGCAACTCGAGCATCCCTTCGTCAAGAAGCATGTGCCGGTGATCGTCGGCGACCACGTGACGCTGGAGGCCGGTACCGGCGCCGTGCATACCGCGCCCGCGCATGGCCAGGAAGACTTCGCCATCGGCGTGAAGTACAGCCTGCCCGTGGACAATCCGGTCATGGGCGACGGCCGCTTCCGCGAGGGCACGCCCTTCGTCGCCGGTCTCAAGGTGGACGAGGCCAACACCGTGCTCGTCCAGGAGCTGGAAAGCCGCGGCCGGCTGCTCAAGCACGAGACCATCAAGCACAGCTACCCGCATTGCTGGCGCCACCACACCCCGCTGATCTTCCGCGCCACGCCGCAATGGTTCATCAGCATGGACCAGAAGGGCCTGCGCGCGAACGCACTGCGCGACATCCGGAAAGTGCAGTGGATTCCAGCCTGGGGCGAACAGCGCCTGTACAACATGATCGAGGACCGTCCCGACTGGTGCCTGTCACGCCAGCGCACCTGGGGCGTGCCGATCCCCCTGTTCGTGCACAAGGAGACGCAGGCGCTGCATCCGCGCACGCAGGAACTGATCGAGCAGGTCGCCGCGCGCGTGGAGAAGGAGGGCATCGAAGCCTGGTTCGATCTCGACGCGCGTGAGTTGTTAGGCGCCGACGCCGATACCTACGAGAAGGTCACGGACGTCATGGACGTGTGGGCGGACTCGGGCATGTCGCACGAGTGCGTGCACCACACCCACCCGGACGAGGTGAAGCCGCCGGTGGAGATCTACCTCGAAGGCTCGGACCAGCATCGCGGCTGGTTCCATTCTTCGCTGCTGCTGTCGGAAGCGCTGTACGAGCGCGCGCCGTACAAGACCGTGTTGACCCATGGATTCACGGTGGACGAGAAGGGCGTCAAGATGTCCAAGCACCTGGGCAACGTGATCGTGCCGCAGAAGGTCATGGCGTCCTCGGGCGCGGACGTGTTGCGCCTGTGGATCGCAGCGACTGACTACTCGAACGAGATGGCGCTGTCCGAGGAAATCCTGAAGCGCATGTCGGAGTCGTACCGGCGCATGCGCAACACCGTGCGCTTCCTGCTCGGCAACCTCTCCGGATTCGATCCGGCAGTGGATGCCGTGGCGCCGGCCGACATGGTGGCCATCGATCGCTGGGCGCTGGCGCGCACGGCGGCGTTGCAGGAGGAGATCGCCGAGGCCTACCGCAAATTCGAGTACCACGTGTTCTACCAGAAGGTGCTCAATTTCTGTGTCGCCGATCTCGGCGGGTTCTACCTGGACCTGCTCAAGGACCGGCTCTACACCACTCCGAAGAAAAGCGCTGCGCGCCGCTCCGCGCAGACCGCCTTGTTTCACATCGCGGAGAGCATGGTGCGCTGGCTGGCGCCGGTGTTGTCGTTCACTGCAGACGAGATCTGGAGCTTCATGCCGGGCAAGCGCAGCGAGTCCGTGTTCCTCGAGACCTGGCACGTGTTGCCCAAGGCTGACGCCGATCCCATCGACTGGAACCTCTTCATCCAGCTCAAGGCCGCGGTGGCGCAGGAACTCGAGAAGCTGCGTGTCGCCGGCACCATCGGCGGCTCGCTCGACGCCGAAGTCGAGGTTTTCGCAAAAGACGAGTTCCGCGAGAAGCTCATGGCGCTCGGCGAGGAGCTGCGTTTCCTTCTGATCACTTCCGATGCGAAGGTGAAGCGCGTGAGCAACGCCGCCGGACCACCCGTGGGCGCGATCAAGGTCGCTGAAATCGCCAAGGAGGGCGGCGTGTGGGTCCGCGTGCAGGCCAAAACCGCACCGAAATGTGAACGCTGCTGGCACCATCGCGAGGATGTCGGGTCCAATCCGCAGCATCCGACCATTTGTGCACGCTGCGTGAGTAATCTCGGCGACCCCGGAGAAACCCGGCAATTCGTATGAACGAGCAAGTTCGGCCAACGATCCTGGAGAGCGGCATCCGCTGGTTGTGGATTGCCGCGCTGACGCTCATCGCCGATCAGCTCACCAAGATCTGGATCCAGCTCAACGTGGTGGTGAACCAGGAATACATCGCGTTGCTGCCGTTCCTGAACATCCACCACACGGGCAACCCCGGGGCGGCCTTCAGCTTTTGCGCCGATTGTGGCGGGGCGCAGCGCTGGGCGTTTTCCGTGCTCGCGGTCGTGGTGTCGATCGTGCTCGTGGTCTGGCTGCGGCGGTTGCCGCTGGCCAATCACAAGCTGTTGACCGTCGGCCTGGCGCTCATCGTCGGCGGCGCGCTCGGCAACATGATCGATCGCGTGTATCTCGGTCACGTCGTGGACTTCATACAGGTGTACCGGGGCAACTGGAAGTTTCCATCCTTCAATGTCGCCGATTCGGCCATCAGCATTGGCGCCGCGCTGGTGATCCTCGATTCGCTGCGCGAAATGCAGCGCGAGCGGCGCGAACGCCGTGCCGGCAAGGTGACCGGGCAATGAAGATCCTGCTCGCCAATCCGCGCGGATTCTGTGCCGGCGTCGATCGCGCCATCGACATCGTCGAGCGCGCCATCGCGCTGTTCGGGGCCCCTATCTACGTGCGTCACGAGGTGGTGCACAACGTGCACGTCGTGGAACGGCTGCGAAAACTCGGCGCGGTATTCGTCGACGAGCTGCACCAGGTGCCGGACGGCGCCACGGTCATCTTCTCCGCGCACGGCGTACCAGCGGCGGTCGAAAACGAGGCGGCGCGCCGCGGTCTCACGGTGTTCGATGCCACCTGTCCGCTGGTCACCAAGGTGCACATGGAGGTCGCGCGTTACGCGCGCGAGGGGCGCGACGTGGTGCTGATCGGCCACGCCGGGCATCCGGAAGTCGAAGGCACCATGGGCCGTTTCGACGACGGCAACGGCGGCCACATGCATCTCATCGAAAACGTGGAGCAGGCCGCGAGGCTCGAAGTGCGCGATCCAGAACGCCTCGCGTTCGTCACGCAGACCACGCTGTCCGTCGACGATACCGCTGCCATCGTCAGCAGGCTGCGCGAGCGGTTTCCCACGCTCGCCAGTCCGCGGCGCGAGGACATCTGCTACGCGACGCAGAATCGACAGGACGCGGTGAAGGAGCTCATCGCCAACTGCGACGTGCTCATCGTCGTGGGCTCGGTCACCAGCTCGAATTCCAACCGGTTGCGGGAACTGGCGGAACGCGCCGGGAGACCGGGATATCTCATCGACGATGCCACGTTCCTGAAGCGCGAATGGTTCGACGGCAAGCAATCCGTCGGCGTCACCGCGGGAGCCTCGGCTCCCGAAGAGCTGGTGCAGCAGGTGGTGGCGCGCCTGTGCGAGTGGGGCGGTGCGCCGGCCGAAGAGCTTCATGGACGCCCGGAGCACGTGGTGTTTTCGTTGCCGCGCGCCTTGCGTGCCGCGCAAACCCGGGGCTGATGCGTTCAAGTCCGCGGTTCAGCGCCAGCAGTCGGCGCTGCGATCTTTGCCCTCGGAATCCACGGCACGGCGCCGGCCATTGTTGTCCAGCGTGAATTCCACGCAGCGCATGTCCCCTGACTGCCCGCTCCGCGCCGCGGCGCGCGCGGTTGCCAGGTAGCCCAGCCCATCGGCATTGCTTCGCACCTCGATGTCGTACAAATCCCGCTGTGACCGCGGTGCGAGTCCGAGACCGCCGGGTGACGGAGTGGCGAGCTGCGCGCCGTCGGCGTAGCGGGCGTGCCGGCCAAAGTAGGAATCCTGTTCGATTTGCACGGCCACCAACGCCGCCACGGCATCGGCGCGTTGCACGCGCATGAGATGGTTGCGCCACATCGGAACGGCAATCGCGGCCAGTACGGCAACCACCACGAGGACCGTGATGATCTCCGGGATGGTGAAGCCGCGTCGACGGGACATCTGGACGGGCACGATCATCCGGGCGGAACGGGCCTGGGCGGAACACGCTGCCAGGAGAGCCGCTCGAACTCGCCGCTGCGATGGCAATGCCGCGGTGCCAGCGGTTCGCAGTCCGCGGTCGCAGGCGGGTCCGATGCATCGACCACCCACATGACCCTTGCTCGCTGGCGGTCGACGGCCCGGCGCGCCGCATGGCCGGTGCTCAGGATTTCGAAATGTGCGCCGGCCAGGTGCGCCGCCGGTTCCTGCGGCAACGAGAGTTCATAACCCAGGAAATCGATCTCGACTTCCCAGGTGCTGGCGTCTGGCATGCGGCCGTTGATGAGCAGCGGAACGGTGTTGGGTGAGGGACTGGTTTCGATTGCGCGAATGGCCATTTCGATGCCTGCGCTCGCGGCGGACGCGGCATTCTCGCGAAACGAATCGTTCTGCGCCAGTTGCCGCTCGACATGGGCGTCGCCCGCCGCCGCGAGGCTCAGCAGCGTGACCAGGGCCAGCAGCATGAGCCCGACCGCCAGGGCGGCGCCGCGCTGCCGACGCATCAGAATGGAGCCGCGTTGCGCAGGAATACCGTGCGCTCGATGAGTACCCGGCGCTGGCCTGCCGCGAGCCGGTCCGGAATGAAAGTGGCGTCGGAGTAGCGCAACGCGCGCGTATCTTCGTAGCCGGCTTCGGTGCTGTCGGCGCGGAGGCGTAGCCAGAGTCGGACTGCCACCAGGCGCTGCGCACGCAGCTCCGGGAAATCCGGCCTGACAAAACGGAGCTTGGCATCGGCGTCGTGCGGGTCGCGCACGCCGAACTCCACCTGCAGGTCCTCGACGCCTGGCACCAATTCTTCATCGCGGAATTGCGCGGCGCCGCGCGATTCGGTGAGCGCCTTGACGCGCAGCGCCGGCGAGTCCTCGCGACCCACGGAGCGGTTGGCCACGTAGTAGCTGCGCACTTCGATGTCGCGCACCTCGGCATTGTCGTCCTGCGGACCGGGACTGATCCCGTCCGCGAACAGCGCGCCGCCGCCGTGCGTTTCCTGCAGCCGCAGGTAGAGCTGCAGGCGGCCCGCATGTGGCTTCGCGGGCTCCAGCGAGGCGCGGCGGATGGTCAACGTATCGGAGCCGTCGTGCGCACCACCCGCGACCGCCGGAGGTGCGCAACTGCGCGGATCGGCGTTCAACCACGTGTTGCTGGTTGCCTGTGCCACGAGCTCGAGATCCACGGCGAAGTTGGTGCCGCAATCGTGGGCTCCGCCGGGCAGGCCGGCGACGGCCGCGCGCGGGTTCGCCGGTTCCGGCTGGCGCAGGGCATCACCTTCGATCGCTGCTTCGCCGTTGCGCCAGAAGCGCCACGGCGAGTCGGCGGCGGTGCCGAAGAATCCGGCGTGCTCCAGGTCGAGCACCAGGAGGTCGAGCGCCTGTCGCGCGCGGTTGTCGACCTGCGCGAGACTTTCAATCGTGGCCATTTCATGACGGCAACGTTCCAGCACCGTGATGAAAGCGATGATGAGCATCGAACCCAGCACCAGCGCGATCATGAGTTCCGGAAGGCTGAAGCCTGCGGCACGTGGCGTCTCCGGATTCATGACGCCTTCCGGCCTCAGCCCGCCACCGGTGCTGCCAGCAGGTGCAGCGTGACGCAGTTGTCGTCACGGATTCCGCGCCAACGCAACGTGATGGCGTAGCGATCGGTGGCGGCAGGACCAGTGGCGGGCTCGTATTCGATGGAGGCCGATGCGCCGGGAAGCAGGGCGCGCGCGGCATGGAAAAACTGCGCGACATCCGCCGCGGCGCGTTGCTCGGGCTCGCAGGCGGCGGGCGAAACGCAGGCGTCGTCCGGCGCGTCGACGCCGCTGGAGGCATAACGCGGGCCGGCGGGCGCATTGGCACGTATGCGGTCGGCCATGTCTCGCGCCAGGTTCGTGGCAGCGGCGTAGCGGTGCGCGTCCGCGTGCCCGACCAGGCCCTGGAGCAGCAGCGCCCAGGCGCCGAGCATTCCGAGCGACAACACCACCAGCGCCACCAGGGTTTCGACCAGCGTGAATCCACGGGCACGGCCGGTCATGCGTGACAGTCCGCCGGGTCCGCCTCGGTCATGCGGACGCGTCCCGCCTGGCTGAGCACCAGCGCACGGGGTTGCGCGACCCCCTGCGCGTCGCAGATTGTTAGCGTTCCGGTGCTCGCGGCGCGTGAGTCCGGCCAGAACTGCAGCCGGGGACGGGTGGCATGCAAAAACAACCCTTCTGGTAGGGCATTCCCTGCCAGCGTCCTCGGATGCCCGTCGATCTCCAGGTAGGCAGACCATGCGTTGGAGGACTCCTTCCCCGGAAGGCAATTGCCGGCCGCGTCGCTGAGGCACAAAACGCCTGGCCGCGCCTCCACGATGGAACTCGCGCGCGTGGCTTTCAGGGCGGAATTCAGCTCGAAAATCGCGCTGCGCACCGCCGAGTTGCGCTGGGCGATACGAAATGCCGGCACCGCGAGAGTGGCTAGGCCAGCGAACATGGCGACGCAGAAACACAACTCGATGAGCGTATGACCGAGGAGTCCGTTCCGGTTTCGCATGTGAATATTGTGGGCGCGAACGCGCGCGACGCCACGCGGAAAAATTGCGGTGTATGCGCTGTTTCGCATTGCTGGTGCGTAACCTGCGCGTATACTCCGCGCCATCATGCCAATTACCGATCTGGATCCGACCATCGTCGAGAGCCTGAACCAGCGCCTGGCGCGAGCCGGAGTCCGGCCCACCTCGCAGCGCATGCGCATCGCTGCGCTCCTGCTCGGTCGGCCACAACATCTCTCCGCCGAACAGGTGCTCGCCGGACTTCGCGGTCAGGGCCTGCGCGTTTCCAAGGCGACCATCTACAACACGCTGAACCTGTTCGCGGCTTCCGGACTCATCCGTCAGCTGTCGGTGGGAAGCGATCGCTGCTGGTTCGACTCGAACACCAGCGCCCACTACCACTTCCACGACCTCGATTCGGGGGCGCTGACGGACGTGGAACTGGGTGACGTGGAATTCCAGCGTCTGCCCCAGCCGCCCGCCGGAATGCAGGTCGACGGCATCGAACTCGTCATCAAGTTGCGCCGAAAACAGGCCTGACTCAGGCCCCCGGGAGGGGTAGGGCCGACGGTGCTTCCCTAGCCCCTGCCGCGCAATTAGAATGCGCGCCCTTACGCCGCTCACACGGCGGATCGATGCCGCCCCTATAGCTCAGCTGGTAGAGCACTTCATTCGTAATGAAGGGGTCGTCTGTTCGAATCAGACTGGGGGCACCAGTCAATGAAGAGGGCGCTCGATGAGCGCCTTTTTCATTTGCAGATGTATGATCTCGCGCGGTGAAGCCAGGCGAATCGAAACCTCCGGAGCCCGTTCGCCAAGCGTCGCTGTGGCTACGCGTGTTTTCGCGCATCCCGCTGGTGCTCTGGTACCCGTTCGCGAGTTTTCTCGCCTGGATGTCCTGGCGCGTCATTCCCTATCGCCGCCACGTGGTCGAGGCGAACCTGAAGGCCTCGTTTCCGGAATGGGACGACGCCACGCGGGAACGCGTGATCCGCGACTACTACCGGGGTTTCGCCGACATGCTGGTCGAGGTGGTGCATTCGCTGCGGCTCACGCGGGCGGAGCTCGAGCGGCGCATGTTGCTCAGGAATCCGGAGCTGGTGCGAGACGAGGTGGCGCGCGGCAAACCGGTGCTGATCCTGGCTGCGCACCAGTGCAACTGGGAGTGGATGCTGCTGGCATTCTCGACCCAGCTCGGCGTGCCGGTCGATGCCGCCTACAAGCCGCTGGTCGACAGCTGGGCGGAACGCGAGATGCTCAAGTTGCGCAGCCGCTTCGGCGCGCGCCTCATCCCGGCGCAGAACCTGCTCGGGGACATCATCCAGCAGCGCAATGCGCCGCGCGCGATCGCCCTGGTCGCGGACCAGGAACCGGTGAACAGCGATCGCAAGCACTGGCTGAAATTCCTCAATCGCGATACGGCATTTTTCCTCGGTGCCGAGGAGATCGCGCGCACCACGCGTTATGCGGCGTTCTTCGCGAAAATCAGGCGTGTCGCGCGCGGCCGCTATGAAGCCGAATTCGTGCCGCTGGCGGCGGCGGCCGAAAAACTCGTGTCCGGAGCGCTCACCGAGCGTTACGCGCATTCCGTGGAACAACAGATCCGCGAAGCGCCAGCCGACTGGCCGTGGTCGCACAAGCGCTGGAAGCTCAAGAAGCCTATTTACGGCTGAATCATCGACGGCTGCCGCCAACGAAGCACGACGCCCCCGAAGCGGGGCGACCGTAAAAGTTAAATGGGTTCTTCCATAATGCGCGTGATATTCAGCGCTGTCGGAAGAACCTTACGTCGCTCCCTCGCGACTGCAATGTGTGTTTCGCGGTCCCCTAATCTTGGGCCACGTATGACACATCTTCCGCCAACACATGAATCACCCGACTCGGTGCTCGCGCCGCTGGCGCGCGGCCTCCTGCGCCGCGCTCCCCAGATTCTCTCCCTGTCGCTCCACGACACCAAGGGGTACGCGCTCTGGTCGAGCGGGGATTTCCTGCTCGCGGAAGATCACGCGTTGATCGCGGAAGTCGTCGAAGATCCGCATGACGTGCGCGGGCAATCCAGCGGCCTGTGGTGGGAGAGCGCGGATACCGCCCGCGCACGTTGTGCGCTCGCCTTGTTTGATGGCGGCGAATTCTGCGGCGTCGCGCTCGCCGTGTTCTCCGGCCTCACCACCCACGAATCCGATCGTGCCCAGAGAGTCGCCGATCTGGCGCCGGTGCTGCCGGTCCTCGCCAAGGCCGTCCACAAATTCGACCTGGGAGTGACCGACTCCACGACCACCATTTCCGCGGACGACACCATGATCGCCGCGCTGCGCTTCGAGCATCTCGGTCCGCACGATGAACTGGCGCAGGATCTCGCCACCCTGGAACGCGAGGAACGCCTGCTTGGGCTGATCGACGCGGCGCTCAAGGAGGACGAATTCGCGCTGCACCTGCAGCCCATCGTCTCGCTGCGCGACGAAAATTCAGCCGCGCAGGGCAATCCATTGATCGTCGAGGTGCTGATCCGCCTGCCCACGCAGGAGCTCGGCGTCCTCGAATCTCACGAATTTCTCGACACGGCCGAGCGGCACGGGCGCATGCCGGCCATCGATCGCTGGGTGATCCGTGCGCTGCTGGTGTGGATGCAACGGAATCGTGATCGCTGGGTGGACGCCAACGCGGTGTTCTCCGTGAATCTCTCGGGCAAGTCGGTGGTGCGGCCCGACTTCCGCAACTATCTCGAGAACTGCCTCGACAAGTCGGGACTGCCGCTGACTTCGCTGCGTTTCGAAGTCTCCGAGCTCGACGCGGGCATCGCCCCGCAGGAATTCGCCGCGCTGGCGCGCGCGCTCATCGAGCGCGGCTGCGAAGTCTCGGTGGACAACGCCGGCACCGGCAGCGGACGCTTCGAGTTCCTGCGCGAGGTCAATGCCGACCTGCTCAAGATCGACGGTTCGCTGGTGCAAGGCGCCGCGGACGACATCCTGTCGCGCGCGCTCATCAACGGCATGGTGCACATGGCGGACACTCTCGGCATGCGAACGGTGGCGAGCCAGGTGGATTCCACCGGGCAGCTGCGCGCGGTGAAACAGCTGGGCGTCGACTACGCGCAGGGCTTCCGCGTGCGCCGGCCCTCGCACATCGACGATTTCGAATTCCTTTCCTGCGGAATCCAGTGTGCTTCGGAGGTCGCGGCGCGCGCCTGACAGGGCGAACCCGCCGGCCTCAGTCGGCCGCGGCGCGCTCGCCCTTGCGGCGCACGCGCGCCTCGTAGTTGCGCATCAGGTCGGCCGCGAACTCGGCGAACACGCGCACCTTGGCGAGCTGCTGCGTGGCGCGCAGGTAGATCACGCTGAGCGGCGGGCCTTCGCACGAGAATTCGCGCAGCAGCTCGACCAGCCGTCCTTCCGCGATGTAACCGCCCACCAGCAGATCGAGCTGCTGGACGATACCCTGTCCCTCGAGCGCCGAGATCGACAACGCCTCCACGGTGTTGAACGACAGCGCCATCGGCAGGCGCATGCTGCGCGAGCCGCTGCCGTGTTTGAACTGCCACTCCGCGGGCCGCGACGATGCGG
>Ga0315912_10005155_pt1 | contig 12097 bp, 7 predicted proteins | sample VfabasoilMG_FD_204469 | JGI IMG/M metagenome (GOLD analysis project Ga0315912, IMG submission 204469) | Garden soil microbial communities collected in Santa Monica, California, United States - V. faba soil | ecosystem: Environmental > Terrestrial > Soil > Garden | place: USA: California... | reverse complement strand
CCGCAATTTGCCAAAAGCAGAAAATAAAATCTGGCACGCACACCCTGTTTGGTTTTTAGATGAAAACCCGATTGTTGGATATAGCAAACTGAAGGCTGGCATTCGGCTCATGTTTTGGAGTGGGGCAGGTTTTGAAGAAGAAAAACTGAAACCAGGAACAGGCAAATTCAAAGATGCGTCCATTACATTTACGGAGGAGAGCCAGATCAACTCGCGCGATTTAAGTCGTTGGCTTAAGAAGGCACAAAAAATTCAGTGGGATTATAAGAATTTAATTAAACGCAAAGGCGTTTTGGAAAGATTAAAGTGAGTTGAAGAAAGCTAATTGGACGGGTAACTGACTTTTCCAACTTCTCGCTTATATTTGCGCCCTTGAAATAACGCTCTCCCATGAACTTATCTTTTATTATTTGGAACGGCAGCCCTGAAATATTTTCGTATGGGCAATTTGCATTGAGGTGGTATGGCCTTTTGTTCGCTCTTGGTTTTTTGGTGAGCCAGCAGATTTTATACTATATATATAGAAAGGAAGGCAAGCCGGAGAGCCAGGTAGATACGCTCACTATTGTAATGGTTATTGCTACTATCCTCGGAGCCAGGTTAGGTCATGTTATTTTCTACCAACCCAATATTATTTGGCAAGACCCGCTCGGCATTTTACTGCCTTTCGAGTTTACACCTAAATTCAAGTTCACCGGCTTCCTTGGCCTGGCCAGTCATGGCGGGGCTATCGGTATTTTCCTGGCGCTTTGGCTTTACTACCGTTATCAATTTAGCTTCAGTAAGCCGGATACAACTCAGCCTAACAATGAATCGAAAGCAAAGAAGAAATCAAAGTTTGGGTTTTATTTTTCCAAGTCAGTTCATGGCCAATCCTATTTGCATATACTGGATCGCATGGCGATCGTAGTTGCCATAACCGGAGCGTTCATCCGTTTCGGAAATTTTTTCAACTCAGAAATTATTGGCAAGCCAACAGACTCTCCATTGGGTGTTGTGTTTGCTCACCAGCTGTCAAATTCCATTGAAGGCAACAGATTGAGCGATTCCCCCGTGGAAACTTTCGGCATCGTTAAAAATACGGAGATAAAAGACACAATGACAACACCGGGTTATGTGCCCGTTCAACTTTATCTTTTCCTGAAGCCCGGTGTTTCGGATTCTAAAATGAATGTGTATTTGGAGAATAAACTTAAAGAAGATATCGGAAGGCAAGACGAGTTTTTCTATATCGATATGTTCCCTCCATTGCAATATTTTTTCTCCAAAGAAGATAACGGTACGCTGGCCGCGAAAGTGCCGCTGGTAGGCATTGCCCGCCACCCTGCACAATTGTATGAAAGCATTTCCAGCCTACTGCTCTTTGTATTGCTATTCTTGATTTGGAGAAAGTATAAAATTACCCTCCCCGAAGGCCGAATCTTCGGAGTCTTCATGGTTGTTCTCTGGAGTCTTCGGTTCGCCTATGAATTCCTGAAAGAAAATCAGGTGCTATTCGAAAACAATTTGCCTTTGAATATGGGGCAAATATTAAGTATTCCGATGTTTCTGATAGGCATGGCTGTCCTCATCCGCTCCTACAAAAAAGCCCCGGTAGCATAGAAAGAGCCTTGCAATATTTTTCCGTATTTAGTGTGCATTTATTGATACGGATGAAATGAGAGGTCTACTGCTTGTCTTGGTATTCGTAACCCTGTTTGCCAACGCGAGCGATTTAAAAAATATTGCCACAGCTAAGGATAGCACCGATATGCTTTACCTGACGCGGGTGATCATTATCGGAAATAAAAAAACCCTCGACCGGATAATTCTTCGCGAACTTTCTTTAAAAGAAGGGGATTCGGTAATGCGCTTTGAACTGGAAAAAATATTGGTGCGCGATAAAAATAAAATCTATAACCTGCGCCTGTTCAATTTTGTAAATCTCCAAACATTGGAGCTCCCCGATAAATCATTCGATCTGCTCATTGAAGTGGAGGAGCGATGGTATATTTTCCCGGTTCCCATTTTTGAGCTCTCCGACCGTAACTTTAACGAATGGTGGGAAAACTACGACCATAAACTCAACCGTGTTAACTATGGCTTGCGGCTATTCCAATATAATTTTCGAGGCAGAAATGAGACCATAAAATTTACTGCTCAATTCGGTTTCACCAAGCGGTTCGAACTTTCATACATTGTTCCTTACATTGACAAAAAATTGAAACAGGGCCTCACGTTTAATATTGGCTACTCCGAACCTAAAAACCTGGCTTACCAAACGGTTGACCATAAACTGGTTTATCTTTCAGACGAGCAAACACTCCGAAAAAGATTCAGCACCTCCATTAGCTATTCATACCGCAAGTCTTTTTATGAGAGCCACGCAGTAACACTTGAGTACGACAATGGTACCATTGCCGATACCATTCTTACTCTAAACACTCAAAACAATAATCCAGACTATTATGTTGGCGGCCAAAATAACCAGTGGTATACTGCTTTAAGCTATGTTTTCAGCTCTGAGCATCGCGATGTTATAGCCTACCCGCTTAATGGTTATCAACTATTGCTGGGGATGAAACATTATGGTTTTTTACCTAAAGAAAAGGTAAACCTAACCACATTCACAGCCAGCCTGGCATGGCATAAATCAATTGGTCATAATTTTTACTTATCAAATTTTAGCAGCGGCTATTTACAAACACCTTCCAATCAACCCTATTCTCTCTACTATGGCCAGGGATATCAAAAACGTTTTGTGCGCGGCTATGAAATTTATGTTATTGAAGGCCCCTGGTATGGACTTAACAAAACTACACTCAAGAAAAAACTTTTTCAGCGCACATTCCGCATCAATGCTATGCCTTGGGAACAGTTCAAACATTTACCGGTGGCCTTATACTTAAAATCTTTTGCCGACTTTGGTTACACAGGAAATTATTCATACTACAATGAATTGAACATCAATAATAAACTCTCCAATCGGTTTATAGCTGGAATGGGGATGGGCCTTGATCTGGTAACTTCTTACGATAGTATTTTCCGTGTGGAATACACATTTAGTGCCGATGGAGATCAGGGTTTTTTCTTTCACATAAAGAAAGAGTTCTAGCAGATTTTTCACTAAAAATTATCCACTCAATTGGTGGATTTCTTTTTACCTTCCTGCCGTCTATGGCGAAGATACTCACCATTGCATTTTCGGTTTATGCCTGTATCACTCTCGCTCAAAGCACATCCACTCTATTGGGTGCAAGAGCAGGAGGCATGGGCAATGCTGCATCAGCACTTACCGATGAATGGGCTTTCTTCAACAACATTGCCGGATTAGCCAACGTAAAAGACAGAACCGTTGCCAGTTCATATGAGGTACGGCCATCATTGCCGGGTGCGAACAGAATGGGCGCTTTGTTTACGTTGCCATTTTCTTTTGGAACTTCAGCGCTGGGTGTTTTCCGGTTTGGTGATGCTGTCTATAGCGAACAAATGCTATCGCTTGGGTTTGCCAACCAGATTGGCAACACCTTGCTTGGTGCTAAACTTAGCTACATTCAATATCGGGCTGAAGGTTTTGGAACGCATGGAGCATTAGGTTTAAATATCGGTGGCATTACTCAACTCACATCCAAAATTTCGATTGGAGCCTGGATTCAAAACATTAATCAACCAAAAATTAATTTTGCCGATAAAGAAAAAGCCCCGGTAAAATTCCTGGCCGCCCTTCAATTCAAGCCGTCAGAAAGATTTATACTGGCAACCGAAATTGAAAAAGACGTTCTCTACCAGCCACTCTGGAAAACAGGAATGGAATACACCATTCATAAGAAATTTTTTGCACGCGTTGGTTTCAATGTTCACCCGAATGCCGTGTTCATGGGAATCGGGTATAAAAGCGGCCGCATTAAAATTGATTATGCCCTGCAAACCCTGACTCAGCTAAGCGCTTCACATCAGGCTTCTGCTTCTTTCAGGTTTTCGTCCATCACACAGAAAGAAAAATGAGACCGGGTTACATCCTATTCTTCCTGGTAATTTTTTATTCAAAAATATTTGGACAGGCTTCACAACCCAAAGACTTGAATCTCGAAAAACTGATCGATGAAATTTTTCCTGTTCAGGACGAAGACTTTAACTATGAAGACCTGTATGAAACCTATGCGCAACTTCTGGCCAACCCTATCAACCTGAACACAGCCACCGATGAGCAACTCCGCTCGCTGTTCACCTTAAACAACACCCACATCTTTGACTTACGGCAACACATCAAAGAAAACGGGCCACTACTGTCCCTGTATGAGCTGCAGTCAATTCCATCATTCAGCGAAAATATTATTCGGTTGCTCGAACCTTTTGTGTTGGTAGAAGAAACCAAGCCCAGAGGATGGAAAGGTTTGCCAGGCCGGGTATTAACAGAAAAAAATAATTACTTCGTTACGCGCCTGGAGCACACCCTTGAAACAAAGGCCGGATTTAAAGCTAGCGCCTCACCCTCCCTTCACTATGCCGGATCGGGCACTAAGTTATACAGCCGCTTCCGCGTGATCTCGATAGGAGACTTTAGTTTCGGGTTTACTGCCGAAAACGATGCGGGAGAAAAAATGAAATGGGATCCATCCCATTACCAATACGGCTACGATTACCTTTCCGTGCACGGCCAGGTTCAAAACAAAGGCCTCATTAAAAACCTGATTATTGGTGATTTCCAGGCGCAATTTGGGCAAGGATTAACGTTAGGAGGTGGGTTTGGAATGGGCAAAGGCTCTGAAACAATTACCACAATTCGCAGGAGCAATCTTGGATTTATTCCCTACACATCTGTAAGTGAATTTGGGTTTTTCAGGGGAGTAGCAACCACCATCAGCATTAATCGCTGGCTTAGCATAAGTCCATTTTATTCGCATACCCTTCGCGATGCCCATCCAAAAACCTCGACTGACAGTGAAATACCAGAGTCCGTTTCATCGTTGTTCCTTTCGGGATTGCACCGCACATCCAGTGAAATTATTGCACGTAAAAATCTTGCCGAAATAAATACAGGCGGAGTAATACAGGCCAAAACCGAAAAACTGGATGCCGGAATTATGGTTCATCGAACCGCTTACTCCTTCCCTATCAACCGCAGCCCATCGGTTTACAATCAATTCGCTTTTAATGGAAGTGTGAATACAAACGTAGGCCTGTACGGGAATTATTCATTGCGCAATTTTTCCTTTTTTGGCGAGTACTCACACACCATTGGAGCAGGCACTGCGGTTGCAGTTGGGTTCCTCTCAAGCATCAGTCAATCATTTGATATTTCGATGATGTATCGAAATTATTCACGCCATTATTATTCGTTTTACTCCAATGCAATTTCAGAAAATAGTTCTCCTCAAAATGAAAAAGGTATGTATTGGGGATGGAAATACCGGGTATCGAAAAAGCATTCCGCTTCCGGGTATATTGATTTGTTTCAGTTTCCGTGGCTGAGGAGTAAGAGTTACAATCCTTCGGAGGGAAGCGAATGGATGCTGCGTTACAATTTTGCCCCCAACAAAACTACCCTCCTGTTCGTCCAGATAAGAAAGGAAGAAAAAAACCGCAACCTGGGCGATGCAACGCCTCAATTCAAAACCGGAACGGGAATAAAAACAAACTACTGGATCAATGCCGATTATAAAGTTTCAACCAACCTGGGTTTTAAAACCCGTGCGCAGTTTGTTACGTACGAACTTTCCAATAATTTTTCGAAAGGGGTCGCACTTATTCAGGATATCAATTATGATTGGTGGAAGTTTTCTCTTAGTGCGCGTTTCGCATTATTTCACACCGATGATTACGACACACGCCTTTACACATACGAGCGCGATGCCTGGCTAACCTTTTCTGTTCCGGCTTACCAGGGCGTTGGAACCAGGCGTTACGTACTTATTCAATATAAAATCTCACCTAAAGCCGATTTGTGGTTTCGCTGGGCCTCCACTGAATACGAAAATCAAGCTTCCATTGGGTCAGGGGGAGAGGAAATATCCGGCAACAGCCGAAACGATTTCAAACTTCAATTCCGGTTAAGAATTTAAACTCACCGATTATGCACGCCACTAAACTTGTCACTCCCGAAATAATGCTCGTAATGGCATTCGGCATACTCGTTTTTATACTGGTATTCCGGTGGATCTTTAAGAAAAAGTAGCAGTAAGCCTCAGGGAAGTTTATCTCCGCTTTTTGCTTGATGGATATTTAGCCGGTTTGCGTTTGGCAGGCTTGTGTGCCGGGCTCTTTTTCTTTCCAGGCTTTCTGCCGCTGTTATAGCTTTTCTTAGCGGGTGCTTTTTTGCCATGCGAAAGTTTGGCGGTGTTCTGATATCGTTTATTTGGTGAGTAAGCAGAAACTCGTTTTTGTGCTTTGTGCAATTGCTTGGGGTTACGTCCACCAGAGGTGGTGCGCTTGGCAGCCGATGTAGTGAGTGTTTTTCTTCTATAGGAAAGCGAACTCTTGTAATCGTCTTTGAATTTTACTTTTGAGGCTTGGTTATTAAAATCGAGCCGAATGGTAAACTCGTTCGATGCCCCTACAAATCCCCCAAGGCCTTGCGTAATCATCTCACGCGAATAGCCTACCATTAAATACTTTGAAAGATGGTAGCCTACTGTGAAATTATATACCCCACCCTTGCGCGCTGCGGCACCGGCTGTAATTTTATTATTGTAGGTGTAGAACAATCCGGCATCCCAGGTGTTATTGGATTCTGAAAATTTTCGATAAGCCAGGTAGGGTTCAATCAAATCCCGGTTGCCTGCCACCGGAATTCTTCCAATGGCAAAACCTGAATAATAATTGGAGAGTAGTTTTGAACTATCTGGCTTTATCCAGGCAGTGCTCATGCGGTTAAGCGCAAAGCCCACCTTTATATATTGATTGGCATAACTGGTGCCAAAAGAAAAATCGGCTGTATTGTTTTTACCGCTTCGCAGATTATCCAAAACTATATCCGACTGGCTCTGCTGAAAATTCGGGTCACCATTTACCCGAAGTGTATTATACTCTCCCGAAAGACCAAAAGATAGTTTGGAATATTTACTGAAGGCGATATGATATGCAAAAGCCGCACTGGCATACGTATTTTTTAAAATATTTACCTCCTCCTGAAATACATTGGCACCAATGCCAAACCGGCCTTTGGCAAAAGGGGTATGCACACTTATGAAAGTGTTCACGGGAGCATCGGCAACACCGGTATAATTGTACCTGCGCGAAACAGTGAACGAGCCAAAATCCAACCCGGCAAAAGAGGGGTTATAAATAAATGAGTTAGTCAGTTTCTGGCTGAACAAAGGTATATCCTGACCGTTAGCCAACAGTGCGAACCCAAGAAAAAGAAGAGTAAGTAGTTTTCTTATCACGCGCTTATGGTTTTAAAATTGAAACCATTTGAGATACTTTCTTTGTTGTGCCGCCACTCTTATACTCCAGCACGCATATATAGTTACCAGTAGCCAAACCCGTTAAATCATATGATGGGTCAAGGGAATCAGTTGTATTTACATCAACATAACCTCTCCACTCTTTCACCATAATACCATACCGGTCCAGAAGCCTCACGTGATTATCAGGGAAGGAACCGATATTTGAAATTTCCAGGTAATCGTTTACCGGTGCCGATCCCCCCCAACCGGGAGTAATAAGATTATGGATAGTGACTTCAAGGGTTTCCGGATCTACAACACCGATAGTAAAAATTCTTTCATTGGAAATATTCCTGCTCGCCACCAATATATCACCAGAGGCAGGGGAGCCACCAAAATTTAAAGCTGGATCGCCAGTGGTGGGTGCGCCAACCACAGCCGCGGCATCTCCCACCAACACAAAACCTGATGTTTCAAGTGAACTAAGCCCTACCGCTACGTTGGTCAAACTGTTTGATGGGTCAATAATTTGCCAATAACGATCCTGAAAAATTTTAACAATTTCCGGATCGCTGGCATTGGTAAGCCCCGCATCATCAGCTATTACACGCATTCCTACTTCAATTTCCCCCTGGGTAACATTGTAAAGTTGTGAGGGATAATAACCTGAGTTCAACCCTATCGGAAACACGCGGGTGCCTGTGCCTTTGGAATAGAAAGTTCCGCTGACATAAGATGATGCATCGCTTGGATTGTTTACCACCACATCGCCCGGAGAGCCAACAGGAATTGTATGAATAATTTTTGATTGATTGCCCGATGTTACCACAATACCATCGTTGAAAGTGAGTGTGCCTTCAATTTCCCAAACACCGCTCAGGGTTTTTGTCCCTCCCCCGTTTACAATAATGCCCCCTAAAACTAAGGACGAAGCACTGCTATTGGTAAGCGCCTGACTAGTATCCGCTAAAATCAACGTAGCATTTGAGAAATCTGCAGATGGACTGTTGTTGGTAAATTTACCAGTGAAGGCAATTTGGGTAGATGATGTTGTGGCTATGATTGCCCCCGAGCCCACCACAACCTGCGAAAAGGCGGTACTTGCCAGCATCACTAACGAAATCATCCAAAAACCAACTACGCGACTTTTCATTGGGGGATAAGTTAAGATTTTCTTTTCGTTTTACTTAATTATTGCAACGTGACCATAACTTTAATAACTCCTATGCCTGAATCCAAGGCTTGAAGCGCTTTTCCTACGATTGTTCCTGCCTTAGGATCATCGGCACGCATAGCATGACCGGGGGTATTGGATGTAATCAATAAATCGCCAGGGCTGATGGGACCGTTTTCTGCAGAAACTTTGCAGGGCACAATGCCAAGCATTGCGAGAGGAATCTCCCCTTCTTCAATCCTCTTGTCGACAGTAGTATATTGTTCACCATCATCGCCTACATTATTTTGATTAACCCATTTTTTTTCTGAACCGATAATACCTGGCTTCGTGCTGAATATCCCAGCCACCAGCGTGCTACCGGGCTGACTTGATTTCAGCATTTTTCCATTAACAGCATCGATGACTATCACATCGCCTGCTTCCATGGGTGTTGAGTTCTCACTCACCTCAACCATCTCGGCATAATCGGCACCACCGGGGTTAAATGTGCCATCCGAATAAGTATCACCATCACCATCAATCCTAAAAACAACATTGGTTCCAACTTGTGCCTCTAAAAATTGAAAGCTAGTAGGCGAACCAGTAGGCACCATCAATTGAAACATATCATTGCCGGAAGATGGTACTTGTGTTCTCTCAAAATTAAAAACCTGCCCCAAACTGCCCGTAGCGGTTAACACCGCATTGAACACCTTTCCAAGAGTTGTATTCTGAACATCGAACTTGGCTGAGGCCGCACTTGTTCCCACTCCTAAACTACCCGAAAAATAATTCAGGTCTTCACCTGTCACCCACAACCCATATTCACTGCCGCCTGGATTACCATTTGAATTACCATAGAGCAGGTAAGAATTGGCCGTGCCATTGTTTGTGGCTTCAATAGAAAGTCCATAAACATCACCGCCTATACCTAATGCTTTGTTCACATCGGCTTTCATTCCATAAGTTATGCCAGCCCCATTATTTGTAATAACAGTGCTGTTTCCATAAACCTGTGACGGGTTTGTAGCAGCGTTGGTAATGGAATTATAATATCCAATAGTACTACCTGAAGTTCCGGTATGAGTTAGGAAATTATAAACACCATAAAGAGCGCCAGTTGATCCGGAGTTCACGGTATTATAAACACCCAAACGCGAGCCTGTTCCATCGAGTGATACATTGGTAGTTAAACCTGATTTGGTGCCGGAGGAATTATAGGCGTTGGTAACCACAATACCTTCCCGTATAGTAGCAGCATTAGGCAAGTTTACCGATATGCCCGCTGTGGTTGCCGGTGATGATGTTCCAAAACCAGCCACGCCCTCCACGATCAGTCCATTGGATGGAGCGGCTGTCGTTCCCGCATAAGCAGAGCCAATGGCAGCCCCACCAAAGATATCAAGTTCACTTAGTGGGGTTGTGGTCCCAATACCAACATTTACTGCATCACCACCTGTACCGCCTAAAATAAGAGTATTGCTGGTACCAACCGTTGCATTGTAGCCTATTGCCGTAGCATTGGAAAGTGTGCCAACTGCCGGGTTTGCATTATACCCAATAAATGTATTGTTTGTGCCAGTTGTATTAGTATAGCCGGCATGGTAACCCAAGGCTGAATTGCTTCGGCCATTACCTGTGGATGAAGGATTGTTGCTATATAATGCCTCGAAGCCTACGGCAGTGTTGAATGAATTGTATGACGTAGAACTAAAGGCATGAGTAAATAAGGCTCCTCTGCCAATCGCAGTATTGCCATTGCTGGCTGTATTATTATTTAAAGCATTTTGTCCAACTGCTGTATTCTGAATCCCAACAGTAGTCTTTTCTAATGCAGCAACGCCTACGGCTGTATTGTCAGTTCCGGTAACGCTTCGTAAAGTAAATTTGCCAAACCCCGTATTATTTCCTCCAGCAGCTCCATCTCCGCTACTAAAACCAAGGAAAGTGTTAAACGTAGTAGGATCAATCGCTCCGGATTTTGTATTGTTTAACTTAAAGTTTAAGGGCAAAGTATTACCAGTAGTAGTACCAATAAAATCTCCTCCGGTAACATTATTTCCGGTTAAGCTCCAGCCAGCACCTGAAGGGCTGCCCCACGTACCATCGTCTTTCAAAAAATTACCAACGTTGGTACCCTTGGGAACAAAACCGTGTGCTGTCGTTGAAAAATTTCCAGTGGTCACATCCGAGATCGACAGCTTTCCTTCTACTATGCTTCCTGCCAGCATGGCGTTGGTAATGGCCAAGGCCGTAACCGAGGTGGCATTTCCCACCGAAGTGATCGGGCCGGTTAAATTCGCATTCGTGGTTACGGTAGCGGCATTGCCGGTCGTGTTTTGGTTCAGTGTAGGAAAATCTCCAGCCACAGCTATGGAGGGAACTCCTGTGCCCGTGGTATTTTTAAGGATACCAGTGGCCAGGCCTGATAAGGATGTGCCATTTATTCTACCCACCGTAGCTGCAAAAGAGCCAGTGCCGCTCCCAGTAACATCGCCTGTTAAGGTAATCGTTTGGTCGCCTGTGTTGGTGCCGCTGTTTGTTCCAGTTATATCCGATGTAAAGGCAATCGTTCCACTCGCGTCTTTAAGGGTGTAAACTCTTGCTGCTGTGGCCGTATTCGTAAATCTACTGCTGAACGTATTGGCTACGTTTCGAAGTAGTAATGTATTATCGTTAAAAGTCTTTGCCCCGGTGTTCGTTTGGGTTGAGGCCAATAACATATCTCCGCCTCCTCCAGGGGTGCTCCATGTTCCATCGTCTTTCAAAAAATTTCCAACATTGGTACCCTTGGGAACAAACCCGTGTGCTGTCGTTGAAAAATTTCCTGTGGTCACATCCGAGATCGACAGCTTTCCTTCTACTATGCTTCCTGCCAGCATGGCGTTGGTAATGGCCAAGGCCGTAACCGAGGTGGCATTTCCAACGGAAGTAATCGGACCGGTTAAATTCGCATTCGTGGTTACGGTAGCGGCATTGCCGGTCGTGTTTTGGTTCAGTGTCGGAAACCCTGTTAACCCTGCGGCACTTCCCGTTGGGGTTAAATAATCGGTGCCTGCCACAGCTATAGTGGGAACTCCTGTTCCAGTTGTATTTTTAAGGAGGCCCGTGGCCAAGCCTGATAGCAACGTGCCGTTTACCCTCGTTACGCTTGTGGTGAAGGAGCCAGTGCCGCTACCGGTAACATCGCCTGTTAAGGTAATCGTTTGGTCACCTGTGTTGGTGCCGCTGTTTGTTCCGGTGATATCCGATGTAAAGGCAATTGTTCCACTCGCGTCTTTAAGGGTGTAAACCCTGGCCGCTGTGGCCGTATTCGTAAATCTACTGCTGAACGTATTGGCTACGTTTCGAAGTAGTAATGTATTATCGTTAAAAGTCTTTGCCCCGGTGTTCGTTTGGGTCGAGGCCAATAACATATCTCCGCCTCCTCCAGGGGTGCTCCACGTTCCATCGTCTTTCAAAAAATTACCAACGTTGGTACCCTTGGGAACAAAACCGTGTGCTGTCGTTGAAAAATTTCCAGTGGTCACATCCGAGATCGACAGCTTTCCTTCTACTATGCTTCCTGCCAGCA
>Ga0315912_10005154_pt1 | contig 12098 bp, 9 predicted proteins | sample VfabasoilMG_FD_204469 | JGI IMG/M metagenome (GOLD analysis project Ga0315912, IMG submission 204469) | Garden soil microbial communities collected in Santa Monica, California, United States - V. faba soil | ecosystem: Environmental > Terrestrial > Soil > Garden | place: USA: California... | reverse complement strand
TGCCATGCCTCCCAGCGGGGGAGCTCCGCCAGCGCTCGCACCGGCGCCGCCGCTCGGTGCGCCTGCGCCGCTGCCGGCTCCGCCCGTCGTGAGCGTGCCCGCTGCGCCACCGCTGCCGCTGCTGCCTCCGCTCGCACTGGCCCCGCCCGTGCCGGCCGTCCCCGCGTGCCCGGCTGCCGCCGCGCCGGAGCTGCCTCCGTTCGTTCCGCCCATGCCGCCGCTGCCGCCGCGTCCGGCGCCGGCGGGCGTGCCTCCCATGGCGGGCATGCCACCGCTTGCGTCCTCGTCTTCCGTAGCGGGCGTGACGGTGCAGGCGAGCACGAGGCCGAGCGTCGCGCTGATGCCGAGGACGGTGCGCGTGCCGAGCGCGACGCGGAGTCCGCGTCGTCGGGAGTCGTGGGAAGAAGAGTCGTAGCGAGAAGGCAGGTGGAAAGAGGACATGGTCGTGCTGCGCTCGTGGTTTTCGTGACGCCGGCCATTGAGCGGCGACGCGCGCGGTTCCAATAGCGGCAAAATCGCCACCCCATGGTGCGGTTGAAGTGCGCGCCGACTTTTTTATCGCTGACGAAATCGAGAGCGGTCGTCCCACCGCGGCTCGTTCGTTACTCAGCCAACCCACTCGCGCTGCATGACATCCACCATGAAATCGCGAAACGCCGCGATCTTGCGCGCGAGCGGCCGCGTCGACGAGTAGAGCAGCACGAGTCCGCCCACGCTCACGCGTAGCGAGGGAAGCACGCGCACGAGAGCTCCGCTCTCCACGTGGGGCTGCGCGATGAACGAGGGCAACGTAGCGAGCCCTCCACCCGCGGCTGCAACACCACGCAAGAAGAGAAAATCGTTCGCGACGATTCGCGGGGTGAGTGTGGCCGGAAAATCGAACGCGCGACGGAGCGGGCCCGCCACGAGCCAGTCGTGATCGGTCGACGCAACGCCCCGGGGACTGCCGCGGCGCGCCAGGTAACTCGGCGCGGCGTAGAGACCTAGCTCACTTCGCGGGACGAGCCGTCGTGCCGTGAGCGAGGCATCTTGGTGCTTGCCGCTCTCGCCCCGGAGCGCGACGTCGAAGCCCTCCGCCGCCATGTCGATCAGCTGGCTGCTGAACTCCGCCTGCACCTGCACCTTCGGATAGAGCGCAATGAAGCGGGCGAGCACGCTGCCGAGGAACGTGGCGCCGAGGTCGTAGGGCGCCGTGAGCTTGAGCGTGCCGGCTGGTTCGTGCTGGTGCTCGGGCATTTCCCTGGTGGCGTGCGCGAGCGCACGGACGTGCGGCGCCGTTCGCTCGTAGAGCGCCGTCCCCGCGGTGGTCAGCGAGACCCGGCGCGTCGTTCGATGGAAAAGCCTCGAGCCGACGGACTCCTCGAGCTTCGCAACGCTGCGGCTCACGGTCGCGGTGGTCGTGCCGAGGGTGCGAGCGGCGCCCGAGAAGCTTGCCGCATCGGCGACTTCGACGAAATGGAGGAGCAGCCCGACGTCGATTGTTGCATCCATGCAACTGTATATTGCACCGTTGCATATTGTGGGGGAAGCCCGGTCGTCCCATATTGAGGGTATGGAAAATCAAAGCAGCGGTGTGTCAGGGGTTGGTTCGGCCGGACGCGGTCTGAAGATCGGCTTGTGGGTCGTCCAGGTGCTCCTCGCGCTTTTCTTCGTGATGGCCGGGATCAATCACGGGATCAGGCCGCTCGAGGAGGCGGTCAAGACTTCGCCCTGGATCGCGGGGGTCCCGCCGGGGCTCACCCGGTTCATCGGGCTCGCCGAGCTCGCGGGTGCCGTGGGGCTAATCCTGCCGGCGGCCACGCGGATCAAGCCGTGGCTGACGCCGCTCGCCGCCGTGGGGCTCGCGATCATCATGGCGCTCGCCGTGCCGTTCCACATCCTGCGTGGCGAGGCGAACGTCATCGGCATGCACGTGATCGTCGTCGGCCTGTCGGTGTTCGTCGCCTGGGGACGCCATCGCAAGGCGCCGATCGCGGCGCGCGGGTCGTGATGGAGCTCGGGCTCTACACGTTCGGGGACCTGGTCGCCGATCCGCGGACCGGCCGCGTTCCGAGCGCAAGCGAGCGCGTCCGCGACATGCTGGCGATGGCCAAGCTCGCGGACGATGCCGGACTCGATGTGCTCGGCGTCGGGGAGCACCACGCGTTGCGGTACGTCAATTCGGCGACAGCGACCCTCATCTCCGCGATGGCGGCCGTCACGAAGCGAATTCGTCTGACGAGCGCGTCGACCTCGATCAGCACGGCGGACCCGGTACGAACGTTTCAGGAGTTCGCCATGGCCGACCTCGTTTCCGACGGGCGCATCGAGCTCATCTTCGGGCGCGGCGCGTTCACGGACAATTTCCCGCTTTTCGGCTTCAGCCTCGAGGACTACGACGACCTGTTCGTCGAGAAGGTCGGGCTCTTCGCCGACCTGAACGCCAGCGCGCGCGTCACGTGGTCGGGCCAGTTCCGCCCGCCGCTCCGCAACGCCGAGATCGCACCCCGGCCCGCGCAGGCGAAGCTCCCCGTGTGGATCGGAGCGGGCTCGCCGAACAGCGTGATCCGAGCGGCAAGGCTCGGGTACCCGCTCGCGATCCCGATGGTGGGCGGCACGCTCGCCGGCTACGCGCGAACCGCGGAGCTCTACCGGCAGGTCTGGCTGGAGCACGGGCATCGGAGCGAGCCGCGCATCGCGACGTTCTCGCACCTCCACGTCACGGAGACGCCAGCGGCCACGCGCGAGGCTTTCTTCCCGTTCTACTCCGCCTACCTCGAGCCGCTCTTCAAGGGGCCGATGCCGCGCGGAGCGTACGAGCAGATGCTTTCGCCAGAGGGTGCGCTCGTCGGCGGCAGCCCGCAAGAAGTCGTCGACAAGATCCTCGCTCAACACGAAGCGCTGGGGACCAGTCGCTACCTCGGCCAGATCGACATCGGCGGGCAGCCGTTCGCCGACGTGGCACGCGGCATCGAGCTCTTCGCCACGAAGGTCGCTCCGATCGTGCGTAAGTCGACAGGAAGGGAATCATCATGAAAATCGGAATCAGTGGGGCCAGTGGGCAGCTCGGCGCGGCCACCGTCAGGGAGCTCAAATCACGCGCGCCGAGCGCAGAAATCGTCTCTCGAAGACGTGCTGCGTCGCTCGCTCGGACAGTGACGAATCCGCGTCGCTGAGCCCGACTACGTCGCCGCCTTCTGACTGAGGGGTCCGAGGTAGTCGCGCTTGCCGAGCTTGACGCCAGCGTGGCGCAGAATTGCGTAGCTGTGGGTGAGGTGGAAGTAGAAGTTTGGCAGGGCGTGCTCGAGAAAATAGTCGGCGCCCGTCATCGTCTTTCCCTCCCAGCGGGGCTGCGTGACGACCCGCGTCGCGGCAGCGTCGAAGTCCGCGCTCGTGAAGCCGTCGAGGTACGCGACGGTGCCTTGGACGCGCGCGCGCAGTTCTTCGATGGTCTTCTCCGCGTCGGGCTGCGGGGGCGCTTCCTTGCCCGTCAGCCGCGAGGCTGCCAGCCGTGCCGTGTCGCACGCGGTCTGAACCTGCCGCGCGAAGGCGAACTGGTCGGGTGCGAGGCGGAGCTCCAAGAACACGCTCGGCTCGAAGGCCCTCGCCTGAGCAAACGCGCCGGCGGCTTCCAGCCAGCGGTCGAGCTGACCGAGCTGCTTCTTCATCTGACCGAACAGTCGTGGATACATGGCCCCACCCTAGCGCGTTCGATGAGCCCGCCGGGGCCCGGGGAATCGAAGCGGGAAAGAGGGCGGAAAGTGCTCGGTGCGGTGTCGCCGGGGCCTACTTCGCCGCCCCGGACGGGCTCGGGCAGCCGATGCGCTCGGTGTTGCCGACGGCGATGTCGTCCATCCACATCTTCACGCCGGTGTTCGAGAGCTCGGCGATGTACTCGCCGATACGGAAGTCCGCGAAGGTCGGCGCCGTCCACGTGACGGCGCTGGCGAGGCAGCCGTCGCCGGTCGCGCTCACTTTGCGCGAGAGCGTGCCGTCGATGTAGAAATCGATCTCGTTGGTGGGGCCGTGATACTCCCACTCCCAGCACATCCAGGTGGAGAGCGGGACCTTCTTGCTCGGTGCGGGGCGGGCCCAGCAATCGGCGGCGGAGCCGTTGTAGTAGTTGATGAGGATGTCGCCGTGCTGCTCGCCGATGTTGTATTGCGGGACGGCGTTGTTGGCGGCGGAGCCGCGGATGATGTCGGTGTGCCCGTCCGCGACGCTCTCGAAGTACACCATCACGCGGCCGTAGATGCTGTTGTCCTTGAGCGGGAAGAGCGGCGCGCCATTGAACTGAAGGAAGCCGCCGCGCTGCTGCGCGGGAATGTCGATGGCGAGCGCCTTGGTGCCCTCCGAGACGTGCGTTCCGTCCACGGTGAGAGTGCCGCCCGACTCGATTTTCTTCCAACCGGTGCCGAGGCTGCCGCTCTCGAAATTTTCGCAAACGGCGGCCGTGGTCGGACAGCCCCCGCCGCCGCTGGCACCGGCTTGCGGCGCTCCGCCGCTCGCCCCGCCGAGACCACCGCCGGCGTTGCCGCCGCCTAGGCCGCCCGTGCCCGCTCCGCCCGCGCTCATGCCGCCGGCGCCGGAAGCGGCTCCTCCGCTGCCACTCGCGCCGGCCCGAGCTGCGCCACCACCGGTCGCGCCACCCGCACCGCTCGCGTTGCCACTACCCGCTCCGCCCGTGGCGGCAACGGCGCCGGCCGCGCCACCCGTGCCACTGCCGCCACCCGTGGGCGTGGCGCTGCCCGCGGACCCGCCGCTCGCACTGGCGCCAGCTTTGCCCGTCTGATTTCCGCTTCCCGCCGAGCCACCGCTCGCGCTCGCGCCCGCGCCGCCATTCGGCGCGTGCTCCTCAGGCGGCGGCGTTTCGGCGCCGGCGCACGCTGCGAGGAGGAGCGCGGCGCTCCCGAACGGGATCCCGAGTTTCATCTTGCCGGTGCTCAGGCGAGCTGCGCGAGCGGGCCCGAATTGGCGTCGACGTTGCCGATGCTCATGGCGTCCTCGATGCCCATCGCCTGCAGCACCGAGACGAGGAGCTTGGCGGACGGCTCCTTGTTCACGTCCACGAAGCGTCCGGTGCGCAAGGCGCCCTGCGCGCCACCGATGAGCACGACCGGCCACGGCGCCATCGAGTGGCTCGTCGTGCCGAGCTCCCGACCCCAGAGGACGAGCGTGTTGTCGAGCAACGTGCCGTTGCCCTCGTCGATGGCGTCCATCGCCTGCAACATGCCGACGAGCTGCGTCGCGTACCAGTTGTCGATGGCCATCAGCTTGTCGCGGTTGTCGGCGTTCTGGTGCGACATCGTGTGGTGAGCGGCAGTGTGACCGAGCCAGGTGTGGGTCACGTTGCTGAAGCCCGAGGAGAGCTGCACGCTCGCGACGCGCGTCAGGTCGCAGGCGAAGATGGCCGGGATCAGGCTCAGCATGGCGCTCACCTCGGTCGGGTACTTCGCGTTGTTGGCGTACCGGTCGCTGGCCGCGGGGCGGGCGGGCACGGTGCAGCCGGCGCTCACGGTGGGCACCATCGTGTCGAGCCGTTGCTCGAGCGCGCGAATGCCGTTCAGGTGCGCTTCGATCTTCGGGTACTCCTCGCTGCTCACCTGCGTCTTCAGCTTGTTGAGGTCCTTGGTGACCGCGTCGAGAATGCTCGTCTGCTCCGCCTTCTTCTTGGCGGCTGCGGCTGCGGCGGCTTCCTGCGCGGCCGGGTCCGAGGCGGGCGGCGTGAAGTTCGCGAACAGGCGGTCGAAGGCCGCCTGCGGATTCGTCTCCGGGTGAATGGGCTGGTCGTCACCCTTGTAGATGGTGCGCGTGACGCTGGTGGGGTTCCCGCACTGCACGCCGAGCTCGAGAGTGCGGTACGCCGTCTCCTGGTTGGCGGCGTCCGGCAGCACGCTGTACGGACAGTTCGGCCCGGCCGCCGCCGCGACGATCTGGTCCACGGAAGGCCCGCTGCCCCAGCCGGTGCGATGGCCGTTGCCACCGTCGAAGTCAGCGCCGTTGCCGGGCTCCTTCAGGAGCGCGCCGGTGAAGCACCCGGCGGAACCGAACGCGTGCTGCTCGCCGGCGCCTTTCGCGCTCATCTTCAGGCCCCACGGCACGATGAGCTTGCTCTTCAGCGGGTCGAGCGGCGCCTGGATCTGGTGCAGCGTGAAGTCCGTCTCGGTGCCCACGGGCTTCCAGTCGATGGGGCCCGCGGAGCTGTCCGAATCCGCGCTGCCGTCCGGTGAGAAGAAGATGAGCAGGCGCTTGGGGCGCTTGGCCTCCTGCCCGCTCGCATTCAAGAGCGGGATGAAGGGCGACAGGGCGGCGCTCAGCCCGAGCGATTGGAACAGCGCGCGGCGGGAAAGACCTCGGCGGGTGGTGCGACTCATGACTGGCTCCTACTGCGTGCCTTCTGCCCCGATGGCGCGCACGTGGCGGAAAGCGTCGCTCAACACCAGGGTGGTGATGAGCTTGCGAATGTCGTAGCCGGAGGCGGCGAACTCGTCGTGCACGCTCTTCAAGCTGCACGCGTCGTCCGTCGACTCGATGCGGCCGAGCGCGAAGCGGAACCATTGGTTCGCGACGCAGTTGCCGATCGTGCGACTGCCGGCGAACTTTTGCCCGAGCTCGACGGGACCGTTGAAAACGCCCGCGAGGTCGTCCCCCGCGTCGAAGACCTCACCGCTCGCGTCGATCGTGACGCCACCGTCCGTCGTGCGGTATTTGCCCAAGCCATCGTAGTTTTCGAAGGCGAGCCCGATGGGATCCATCTGCGAGTGGCAGCCCGCGCAGGTGCCTGTCTCGTGAGCCGCGAAGCGATCGCGGGCCGTGGTGCCCTGGGCGGGAGGCAGCGCCGTCGCCATCACGGTGGGCGGCGGCGGGTCGATGGGCGTGCAGAGCAGGTTTTCGCGGATGGTGATGCCGCGGTGCACGACCGAGCCTTGCTCGTCGCCGCGGTAGTGTTTCACGAGGAAACCAGGCTGCGTGAAGATGCCGCCGCGCTGCGTGGCGTCGAGCATCACCTGCATCCCGGGCTGAAATCCGGCCGGCGCCGCCTTGCCGTAGAGCTTCAGCGTACCGGCGCGCGGGTAGGAGTACGGCGCCGTGAACAGGGTGCCGAGCAAGCCGTCGCCGCCGAGCACGATGGCGTTCGTGTAGTCGGTCGCCTCGTCGATCATTTCCTGCGCGAGCTCCGGTTGCGTGGAGGCGAGGCTGCCGAGCTGAGCGGGCGTGATGTCGAGCCACTGCAAATGGAAGAGGGGAATGGCGTCCTTCGCCCTGGGATCGGCGAGCATGCGCGTCACCTGCTCGGTGAGCGTCGCTTCACTGTCGAGACCGCTGCCTGCGGCAAGGTCGAACAGCGTCTGATCCGGCATCGTGTCCCAGATGAAGTAGGAAAGGCGCGAGGCGAGCTCGTACGGCGTGAGCGTGACCGGGGCTTCCGACGGAGCGCCCGTGCTGCCCACGTCCGCGTGATAGAGGAAGTACGGCGACTGCAGCATCGCCTCGATGACCATGCGGAAGCCGTTGTCGGGCGTGCCGCCGACCGTGAACACACCGGCGTAGGTCGTGACCTCGTCGTCGGTGAGCGGGCGCCGGAACGCCTTCATGCCGAACTTGCCGACGAAGTCGCGCACGCAAGTGTCACCGGTCGCAAGATCGCACGCGGCGATGCTCGCCATGCGGCTCTGCGCGTCGAGCGCGACCTTCGCGGCGAGCTCCTGATGCTGCTGCACGATGAGATCGGTGACTTCAGCGAGCGCGTTGCTCGCGAACGGACCTACGGATTGATCCGGGGTGAGCGCGTCCGTCAGGTTGCCCGTCACGCTCAAGAGGTCGCGCAGCGTGTGCGCGAGCTGCGTGCGCGTGAGGCGCGCCAGGCGTGACCGGCCGACGTTGACCCCATTGCTCGCCTGGTCCGCGCACAGCTCGTCCGTTGGATCCACGCTCGGCCCCGTGCCGCTCGTCCCGCCGCTGGTCGTGGAGCTGCCGCCCGTGCCTGTGGCACCGGTTCCAGCGCCTCCGCCGGTCGTCGTTCCGGTTCCGCCGCCGCCCGCTGCCGAGCCGGTTCCACCGGCGCCGGGCTGGATCGCGCCGCCCGTCGCGCCGGTGCTCGCCCCGCTGCCGCCCGAGGGCGTGCCATCGATCGTGGCAGTGCAGCCGACGAGCAGGGCGGCCAGGCAGCCGCACAGGCGCAGACCCCGAATGCTCGTGCGAGGCTCTATCATTTCTCTTCTCCTCGGGGTCGCGTGACGGATGGGTTGGCCGCAGTGGCGTGCGCACCGTTCGGTGGTCGCCAGGACTTAATCGATTAAGTTATCAAAAGTGGCGAGCGCCGCAAGGTGCGTCCCACTCATTTCTTATTCGAGGAATCATGCGACCGCAGCGGAGTCGTCGGATGACTCCGCCGACGTGATTGAGCCAAAATGAGAGCTGCTGCGAATCTGTTGGCGGCTCACTACCGATCGGCGGGCGCGGGCGGCAGCCCCGCGACAGCTCGAGCGCTCAGTTCGACACCCGTTCCACCGAGGCCAGCGTCCGACGCCGAGAGCGTGAGGGTCCTGCCGCCCGACCCGCGCGCATCCACGTCGCGAGCTGACCGCCCTTCATCGTGAGCGTCGTGGGACCGACGATGGCACCCGGGCCGTCGAGGGAGAGCGTCACCGGGTTCGGGGCGCAGGTTCGGCTGGGTGGCGGCGCCCGGAGTCCGCCGCGTGGTCGTGGCGGCGACTTGCCCGCCGATGAGGCACTCGGCTTGCAGCGTGCCGGCGCCGCGCGCTGGCGGTTCAACCGCGACGTCCGTGTCGCAGATCGTGGCGGAGTCGCCAGGCAAGCGCTCGGCGTTTCGCGCGCTGGCGCGAAGGATTGTACTACTATCGATGGCGGCACGATCGTTGCTTTTCGTGCTCGGGACCGCTGAAGGGAGCGCTCACCATGAAAAGACTTGCTTGGGCTTTGCCCGTGTTCGGTTGCGGCTTGTTGGCTCCGAGCTGGGCAAAGGCCGCGCCGCTGCTCGACGTGACGGGGCGCGTGGCGTTGCTCGACGGAGTCGTTCCGAGTGGCATTCGCGTGACGCTCGGCCTCGATCTCGACCGCGACGGAACCCTGAACAGCTTCGAGCTCGCCGAGGCAACCGTGGGTGCCGACGGCAGCTACGTCGTCGACTACTCGCCTGACCCGCTCAAGGTGGATTTCGAGTTCATCAAGTTCGTCGCCGAGCTGGCCGCCGACTACGAGGCTCGCGGCTTCGAGGCCGTGCTCGACGACGGTCCATTGCCCGTGATCCTGCGCTTCGAGCGCGAGGGCTACAGCACGATCGTCAAGCGGTTCACGACGCTCTCCGCCCTGCCGAGCCTGGATGTCGTGATGGCGCCGCTCGCCGCGGTGGGTTGCGCCTCCGACGCCTGCATGGCAGCCGATGGCAGCGTGCGCGTCTCGGGTTTTCCCGGGGGCACGGGCATCGACCGCGCCTACGCGCGCCGTTACGACCCGACCCGCGATCGCACCAAGTTTCCCGGCTCCTTTACCGACAGCGCGCAGAACCTCTTGATCTCGAGTGGCTTCACCGAGGTCGACCTGCGCGACGCAAGCGGGAAGCAGGTCACGCGCCTGTCGTCGCCGGTCAACGTGCGCTTCCAGACGGATGAGAAGTCGTGGCCCTCGCTGCGCGATCTGAGCCCGGATTCGGGCCGGATCGAGGTCCCGATGTACAGCTTCGACGAGACGCGGGGCGAGTGGGTCTCCGAGCCGCGCGGCGAGCTCCAGGATGCCGAAGGCGGCGCCATCGACGAAGCGGACTTCGCGTCGATTCAGGACGGCTCGTACCCGGATTCCGTCTTCGTCTCGTTCGAGACCAGCCATTTTTCGACCTTCAACTGCGACGCGCCGAACAATCGCCGCGCCTGCGTGCAGGGGCGCCTGGTCACGCTCGAAGGCGAGGTCGTCGTCGGGGCGCAGGTGAGCGTCGAGGGGGTGAGCTACACGGGCAGCGCGGGCGCCGTGTTCACCGGGTCCGACGGCACCTTCGCGACCGATCTGATGAAATCCGAGCTAGCGGGCGAGGATACCGACGGCAACGGCAAGAAGGGCGAGACGTTCACGGCGCGCGTCACGGCTAGCGGCGCGGTGGGCGTGTTCGTAGGCGAGGCGTTCGCCACGCCCGAGGCGCAGGGCACGGTCGGCGGCGCGAAGAGTTGCCGCGCTCCCGCCTGCGACTGCGAGGACCTCGGCGACATCGTCGGCGATTTCGAGCTGCCGCGCGCGTGCGAGGTGACGGTGCACGTCACCTTCTCGGGCACCAACGTCGCCGGAAGCGGGCCGCTCGAGCAGGGGGAGGTCATCGCCGGGGCCAGCGTCACGGGCGAGCTCACGGGTGGTCTGTCGCTGCCGCTCGACGACGCGATCTGCGGCGGCGACCCCTGCGGGAGTGGGAAGGCGGACGCCGACGGCGCAACGACGTTCGTCGTGCCCGTGGTCGGCGACAGCCCCGAGATCCAGATCAATGCTCAGTGGAAGTTGTCGATGGACGGCGACACCCACTACTACTCGGGGAGCGTGAACGTCGCGGGCTGCTCGCGTGACGCCGACGCGCTCGCCGCCGACGTCGAGGTCGAGACCAGCCACGTTTCGCTCGGCGACCTCGGCGCGTTCATCGATTCACTCGGCGCGGGTCCCTCCGTGGCGGATCCGTCGCCCCTTCCGTCCCTCGATATCGAGCCGCCCAAGGCTCCACAATGCGCGTGCCGCGAGGGGTCCGGGGAGTCGCCCGCTCGGGGCCCGAGCCTCGCAGTGTGCTTCGGCCTCATCGGTTTCGGGGTGGCACGCCGCCGCGGAAAGCCGCGCCGGGCCACGCCGCACGCCTAGAGCACAGCTTGCTCTATCGAAACCTGCTTTGGTGCCCCCGCATGGGTGCGCGCCGCGACGGCGACAGGCGCAAATGGGCGAGGAGCTTGGGTTGTCCCGGACCACGCCGCACGCGCTCTGCCGCTGGAGAGAGTGGTGGGCGGCGTGGTGCTCGGCAGCGGGGCCATGCGCTCACCGAAGCGCCGCTATCTCACCTTGTCGACTACCGCCCCGCCGCCCGAGCCGTTGAGAAACTTCCGAGCCTGGTACGAGCCCGCGGAGGGTTAGCCGCATGAGCTGCTCGAGACTTGCGGTCGAGCTCCGCGGCACTCGAGCGAGCGCCCGCTTGGGCCTCCGTCTCGCGGTAGCCCATCAGAGTCAGCGCGCGGAACACCTTCGCAAAAATCTCGGCGCTGTGCGGAGCCGGCAAGGCACCGTAAGGCGTCCCGTCCGCGTGTCGGAAAATGAGGACTCCCGACGCCGACCCTTCCACGACGAGCTGTCCGTGATGGGTGGCCCGATGGTGTGCCACGCATAGCGTCACGAGATTCTCGAGCGTGTTCCCTCCGCCCTCGGAGCGAAGGGCCAAGTGATGCACATCGACAAAGGTCGCCTGCTGGCACCCCGGCACCCGGCAACGCCCGCCGTCTCGTCGCATCACCCGCCGCCGAAGCGACGGCGGGATGGCCTGTGTCGCACGGGGCAAGCCCGCGCCCACGTGTGCGTGTCGCGTTTCCCCCACGTGTGCGTGTCGCGTTTCCCCCACGTGTGCGTGTCGCGTTTCCCCCACGTGTGCGTGTCGCGTTTCCCCCACGTGCCCCACGTTCTGGCCGTCGCGTTCGGCCATCTCGACGATATCGGAAGACACCTCGACGAGCTCCCCCCGCCCCTGTTGCATCCCACGCCGGCAGTGCTCGCAGACGGTGAGCGCCACCTGATAGCTCGACCGACCGTCGTCCCGCGGCCCTTCGAGCGCCTGCCGGCAGAGCAGCAAGACGGCCGCGTCGTCATCGAGCGCCTCGCCCGCCTCGCGCCGCATTTTCGCCATCGCTTCTCGAAAGGTCGCCAGCGCTTCTCCCGACACCTCGAGCCGGAGCACGTGCCGCTTCCTCCGGCAGGTTCCCTGGCTTCTGACCGGAGACCAGCCCTTCGATTTCCCGGATGGTTCGGCCGCGGGCTGCCTCGAGCCACGCTTGCTCGGTCGTCGCGGTCGCCACGCGGCTGAGCTCCCGTACCGCGGAGAAGCTCATTCTCCCGCGCTCAAGCTCTGCCGAAAGCACCGGCAGCCCCTC
>Ga0315912_10005153_pt1 | contig 12103 bp, 11 predicted proteins | sample VfabasoilMG_FD_204469 | JGI IMG/M metagenome (GOLD analysis project Ga0315912, IMG submission 204469) | Garden soil microbial communities collected in Santa Monica, California, United States - V. faba soil | ecosystem: Environmental > Terrestrial > Soil > Garden | place: USA: California... | reverse complement strand
CAGCCGTTCGTGTTCGGCTGGCACGCGGGCAGCCTGCACATCCAGGCCTTCGACGTGCTCGAGGACGACACGCGCGACTGGAAGAAGGCGCAGGTGAAGTTGCTCAAGAAGGACCTCGCCGAACGTATCCAGAAGGAACTGGCGGCGCGCAACGAGAAGATCGACTGGGAAGCGGTCACGCAGCTCACGCACGATCCGCGCGGCATCCCGGTGTCGATCTCCGGCGGTCCGGATTCGCTGACGCAGATCGTGACCACCGCCACGCTGGTGCAGAACAAGGTGGCGCCGGGCGCCACGTGGGACGGCATCAGCGACCTGCCGGTGGATGAAGCGACGTTCAACGAACTGATGTCGGATCGTGAGACGGCCGTGGACGCTTCCGCCACGACACCCGCCGCCAAGCCCGTCGCCAATTGAGGGCTCGCCCACGAAGGATACGCCGTTGAAGCAACGGCGCCCGTCAAAGCCGCAGGCATGAAACACCCGCTGCGTACGCTCGCGTTGGGCGTCCCGGTCGCGCCAGCACGAGCTAACTACCAACCGGTCGCGGTGGCGCGCTGATCCCATGGTCCTGCCGCTGCACGACGACAATCCGACCACGACGAAGCCGTACGTCACCGTCGGCATCATCATCGCCTGCCTGCTGGTGTACGTGTGGCAGCACCTGCTGATGTCGGACCAGGGCGCGGTGCGCGCGGCATACCTGCTGGGCGTCATCCCGGCGGTTCTCACCGGCCAGAGATTCCTGGAAGAGGCGCTGCTGCCGGCGCCGGTCACCATCTTCACCTCGATGTTCCTGCACGGCGGTTTCTGGCACCTGGCCGGCAACATGTGGTTCCTGTGGATCTTCGGCAACAATGTCGAAGACGCCATGGGCCGGGTGCGGTTCGTCATCTTCTACCTGCTGTGCGGCGTCGCCGCCGTGTTCGCGCAGGTACTGCCCAATCCCGGATCGACTGTCCCGATGATCGGCGCCAGTGGCGCAATCTCCGGCGTGCTGGGCGCCTACATGCTGCTGTTCCCGCGCGCGCGCGTGTTGTTAGGACTGCCGATCGGATTCCTGATCGTGCAGCTGGGACGATTCCCGGCGATGTGGGTGCTGCTGGCGTGGTTCGCCATGCAGCTGGCCATGGGTGGGCTGAGTCTGACGCGGCCACCCGGCTCGGCGGAGGGCGGCATCGCGTTCGGCGCGCACATCGGGGGATTCGTCGCGGGCCTGTTGCTCGTCATGCTTTTCAAACGTCGCGGCGTACCGCTGTGGCGGCAATACTGAGACGCTGCTACATTCCGCGCCATTGCGCGCACCTTGAGTCGCTTGGGCGTCGCGTCAGGGGAGTTTTTTGGCCGAGCCGTCTGACTCGCAACTCTTAAGCGCCGAACAACCCGGCTCTCTGCGTGTCATCGCGCGCGCCGCAACCAGCATCGCCGCCTTCGTCGGCCGCGCCCTGAAGGGCCCGGTCAACGAACCCGTTCCTGTCCGCAGCTTCGCCGACTACACGCGCGTTTTCGGCGGCCTCTGGCAGCCCTCGACCCTGAGTTACGCCGTCGAGCAGTTCTTCGAGAACGGCGGCCGCTGCGCGGTGATCGTGCGCGTGGTCAACGGCGCGCGGCCCCCGACGCTCACCTTGCCCACGGCCAATGGCCGGCTGGTGCTGCGGGGAGTCGGCGCCGGTTCACGCGAATTCCTGCGTGCCTCGGTGGACTACGACGCCATCGAATCGAAGGAACACGACCGCTTCAACCTGGTGGTGCAGCGGGTGCGCACCGCCGGCTCGGAGCACATCGAGGACCAGGAAATCTTCCGGCGCCTGTGCATCACGCCGGGGGCGGATCGCTTCGTCGCGGACGCCTTGCTCGAATCGCGCCTGGTGCGCGTGCAGGGCAGTGTCCCCGTGGAACGGCCGGCGCGCACGCCGGCCGCCGCCAATGGCGCGGTCATCGGTTACACGCCCTCCAATCCCGATGGCGATGACGGTGGACCCATCACCGACTACGACATCATCGGCTCGGCGCAATCGGGCACTGGCATCTTCGCGCTGCACGCCGCGCCCGACATCAACCTGCTGTGCATCCCGCCGCTGACCCGCGAACACGACGTGGGTCTCTCGACCCTGCTGGTTGCGGGCCGCTTCTGCCGCGAACGCCGCGCCATGCTGATCGTCGATCCGCCGGCTGAATGGGCCTCGAGCGCCGCGGCGCTCGACGGCATGCGCCACTGGCCGTTCCGCAGCGAAGACGCCACGATGTTCTACCCGCGGGTGGTGGCGTTCGACCGGCTGCGCGGGCGCTTCGAGATGTTCGCGCCCTGCGGCGTCGCCGCCGGCATGATCGCGCGTTGCGACGAATCCTGGCCGGTCTGGTCGGCCGCCGAAGGCGACGATGCCATCCTGCGTCCCGGACTGCGTCCGGCGTGGACGGTCTCGAACTCCGATCGCGCGCGGCTCATCAATGCCGGCATCAATCTGCTGCAGTCGGTGCGCATCGCGCCGAAATACGCCGCCAGCCCGCGCACGCTGGCCAGCGGTGCCGCGGCGGTCAGCGACTGGCGCTTCCTGTCGGCGCGCCGCCTGGCGCTGTTCGTCATGACCAGCGTCGAACGCGGCACGCGCTGGATCCTGTTCGAGCGCAATGCGCAGCCCACCTGGACCGTGGTGCGCGCGCAGATCGAGGCCTTTCTCGAGTCGCTGTTCGCCGAGGGCGCCTTCGCGGGACGCGCCGGCGAGGCGAGTTACTTCGCGGTGTGCGACGAGCGCATCAACAACGAAGAGACGGTTCGCGCCGGCAAATTCAACGTGGCTTACGGATTCGCCGCCAGCAAACCGGGCGAGTATCACGCCTTCCTGGTCACGCACAGCCCGGTCGGGTCGCGCACGCGGTCCATCAGCGTCAACCGCTTTGCCAAGTATTCACCAAGCGTGGACCTGGAAATCGAGTCATCGATCCTGCGGGGCCTGGTCCCGGTGAACCAGCGCGCAGACGACGAGGACACGGTGCGAATGCCGCAGCCGACGCGCGCGGTCACCGATGTGATCTGAATGCCGGTCGATACGCGGCGGAGTCACTTCGCGGCGATACACCGACCGCTGGATTTCGTGAAGCCGCTGCCGCAGGTCCAGTCATTGCCGCTGTAATCGAGGTGCGCGTGTTCCGGCAGCGCGATCTCCAGACAGCTCGATTCCTGCTTGCGGAATCCCCGCTCGCAGTCCCATGACTCTCCGCGGCCGAGATAGGCATTGGCGGGCACGACTATGGCGGGGCAGGCATCCCCGCTGCGCTTGAAACCGCGCTCGCAGGCGAAGTCGTCACCCGAATCGCGCAGAAAACCATTGGCCGGAACCCGGACTGCGGCGCAGCCGCCGTCGTCCGGACGGAAGCCGCGCATACATTCCCAGCCACGGCCGAAAGCTACTTCGGTGAGATATGCATTCGCGGGCACGACGATTCTTGCGCAGCCGCCATCGAGTTCGCGGAATCCGCGGTTGCAGCGCCAGCCGGCGGCGTAGGAGGTGTCATCCCGGTATGCATTCGGCGGCACGGGTACGGCGATGCAAGTGCGGCCGTCCTTCCTGAAGCCGCGATTGCAGCTCCAGTCGCTTCCCGAAGAATCGAGGAACCCGTTTGCCGGGATCTGCAATGCGACACAACTCGAGTCGACCCGCCGGTAGCCACGAGCGCATTCCCAACGGCCGCCATAACGGCTTTCAACGGCATTGTCCGGCAGCGAAGCCGCGTCCTGCGCCGTCGCGCCCAGCGCGAACAGCAACAGCGCGAACAATGTGGGTACACGGCGTAAGGCGGGTTTCATGAACACATCTCCACGGAATGACTAACTGGCAGGCGGTTTCGCGGGCAGACGCAGAATCTTGTCGAGCTCCGCGTGGGACAGCGGTTTCACGAAATACCGTTCGAAGCCCGCGAGGCGTGCCTCTTCCCGCAATTCGTGTTCCACCGAGGTGGTGAGCGCGATCAGGCGCATGGCGTGCCGGCTGGCGCCGCGGCGCAGCTGCGTGGCGAGATCGAGGCTCTCCATGTCGGGCCGCTCGATGTCGAGGAAAACGATGCCCGGGTGGAACGTGGCGGCGATGGCGAGTGCGCGTGCCGCGCTGCGCACCGCCCTGACCTCGTCATATCCACGGGTGGACAGCATGAATGCCAGCGAGGTGCTGAGGCGCCGATCGTGATCCACGATGAGCATGGGTGTGCCGATCGCCACCTGCACATGTGCATGCGAGCCGCGTTGTTCGCGGTGTGTCAGCGCAATCGCTGTTCCGGGGCCCTGGTTGGTGCGCGCCATGATTTCAATCTACGGGCCGGTGCCGCCGGCGTCCGTACGTCAGCGAACATATGGGTGATGGCGAGCGTAGGATTCGGGGCATCGACTCGCGCGCCCCGGGGTTCTTGGCAAGTGAAACGGTCTGTGCCGGAACAAAACCAGATCCTGCGCGCGCTGCCCGCCGAGGAGCGCCTGCGGCTGTTTCCACACCTGCAGCTGGTCGCGTTGCCGCCGGGCAGGGTGATTTACGAATCAGGCGCGCGTCTGCGGCACATCTATTTCCCCACGGACAGCATCGTTTCGCTGCTGTATGTCCTCGCGAACGGTGCGTCCGCGGAAATCGCCGTGGTGGGCAACGAGGGGGCCGTTGGAGTTTCATTGTTCATGGGCGGCGAGACGACGCCGAGCCGCGCGGTGGTGCAGAGCGCCGGGTCCGCCTATCGCCTGACACGCACAAGGCTCAAGCTGGAGTTCGAACGGCACGGGGAGCTGCTGCATGTGCTGCTGCGTTACACCCAGTCACTGATTACGCAGATGGCACAGACCGCGGTTTGCAATCGCCACCACGCGCTCGACCAGCAATTGTGCCGCTGGCTGTTGTTGACGCTCGATCGCCACGACTCCAACGAGCTCAGAATGACCCAGGAGCTCATTTCGAACATGCTCGGCGTGCGTCGGGAGGGTGTGACCGAGGCGGCAGGCAGGCTGCAGAAACTGGGTGTGATCCGCTATTCGCGCGGCAGGATCACGGTTCTCGACCGCGCGCGGCTCGAAAAACTCTCGTGCGAGTGTTACGCCGTGGTCAAGCAGGAGTCGGACCGACTCCTCGGACGCTCCTGACGACATCCCGCCCGGCGAGATGTTCGCTGCCGTACAGAGCCGGCCAGTGCGAAGCGTGATACTGCGCCGGTGTCCACCGCGACCAACAACCTTCTGCTTCGAGGTCTCGAGGTCAGGGACCGGAACGCACTGCTCGCCGGCACGCGGCCCGAGGCGCTTCGCACGGGCGAATTGTTGACCGACACCGGCCGGCGCATCGCGCGGGTGATCTTTCCGCTCGACTGTTCCATATCACTGATGTTGCCCGTGGCAGGCACGGCTCAGGTGGAAGCGGGCCTGGTCGGCCGTGAGGGCATGGTGGGTATTCCGCTGGTCCTCGGCGCGCCGGTCTCGGCCATTCGCGCGGTCGTGCAAGGGTCCGGGGACGCCTGGTGTGTCGAAGCCGCACGCTTCGACGCGCAGCTCGAACGCAGTTCGGCCCTGCGGCTGCGGCTGAACCGCTACGTCTACGTGCGCCTGATCCAGTCGGCGCACGGCGCCGCCTGCAGAAGCTCGCACCGGGTCGAGGGACGCCTCACCAGCTGGCTGCTGATGTCGCGCGATCGCGAACTCTCCGACGAACTGATACTCACGCACGAACTGCTGGCCCGCACGCTCGGCGTCCGTCGCGCCGGCGTCACGGTCGCGGCCAGGGCACTGCAGGAACGCGGGCTCATACGTTACGTGCGCGGGCGCATCGTGTTGCTGGATGGCCGCGGTCTCGAAGCCGCGGCGTGTGCGTGTTACCGGATCGAAAAAAAGATCTACGCCAGCTACCTGGGCTGAGTCGCGCGGCCCGGGAAGCCCACCATCCGCCCGAGATCCTCGTCCCACAGTTTCATGCGCGCACACGCCAGGCTGGCGCGAAGGTCCAGGCGCCTCACGCCGTCGAGCACAGTCGCCTCGTGCGCGGCCCGCAGGTGGTAGTTTGGAATGCGCGGCGAGAGGTGGTGGATGTGGTGATAGCCGATGTTGCAGGTGATCCAGCGCAGCACGATCGGCAGGTCGTAGAACGAACTGCCCTCGAGCGCGGCGCGGCGCGCGTTCCAGGGTTCACTGCGCGCCCAGTAGCCGTTTTCGAAGCTGTGCTGGACATAGAACAACCACACCCCCAGTGCCCCGGCGATCAACACCACCGGCAGGTGCACGGCGAAAAGCGTCGACCAGCCCAGCCAGGCTCCCAGCAACGCACCCACCGACAGCAACACGAGGTTGGTGACGGCCACGCTGCGCCATTCCTTTTTCCAGGACCACGGCATCCCGATGGGCAGGCGATGTTTGACCACGAACTGGAAGAACGGCCCGAGACCGAGCATGACCGGCATGCTCCTGTAGAACCGGTAGCAGAAACGCAGCCAGGCAGGGCGGGTGGCGTATTCGCGAACGGTGAGGGTGCGGATGTCACCGAGCACGCGCTTGTCGAGATTGCCGGACGTGGCGTGATGGGTGTTGTGCGTCTTCTTCCAGTACGCGAACGGGAACAAGGTGATCACGCCGAGGATTGCACCCAGCCAGCGGTTGGCGCGGGCGCTGCGGAAAAATGAGCCGTGGCTGCAATCGTGCTGGATGATGAAGAGCCGCAGGTAGAGCGCGGCCGCCGGCAGCGCCAGCAGCAGGACCCAGACATAGCCGCGTGAATGGTATGCCCATGCCATGGCGCCCCACAGCGCCAGGAACGGCGGCAGGGTATTGGCAAGTTGCCAGGTCGCGCGTGGCAGAGAGGCGCGGGTGAAACGGGCGAGGGGATCTGACGGCGTACTTGACGACTCTGGCATGCGCAAACGATGCGCTTCGCGAGGCCTCCGGACTGTGCGCTACCGTACGGAGCTCGGCACGACCGCGGTCGATTGGCGGCCCAGCGGGGCGGGCCGTCCCGGGAGCCTGTCGCGGATCCGGGCCTGCGCAGCACGCATGCCCGCTGCTTCGCGCGTATGGCGGCAGGTGTCCGCCAGCGCGAGCGACGATCCGGTATCGCGGACTTCAGGATTCCTTACGCGGTGACACGTACATCGAGATCACCGCACGTACAACTTCCTTACCGTTCAGGTCGGTGACCGTGACCGGCACGGCGACGTTTTCCGCGCCGGACCAGTCGGTCTTGTCGAGCCGGGCGGTACCGGTCACGTCGGTGGTGGCCTTGGCGAGATACTCGATGGTCATGCCGCGCGGAATCCAGCGCATGCCGACGGGAATGGTCACTTCCGTGCACATGCCGGCCGCCAGCTCGCAGAGATTGCCCATCGCGAGCGCATGTACCGTGCCGATGTGATTCTCCACCGCGCGGCGCTTGCGCATCGCGACCCGGCACAGCTTGGGCTGCAGCTCCAGGAAGCGCGGCTTGATGGTGCCGAAGTAGGGCGCCCGTTTCGAAACCGTGCGCGCGAACAGCCAGCGACCGAAGGCGGTGCGGCTCGCGCGCATCCAGGCGCGTAGAGTCGGTCCAGCTTCGGTCGTGTCCGAACGGGTGAGCCAGTCGGATTGCGGTACTTCGGTTGCTACTCGGGCCATGAGAGACGAAACTCTAATCGTTGCCGAGCGTCGACCGCAATCGCGCCCGGCGACACATTTGATTGACCGGGGGGTCAAATTGGGTTTGACGACGACAGCGCGGACACGCGCGGCCGCGATTCGCCGCGCCGTGCGCGCGATCAAACGCGGCACGATTGCCAGCTACGGGGAAGTCGCCAGGCATGCAGGATTGCCGGGACGGGCGCGCCTGGTCGGACAGGTGCTGCGCGATTCCGGCGACGAGGCGCGGCTGCCATGGCATCGCGTCACGGGTGCGGGCGGACGTATCGCATTTCCGCCCGGATCCGCGAGCGCGCGCGAACAGCTGGCGCGCCTGGCGCGCGAGGGCATCAGGGCGCGTGGCAACCGGGTATTGAGGAATACCCGCGCGGACGCGCGCAATCTCGACGCGCTGCTGTGGAAGCTCTGAGGCCATGGTGGACCGCTACGTAGTGTTCTCGCATGGCAAGGACGCCGGGCCCTGGGGCGTCAAGATCACCGCGCTCGCCGGAAATGCGCGCAGCGAGGGTTACGAAGTCGAGTCGGTCGACTATCGCGGCATCGACGATCCGCGCGAACGCGTCAACAAGCTGGTGGACTTCTGCAAGGAGCTCAAGGGCGACCTGGTGTTGTGCGGGTCGAGCCTGGGCGGCTACGTATCGGTTGCTGCCGCCTCGTTGCTGCATGCCCGCGGCGTGTTCCTGATGGCGCCGGCGCTCACCATGCCCGGTCTGCCGCCATTGCGCGAAAAGCTGCTGGATTGTCCCACCACCATCGTGCACGGCTGGAAGGACGACGTGGTGCCGGTGGAGCAGAGCATCGAGTTCGCGCGGCGCCACGGGTGCTCGCTGCACATCCTCAACGGTGATCACCGGTTGCAGAGTGAAGTGCGGTTTCTCAAGTACCTGTTCGAGTACTTCCTGGTCTCACTCGACCTGCCCCCCGACGCGTCTTAAATGGGGACATTCACCGTTTCCTAGGAAACGGGGACAGACTTGGCACGCCTGCGACGCCACACGCACAGAGCCCTGTGATCGCTCGGATCTCGCACGCTTCAGGAATTGCTGCACAGATGCTCGCAATTCCTGGCGTTCGCCTGTGCTCGGCCGCGCGGCCGTGATTTTTCAGCGCTTCGTTCGGGATTGCACTCGACGCGCTCGTCGCGATGAACTACCACGGAGTACTTGTAGCGCCGCCCCTCTCGGGTCCGTCCCCATTTCCTAGGAAACGGTGAATGTCCCCATTTACCATTTACTAGTGCCTCTCCCTGATCGCCTTGGCGGCCATGCGGTCTATCACGCCCGGGGCGATCAGCTTGATCCAGCGGCCGATCCTGCCGCGCGCGGTCATCACCAGCAGGCGCTGGCGTTTCTCCATCGCACGCACGATGCGCGCCGCGCATTCGTCGGCGGTCATGATCTTCGACTGCACCATCGGCGATTCGCCCAGCGGTTCGCCGTCGGGTCCGACCGCGCGTTTGTGGATCTCGCTGACCACGAAGCCGGGCGCCACGACGGTCACATCCACGCCCGAGCCGGCGAGCTCGATGCGCAGTGAATCGAAGAAGCCCACCATGGCGTGTTTGCTGGCGGCGTAACCTGAGCGCTCCGGCACGCCGGTGAGTCCGGACAGGCTCGCAATCGCCACGATCAGTCCGCGCGACTGCCTGAGATGCGGCAACGTGAGCGCCGTGAGTTTCACCGGGGCGTAATAGTTGACCTCCATCAGCCGTTCGATGATTTCCAGGTCCTTGAGCGCATCGAAGCGGCTCCACATCGTGATGCCCGCGTTGTGCACCACCGCGTCGACGCCGCCAAAACTCTTCACGCTCTCGGCGACCAGCCATTCCAGATCCTGCTGGTTGGTCACGTCGGTGGGCACCGCGATCGCCTCGCCGCCGCGCGTCCGGCATTCCTGCGCCAGCGACTCGAGCCGGTCGCGATCGCGCGCCGCGAGCGCCAGCCGTGCGCCGCGCGAGGCGAGCGCCAGCGCCAGTGCGCGGCCGATTCCCTCGGAAGCGCCGGTCAGAATGATCCTCCGTTCCTTCATGCATGGCCCTCCATCCGAGTCGGCTACACTCGGCCGCCTAACATCATAAGGGGACAGGCGCCCGTGACGGGATGGTTGCTGCGACGGTTCTTCAGGCTGTGGGTGCGGGCGGCCGTGCAGCCATCCGAACCGCCGCCGTCATTGACCGGCTCCAGTATTCCCGTGTGTTACGTGCTGGAGCGTGAATCGCGCGCCGATCTCGCCGTGTTGTGCAACGTGACCGAGCGGCTGAAGCTGCCATACCCCGAGAAACGCTCCGCCAGCCTGCCGGTCGAGCAACGCCGCTCGTACTTCGACGTGGGACGGCGGCGCCGCTTCTGGGACGCGACGCCGTCACGGCGTCCGCCGCCGCACCTCATGGCGCTGGTGGAGACCCTGCGCGAAGACGCGGTGCGCGACGTGCTGCTGGTGCCGACGGCGGTCTACTGGGGCCGCGCGCCGCAGAAGGAAGGTTCGTGGCTCAGGCTGCTGTTCGCCGAGAACTGGGAACTGACCACCCGCGTGCGCAAGTTCTTCGGCGTGCTGGTCAACGGCCGTAACGTGCTGGTGGAAATCGGCGAGCCGATCTCGCTGCGTTCGATGCTCGACTCCGCGCCGGCCACCGACCAGGCGCGGCGCATGACGCGCGTGTTGCGCGGCGTGCTCCGGCGCCAGCGCGCCACGCGTATCGGCCCCGATCTCTCGCACCGGCGCACCATCGTGGCGCGCGTGTTGCGGGCGCGCGCGGTGCGTGCAGTGGTGGCGGCCGAGGCCCGCGAGAAACACGACAAGTACCGGCCGGGCCTGCTGCAGGCCCGCAAGTACGCCTTCGAGATCGCCGCTAACTACTCGCACGCCTTCGTGCAGATCGGCGAGAAATTGCTGGGACGTGTCTGGAACCGCGTCTACGACGGCGTGAAGTTCAACCACGCGGAAACGCTCAAGCAGGTGTCCGAGGGCAACGAGGTGGTGTACGTGCCCTGTCACCGCAGCCACATGGACTACCTGCTGCTGTCGTACGTCATCTACCACCAGGGCTACGCGCTGCCGCACATCGCCGCCGGCATCAACCTCAACATCCCGATCCTCGGCCGCTTCCTGCGCAAGGGCGGCGCGTTCTTCATCCGCCGCACCTTCGCCGGCAACGCGCTCTACACCGTGGTGTTCATGAAGTACCTCGCAACCATCATGGCGCGCGGACACTCCATCGAATACTTCATCGAGGGCGGGCGTTCGCGCACCGGCCGCCTGCTGCAGCCGAAGACCGGCATGTTGTCGATGACGGTGCGCAGCTTCCTGCGTGACCCGGTGCGCCCGGTGGTGTTCGTGCCCGTGTACTTCGGGTACGAACGCATCGTCGAGGCCAATACCTACATCTCGGAACTGTCCGGCGCGCCCAAGAAGAAGGAGAGCTGGCTCGACCTGGTACTCAGCCTGCGGGTCCTGCGCGAGCGGTTCGGCACCGTGCACGTCAACGTCGGCGAACCCATCCGGCTGAACGACCTGCTCGGGACCCACCTGCCGAGCTGGCGGGAGCAGCGATTCGACGACGATACGCGCCTGCCCGCGGTCAACGCGCTGGTCAGCGACCTCGCCCAGGCCATCATGCGGGGCATCAATGCGGCCGCCGCGGTGACGCCCATCAACCTGCTGGCCATGGCGCTGCTGGCCACGCCGCGCGGCGCGCTGCCGGAGAGCGCCCTGCTTCGGCAGCTGGAGCTGTACCTCAAGCTGCTGCGCGACTCGCCGTACAGCCCGCGGATCACCGTGACCGACGCCGCCCCGGCCGAAATCGTCGCGTACGGCGCGGCGCTCAAGATCCTCACGCGTGTGCCCCACAAGCTGGGCGACGTGGTGAAGATGAGCGACGAGAGCGCGCAGCTGATCGCGTACTACCGCAACAACGTCCTGCACCTGTTCGCCCTGCCGTCGCTGGTGGCGTGTGCATTCATCGGCAATGCCGTGCTGCGCACGGAGGATATCCAGCGGCTCGCCTGGCGCATCTATCCGTACATCGCATCCGAACTTTTCCTGCGTTGGCGCGAGGAAGAACTGGCGCACGTGGTCGATGATGTGCTTGCTGCGCTCGCGGACCACGGCGTGCTGCAACCCGACGAGACCCGCACCGCCTGGATGCGTCCGCCGCCGGACTCGCCCGCGGCGTTGCAGCTGTCGATGCTGGCGCAGGGGACTATCCAGACCATCGAGCGCTACTACCTGGCGATCGCGCTGCTGATCAAGGCCGGCACCGGCAGGATGTCGCAGAAGACCCTGGAAGAGGACTGCCAGCTGGCCGCACAGCGCATCAACATGCTCTACGGCTTCAACTCGCCGGAGTTCTTCGACCGGACGCTGTTCGGGAACTTCATCGACCTGCTGCGCGAACGCGGCGTCATCCGGGTGGGTGCGGACGGCAACCTGGAGTTCGACGAGGTGCTGGTACGCGTCGCCGCGGACGCTCAGCTGGTGCTGTCG
>Ga0315912_10005152_pt1 | contig 12103 bp, 12 predicted proteins | sample VfabasoilMG_FD_204469 | JGI IMG/M metagenome (GOLD analysis project Ga0315912, IMG submission 204469) | Garden soil microbial communities collected in Santa Monica, California, United States - V. faba soil | ecosystem: Environmental > Terrestrial > Soil > Garden | place: USA: California... | reverse complement strand
CGAAGCCTGGTCCCTGCACGATCTCGTTCCCATTGTTGTAGATCGTCGGCAGGAGCGATCCCATGACGCCGCGCGTGATGCAGCGGTCGTAGAGGCTGCGATCGAGATGAGAGTCCGCCTCGCGTCCCTGCAGACGCGCGAGCCGTGCCTTGTTATCGGCTTGCTGTTGTGCCTGGCGGGCCTGGCCCTCAGGCGACAACGGCGGCTGACGGCCGTCCAGCGGATCGATGATGAGAGATGCCTGTCGCGACGGCTTGCCGGTCTCTTGCCAGTGCGGGGTTGGCGACGTCGGGCAGCGAATGGCGCACGGCGTCGTCACGTCGGCGGTGAACACGTCGATCTCGGCGAGCAGCGAGTCTTCCTCGCTCTTGATCTCGCTGGCGCGCTTTGTGAACTCTTCTTCCGTCAGTACGTTGCGCGTGCCGAATCGCGCGGGCCTCTGCAACGGCACGCCCACCATCTCGACGCCCGGCCAGAACCCCTGGAGATCGGGATCCCCCCACGGCGTTTTCGGCTGAACGAACCCCGCGGCGGGTTGAGGCAACGGAATCGCGGCAGCCGGAGTTGGATCGGTTGCTGACGGCTGCTGGGCAAACGCGCTGGCAGCGCTCAGGATGAATGCGACGATGAGGACGGAAGTCTGATGCTTCATGTTCGGCTCCAGGAGACCTGCGAATGATAGCGCTCGGAGATGGTACGATCCCAACAACTATCTCTCTATGATCGCAATCATGTGGCAATTCGACGTCAAGGCCGGGCACAAGGCCGAATTCGAGCAGTTGTACGGAGTGGAGGGGGAATGGACGGCGATGAATCGCCATTCGCGGTCCTATCTGGGCTGCTCCTTCCTGCACGACCAGAACCGTTCCTCTCGATACCTCCTCATTGAGTATTGGAGTGAGATGCTCGTCTATGAGCAGCACCGAGCGTTTCGATCGGACGCCATCGCTTCGCTCGAGCAACGCAGCCGGGAACTGGTGGAGACGGTCGAGCCGTTGGGAATCTTCTCGGCACTCGATGTGCCCGACCGGTTCGGGCCGGCCTGGTCGCAGCGAAAATAACGGCGACTCAGCGCAGTTTGCCGGCGACGAACGCACCAGCCCGCGGGCTCTCGGCTGACATGAACGACATCGCAGGCTCGTTCACGCTCGACACGATCGGGATTCCTGTCGGCAACTCGAAGAGGTGGGCAGGTGGCTCCGTGCGGCGGATGTTCGACACCCGGTATTCGATCGTGCTTCGCGGGTCCGAATGCCGTGACTGAATCAGCAGCTGTAGTTCAACCGATTCCCAGCGCTCGTCCACCATTTCGATCGACTGGTCGTTTTGATGGTAGCCGGGCGGAACGACGATCGTAATTCGGCGGCCGGTTGCCTCGACGCCGGCGATTCGCTTGATGCCGAGTGACTCATCGCGCATGTCGCCAAATGCGCCCGGGTCGGCAGACAACAGATCTCCAGCTCGCTCGAAGGTCAGGAAACGGACGCCACCAACTGGTACGGCAAACGAGATACTGCCGCCGGCGGTCATCGACACGATCGAACGCGGGTTCAATCCCGTGGTTCCCGTCTGATCATCCACCGTGTAAACGCCGGGCCAGCGGCTGGGGTCTGGCGCGACGACGGTCCGAATGTGACGCTCAGACCTCGTCTTCGGCGCGGGCAGGCCTTCCATGTGTCTTTCGATGCGGACGCGACCTGTGGAGTCGCGATAGTACCGATCCGTCGTGGTCTGATCGAGCCGCGTGCCATCGCCCAGGATGGCGTGGACGGTTGTTGTCGCGTCCGCCGAGAACGGCGCTTCCAGTACTGGAGCGCTGCTTAGCGGTCCGCCGACAGATTCAGCTGGGACTTTGACCTGACCGAATGCAGTAGCGGAAACCGCGGCCGCCAATGCTGCGAGGGCACATACACGCCGCAGAAATCGCACCGGCCTCATCGCGCACCTCTCTCGGTGATTGTTCCCATGCGAGCGATTCCGCATCGTAGCGCGACGTAGGGCTGGAATCGAACTCATATGCGTCGCGGATGTGCCGGCCATCCGGCGCCGCTCCGCACGCCGGGAAAGCTCGCTCCGCTCGTACCCTTCCGCACCTGCCGCGAGTAGAGCCTGATTCGAGCGCCTGCCATCGCGGCATGCACCACCGAGCGCATGCGAAAGATTGAGAGCGTAGAGCGATTTCCGGCAGGCGTAGCCGGGAGGCGAGATGACCGGCGTGCCCGCGACGCACACGTCGGATGCTGAACGTAGTAGCCTTCCTCCAGAACTTCGAGTCCTACCCGTGCCGGAACTTCCCGAAGTCGAAGCCGTTCGTCGTCAACTGCGCCGCGTGATGGAGGGTGCGCGCATCGTGCGTGTCGAGACGCGGCGCGCGAATCTGCGATCGCCGTTTCCCTCCGACTTCGCCGCGCGCCTCGAGGGGCAGAGAGTGAGCGCGCTGCGCCGCCGCGCGAAGTATCTGCTCGCCGACCTCGAGTCGGGCGACACGCTGCTGATGCATCTCGGGATGTCGGGTTCGTTTCGCGTGGTGAAGGGACGCAAGGACGCTGTACAGGGAGACTTCTACTTCGAGCGCAGCCGCCTCGACGCGCACGACCACGTGCTGTTGACGATGTCGTCGGGCGCGACGATTGTGTTCAACGATCCGCGCCGCTTCGGCCAGATGGACATCATCGCGGCCGGTGCCCTCGACAGCAATCGGGCACTGAGCTCGCTCGGTCCGGAGCCGCTCGATCGCGGGTTCGATGCGATGACGCTCGCGCGAAAGCTCAAGGGCAAGAAGACGACGCTGAAGGCCGCGCTGTCCGATCAACGCGTGGTTGCCGGCCTCGGCAACATCTACGTGTGCGAGGCGCTTCATCGCGCGAGGCTGTCGCCAAAGCGCCGGGCATCGACGCTGGCGACCGCCGCAGGCGAGCCTCGACCCGGAGCCGAGGCGTTGGCGGAGGCGATTCAGGACGTGTTGAAAGACGCCATCGCGAACAAACATCGCTACCAAGGCAACGATCGCTTTCACGTGTACGACCACGAGGGTCAGCGTTGCCAGAGGCGCGGATGCCAGGGCACGATCAAGCGGATCGTCCAGGCGGGGCGGTCCACGTTTTTCTGTCCGGTCTGTCAGCGGTGATCTTTCGACAGCGCTTCCTCGACGGCATCAAGAACGGCAGCGTCACCATCGCGTTCCGCCGGTGGCGGCGCCCATCCGTCAAGTCGGGAGGCACGCTACTGACTGCGGCCGGCATGCTCCACATCCGTGACGTCAATCTCGTGTCTCTGGACAGCATCTCGAGCGCCGACGCTCGACGCGCCGGCTACGAGACTCGAGAGTCGTTGATCGAAGAACTGACAGAACGGAGCGAGGGCAAGATCTATCGCATCGATCTGGGCACGCTCGAGGCCGATCCTCGCATCGCTCTTCGCACGAAGCGCGCGAGCGATTCCGATCTGCAGGATCTGATCGTTCGTCTGGACCGGCTGGATGCTCGATCGAATGGAGCACCGTGGACGCGTCGTGTGCTCGATCTCGTGGACGCCCATCCGGCGAGGCGGGCAGGCGACCTGTGCAAGATGGCCGGCCAGGACAAGGTGTCCTTCAAGATCAACGTCCGCAAGTTGAAGACGCTTGGCCTCACCGAAAGCCTCGAGGTCGGGTATCGTTTGTCGCCGCGAGGTGTGGCATTGCTCGACCAATTGCGCCGGCGCGGATAGAGGCATGAAGAAATCGACGCGACGGGAGTTCATCCAGACATCGAGTGCCACGCTCGTTGGCCTCGGAGTGGCACGCGCGCGTGTCCGGGCGCAGGCCGCAGGCCCGTTCGACGTCAGCGAGAAGAGCATCCAGGATCTGCAGGCGGCGATGACCGCCGGTCAGGTCACATCGGAGAAACTCGTCGAGCTCTATCTCGCTCGCATCGCTGCGTACGACCAGGCAGGGCCTCGTGTGAACTCGGTCATCTCCATCAACTCGAACGCTGCAGCAGCGGCGCGCGCGCTGGACGAGGAGCGGAAGTCGCGGGGGATTCGCGGTCCGTTGCACGGCATCCCGGTGTTGCTCAAGGACAACTTCGAAACCAGGGACATGCCGACGACAGGCGGCTCGCTTGCGTTGCGAGGCGTGGTCCCGTCTCGCGACGCCTTTCAAGTCACCAAGCTGCGGCTCGCCGGCGCGGTTGTTCTCGGCAAAGTGAATCTCCACGAGCTCGCACTCGGTCTCACAGGCGTGAGCTCGTTCGGCGGACAGACGCTGAACCCGTACGATGTCACTCGCACGCCTGGCGGCTCGAGCGGCGGATCGGGCGCAGCGGCAGCCGCATGCTTTGCCGCGTTTACGATGGGCACCGACACGAGCGGCTCCATTCGAATTCCCAGCTCGCACAATTGCCTCGTGGGTCTTCGCCCCTCGGCTGGGCTCTCGAGCCGCACGGGCATCATCCCATTCGGTCACACGCAAGACACGGGCGGACCGATGGCGCGCTCGGTGGAAGACATCGCGCTGATCCTCGACGCGACGGTGGGATACGACCCGGCCGATCCGACGACGCAGTCGAGCAGCGGAAGGATCCCGCGCAGCTACACGACGGTCTTGAAAGAGGGCACGCTCAAGAGGGCGCGCGTTGGGGTGCTCACCGAGTTCTTTGGAACCGCGCCCGAGGAGCAAGAGGTCGCCACTGTCGTGCGCGTCGCGATCGAAGAGATGAAGGCGCGCGGTGCTACGGCTGTGGAAGTCGTGATCCCCGAGCTCGCAAGACTCGTGGCGGCGGCGAATCTCCTGAGTCAGGAGCTGAAGGTCTATCTCGGTGACTACCTGAAGGCGTCAGGTGGTTTTGTGACATCGATCGAGGAGATGCTCGAGACCGGGCTTCACTCGTCCAGCCTGCAGGGCATCCTCGACGTGGCGAACGCAACTGCCGCCGACTATCTGTCGAGCGAGGACTACAAACGCCGTCTTGCCGCGCGCGAGACGCTGGCGAAGGCGGTCACGAGCGCGATGGAATCGGAGCGCCTCGACGCGATTGTCTATCCGACCATTCGCCGCATCGCGCCCATCATCGGAGGCGCACAACCGGGCAGCAATGCTGCGCTGTCCGCCAACTCAGGGCTCCCCGCGATCACCGTGCCCGCTGGTTTCACGCCCGCTGGATTTCCGATTGGCGTCGAGCTGATCGGTCGCCCCTTTGCCGAAGCCACGCTGCTTGCGCTCGCCCATGACTACGAGCGCGCCACGCGTCATCGTCGTCCTCCGGCCATGACTCCGGTTCCGGTTGAGGCCGTGTCAGGCGGTGTGACGATCGACGTGACGGCGACGGGCACGCGCTCGATTCCGGCGTCGAACGTGCCGTATCAGGCCGTCGCGCGTTTCACCTTTCACGAGCCGACCCGACGTCTTGGCTACGACATTCGCCTGACAGGAACGCGCGACGACGTCGCAGGGGTGTACTTGCATCGACGCGCGACGCGACAGAATGGCGGCGTCGCGTACATCCTGGCCAAATCTGCTGCGCCACAGATCTCGGGGACAGTGACGCTCACCGAAGCCGAGGTCACCGACCTGAAAGCGGGGAAGTTCTACGTCGCGGCGCTGAGTCGAGTGAGCCCCCGCCTCAGCGCGCGAGGAGATTTGATCTTCTAGGGTTTCTTCACCGGCCCATCCGCGCCGACGAGGTGATGGATGGACTGGTTGTTCTCCAGGCAGATCATTTCCATGATCTCGGTGTCGGGCATCAGCCGCCATGTGAGTCGCGTCGTGAAGGGGCGCGTGTAAGCCTTCGGGTCGTCAATCGTCTGCTCGATCTCGATCGTGCCGAAGTTCGGGCGCCTGATGCGCTCGATCGTGCGTCCCTGTTCGGTCAACGGGCTGCCATTGATGTCGAGCCAGCCACCGTCTCTGAAGCCGCTCGTCTCCACGACGAGTGTGTCGCCCTCCCAGCGCCCGACCGAGTAGCCGTAGAACCACGGCTGCGGATCATCCTTCGGGATGGCTCGTCCGTCCGTGAAGATCTGACGAATGCCCTGGTGGGTCTCGTAGAGGAGCAACACGAGATCGCGAGACTGCACGACCTTCCTCGGAAACGTGTGCACGTTGAACTGCTGATTCCCGAGCGGCAGGCACCAGACGTCAGGGTTGTCCTTGCTGTTGTCGGCCATCCGCTTCTGGAGCAGCTCCTTGGCCCACGGCCTGAGCGGCAGACCGTCTTTGAACCCGGCGCCGATGTCGCGGAACGTCGCCGTCGGCTTCTCGTCGAGGCTCATCGCCTCTTTGGGTTCCTTGGCGTCGCGGGTGAGGTTGCGATACGTGCCTGACAGATCGGGCTTGCCGTCTGGCATGCGCGGTGTGGGTCCGTTCAGATCGACCTTGCCGTCCGCCGCCCGGGTCGCACGCGGGTCCTTGTGATCGGGCCACTGAGCAGAGACCGAGGCCGAGATGATGACGAGCGCGGCGATAAATGCGAATACGCGAATGAGGATATTCATGAAGTAAGCACCAATTGGGTGTGAAGTGTAGCCGAGCGCCGGCGAAGCCGTCACGCCACCTGTTGAAGCGCCTCGATGGCCTCAGCTAAGCTCCCCATCGGAGAGCGAGATGAAGACGTTGACGCTGATGGCGCTGCTGTGCGTTCTCGCGCTGCGAGCCGCCTCAGCGGATCCCGGGCCGCACTTCAGGCTGAAGCCGCTCGATCCGAGTGGCGTGATCCCCTACTTCATCACCGAGGGCGTGGCTGGTTCTCGCTTCCGGCCCGGCGATCGGGAGCTGGCGGAGTGGGCGCTCCAGGAGTGGGCGCGCCGCACGGATGGCGCGCTGCGATTCGAGCGCGTCGATCGTGAAGACGCCGCGTTGCTTCGGTTCTTCTGGTTGCCCTGGGCGGAGGATGGCGCACTCGGACGCATGGAGCCGGACACGGCCAGTGGACACAATGGCGCCACCATCGTCGTGCGACCCGACGAAGCCAAGTTCCGGCCGACTGTCAGACGTGAAACACGAGCCGATCCGCTCCTCCGTGACGTCGTGCTCTATTACGTCTGCCTGCACGAGATCGGGCACGCGCTCGGCTTGAGCCACAGCGACAACCCACGCGACATCATGTGGCCGGGCAACAACGGCGTGACGCTCCCGATCTATCAGCGGTATCGTCACCCGCTGCAGACGCGCGAGGACATTCCACAGAACCCGTGGCTGTCGCAGAACGACATCGCGCGCTTCAATGAGATCTGGTCTAGTTCGCGGGCGGCAGTTGAGCGCCCTCGATCACGAGAGCCTCAATGGACTCTCGGGATGGTTCCAGCTTCAGCCCCCATTGTTCCTGGAGTGCCGTAAACACCGACACACCGTTCTCGGATCCCGGCAGTCGCGGAAACCCCGGTAACGGTTCTGGCGCGAACGTCAGCTCGCCGTCGAACGTTCCTGCCAAGCCGGTCTTGTCGACCACAGGTCGATCTCGTTCGGGGATCACGCGCCGCGCGAGCTCGGTAGACGTCTCGCCCTGAAAGCCGATCGTCACGTTGCCACCGCTGACTCTGAATGAGGTCTGACAGGAGGGCTCTGAGCCGTTGGCGGGCGCAGTGCCGCCTGGGCCTCGCGTCAGGCGCAGCGCCGCACAGTCGAGGGTGGACTTTCGAAGTTGCGGACCAAGGCTTGCGCCACGGCCAACGAGCAAGAGGTCGTACACGGGCATCTCGTGACGCTCGATGCGAACGTGCACCTGAAACCGCTCGGACAGGAGCGACCGAAGCATCTCGTTGATTCGCTCCTCGCTCGCGAGGGCGCCTGAGGTTGATGTCGCGACCACATCGTAACGGTTGCGTGTAGCCCAATCGGGCCCACCAACGATCCGGACATCCTGCACGTCGTACGCGCGCCGAATCAGATCCCGAAGTGTGGCTTGCGTGGCGGTGAAACGCCCGCCCGGAAGGATTCGAATCGTCGCACCGACCGGGAAGCCAAATGGGTTCGGTTCGGGCCTTGGGCTCGGCTTCACTGACGCCACTTCGAATGCGACGCCGGTCGTTGTGGCGATCTCTTGCGCCGCAACCGCTCGAGGCACGAACAGCGTCAGCACGAGGAGCAGGCCGGCTTTCACGCCGGCTTAGACGAGCGCGTCAGCCACATCGTTGGCCACCAATCTGGCAGAATGCTGCCGTGGAGTGTCCGCGTTGCGGTGCGTCGATGGAAGAAGAGTCCTTCGACGGCCACCTTGGGCGATCGGTTTCGATCGACATCTGTCACGCCTGTCAGTCGTTCTGGTTCGACGCGCGTGAGAGCGTCTCGCTCTCGCCCGGCTCGACGCTCTCGCTGTTCCGAGTCATCGGAGAGAAGCTGCAGAGGCCACAGCACACCGACTCAGAGCTTGCGAAATGTCCGCGCTGTAAGGGCCGCCTGCGACGGACGCAGGACATGCAGCGCGCCACGCGGTTCGAGTACTTGAATTGCCCGAACGGGCACGGTCGTCTGATCAGCTTCTTCGACTTCCTGCGCGAGAAAGATTTCATCCGGCCACTGACGCCGCAGCAGATCACGGAGCTTCGCGAGAACGTCGGATCGGTGAATTGCGCCAACTGCGGCGGTCCGGTTGACTTGAGCAAGGGCGCCGCGTGCTCGCACTGCGGCACGCCTCTCTCCATGCTGGACATGAAGCAGGCCGAGAAGCTTGTGGCGCAACTTCAGAAGGCCGAAGATCGTATTCATCAGCCGATCGATCCAGCACTGCCGATGGAGCTGTTGCGTGTGCGACGCGAGACGGAGCGTGCCTTTGCGGGCATTGACGATCGCGAGCTGTGGGTCAAGGATGTGATGTCGACGGACCTTGTTGGCGCCGGCCTGACGGCGGTGGCACGGTGGTTCAAGAAGAATGCTTGAATTCGTCAAGGAGCGAAGCGACCGATGGGTATTATGGATTTCATCAAGGGCGAACTGCTCGAAGTCATCGAGTGGACCGACGACTCCAGGGACACGCTCTCCTGGCAGTTCCCTGACGAAGACAAGGCCATCAAGAACGGCGCTCAGCTCATTGTTCGCGAGTCGCAGGTCGCGCAGTTCGTCTATCTCGGCGAGTTCGGCGACACGTTCAAGCCCGGCAAACACACGCTGACGACCGACAACATCCCGGTCCTGACGAAGCTGAAGTCGTGGCCGTTCGGCTTCAACTCGCCGTTCAAGGCGGATGTGTACTTCGTCACGACGCGCCTGTTCACCGGCAACAAGTGGGGCACGTCGAACCCGGTGATGCTGCGCGACAACGACTTCGGCATCGTGCGCGTGCGTGCGTTCGGCACTTACGACTTCAAGGTCGTTGAGCCCAAGACGTTCCTGAAAGAGGTGGCCGGCTCGGATCATAACTTCCGGCTCGACGAGTTCAGCGACACGATGCGCTCGCGCATCGTCAGCATCTTCACCGATGCAATTGCGAGCGCGAAGATCCCGGTGCTGGATGTGGCGTCGCGCTATACCGAGCTTGGCGAAGCGCTGTTGCCGCTCATCAACCCCGCCATCTCGACGAAGTACGGCATCGAGATCGGCAGCTTCATCGTCGAGAACGTGTCGGTGCCGCCGGAAGTGGAGCAGGCGATCGACAAGCGCTCGAGCATGGCTGCGGTGGGGAATCTGAACGACTTCGTGAAGTACCAGATGGGCAAGGGGCTCGAGAGCGGCGGCGGTGGCGGCGCTGCCGGTACGGCTGCGGAGTTGGCAGTAGGCTTCGGCCTCGCGCAGCAGATGATGAAGGACGGCTTCATGGGTGGACACGCCACGCCGACAGTCGCCGTGGCTGCGGCGGCCTCGCCGGCGGCGGGCGCACCGGACCTTCTCAGCCCCGCCGAAGCGGCGCAGGTACTGGGTGTCACTGAAGCCGACGTCATGACGGTCCTCGAGTCCGGCGAGCTGAAGGGCCGGAAGATCGGGTCGACCTGGCGCATCCCGCGCGCAGCGATCACGAGCTACATGTCTTGACGGCGCAGGTCGCTGCTCTCGAAAAACACGAGTGTCCCGCCTGCGGTGCGCAGGCGGAGTGGAATCCTTCCACGCAGAAGCTGGTGTGCCCATTCTGCGGAACTGAGTCTCCCTACAGGATCGATCGCGAGCAGGGAAAGGTCGTCGAGCTCGATCTCGTCAAAGCGCTGCGCGAGTTGCCGGAGGAAGAGCGCGGCTGGCAGACCGAACGGCGCAGCGTGCAGTGTCAGTCCTGCCGCGCCGTCATGGTGTTCGATCCGGCTCGTGTCGGACAGAACTGCGAGTTCTGCGGCTCACCAGCACTCGTGGACTATCAGGAGATTCGATCGCCGATCCGCCCGCAGGGCGTGTTGCCGTTTCGCATCGATGCGAGCCGCGTCCGTGACGACATCAAGCGCTGGTGGCGAAGCCGATGGTTTGCGCCGGGGAAGCTCGCGCTATCGGCGTTGGTAGACACCGTCAAGAGCCTCTACATTCCGTACTGGACGTTCGACGCGCAGGTTCACTGTCCGTGGACCGCGGAAGCGGGCTACTACTACTACGTCGATGTTCCTGGCGTCGACAACAAGGGCCGGCCCGTCGTCCGCCGCGAGCGGCGCGTCCGGTGGGAACCGGCCGCCGGCGTCGTCGATACGTTCTTCGACGACGAGGCGGTGTCTGGAACGCAAGGGCTACCGATGGATCTGCTTCGCAAGGTGGAGCCGTTTCCGACGAAAGAAGTCGTGTCGTACGACACGGCATTCCTGTCCGGCCACGTGGTCGAGCACTATCAGGTCGTGCTGCTCGACGCGGCGCAGCGCTCGTCGGAGCAGATGAACGCGAAGCTTATTGTGCTGTGCGCGCGACAGATCCCTGGCGACACGCATCAGAACCTGCAGATCTTTCCGGAGTTCTCGGGCCGCACATTCAAGCACGTGCTCGTGCCGGTGTGGTTGTTGAAGTACGACTTCGGGTCGAAGCCGTACCAAGTGATCGTCAATGGCTATACCGGCGCGATCGCCGGGCGCCATCCACTCAGCTTCTGGAAGATCGCACTCCTGGTGGTGCTCGCCGTGCTGGTGACACTGATCTTCGTCTGGATCAACTCGCAGCAATAAGACAACACGCGCCGATGGCCAACTGCGCGAACTGCTCTCATCCTCTCGAGGGTCCCTACTGCTCTGAGTGCGGGCAGCATGCCGTCGAGCTCCATCGGCCTCTGCGGCAGCTGATTTCGCAGGCGATCGAGGAGACGCTGAGCGTTGACACACGTCTCCTTCGGACGTTGCGGCCACTTCTGTTCGAGCCGGACCTCGTGACGCGCCAGTATCTGTCGGGACATCGCGTGGTGCACGTCCAGCCGCTCAAGGCGTACTTGATCGCTGCGCTCGTGTTCTTCGGTCTGTTCACAGCATTTCCGAATCGCGCTTCGATCGACGTCTTTACAACCGAAGAGGAGAGGCCGAGCGGGGGCGCGCGCATGCAGTTTCAGTTGCCAGCGCATGTGTCGCTCAACGACGCGAAGTATCAACAGTTGCTGGCGAGGGCAAAGGCGAACCCGGATGGCTTTGCGAACGCCGTTGGCGCGGCCGTCCCTCGCGCCTTTTTTCTGTTCCTGCCGATCTTCGCCGGGCTGCTCGAGCTGTTCTATCGTCGCGCGGGCTACTACGTCGATCACCTCGTGTTCTCGCTCTACTACCACGCGTTCGTCTTCGTGGTGTTCTCCGCGTTGTATCTCATGAGCCATACCAGCGGCGTGTTGCCCGGCAGCGTGAGGACGGCGATCGGGTTTGCGCTCCTCGGCTGGCTCGTCGCCGATCTCCCCATCGCGCTGAGGCGCGTCTACGGCGGATCGCGATTGATCACGTTCTTCAAGCTGGTGGGGCTTGGCGTGACGTATCTCGTGGTCTTCTGGGTTGGCGTCATGGGCGTCCTGTTCATCGGCCTGTCCACGATCTGAGTCCGCCGCTCGAGACGTAGGGTACGCTGTTGGGATGAGTGCGAGCGGCTCGACCGCGGCCGACCAGACAGAACTCCTCGCTCGCCTGCGGGAGACGATCGATCTTCTCGAATCGATTGCCGCCGATCGTTCGGTCCTTGCAGGTGTCGCTGAAGAAGACCGCAAGCGCCTGCTTCAGGCCATCGCGAATGTGTACAGCCCGGACCGGATCGAGCGGCGGAGGA
>Ga0315912_10005151_pt1 | contig 12104 bp, 9 predicted proteins | sample VfabasoilMG_FD_204469 | JGI IMG/M metagenome (GOLD analysis project Ga0315912, IMG submission 204469) | Garden soil microbial communities collected in Santa Monica, California, United States - V. faba soil | ecosystem: Environmental > Terrestrial > Soil > Garden | place: USA: California... | reverse complement strand
CGATCAGGGCCTCGATGCGATAAGGGCCGACCAACCGTCCCGACTCGAGCCGGGGCGGCTCGGGCTCCATTGCGGACATCGCGCTGTCGCCGAGATCCTCCGCGTTCCCGTCGGCGTCGAGCATCTGCTCCACTTCGGAGCGCAGCGACGAATCTCCCGCGCAGGCCTCGTCGAGGAACGCCCCGCGCACGGCCGCGTCGCGCGCCCTGGCCGCGTGGAAGACTCCCGTGATCTGCCGCCAGCGTTCAGGCGTCATGAAGGCTGCAGCGTGTAGACGGCCCCCCCGGCCGCCGATCTTCCTAGCTCGGCCAGGCGTGGTCAAGGCCTGTTCGTGCGCCGTGTGCGAGTAGTTCCCTACTTGCCCGGAGCCTTCGGATAGAGGAGCGAGATCACGAGGCGGAGCTGGTTCGCCCCCGCTCCTTCGGGCCTTTCGACGTTGTAGTAGTACTGGAGCCCCAGCGTCAGCGGCCGCTTGTTGAAGACCGTGGTCCGGCTGATCCCGAGCCCGAGAGGCACCGTCCACTGGTTGCCGGAGTCCGCGTCCCAGTTCGCGTTGATGATCGGCGCGAAGGCGAGGGCCCAGCCCTTGCCGAAGTTGTAGTTGACGAAGGGCTGGAAGATGAAGAGGTTCGTCTTCGGATCGCCGCCGTGATCGGCAAAGTTCCACAGCTGCGAGAACAGGCCGCCCAGGACGAAGGGCCCCGCGTTCTTGACCAGCACCAGGGTCGGGCCCGCGGCCCAGCTCCCGGTCTCGGCGGGGAAGGCGGTCGCAGTGGGTAGCGAAAAGATGGGGCCGACCCCCCAGATCAGGCTGCCCGACTTGGCGGGCGTGAAGAAGATCTGCTCCTGGATGTCCCCGAAGCCGCTGTACCGCCTGTCGTCCGGACCCGGGAACGTGTCCAGGGGGATGATCGTGCGGGCGATGATCTTCCAGTCCTTCGAGATGGAGAACGGGATCACGGGCTGGATGTTGAGGTTGAAGAAGGTGCGGTCCTCGAGGTCGCCTCCGTTGTTGAAGTTGGCCTGGAACGGGACGGCGACGAGGTCGGCCACCGGGTTCTGGGTCTGCTTGGCGAGATCGGAGACGTCGTGTTCGTGTTCCTGGGCGACGAGGCGCGCGCTTCCGGCGGCCACGAGCCCGACCACCAGCATGGGGACGAGCGTCCTGCGGCAGATAGCGAACGGAATCATGGGATTCTCCCTGAAGGCGTATCGGGCCACGGGGCCCGGCCCCAAGGCATTATTTGGACGCCGTCCAGCGACTGGGTATTGGACCTTGGTCCTACGCGGGAGGGTATGATCGCCTCCCATGAGCGGCGGGCGGGGCTGGCGGCGGAGGGCGTTCCTCCAGGCCGCCCTCGTCGGCGCCGCCCCCAGGAGGTCGATGGCGAAAGCGGTCGAGAACTCGTCCTCGCGCGTCGAAGAAGGCGCGGCGGCTCCGGCCCTTCCGGCCGAATCCCTGGCCGAGGCCTCGGAGCTGGTCCGGTCGAGGAAGCTCTCGCCCGTCGAGCTGGTCGAGGCGTGTCTCGCCCGGATCGCGGGGCTCGACTCGAAGCTCAACTCGTTCATCACTCTCACGGCGGAGAGCGCACGGGCCGAGGCCCGACAGGCCGAGGCCGAGGTCAAAGCCGGGCGCTGGCGCGGGCCGCTTCACGGGATCCCGATCGCCCTCAAGGACCTCGTGGACACGGCCGGCGTGCGGACGACGGCGGCGAGCGCGGTGTTCGCCGACCGCGTGCCGTCGGAAGATGCCGAGGTCGTGCGTCGCCTGAAGGACGCGGGCGCAGTGTTCCTCGGCAAGCTCAACCTGCACGAGTTCGCCTACGGCGCCAGCACCGTGGTCAGCGCCTCGGGTCCGGTGCGCAACCCGTGGGCCAACGATCGGTCCGCGGGCGGATCGTCCGCGGGCTCGGCGGCGGCCGTGGCGGCCGGCCTCTGCTACGGCGCCGTCGGCACGGATACTGGCGGCTCGATCCGGGAGCCCGCGTCGTACTGCGGCATAGTGGGCCTGAAGCCCACCTTCGGCCGCGTCAGCGTCCGCGGCGTCATCCCCCTCGCCTACTCGCTGGACCACGTCGGACCCATGACGCGCACGGTGCGGGATGCCGCCTTGATGCTCATGGCCATGGCCGGGCACGACCCTCAGGATTCGACCAGCCTTCCCGGGCCGGTCCCGGATCTGGGAGCGCTCGTCCCCAAGGTCCGCGGCCTGCGCCTGGGACTCCCGAGGCCCTACTTCTATGAGGACCTCGCCCCCGAGGTGAAGTCCGCGATCGACGCCGCAATCGCCACGCTGGTTGCCCTGGGCGCCACCGTGCAGGATACGGAGGTCGAGACGGGGAACGAGGCGGCGCTTCCGGTGCTCCGCGCGGAGGCGTTCGCGATCCACAAGGAGACCGTGGAGAAGGCCCCCGAGCGCTACCATCCCGAGACCATGAAGCGCCTGAAGGGAGGCGCTTCGATCCTCGCCAGCGAATACATCCCCGCGCGCCGGCGGGTCGAGGCCTTGCGGCGCGCGACCCCTGGCCTTTTCAGCAAGGTCGACCTGCTGCTCACGCCGACCTCGCCCGTCCTGCCCTCTCGCATCGACGATCTCCTCGCCGACCTCGACCAGCTCCGCCCGCGCGAGATCCAGATGCTGCGGAACGTGCGCCCGTGGAATGCCCTTGGCCTGCCGTCCGTCTCGATCCCCTGCGGCCTCACGAGCGAGGGATTGCCCATCGGGCTGCAGATCACCGGCCCGGCGGGCGGCGAGGCGCAGGTCCTCGGCCTCGCGCTCGCCTTCGAGCAGGCCACCGACTTCCATCGCCGCCGTCCCGGCGGGTTCGCGTAGGCGCTGCGCCATGACCCGCGTCCGCACGACGCTGGTGGTCCTCGGCCTCGTCGGGATTGCGTTTCCTCTTCCGGCGGAGGAGCCGCTGCGCATCGCCGTCGTCGGCCTGGTCCACGGCCATGCTGGCGGCTTCATCGATCGGGTCAAGAAGCGCGAGGATGTCGTGCTCGCCGGGATCTCCGAACCCGACGCTGCGGTGCGCCAACGCTACAAGGACGCCTACCGCCTCGAGGCGTCGGTCCTGTACGAAGACGCGGCGCGGATGCTCGATACGGTCAGGCCCGATGCCGTGGCCCTCTTCGGCACCACTTTCGACCATCCCGCGGGCGTCGAGCTGTGCGCCCGGCGGCGCCTGCCCCTGATGATGGAGAAGCCGTTGGCCGTGAGCACGGAGCACGCCCTCCGGATCCGGGCGGCCGTGGAGGCGAGCGGCATCCCTCTCGTCGTCAACTACGAGACGACGTGGCACCCGAGCAACCACGAAGCGTTCGCGCTGCGGGAGAAGATCGGCGGCATCCGCAAGATCGTGGTCCACGACGGCCACCGGGGGCCGAAGGAGATCGGCGTCCAGCCCGAGTTCCTCGACTGGCTGACCGACCCCGTACGAAACGGAGGAGGCGCGCTCTTCGACTTCGGCTGCTACGGCGCCGACCTCGCCACCTGGCTCCTGGACGGGGCGCGGCCGCTGACCGTCACCGCGATCACCCAGCAGATGAAGCCCGAGGTCTACGCTCGGGTGGACGACGAAGCCACGGTGGTGGTGACCTATCCGAAGGCGGTGGCCATCCTTCAGGCCTCGTGGAACTGGCCCTTCGACCGCAAGGACATCGAGGTCTACGGAGCCACGGGTCAGGTGGTGACGGTGGGCCAGAAGCAGGTGCGGCGGCGGCTCGCGGGCCAGGCCGAGGAGCTCCTGGACGCGCCGCCTCTCGCGGCCCCGGCCACCGACGCGGTCTCCTATCTGAAGGCGGTGGCGCGGCGCGAGCTGCGGCCATCCGGCCTTTCCTCGCTAGAGACGAACCTCGTGGCGACGGAGATCCTGGACGCGGCGCGGCGGTCCGCACAGACGGGAACGACGATCCATCTCGGCAAGTGATGCGCCGCGGCGCCCAGCCCGCACCCTGTTTCGCGCCCGCCGCCCTGGCCGCGGCCCTCGCCGTGTTCGGGGGGTCAGCGGCGAGCGCACAGGAACCCGCATCGCCTTCGTGGGAGCTCAACCTGTCGAGCGCGCTCTACGTCCTTCCCGACGAGGAGGACTTCGTCCAGCCGACATTCCGCGCCGACCGCGGGCTCTTGCACCTCGAGAGCCGGTACAACTACGAAGACCGCGACTCCGTGTCCTTCTTCGTGGGTGCCAACTTCGAGCTCGGCGACAGGGTGAAGCTCACGCTGACTCCGATGCTCGGCGGGCTCGTCGGGGACACCGAGGGGATCGTCCCCGCGCTCGAGGCGGACTTCACGGCCGGGATCTTCGAGGCCTACGCCGAGGCCGAGTACGTGTTCGACCTCGAGGACAGCTCCTCCCGCTACTTCTACATGTGGTCCGAGCTGAGCCTGTGGCCGACGGAGTGGCTGCGCGCGGGCCTCGTGACCCAGCGGACGCGGGTCTACAGCACGGATCGCGACATCCAGCGCGGCCTGCTCGTGGGCTTCTCGTGGAAGAGGCTCGACGGCGCCGTCTACTTCTTCAACCCGGGCAGCGACGACTACTTCACGGTCGTCTCGCTCGGCGTGTCGTTCTGAGCGGGGGACAAAATGCATGTGTCGGCACTCGCGTTCCTCGTCGCGGCCGCCGCCGCATTGGGGGATCCGCAGGCCCCTCCCCTCAGCGTTCGGGAGGACAGGGTGGGGCCGGTCCCTACCGAGCACGTTTTCGTCGTCGTAGTGAGCCCTGACGGCAAGCGCGCCGCCTATGTGGAAAGAGCCGAGGCCCTCCTAAAGCGTCACGTGTTCGTGGTCGCGGACGGACGGCGAAGCGCCGAGTATTTCGATCTACGCGAGCTCGCCTTCAGCCCCAACGGCCGCCGGCTCGCCCTCGTAGCCGTGATGCGCAAGGGGCTCTCTTTGCCGGCGACCCTCGTCGTCGACGGGAAGGAAGAGACGACGTACCCCTCCGTCTCCTCGATCAGGTTCAGCCCTGACGGCGAGCGCCTCGCGTATGTCGCGACGCGCGGCAAGGCGTATCTCGTCGTTGTGGACGGCCGAGAAGGCAAGGAGTACGACGCGATCGCCGGTCCAGTCTTCAGCATCGACGGCGCGAGAGTCTGCTATGAGGCCCGGCGTGGCGCCAAGTGGGTCGTGGTCGTCGACACGCAGGAGGGTCCCGAGTACGACGAGGTTGGCGAGCTCACGTCGAGCCCTGACGGCAAGCAGACCGCCTACGAGGCCCGGCGAGGGAAAGAGTGGTTCCTCGTCAGAGACGGAGGGTTGGGCGAGACGCCTTTCGGGGGTATTCGAGGGATCGCCTTCAGCCCGGACGGCAAACGCCTGGCGTTCGCGGCGTTGCGCGGGCGCACGCCGGTCGTGGTCGTGGACGGCCGAGAGGGCAAGGCGTACGAAGCCACGGACAGCCCCTACTTCAGCAGCGACAGCCGCAGAGTTGCGTACGCCGCGATGCGACGCAAGAAGTGGGTCATGGTGATCGATGGGCAGGAGAGCCCGGAGTACGACGAGATGGTCGGGACGGTGTCACCCTTCAGCCCCGATGGGGCTCATGTCGCCTTCAAGGCCATCATTGGAAAGAAGTCTTTCATGGTGCTCGACGGGCAGGAGGGCGTCCGATACGACGAAGTTGGAGGATCGTGGCACTACCCGACGGCCGGCGGTCGGGCAGGGTCGATGCCGATCTCGTACCTCTTCGCTTCGCATGGCCGCCGGCTAGCCTATGCGGCTCGCCGCGGAACCAAGTGGCTGGTCGTCGACGGCGGCCAGGAAGGGAGGGAATACGATGCCGTGGCGGCGGACAGCCTGGTCTTCAGCGCCGACGGCACACGGCTCGCCTACCGGGCGCGCCGCGCCTCGAAATGGCTCGTAGTAGTGGACGGCAGGGAAGGCCCCGAGTACGACGACCTCATCGGGCGAGACGACGTGTATCCCGGCCGCGTGGACGACCTGTTCCTCGGGGTCCAGCCCCGCCCCACATACCGACCCGTGAAACCGGTGTTCAGCCCGGATGGACGCCACCTCGCCTACGTGGCAAAGCGTGGCGGATCATGGCGTCTCGTCGTCGATTCGAGAGAGAGCGGGGAGTACGACGACCTGCTGCAAGGTTCGGTCGTCTTCGGCGATGCGGGGACCCTGCATTGCCTCGCCGTCCGGGCCGGCGAGCTGATGCGTCTGAGCGTCGCGCTCGACTAGCTCCCGGCCTGCTTGGCCCCGCACTCCCCGCAGAACTTCGCGCCCGGGCTGAGCTTCGCCCCGCAGTCGCCGCAGAAGGCGCCGGCCGCTGCGAGCTTCGTGCCGCAGCCGGGGCAGAACTTCTTCCCGAGGGTGGGGGTGCCGCAGTCGGGGCACTTGGCCGCGACCTCCTTGCCCTTGGCGCTCATGCGCTGGTTCTCTTCGAGGAAGAGGTCGTTCGTGACCTGGGTGCGGACGTGCTCGGAGCGCATCGAGGACTCCTCTTCCTCGGCCATGGGCGCGCACTCCTTGCACATCCCCGCCTTGCCGTTCCAGCACGTGCGCTCGCACATCCAGTTGCCGCAGCGTCGGCACTTGCGGAAGAGGGGCTTCACCTCGTCGACGGCGGCGCGCAGGGCCGTGTCGTGCTGCGGCCCACCCACCGCCCGCTGGATCTCGTAGGCCCCGCTCGCCGCCTGGCCGAAAACCCCGCCCAGGAGGTTGCCCGCGCCACGGAGGAGGCTGCCCGCTACCCCGATGGTGTTGGTCTGGAACGACGACATGAACCCGTCCCCGCAGCGCTCGCAGCGGAACTTGAACTGGAAGCCCTGGTCGGTCGACAGGTCCTCGTAGTTGTCGGTGAACTCGATGGCCGGCATGGCGTCAGTACGTCAGACCGAACCCGTACGCGAACAACGGGTCGTATGTCTTGTCCCCGACATTGATGGGGAGCTGGGCGTTCGACCGGGGCCAGGTGAAGGGGAGCTTGCCCGTGGGCTTGTAGGCGCCGAGGAGGACGTCGGCCACACCCTGGCCTTCCGTGCCCGGCAGCCAGGCCGCGACGAGAGCGTCCGCCTGGGCGAGCACGTCACCCAGGATCATGGGCCGGCCGGAGAGCAGGACCACGACCAGGGGAACGCCGGCCTTCTTCGCGCTCGCGATCGTGTCCGTGTCCTCCTTGGCCAGAGACAACTCCTCACGGTCGCCATCGCCTTCGGCGTAGGGCGTCTCGCCGATCACCGCGACCACCGCGTCGGCGCCCTCGCCGCCCGTCCCGTCCTTGGCGAACGTGACGCTCACGTCCTTGGCCGCGCCCTTCAGGGCGGCGAGGATGGTGGTGCCCTGCGTCGTCCCGCCGCTCTGGCCCTGCCAGGTGATGGTCCAGCCCCCGCTCTGGTTGCCGATGTCGTCGGCGCCGCGCCCCACCACGTGGATGCGCTTGGCGGTCTTCGAGAGGGGGAGCGCCTTCTTCTCGTTCTTCAGGAGGACGAGCGACTGGCGCACGGCCCGGCGCGCGACCTCGCGGTGCTCGGTGGAGCCGAAGCTCGCCTCCAGGGCGCGGTCGGCGGAGAGGGCCGGGTTCGGGTCGAGCAGGCCCATGGCCGCCTTCACGCGCAGGATCCGCTTCACCGCGTCGTCGATGCGGGACATGGGAACCTCGCCCTTCTCCGCGAGGTCCGTCAGGTTGGTGATGAACTCCTTGTAGCGCTCGGGCACCATCACCATGTCCATGCCCGCGTTGATCGAGGTCTTGATGCGGGTGCGCACGTCGCCGGGAATGTCGTCGAGGGCGTTGTAGTCGGAGATCAGGAAGCCTTCGAAGCCGAGCTCGTCCTTCAGGATCTCGGTGAGGAGGCGCTTGGAGGCCGAGCACTTCACGCCGTTCCAGCTGCTGTACGAGGGCATGATCGAGCCCGCGCCGGCCGCGATCGAGGTCAGGTAGCCGGGGAGATGGATGCGGCGCAGCTCGGCTTCGCTGAGGGGGACGTCGCCCTGGTCGAAGGGCCGGCGCTTGCCGGGCTGGTTGGGGCCAAAGGGCCGTCCCGTGCCGAACGCTGTGCCGCCGTCCCCGATGAAGTGCTTGGTGCAGGACAGCACCCGCAGAGGATCCTTGAGGTCGTCGCCCTGGAGCCCGCGCGTGGCCGCCTCGCCCAGCACGGCCACGAGCTCGGGGTCCTCGGCGAAGCCCTCGTACGTGCGGCCCCAGCGCTCGTCGCGGGGCACGGTCACGCAGGGGGCGAAGGTCCAGTTGATGCCGGTGGCCCGGACCTCCTTGGCGGTGATGCGGGAGATCTCCTCCACGAGCTTGGCGTCGCGGGTGGCGCCGAGGCCGACGTTGTGGGGGAAGACCACGGCCCCGATCACGTTGCTGTGGCCGTGCACGGCGTCGACGCCGTAGAGGAGGGGGATCTTGAGCCGCGTCTTCTGGCTGTGGGCCTGGATCTCCTCGTACATGGCGCGCCAGTCGTCGAAGCTGTTCGTCTTGGGGTCGGAATTCCCGCCGGAGAGCACGGAGCCGAGGGCATAGGTCGCGATGTCGGTGCGATCCTTGATGAAGAGCTGGTCGGGCTGGGTCATCTGCCCTACCTTCTCGGCCAGGGTCATCTTCTCGAGCACGGGCAGGACCTTCGCGTCGTAGGCCGAGAACTTCTTCGCCTTGTCGCTCGCCGCGAGGGGCCCGGTGGACGTCACGAGAAGCGCCACGACCGCGGTCGTGGCGGCGGCTTCGGTCCAGGAACGCATCACACCTCCTCCATTTGAACGCGCCATCTTATTCCGGAAGCTCTCCCCTTGACATTCGACAGGAGGGGCCGTAGCTTGTTCCTGTCGAATACCTAGGGGAGGGGACGAATGGCCAATTCCGTGGATCTGCTGCAGGGAACGCTGGACCTCCTGGTCCTGCGCGTCCTTCTCCCCGGCCCCATGCACGGGTGGGGGATCTCCCAACGCATCCTCCAGGTCTCCGAGGACGTCCTGCGCGTGAACCAGGGGTCCCTCTACCCCTCGCTCCACCGGCTGGAGGAGCAGGGCTACGTAGCCGCGGAGTGGGGGGAGTCCGAGAACGGCCGCAAGGCCAAGTTCTACTCGCTCACCAAGCCGGGCCGGAAGCGCCTCGACCAGGAGACCGCCGACTGGGAGCGCCTGTCCTCGGCCGTGCAGCGCATTCTCCGGACGGCCTGAGAAGAGGTCACGATGCGCACGATCGACCGGCTGAAGCGGCGCTTCTTCTCCCTCGTGCACAAAGGCGACAAGGAACGGCAGATGAACGACGAGCTGCGCTTCCACCTGGAGATGGAGGAGGAGAGGCAGCGCGGCCTCGGCAAGGGCGGCGACGAGGCCCGCCGGGCCGCGGCCGTCGCCTTCGGGGGCGTCGAGGACGTGAAGGAGGCCTGCCGGGACGCGCGGGGAACGCGCCTCTTCGAGGACCTCGCCCAGGACGTGAAGTACGGCCTGCGCAGCCTGCGGCGCAGCCCCGGGTTCGCGGCCGTGGTCATCCTCACCCTGGGCCTCGGCATCGGCGCCAACACCGCGATGTTCTCCGTGGTCAACACGGTGCTGCTGCGGCCGCTGCCCTACGCCGAGGGCGGCGACCTCATGGTCCTGCGGCAGTCGGCGCCGGGATCGGGGGTCGCGGACATCGGGATCTCGCCCCCCGAGGTCGTGGACTTTCGCAGCCAGGCGGAGTCGCTCGAGGGAGTCGCCGAGTACCACTCGATGACCTTCACGCTCCTGGGCGGGCCGGAGCCGCGGCGCGTGCAGACGGGCGTCGTCTCCGCCTCGTACTTCTCCCTCCTGGGCATCGCCCCCGTGCTCGGCCGCGACTTCCGCGCTGAGGACGAGCAGCACGGCGCCGACGCGGTGCTCCTGCTCAGCCACGAGTTCTGGACGAAGGACTTCGGGGGCGACCCGGCCGTGGTGGGCCGCCGCTTCGAGATGAACGACCGCGTCCACACCGTGATCGGCGTGCTCCCGCCGATCCCGCGCTATCCGGACGAGAACGACGTCTTCATGCCCACCGTGGCCTGCCCCTTCCGATCGCGGCAAAGTGTCGTCGAGGACCGGCGAGCCCGCATGCTGCAGGCTTTCGCGCGCAAGAAGCCCGGAGTCACCCTGGACGCGGCGCGGGCCGAGGTGGCGATGGTCGCGGAGCGCCTGCGCCGCCAGCACAAGGAGGCCTACTCGGAGCAGGCCCTCGGCTATCGCGCCGACCTCCTGCCGCTGCGCGAGGAGCTGGTGCGCCGGGCCCGCCCGACGTTCCTGCTCCTCCTCGGCACCGTGGCCTTCGTCCTGCTGATCGCCTGCGCCAACACCGCCAACCTCATGGTCGCGCGCATGGCGGGTCGGGAGAAGGAGCTGGCCCTGCGGGCCAGCCTGGGCGCGGGCCGGGGCCGCCTGATGCGCCAGCTCCTGACCGAGAGCACACTCCTCGCCGTGGCCGGCGGGGCCTTCGGCCTTCTCCTCGCCTTCCTGGCCTCGGGGCTGCTCGCCACGTTCGTGTCTCGACTCACGCCCCGCGCTTCCGAGATGCGGCTCGACGCCGCGGTCTTCGCCTTCACGCTGGGCCTGTCGGTCCTCACCGGCATCGTGGCCGGGTCCCTTCCCGGCCTGCCTTCGTGGCGGCGGCTCGCGGAAGCGCTGCAGGACGGCGGCCGTAGCGGGAGCGGGGCCACCCGCAACCGACTGCGCTCCGCCCTCGTCGTCTCGCAGCTCGCCCTGTCCTTCGTCCTCCTGATGGGCGCGGCCCTCACCCTCCGCAGCTTCGCCAAGCTGCGGGCGGTCGACGCGGGGTTCCGGCCCGAGCGCGTGCTGACCGCCGAGGTCCACCTGAACTGGTCGCGCTACCTCACGGCCGAGCACCGCCTCGACACGGACCGCGCGTTGGCGTTCCACGAGAACCTGAAAGCGCGGCTCGAGTCCCTGCCCGGGGTGGTGTCGGCGAGCCCGGCCTGGACGTTCCCCCTCAACTCGTCCTTCAACAACAATGGCACCTTCCGCATCGAGGGCCGCACCTACGCGAGCGACGACGCCCTGCCGCGGGGAGAAGCGCGCGGCGCGGGTGCCGAGTACTTCGACGCCATCGGCGTGCCGGTGCTCCGCGGGCGCAAGTTCGACGCGCGGGACCGCGCGGGCGCGGCGTTCGTCGTGCTCATCTCCCAGGGCCTGGCCCGGCGCCACTTCGGCGACCAAGACCCGATCGGCCAACGGCTCACCACGGGCGGGCAGAACTACGCCACGATCGTCGGCGTGGTCGGCGACGTGCGCAACGCCAGCCTCGACCAGGAACCCAAGGACACGATCTACCTGTCCTTCCTCCAGTTCCCGGGCTTCTCCTGTCAGTACTTCGTCCGCACCCTCGGCGACCCCCGTCTGCTGGAGCGGCAGTTCGCGGAAGCAGTGCACTCGCTCGACGCGCAGACCGCGCTCCACGGCGTGCGCACCCTCGAGGACGTGCGCGACGCCGCCCTCGGCTCGACCCGGCTCACCAGCGCCCTCCTCGGCGCCTTCGCCCTGCTCGCCCTCGCCATCACCGCGGCCGGCCTCTCCGGCCTCATCGCGTACTCGGTCAGCCAGCGCACGCACGAGATCGGCATCCGCATGGCCCTCGGGGCCGCGCCCCGCCGCGTGCTGCGGATGGTCCTCGGCCACGGCCTGCGCTCGGTGGCCCAGGGCCTCGCCCTGGGCACGGCCGCGGCCCTGGCCCTCGCCCGACTGGTGTCGGGCCTGCTCTTCGGCGTCGCTCCGACCGACCTCCTGTGCTTCGTCGGCTCGGGAGCCCTCCTCCTCGTCGTCGCCACCGTCGCCTGCCTGCTGCCGGCCCGCCGGGCGGTGGCCATCGACCCCCAGATCGCCCTGAGGAGCCTCTAATGACGACGACACGCCGGATCGACCGACGCGGTTTCCTGGGACGGGCCGCGGTCCTCCCCGTGCTCGTGAACCCGATGGTGGGCGACGACGACCCACCCCGCCTCACCGCGCCGGCCAGCGGCCACATCGGCGTCGCCTTCCTCGTCTCCGACGGTGCGACGGTGATCGACTTCACCGGCCCGTGGGAGGTGTTCCAGGACGTCCACGTCGAGGCGCGGGGCACCACGCACGAGGATCAGATGCCGTTCCGGCTCAATACCGTGGCCGACGGCACGGCGGTCGTGCGCGC
>Ga0315912_10005150_pt1 | contig 12105 bp, 13 predicted proteins | sample VfabasoilMG_FD_204469 | JGI IMG/M metagenome (GOLD analysis project Ga0315912, IMG submission 204469) | Garden soil microbial communities collected in Santa Monica, California, United States - V. faba soil | ecosystem: Environmental > Terrestrial > Soil > Garden | place: USA: California... | reverse complement strand
TGTGATCGTGCGATTCGAAACAACGTCTTCGAATAGCAAATAGCGAATAGCGAGTAGCGAATCAACTGAATACAGTGATTTTGTTCAGTTGCTTTGCGCTGATGTCGAGAGCCTGACGTGCATTGGTGATCAGTGAACTCCACGTGTCGCGTGGAGTTGACTGTGCAATGCCAACTGAAACAGTTGCAGTGGTTCGCTTTCCGTCCACTTCGATCGGTGAGCTCGCAATGTCCTTGCGAAGTCCTTCTGTCCAGTACTGTGCTTCCTGCGATGTATACGCAACCAAGCCAACAACGATAGTGTCGGCATCCCAACGTCCGATCACGTCATAATCGCGGAGTTGCTCGCGTACACGCTGCAGTATGTGAAGCAAAACTTTATTGCGTGTTTGCATCGCTTCGTCATCCATCGTCATCCGTACAGGATCTGCCTGGATGAGACAAAGCGTAAGGGGCAATTGATAATCGAGTGATCGCGCAAACTCTTCGCGCAAACGTAGCTCAATACCCTTTGCATTGAGTACGCCTGAATCGTAATCAAGCAATGCCGAATCGCGCATACGTTCGAAACCGCGGATCTGTTCGATAAGTGAGCCGGCGTAATCGGACAAGGTCTCTGCGATCTGAATGTCCTGTTGCGACAGCGTGCCTTCGTGGTTCTCAATGAACATTGCACCATACGTGCTTTGCGCAGAGCGAAGTGGGAAACACACGAACTGTGCACCAACCATGATCGGTTCGGTGCGCACGAGACGAAGTGTCGACTCCGATACAATTGAATTGATCACACGTCCAGTTTTAATACACTGACCAATCTCTGTGTGATCGAGTTCAACAACTTGATCCAGGATGTTCTGATACTCACCCAACACCGATTGAACGTCGTGCACCGTCCACTCACCAAGTGCATGATCATACGCCACGATTCCGATGGTGCTTACTTCCATCAAGCGGATCGCCGTGTCAGTGAGCGCTGTTGTAACGCTAGCAACCGTGTTGACGTTGTCCTGCGTTGATGTACGGAACATCTGCAGTGCTTCGAGAACACGAGCACTTTGCTGCAGATCGTACTTCGTTGTGTACGATGCAACCAAACCCGAAATGAGTTTTGTGAAGTGACCAAAGAAACCAACGGTGATGTCGGAGTATGCGTCTTCGAGCTTTGAGTCAGCACACAGAACGCCGATCACATTTCCGTTGTAATACACCGGTACACCAACGAACGACAATGTTGATGCACGGTAACGGTAGTACGGAAGCAGATCGAGTTCTGCAGCAGGACTGATGTCGGTGAGGATCTCCGGACGTCCGTCCAATGCGATCTGGCTCACAACATCACGTCCAACGGGGATCTTTGAATCTGTAATGAAATCATCCGTTGCATCCGTAATGCTTGCTTCGAGTACTAGTTGATTCTTTTCCTTATTGAACCAAAAGAAAGCAGCCGTGCGTGCAGTTGTTGCAGAACGGATCACCATCAACACACGGTTGAGAAGATAGTCGAACTCTTTGCGCGGTTCTTCCGAAGACTCCATCTCATCGTCGTTGTCTGCCATGAATGCAGAGACGGAGATCTCAGAGCGCTTCCTTGCAGAAGAGCCAGAAGTTCCAGAAGAGCCAGAGGAGCCAGAGGAGCCAGAGGAGCCAGAGGAGCCAGAGGAGCCAGAAGGTGCAGAAGTCGATCCGCTTGCAATCGCTCCTGTCGCTTCTGTCGCTTCTGTCGCTCCTGTCGCTTCTGCCGCTTCTGTCGCTTCTGGAACTTCTGGCTCTTCTGCCATGAACGTGTCGAACTCAACTTCTGGTTCAGGTTCAGGACGTTTGATCTCTATCGTAGGGATTGTTGGTGGCGGTGAATCTGCACTGCGCGTGCGCACAACAACTTCATCGTTCAATTGTACTTCTTCTTCTTCCGGTACTGCCGATTCTGCCGCTACTCCCGTTACTGCTGATTCCGGCGTTACTGCCGATTCCGGCGTTACTGCCGATTCCGGCGTTACTGCCGATTCTGCCGTTACTGCCGATTCTGCCGTTACTGCCGATCCTCCCGACCTGCCGGAAACGCGCGTGTCTATCGCCAACGCCGGAACCTTCACACTCCTCGACGACGAACGTTCTGCAAGAATTCGAACTGATGATACACCATCACCAAGTTCAACGTTGAGCGGAACATCTTTTTCTGGTTCTTTCTGTTCTTCTGCGCGTAGCTCTGCTTCTTGATGTGCAGCAGCGCGTGCTTGTTCTCTGTCTTTCGCAGAAACAATGTCGTCCCAAATCGCTATCTGCTTTTCATCCACGGGTGTTTGCTCAGCACCTTCATCACCGAACGTATCGCGATATGCAGTGCTGTCGAAGACGCGACTTGTTTTGAGTGGATCGCGTTTTACTTGTGAATCGATCGATGGACTTTCTGATGGACGCAATGGTCTGCTCATTTGCAGATCAGTCATGCGCGGAGAAACCATCATGAATAGTGCAACACCACCGAGTACTGCGATACACACACCGATGAGGCGCACAGCCATTTCATCGAGAAAGAGAGCGATGAATAAACCAAGTGCGATAACGACGAAAGCAATGCTATCGCTGGGTTGGAATACCTTTCGTAAGTCGACCTTGCGTCGTGGCATGGACGAATTTACGGTATGAGCTCCACCTCGTATCGCGATTCGTTCATCTGCGATGCAGTTTTCGTCTCACCGGTCTTAAGGTTCTTGACGTGAGCGTTGACGTCGAGCTTCAAATGGTTCCTCTTGGCTATCGTGGCGCCGGTGTTGAGATCCAGTACAGCGTGCGACGAACCGGTCACATCAGCCTTCTTCAGCACGAGCTGAATTCCTGCTTCAGGGGGCGGTGGTTGCGTGAACAGTTTACCCGTTAGCGTGCCTTCGATGGTTGCGATTCGATGCCCCTTAACATTCCTTACGCTAACGATGCGGTACACGGTTGTTGTCGATATGCGGAACATGTTTCCAACGGGTGATGTTTGATCGTTGGTCCATGAAAGGGTTGAATCCAATGCGTTCGGCGGATACGGTACAAACTCCTGACCAATGAATGAACCGTACATCATTCCCTGCACATACTGCGTGGCTTGATCCTTCACCTGCTGGTTAGGGAAAGCCTGAGGAAGTCTGTTTGCGATCTTGTTGACGATGGAGCTAACACCACTGATCTCGTTGATCTGCCCCATTTCGGAAAGGATCACTGTTACAGGCTCGCCAAGGACAGCCCAGAATTGAATCTTTTGGATGTCTGTTGGGTCGATTGCTGTATCACGCTTTGATGAGTATCCACCTGACTGCTTTACTAACCCAGTTTTCTTGTCGCGAATGATAACAGCAATGTCCAGCGAATCGAATTTCATCGTCATTTCGAATGCGCCATCTGACCTCTTACCCTTAACTGACTTCGTGTAATAATGCGTGCTGTTTGTGGTAACAACGGCAGTGTCCTGTGTGATAGACGACATTTGCAGCGCTTTGTACCTGAACGTGGTTCCCGAGTCGAGTCTGAGTCGAATCTTTTCGTTCGCAATGGCACCCGTTTCAACTACCGATCCAGAAGCAGTGTCAGCGACGGAAACCGCATGCTGTGCTTCTGCAGGTGTCGTTGTCTTTGATGCTTCTTCGTTGCAACCAGCTATGAATAAAACTGCGAGCGTTGCTAGGGTAGCGGCAAACTTTACCATTGATACTGTCCTGTGAGCTTCCACGTAGTTGTCGTCACTACGCGTTGCGTGAATTCTTCGTTCATGACCTTTGCTTTATACCACGAGCGTGCTTCGCACTCAACTTCGTTGATCGTTCCGGCTGTTGACATAGTAGTAGAGCTCTTTACAACACATGCTCCATCAACAAGATTGCTGATGTCAGGAACGCCGTATACATGGAAGCGTTGTTGAGCTGCTTTGATCGTGTCGGCTGTTGTGATCACAAACAAGCCGCCCGTGTACTTATCGAGTTTAGACGAAACCTTGCCTGTGTAGATCACGCCATCGAGACGCAGCGTTAGTTCGTGCATCCATGTTGAATCGAGTGCAACGGCTTTACCTGGAATAATGCGCTTTTGAAGATCGCCAAAGTGCATAAGGTTGTCGTTGTCGAGCGACTGCATCCAAATGAGATAGATCACGGAATCGAGACCTTCTTTGTTCTCGTTTAGATAATCGCGCCAGAAATCGACTTGCTCGCCTTCGACCTTCGATACTTCGCCGTACGGATTCATCGTCAGGTTGTACGGTCTGTTAAGGGGGCCGATGTAATTGTTCAGGTCTGCAAAGTTCTTTGGCGTGATGTCGGTTTGTGAGTCATACAACACATCCTTACCATCGGCGCTGAACTTGTATTGCAAAGAGTCAAGCGTCACCACTATCGTACTCATCCCATTCTGTGACTCAATGCAACGAATGGTGGTATAGTACTTTACGTTTCGGTTGTACTGCTTCTTTGCGCTATCGCTGTGCGTGCGTTCTGCTACAGTGTTCTCTTCGATAAGATATGACTGTGCAATACCGGAGTTGTACTTGGCTTGAAGTTCGTACTTGCGTGGTGCCGACGAAGATGTTGTTGAACCTGTTCGCTGTGCAAATGCACCGCTTGTGATGCACAAGCCCAACGATACGGTCAAGGCGAGAAGAGTAGAGTTCATATTCACAGCGACATCTGACGTTGCCCGATGTTTCCTCGTGCAGGCATTATCCTACCAACTCGCGCTCAGCAAAGAAGAAAGCGATCTCATTCACGCCATTCTCTTGTGAGTCAGAGCCATGCACGGCATTCTCGCCCTTGCTGGTTGCATATTTCTTGCGGATCGTGCCTTCAGCAGCTTCTGCAGGGTCTGTAGAACCAATAAGAGCGCGCCAGTCCGCAACTGCATTGTCTTTTTGCAGTGCGATAGGAACAATAGGTCCGCTCGACATAAAGTTCACAAGCTCACCATAAAACGGACGCTCTTTGTGAACGGCATAAAACTCACCGGCAACCTTAGCCGAGATCGTCATTTGCTTTAAGCCGAGAATGGTAAATCCCGCGTCCTGAATCATAGCAATGATGTTGCCAATGTCTTCGTTACGTACAGCGTCGGGCTTGATGATGCAGAGTGTGCGTTCCATGTTCAAATGGTCAGATGATCAAATTGTTTTACTTCTTGTTCGCTTTTTTCGCCGCCGGTTTCGCTGCCGCTTTCGCCGCTGGCTTCTTTGCCGTTACTGCCGTTACTGCCGTTACTGCCGATCCCCCCGACTTCCCGAAAACCTTCTTCATCGTCACCCCAATACTCGCCGGCGACTCCACAACCGTTATTCCGCAGGCTTTCATGGTTGCGATCTTATCGGCTGCAGTTCCCTTGCCCCCTGAAACGATAGCGCCTGCATGACCCATGCGGCGTCCAGGAGGTGCAGTTTGACCTGCGATAAAACCAACAACTGGTTTCTTGACGTGCCTCTTGATGTATTCGGCAGCTTCTTCTTCGGCTGAGCCACCGATCTCACCGATCATGACGATAGCTTCCGTTGCAGGATCTTCGTTAAAGAGTTTGATGGCATCGATGAACTGAGTTCCGATGATCGGATCGCCGCCAATGCCGATGCATGTGCTTTGTCCGAGACCTTCATCGGTGAGTTGCTTAACAGCTTCGTAGGTGAGTGTTCCGGAGCGTGACACTAAACCGATCGGACCCTTCGAGAAAATGAAGCCCGGCATGATGCCGATCTTGGCTTCACCCGGCGTAATGATACCCGGACAGTTTGGTCCAATGAGTCGGCTACCCGAACGCTCCAGAGCTGCATTGACTGGGATCATGTCCTTAACCGGAATGCCTTCCGTGATGCACACGATAACACCAACGCCAGCACTGATCGATTCCAGAATTGCGTCGGCTGCCATCACCGCCGGAACGAAGATGATGCTAACGTCGGCAGATGTTTGCTGTACTGCATCCTTAACGGTGTTAAAGACTGGCAGGGGGCGGGTAAATAAGTCTTCGCCCTTGCCGGAATAACTGGTGCCGCCTTTACCGGGTGTAACGCCGCCAACGACGTTAGTACCGTATTGCAGCATTTGCGATGTGTGGAATGTACCTTCGCTACCTGTGATACCTTGGACGATGACCTTGGATTGCTTGCCGACGAGGACGCTCATAATAGTGTCTGCTTTGCTGGGTGCTGTTGAAAATGAACGGCAAAACTACGAGAAAATGGCCGTATGTACTATGTTGGAGCGCCGTTTCATCCACTAATAACCGTCCGCATGACATCTATTACGATCCTCTATGATTCAGGTCCGAGAAGTATGGTCAAACACGACCTTTCCGGGGATACGGTTCAGACCGATGCCCCAGTGGATAATGGCGGCACAGGAGCTTCTTTTTCTCCCACAGATCTTGTTGCAGGGGGCTTGGGTTCGTGTATGGCTACATATCTGGGAAAAGCCGCAGAACGTCACGGCTGGAGCGTTCAGGGAACGAAGATCCTCGTCAAGAAAGAGATGGTTGCCGACCCATTACGGCGCATCGGCAAACTGATCGTAGATATTTATCTGAGTCACACATTCGAAGACAAGGAGATGAAGATCTTAACGAATGCTGTAACAACGTGTCCGGTGAAGCTGAGTATTGCGGAGAGTATACAGGTGCCGATTACGTTTCATCAGCCGGAGTAAATGGCGAAATGGCGAAACGGCGAAATGGCGAAATGGCGAAAGGGCGAAACGGCGAAAAGGCGAAATGGTCAGAACATCAAATGGTCAAATGGTCAAATGAAGTGACGTAAAGATTGATTTGTTTGATTTGAGTACGACGTAGACAATCCCAGTTTGTGTTGGCGTGAATGTGAGTTTGTGAGAGCCTGCGTCCATCGTGGTGGTTGTGATGTGTTGGATGCAACGTCCTGTGACGTCGAATACATCTGCTTGGACGAGTGATGGTTCTGTGAGTGAGAACTCAATAGACACTTGTGAAGATGTATGTGCAGGATTAGGATAGACTTTCACACCGTTTGATGATGCAATGTTTTGTTCTTCGACATCGACTGGTGCGCATTCGCCGCCGCGGAGAATGTACTCCGGTGTAACTGATGTCTGTTTGATACTATTCGGACTTGAGATTGCAACAACACTTGCCCACGTGTTCTGAAGTGTGTTGTAGTAGCTATCCGTTGTCATGTTCATAACGGCACAGGTTGGGTCGGCGTATTCGTTTCCCGGACCCCATTCCCATGCAAGCCAACCAATGCCTTTCGATTGGCACTCAGAAATGATAGACGCATAGTCGGTAACGTAATCGCACGTTTGTCCGCGATTGAACAAGTGCGTGAACTCACCAACAATGAATGGCAGGTTGCTGTTCACCGCCATTTGGAACTGATATGCAATGAATGCCTGATCTGCACCATCGCTTACAGCCCAATACGTGTGCACACTGAATAACAGGTTGTGATCGGGGTCAGCTTGAATGAGTGTTGGTCCGCAGGTAACGAGTTGCTCTAAGTTCTTTCCCCAATCGGATGCATCGATCACAAGGGGCGTGTGAATACCTGCTTGACGCAATTGTGTAATGGCAGATGTATAGCCGTCGATGAATTGTTGATTGGTGACCGTTTCGTTGCCGACTTCATTCGCAATGTTGACGAGTAAATACTTCTCGTGCTTCTTTACAACAGCAACAACATCAGCACGCTTCCAGTAATCAACGGTCATCTGAAGTTTCGACCAATCGCCCGTTGCATCGTGTAGTTCAGGCATTGGTATCATGTCGGCATCGATACAAGCTTGAATTGCTCTGTCGAGTCCGTCGGGTCCTGCATCAACTTCGAATTGTCCAGGTTCTACAAGCCACACAATGCGCGTACAATTCGCACCAGTCTTTTTGATCTCTGCAAATGCGTCGCGTCGGACAGTAAGGTCATTCGTCCACACTGACATTTTGTTTACGCCGCGAAGCACAACTGTATCACCACATGGCGTCATGAGGTGACGTCCGCTGACATACAGACTGACTAGTGGGGGCTGAGCAAACAGCAAACTGCTAGTAGAAAACAGCAAACAAATAGCAGCGAGGAGCGAAGAAGAAGCAGCGAGCAGCGAGCAGCGAGCAGCGAATTTCATAAGGCGTCCTCGGGGAATGTTCACATTGTCAAATCGTCAAATCGTCATATTGAAACTAAATCTGCGATCTCCAACAGCTGTTCATCTGCGAACATTGCGCCTTGCAATTGCATGCCGATTGGAAGTCCGTGTTCATCTGCGCCAAACGGAATGCTGACGGCTGGGATGCCGGCAATGTTTGCGCTTACTGTGTACAGATCCGATAACCACATTTGCACGGGATCGGTGATGGCACCGCGTACGAAAGCAGTTGTTGGTGTTGTAGGCATTGCTATCACATCAACGCCTGCAAATGCCTGTGAATAGGCGTCCGCGACCATACGTCGTGTTTGTTGTGCTTTGCGGTAGTACGCATCATAGTAGCCACTTGAGAGCACATACGTTCCAAGCATGATCCGTCGTTTTACTTCCGGACCAAATCCTTCGGAACGAGAAGCAGTGGTCATATCGATATCACTGTTGCTCGAACGATGTCCATATCGCACACCGTCGAATCGTGCAAGGTTGCTCGATGCTTCTGCAGTTGCGAGAATGAAATACGTTGGGATCCACGCATCCATGTGCGGCAGTTCGATCTCAACAGTTTCGTAACCAAGTTCACGAAAACGTTGCGCGAGTTTTGCATATGCATTCTTGATCGATGCATCGCATCCAGAGATCAATGACTCAGGAAGAATGCCAACGCGTTTTGTAGAACTGCGATGGGAAGGGGCATCTACAACGGATGTAGAATCAAATGGGTCGTGGCCTTTGATAACGTCGTATACCGATCGCACATCAACTACACCACGACCAAAAATTGCGATCTGATCCAACGATGAAGCAAATGCAACGAGGCCATATCGACTGATGCGACCATACGTTGGCTTGAAACCAACAACACCGCAGAATGCTGCAGGTTGACGCACCGAACCGCCAGTGTCACTGCCGAGTGCTGCATGACACATTCCATCCGCTACAGCCACTGCACATCCGCCGGATGAACCGCCCGGGACGCGAGCGAGATCGTTTGGATGTTTAACTGGACCGAAGTACGAATTCTCATTCGACGAACCCATTGCGAATTCGTCCATGTTGGCTTTGCCAATGAACAACGCACCGGCATCGCGTAAACGCTCAACAACAGTGGCATCGAACACAGGTTCGAAGTTCTCAAGGATGTGAGAACCACACGTAAGGCTTGTCCCTTTTAAAGAGATGTTGTCCTTTAGCGCGATGGTCATGCCTTCGAGTGGACGTTGCAAACCAGCCTTGTATCTGTCGTCGCATTCTGATGCATGCTCACGAGCAGCACCATCAAGCACGGAGATAAAAGCGTTTAGCTCTTTGCGTTCTGCAATGCGTGAAAGAAAACCACTCGTTGTATCGAGTACCGTTTTCTCACCTGCAGCGAACTGTACCCGATCGTTACTGTACATCGTCACTCTTCTTCTCTTCGCGTGGAACCACCGTATCAGGTGTCTTTGGTGTGAACACTTCAGGAGTGTTCACTGAAGTATTCATGGAATTGATTGGCTCTGCAACTTCAGCGGAGATATCTCTGATCTGTTGTGTAAGATCTTCTTGTGCGCGGCGCACTTGTCGTAGCCCCTTTCCAACGGAACGGGCTAGTTCGGGCAGTTTCTTCGGTCCGAATAAGAGAAGTACGACGAGCAGAATAAGGATAAGCTCGCCGCCGCCGACGTCAAACATTGCAGTACTCCCGTGGGATCAGCTTACGTGAGATCAGCCTTCGTTCGACGGCGTGTGCTTGTCTTCGTCGACTGTAGACGCCTTCTTGAACTCCTTGATACCCGAACCAAGACCGCGCATGAGTTCAGGAATGCGGCGTGCTCCAAAAAGGATCACAACCACAAGCAAAATGAGAAGGAGTTCTGTTGTTCCAAGACCAAACATTGTATTCTCCGGATTCTTCGTTAACAGTTGTTATGCAATGCCTTCAGCCACGCGATGTGCATGCATGGCGAGACTTTCGAACACCGTTGCACCATCTGCAGATCCCAGCGCTTTTTCCATAGCACGTTCTGGATGTGGCATCATACCCATCACGTTGCCGTGTGCATTGATGATACCCGCAACGTCGTTTGTGCTACCGTTAGGGTTTGCAGAAGGAGTGCGCTTACCAGTTGGATCTACATACCGATACAACACGCGCTTGTTCGATTCTAATTCGTTGAGTGTTTCTTCTGATGCAACGTAACGACCATCTCCATGAGCGATCGGAATTCGCAGGATGGATCCCACAGTTGTTGCATGCGTGAAAGCAGTTGTGTTGTTCTCTACTTTCAGATACACGTCTCTACAAACGAATTGCTGGTTCGCATTTCTGATCAATGCTCCCGGCAACAATCCTGCTTCGCACAGGATTTGAAAACCATTACAGATGCCGATCACCATGCCCCCTTCATTCGCAAAACGAATGACTTCTTTCATGATCGGAGAAAAGCGAGCAATAGCGCCTGTTCTGAGGTAGTCGCCGTACGAGAAACCGCCGGGGAGTATAATCACATCGAGATCAGGTGCAAGCGTTGCATCCTTATGCCAGAGCTGCACAGATTCGTTACCGCTGACGGCGGCGGCATGACGTGCATCGGCGTCGCAGTTAGAACCAGGGAACGTTACAACGCCTATCCTCATGATAGTTGTCCGTTGTTGTTCGGTTCGCGGATGTCAACACTATAGTCTTCCATCACAGGATTTGTGAGGAGCTTCTTGCATGCATCATCAACCAATTCGCGTGCTGTTTCTTTGTCAGGTGCATGAACGTCGAGCTCGACGTGTTTTCCGATGCGAACATTCGATAGTGCAGGCATGTGCAGCGTATGCAGTGCATTCTCTACGGTCTTGCCCTGCACATCGAGAATGGATTTGCGAAGCGTAATGGTAACGTGTGCTAGATAGTGTTTCATGTGCTTACAGGGAGAAAGGGTCGGGATCGGGCTCTTCCAGCGTATCGTCGGGCTCTTCGCCTTCGCGTTTTCGTAGTGCTACGATGAGGTGACGTATTGCACCACCTAAAACGTAGAACATCATGAACGGGAAGATGCCTTTTCCGCGTGTGACGAGGGAGACCACAACTCCAGTCAAAAATACGAGAAAAACGACGGGTCGTTGGCGTATAGAATGTGGCGTTGGACGCGGCACGTTGTCATACTTGATGGTGCTGACCATTGCCAATGCCGTTGCAACCGTTACCAACGTCAGCATTGCAGGCTTCCATTCTTCCGGCAGCATGTCAGATCGGTGCGTAAACACCACGTAACTGACGATTGTGAACGCTCCTGCTGGAATTGGCATTCCTCGGAAATACTGTTTGTCTTCGAGAGAGGTGAGTTGGACGTTAAATCTTGCAAGTCGCAATACCCCTGCTAGTGCAGGAAGTGATGCCAGCAACATTCCCCAGTTCAACCACTCGTGAAAGAACACCAAGTAGAGCATCACCGACGGTGCAACACCGAACGAAACAGCATCGCACAACGAATCGAGTTCAACACCAAACTCACTTGTGCTTTTAACGAGTCGCGCGATCACACCATCGAGCATATCGAACACACCACTCATTAATATGAACAGTGCAGCTCTGTCGATGTCGCCATTCGTTGCAGAGATGATCGATGCAAATCCGCAGAACAGATTTGCAAGCGTGAAGAGGTTGGGAATGATGGATCGCGTAACGCGCATTACTTCCCTCCGACTCCCTTCAATCGGGCAAGTTTGGTGAGTGCGCTTGTGACTTTGTCGCCCGGACGCACCAGTACATCGGCGTTTGCGGGGACAACAACATCCATGCGCGAACCAAACTTCATCATACCAAATCGTTCTCCAGCGCGCACTGTGTCGTTCGTTTGAGTGTCGTACACAATACGTCGCGCAAGAAATCCAGTGATCTGTCTATACAGGATCGTCCCGTGATCGTTCTTTAACACAAAGATCGAACGCTCATTCTCCTCGCTTGCTTTCGGATTGAATGCCATCAGATACTTACCCGGCACATACGTGGCGCTGAC
>Ga0315912_10005149_pt1 | contig 12109 bp, 10 predicted proteins | sample VfabasoilMG_FD_204469 | JGI IMG/M metagenome (GOLD analysis project Ga0315912, IMG submission 204469) | Garden soil microbial communities collected in Santa Monica, California, United States - V. faba soil | ecosystem: Environmental > Terrestrial > Soil > Garden | place: USA: California... | reverse complement strand
CCGAGCTCGCGGCGGACTACGCCGATCTGATCCGCTGGCGCGACGAGCTCTACGAGCGGCACCGACAGCGCGTCTGAGCTCGAGGGGCTCGGCGCCACCGCTCGGCGTCCGACACCAGGATGAGCCCGCCGGGCGCTACGTCAGGGCACACTCAGCGCAGCGCCCGGTGACTCAGCGAGCCGCGCTCGGTGATTTGGCGCGGGCGGCCGCGCGCCATCTCTCCAGACACTCCCGGGCGCGGCCGCTGTCGAGCATCTTCTGGGCGAGGTCGCGCGCGTCCTGGAGCCGCAGATCTTTGGCGATGGCGAGCGCGGCCGCGGCGTTCAGCACGAAGGCGTTGCGCGCGACGTGGGGCTTGCCGCTCAGAACCTCCAGCAGGATGCCGGCGTTGGTCTCGGCGTTGCCGCCGTCGATCGCGCCGGCGGGGCTGCGCGGCAGGCCGAAATCCTCCGGCGTGACCGAGCCCTCCTGCACGCGGCCTGCGGCGAGCGCGCTGAGCCGGGTCGGACCAAACGGGCTCACCTCATCCAGGCCGTCCTCCGACCGGACCACCCAGGCCGCCTTCACTCCCAGGCTGCCGAGCGTGGTGGCCATGACGGGGCGCAGCTCTTCCGAGCAGGTGCCGACGAGCTGATGTGTGGCCAACGCGGGATTGGCGAGCGGCCCCAGAATGTTGAAGATCGTGGGCACGCCGAGCTCGCGCCGCGGACCGGACGCGTACTTCATGGCCGGGTGGTGCTCGGGCGCGAGCAAGAAGGTGATGTTGGCCGCCTGCAGCACCTCCAGCGCGGCGCTCGGCGGCACATCGATCGCGATGCCGAGCGCGGCGAGCACATCGGCCGTGCCCGTGCGGCTCGACATGGCGCGGTTGCCATGTTTGGCGACCGGCACGCCGGCAGCGGCGACGATGATGGCCGCCCCGGTCGAGATGTTGACGGTATTCTTGCCGTCCCCGCCCGTGCCGCAGGTATCGACCACCAGCGGCAAGTCATGCTTGACCTCGACCATCGCGGCGCGCAGCGCCTTGGCGGCCGCGCCGAGCACGTGGGCGTTCTGCCCGAGCAGCTCGAGGGAAACCAAGAACGCGCCGATCTGCACGGGCGTCCACCCCCCCGCCAGGATCGAGTCAAAGACGCGCCGCGCGACCAGCGGGCTCATCGTGCGTTCCGTGAGCAGCTCCTCGAAGACTTGCGAGAAGCTGGGCGGTGGGGTCATCCGTTTCGTGTTCTGCACAATCCCTCAAACGGCGGAGGCCATCAAAATAGGCGTTTGAAAAAGTCGATCTTGTCGTCCACCCAGCTGAGGAGCGCCAGATCCGCGGAAAAGGACCGGGGTGGGTCGCAGATCAACGTATCCTGGGCGATCAGCCGTTTGAAATCCACGAGCACCGGCCCGCTGCGCTCCGTTCTCTGGTCGCCATAGTGGAAGCGCACGCCGGCGAGTTGCATGACCTGGATAAACTCTTGCGCGATGATGCCGTAACCGATGGTCGTCGGGTGTACGCCGTCGAGTGAGAACAGACCGCCCTGGGTCCGCCCCTCCGGGCCCGCCCCGAAGAAGCGCGAATCCGGCACGGGCCGCAGCTGTTGGAGCGCCGGTGGCAAGTCGTACGGCGTCCACCAGTCCGGCCGCGCCGCGGGGTCCTCGATGTAGCGGCGCACCGCCAGGCGGTCGAGCACGCCGGCCAGGTCGAGCAGGTACCAATCGATGCCGCGTTGCCGCGCGCGCCGGACCATGTCGCTGATGGACGTGTTGTACTGATCGATCGCCGAATCGACGGCGCGGGCCTGCGCCTCCGTGATGTGCTCGTCGTCCCTCGGATCAAACTCGCTGTCTCTGATCCAGGGCCGCGTGTAATAGGGAAAATAGCGCGAGTGGGGCGCCACCTTGCCGGCGACGCCGCGAGCAATCGGGGAAATCGTCACGTGTGGCACGGTGGTCCAGATCACGTGCCGGGCATCGATCTCCATCACCTGTCGTTCGAGCTCGGCGAGCTCGACGGCAAAATGCTCCGGGTCCCAGACCGTGAACGCCTTCTTCTTTTCGAGATCCTGGTAGTCCTTGCCGCTGGCCCCGGCCTGGCTCCACTCCACCTGCAGGTGCAAGACCGAACCGAGCGCGTTGTTTGCGCCCAGACAGATCAGCAGCGTCTCGATGCCGCCGTCCCGCCCCAGCGCCTGCGCCGCGCCCACCGAGGACATCCCCGGATCGTCCTTGCCTTGCAGGCTCGGCAGGACGCGCAGCGCTGCCCGGTCGTTGGCGGCCTCCACGAGCTGTTTCAGCCAATCGTCCTTGGGCCTCGAGATCGAGGCTGCACAGATGCCGGCATGGCGCGCCAGCGCGTCGCGCAGATCCCAGCCATAGATGCCGAGGTTGTGGTGGATGCCCCCCACCACCGGCGCGCGCGCCCCGGGCCCGCGCTCCCAATAGTCCTCGACCTCATCCATGTAGGAGCGCAGCGCGAACAGCGAGCTGGCCAGTTCCCACCAGTTGAGCGTTGCGCCGAACTCGCGCTCGAGACGCCGCACCAGGAGCTCGATGTTGACCGGCAACCCGCCCGGGCCGCCGTAGCGCGGGTAGCGAAACTCGTCATACCAACCGAGCTCCCAGGCGATGATGCGCGGGTACGCCAGAGCGGTGTTGTAGATGGCGCCGCTCTGAAAGCCGTGGGTCAACGAATCGCCGAGCGCGACCAGGCGATGTTTGGCGGGTGGCCGAGTCGATCTCGGCACGGCGACGCCCAGGCTGGGATCCGCCTCTGGCGCCCTGGCCTCGCTTTCGATCTGCACGCTGGCCGGCGTGTGGGGATCCCGCATGTCATCGGTGACGGGACGAGCCATGTTGCCTACTTGACGTCGGGACGGGGCTGGGGCCCGCGCGGGGGAACGGGTTGGGGTACGCCGCCGAGCCGCGCCATGCGCAGGAGACGCGGCGCTTCGGAGCGCTGCAGCTCCGCGTCCGCCCCGAGTTCGGCGTAGGCCTGGGCAAAGTACTCTCCGGCGAGCTCGGCCTGGCCCAGGGTCAGATACAGCTCGCCGAGCTCCTCGAAGACGTAGCCGTCGACGTTGCCGACCGCGCTGTGCTCCGCCAGCAGGCGCAGCTGAATCTCGAGTGCTTGCTCGGCGTGCCCGAGCACACGCCGGGCCTTGGCCACGCACCACTCGGCGATGCGGGTGGCTTGCGGATTGGCCTGCTCGCGGCGCAACACCAGTGCCTCCTCGAATAGCGCGAGCGCTCGGCCCGGGTTCTGTTGCTCAAAGTACGACCAGCCCTGATTGTTGAGCAGAGAAGGCAACCAGCGCCGTGCCGCAGCCTGCGTCGAAGCGCGGGCCAGAGCGAGGGCCTGATCGTTCCAGCGAATGGCCACGTTGGGTTCGGACAGGAACGTGATCGCGATCATGTGCGCCGCATCGACGGCGAGGCCTTCCAGATGCTCGGCCCGAGCGAGCTCCCAGGCCCGCTCGAACAGGGGCCGCGCCGCCACGGGCTGATGGGAAGAGTTGAGCACGCGACCTTGCTCGAGCCAGACCCGGACCCGCAGCACCGGCGGCAGCTCGCTGCACTCGGCAGCGATGGCATCCAGGGTGCGCGCCGCGTCTTCCATCCGCCCGCTCAGGCCCTGTGCGCGGGCGACTTGCGTGCGCAATTCCAGCGCGGCCGTGAGCTCTCCCCGCTCGCGTGCGGCCTCCGCCAGTTGCACAAAGCGCAGCTCGCTGGCGTTCGGATCGTCGAACCGCCATGCCTGGGCAATGGTCGCCGCCGTCTCCGCCACGCTCGACTCCGTTGCCTGGGCGGATGCCGCGCCCGGTGACGCCGTGTGGGTGGATGCCGTGCTAGTTGATGCCGACTTTGTTGACATGCGGTTGTCGTGGCACGCGACAGGTGAGAGGGCGCTGCCCGCGTCCCAGAATGCCGCTACCCTCCTCCGCGCCGGAGGTTAGCATGGATGCGCGGACTCGTCAGTGGCATGCCAGCGACATGATTGATCACACTGGCCTTCAGGTGAGCGATCCGGCAAAGAGCCGGCAATTTTACGAGCGCGCTCTCGCGCCGCTCGGCTACTCGGTACTGATGGAAGTGCCTCTAGAGTTCACCGGCGGCCGCGTCGTGCTCGGCTATGGCGTGGCACCCAAGGCCGACTTCTGGATGGCGCAGGGGCAGCCCAACGAGCCACGCATCCACATCGCCTTCCGCGCGGAGAATCACGCGCAGGTGGAAGCGTTCTATCGCGCAGCACTCGCGGCGGGCGGCAAGGACAACGGCCCGCCCGGTCCCCGCCCGCACTACCACCCGGGCTACTACGGAGCTTTCGTGCTCGATCCCGACGGCCACAATATCGAAGCCGTCTGTCACACGCCGCAAAAGTAGCGCCAGCGCGTGTTGCCCGGGCTGCGGCCGGGACGCGAGCCCGCTGGCGAGCGGAAAATCCCGGGTCCGGAGCGCTGAGCGTTGCCGACGGCGCAAGCAGGGCCAAGGCGCTTGGCGAAAGGCGGCGGGCCAGGGTACACCGGTCAGGCCCGGAAACCTCGGGACCGCTAGGACCTCCGTATGACCTACTCTGCCCTGGAAGAACATTTCCGCCGCCTGTCTCGGCTCGAGCATCTCGACGCGATCGCCTCCTGGGATGAGGCGGCGATGATGCCGCCCGGGGGCGGGGCGGCCCGCGGCGCGGCGCTGGCCACGCTCAAGGGCATGATCCATGCGGAGGCGTCCGCCCCGCGCGTGGGGGAGCTGATCGCGGCGGCAGAAAAGGAGCTGGGGCAGCTCGATCCGTGGCAGCGCGCCAATCTGCGCGAGATGAAGCGCGGCTTCATCCGCGCCACCGCGGTGCCGAGCGCGCTCGTGGAAGAGGCGTCGCTCGCCGCCAGCAAGAGTGAGCAGGCCTGGCGCAAGCTTCGGCCGAGCAACGACTGGCAGAGTTTTCTGCCGCTGTTACAGGACGTGGTGCGCCTGCAGCGCGAGGTGGCGTCGGCGTTGGCGAGCACGCTCGGGCTGTCGCCGTACGATGCCTTGCTCGACGGCTACGAGCCGGGCGCCAGAGCCGAGCGCATCGCGCCCCTGTTTGCGGAGCTGGGCCGCATCCTGCCGGAGTTGATCCGCCACGCCATCGAACGCCAGGCGAGCCAGCCGGCGCTCGTGCCGCAAGGGCCGTTTGCCGTCGACAGCCAGCGCAAGATCGGGCTCGAGCTGATGCGCCGGCTCGGCTTCGACTTCGAGCACGGCCGTCTCGACACCAGCCACCATCCGTTCTGCGGCGGCGTGCCGGAGGACGTGCGCATCTGCACGCGCTACGACGAGCAGGATTGTCTGTCGGCGCTGCTGGCGGTGTTGCACGAGACGGGGCACGCCAAATACGAGCAGCACCGGCCGGCAGCGTATCTGGACCAGCCGGTGGGGCGCGCGCGCAGCATGTCCATCCACGAGAGTCAGAGCCTGCTGCTCGAGATGCAGGTCTGCCGTGGCCACGAGTTTGCACAGTTCCTCGCGCCCTTCTTGAGCCAGGCATTTCCCGATGCGGCGCGCTTGCCGACGAGTGGCGGTCCGTCGGCCCTGTCGGTCGAAAACCTGTCGCGCGTGCTGGTGCGCGTGCGGCCGGACTTCATCCGCGTCGAGGCGGACGAAGTGACCTACCCGTGTCACGTGGTATTGCGCTTCGAGATCGAGCGGGCGCTGATCGAGGGCACGCTCGCCGTCAAAGACGTCCCCGAGCGCTGGGACGAGGGCATGCAGCGGCTGCTCGGTCTCTCCACCGCCGGCAACTTCAAGAACGGCTGCATGCAGGACGTGCACTGGCCGGCAGGGCTCTTCGGCTACTTCCCCACCTACACGCTCGGTGCGCTCACCGCCGCGCAGCTCTTCGAGGCGGCGCGCAACGCGCAGCCCGGGCTCGGTCAGGCGATCGCTCGGGGCGATCTAGCGGGGCTTGACAGCTGGCTCAACGAACACGTCTGGAGCCGCGGCTCGCTGCTCGAAACCGATGAGCTGGTGACGGCCGCCACCGGCGCACCGCTCGGCACGGGCGCCTTCGAGCGCCATCTGCGCCGCCGCTATCTCGGCGAAGGCTGAGTCGGCGCAGCGACCAGCAGAGCCGCTGGGTGGCGGTACCGGGGCGTCAGCGGGCGACTGCGTGCCTGCTCGGGCCGCAGACGGCGTGGCGCTGATCCGCCCACCCCCCTCGGGTGCGCACCTCTTCGCGAGTGGCGTCCCGCTCAGCGCGTGCGCTCGAGCCACGCCAGGACGGCGCGACGAAAGGCCTCTGGCTCTTCGATGAAGGCTTGATGCCCGCTGCGCTCGAACACGTGCCGCTCGGTGTGGGGGAGCATCGAGGTTAGCACTCGGCCCGACGGTGCTCTTCAGAAAAAGGCCAGCGTGCGGATCTCGATACTCTCGCGCGGGCGCGCCTGAGGCGGCACGTGGGGGTGGTCGAAGGCCGAGTGCGCCGTGAACGGCGGGCGTCCATCTGTCGCGGAGTCGTAACACTTGAGCAGCAAGGCCTCGTCCGCCCGCATCTCGGGCACGTAGTACCAACGGTGCGCCGCGTTGTGGGCAAAGTTGTAGTTCTCTCCGATGCGGTCCCGGTAGAGCAGATCGATCGGCACCAGATCGCCCTGCTGGATGCTGCGTGCGTCGCAGACGGCAAGCGGAGTGTCCAGCACCGGACCAAACAGCGGGCGCCAGACATTGATGATCGCGAGGCGCCGCTCCAGCCGGCGCTCGGCCGTGCGCGGCCCGAGCAATTGGTGAACCCGTCGCACTGCCGACTCGAACGTGTAGTCGTTGTGCACGCGTCGCACGGGCTCATTCACGCCGGCCTGACCGGAGCGTGCTTTGGGGTCGGAGCGCACGTTGTGATCGAAGACCAGCACGCTGTGTGCCCCCGTGGCCTCGCGCACCAGGCGCTCCATCTCGGGGTAGTAGACGCCGCGCACCTCGTCGGCGTCGTAGCCGTCCGTGAGCGCGCTCCGGTGCTGGTGCAGGGAGAAGCCGTGCACGTCGAGCGATAACGATGCCGCGCTCGGCCGCGCGCTCTCGATGCGCACGCGCTCTGCCCGATAATTGCCGGACAACCGCGGCACGCCCGGCGGCGGCGGGTACATGTACACGACCGGGCGGGGCCCGCCCGGGATGGCATAGACCAACTCCGCTTCGACCGAGCCGGCCGCGAACTCGCGGGCGGAACGCACACTGGGAGGCCCATTTGTCCGCTCCGCAGGACTAAATTCCTGTTCCATGGACATTCCCTAGAACCAGGCCAGGGCGCGGTCAAGCCGTCGTTGGGCTCGGCGCGCGGTCAGTCGCCGCTGCGGCCCCGTGCGTGGGGCCGCAGTTTGCCTGGCGTATGCGGGCGCGCGTTCGCTCTTGCGCGCGGGCGCGCGTTCGCTCTTGCGCGCGGGCGCGAACCGCCCCGGGGAGCGGCTTCAGTTAGCGGCGAAGCAGTAGATGCGACCCGCGCCGCCGCTCGCCGCTAGATCCGCGCTGCTGCAGCCCCGGCCCGGATGCCCGCCGCCCCAGGAGGTGAAGTTGGGCATGCTGGTGTTCATCATCGGCCCCATACCGTCGGTGTGACCTACCTGTGGTCCGGGGGTCAGCGTGTTCGACGTCCAGTCGCTGCAGGTCGTCTGCACCGGCATCCCCATGTCATTCATGGTCATGATCAGGCTACCGGTGGAGTCCGAGCCGGTCATGATGTCGTGCTCGTTCGGGGGCGTGCCGTTCATGCCGTTGGAGCTGTTCCACTGGCCATTTATCTTGTCGCCCTTCTCGGTGATGAACATGTCGGCGTTGCCGGTGAGCGCATGCAGCGCCGCGACGTTGTCCGCCATCTTCATACCCATCGCGTTGTACCAGGGGCCAGCGCCGATGCGGTCCTTGGCGTGAATCGGCGTGCCGTTGTTGGCCGCGCTCAGGTAGGCGCGCCAGGTCTTGCTGCCCGCGCCCTCGGCCGCGGCCAGGTCTTGGCAGATCTTGTCCGCACCCGCCAGGCCACCGAGGTTGCCGTCGTGCGTGGTGCTGCTGACGAAGAAGCTCAGGTCCGTCTCGAGACTGCCCGTTCCGGTCTCGGGCTCGTCCTCGTCGGAACAGGCGGAGAGAGAGCCGGCGATACAGACGCAGGCCAGGGCCACGCTGCTCGGCTTCAGGAAAGACGCACGGGCGAAGAATCGGATCGATTGGGAGATTTTGGACATGGTTCCTCCTCGGGAAAAAATAGGAGCGTAAGGGGCGGGGACCTTAGCCGCAGTGTGATGACGGCTTCAACCCCAGGGCGACGTCGTCACGCTCGCGGCAACGGCCTGTAACGTGTGCCGCTCGCCGTGCGCGATCTTTGCAGCACGGCCGTCACGTGCGTTGCGGAATGCTCCTGCCGCGCGTCCATCGTGCGGCATAACCACGCGGGAGCTTCTGTTCAGCAGCAGCGGTCCCGCCGCAGCTCAAGAGCCGAAAGAGCGGGCGAAATCGTCCCGCGCGTGCGTGTTGCCCTTGGGCTTTTCGTGGCGCGAATCGAGGATCAAGCGTTCGAGTTCTGCGGCGTACGCCGCGGAGTCGAGCGGCAACGTCACCGTCTCCGCTTGCAAGGCCGAGTAGATCATCGCGTTGGCCAGCTCCACGCTGTGGATGCCCTCGCTCGCCGGTGCCAAGAGCGGCTCACCGTCGAGAATCGCGTTCACGAAGTTCTGCAAGATGCCGAGGTGCTGCGTGCCGGTGCCGGTGATCGGGATCTGCACGTTCCAGACGGGCGGCGCCGCGAACCGCTCGGCGGTGGTGCGGCTGAATTCCGTCGTGGACACCTCGTTGCGCGTGAAGGACAACCCGCCGCCTTCCACCACGACACGGCCGCGCTCCCCCGTCACCTCCAGGCGGTTGGTGCCGGGCGCTTCCCCGGTGCTGGTGATGAACACGCCGGTCGCTCCGTTCGGATACTCGAAGTAGGCCGTGACCTGATCTTCCACCTCGATCTCATGGAAGCGCCCGAAGCCGCAGAAGGCTCGCACGCGCTCGGGCAAGCCAAAGATCCACTGCCACAAGTCCAGGTTGTGCGGGCACTGGTTCATCAATACGCCGCCGCCTTCGCCCCGCCAGGTGGCGCGCCAACCGACGGCGCGATAATACGCCTCGGAGCGAAACCAATCGGTGACGATCCAGTTGATGCGCTGCACCTCGCCCAGTTCGCCCCCCTGTACCAGCGCGCGCAGCTTCTGATAGCGCGGATCGGTGCGCTGATTGAACACTTCGGCGAACACCTGACCCTCGTGTGGCCGGCGACGATAGGCCTCCAGCATCAGCTCGCAATCCGCCTTGTGCACGGCCAAGGGCTTTTCGCACAGGACGTGCAGGCCCCGCCCGAGCGCGTCGATGCTGATCGGGGTGTGATCATAGTGCGGCGTGGCGATCAAGACGGCATCCACCAACCCCGAGTCGAGCAGCGCCGGGTAGTCCGTAAAGCGCGGCACGCCAGCGAACGGTTCGAGCGCGGCGGGCAGCGCATCGCAGATCGCACTGAGCTCGGCACGCCCCACCCGCCCCGAGAGCAGCTCGCGCGCATGCACGCTGCCCATGTTGCCGAGACCAATGATACCGATCCGGACTCTCTCGTCGTCGGCACGGAGAGAGGAAGCTCGCGACACCATATGGGCGCAAGACTACCTTGCAGCTCCCAGCCGAGATAGCCCATTGTCCAGCGCGCTGCGGCACCAGGCCCGCTCGAGCAGTTCTGACGACCGCCGCGGGCACCCGTGCGATGACCCTGCGATGGCGATGTGGAGCGTCGGTCCGCGGGCATCCCGTCGGGGCGCCGTGGCTCTGGGGCCCGTGGTTCTAGGGGGGGCAGGGGGCGTTGCCTGAAATCGTGATCGCCCCGCCGATGGTCACGGCATCGCGCAGCTGCTCGGCGTCGCACGTGGACAGAGCGAGGTTGTTGGTGACCGTGAAGTCCCCGTCCACCCGGTTCAAGGCGGACAAGCCGTGCAGATCGACCAGGGCTGGATTGCGCGTGATGGTCAGCAAATTCCCGATGCTCTGGAGCGAAACGAAACCGTCGAGGTTGGTGAGAGATGCATTGTTCTGGATAAAGAGAGTGGCCATGCTGGTGGCAGAGCCGAGGCCTGCCACGCTCGTCAGGACGCCGTTGTCTCTCAGGATTACGTTCCCCATGGCTGGAATGGCCGCGAACCCGTCCAGATTGGTCAGCGCTTCGTTCTCCGCGATGAACAGGCCAGCGAGGGTTTCGAGGGCTGCGAGGCCGGACAGGCTGGTCAGCGCGGGATTCTCGGTGACTTGCAGCTCGCCGCCGACGACCCGCAGAGAGCCCAGGCCGGACAGGCTGGTCAGCGCGGGGCTGCGCCGGATGATCACATGGGTAGCGACGGACCTCAGAGAGTCGAGACCCGCCAGGTTCGTCAGGCTCGGATTGCCCTCGATCTGCAGATGACGTACGGAGCGAACAGACCCGAGCCCGTCGAGGTTGGGCAGCACGGCATTGCCGCTGATGATCAAACTACCGCCGAGCGCGGGAAGAGAGGCCAGGGCGAGCAAGCTCGTGAGGGCGCTGTTATTGCCGACGAATAGACCGCCGCCGATGGCCTGAATGGATGCGAGCCCGTCCAGGCTCGTCAACGCTGCGTTGTCGATGAGCCGCAGGTCATTGCCGATCGACTGGAGCTCCGCGAAGGGCCCGACGCGCGCCAGCAGGGCATTGCGCTCGACCGTCAAGGAGCGGCCGATGCTCCGCAGCCCGCCGAGAGCGTCCGTGTTGCGGAGAGCGTTGTTGTCGGTGATCTGCAGGTCCCCGCCGATACTGCGCAGCTCTTCGAGGCCACGCAGGCTGGGCAGGGCCGGGTTCGGCCCAATCACCAGGTCGCCGCCCACGTAGCGGAGGCGCTGCAGCTCGGACAGATCGGGGATGCCTTTCAGCGAGAGTTTGCCGGTGATCTCGACCACGTCCTTCAAGGCCTGCAGTTGGGTCAGAGTCGTGATCGTGACATCGCCGACGATGACTCGACCCGGCAGCTGATCCAGACCGCCGGCGAAGGTCACGCCGTCGCGGCTCTCCCGCGCCGCGCGCCCGAGCGGGCCTGCCGGGCGAGGTGCGTGGCCTGCGCCGTTGGTGTCAGATGCGCTGGTGCTCGGTCCGGCCTCGCCGCTGTCGAGCACTCCAGGTGGGGCCCAGCCGCCGTGGGTCGTCGTGGTCGCGATCGTCGTTTCGTTCATGCTCGCCGTTGCCTTTCGTCCGGGCTGCCTGACCCTGGTCTGCGACGTCGAGCCAGTGGCGCGTCGCGCGTTTGCCGGAGTGCCGCTCCGCTGGGCTCCCGCGGCGTTTTCTTTGACGCGGCGGTTCGACCCCCGTCGCAGCACTTGACAATAGTTTACGTTTGGATTAACTATTAATGGTAGATGCACAGATAAGGAGCCGTCATGAAACCAACACCCATCGGTTGGCCGCGGGTCACGCCCACCATTTTCTATCAGGATGCCAGTGCTGGCATCGATTGGCTGTGTCGAGCTTTCGGGTTCGAGGTGCGCTTGAAGGTGGAGGGGGAGGGTGGCCGCGTGGACCATTCGGAGCTCACCTTTGAGGACGGATTGATCATGGTGGCCAGCACGTCTCTCAAAGAGGGGGAGCAGCTCGACTGTGTGAGCCCTCGCTCGCTCGGGGGGCAGATCACCCAGGCGGTCGCTATCTGTGTCGATGATGCAGACGCGCATTGTCGGCAGGCGCGCGCTGCCGGGGCCGTGATCGTTCGCGAGCCCACGACGAGCGACTATGGTGTCGAGTACTGGGCGGATCGTACCTACGGCGCCAAAGATCCGGAGGGGCACCACTGGTGGTTCATGCAGCGGGTGCGCAACCCCGGGGAACCGCTGCCGCAGTGACTCTACCGGCTCAGTTGGTCCCGCTCGATCGCACGTTGAGCGCGCTCGCGGATCCCACCCGGCGCGGCGTGATCGAATTGCTACGGCAGCAGCCGCGCCGCGCAGGTGAGCTGGCGGATGCGCTGTCGATGACACCGCCCGCGTTGAGCCGGCACTTGCGGCTCCTGCGCAAGACGGGGTTGGTCGCGGAGAGTGAGCTCGAACACGACGCGCGCGTGCGCGTCTATCGGCTGGAGGCAGC
>Ga0315912_10005148_pt1 | contig 12110 bp, 14 predicted proteins | sample VfabasoilMG_FD_204469 | JGI IMG/M metagenome (GOLD analysis project Ga0315912, IMG submission 204469) | Garden soil microbial communities collected in Santa Monica, California, United States - V. faba soil | ecosystem: Environmental > Terrestrial > Soil > Garden | place: USA: California... | reverse complement strand
CACGAGGGCGAAAAGGCCAACATCCACATTCAGCTGGTTGGCAACCGCGTGATTCTGGTGGTGATTTTCGACTCGAAGTCGAGCCTCGGCTTGGTTCGCCTGCGCGTCAGAAAGGCCAGTGACGAGTTGAACCGGATTTTCGAAGCCTTGTTGAGCAAGGTGCACGAGCCTGGCAGCGATTCGCCGTTTGCCGAGATCACGGACGAGGACATCGACAACCTTTTCAACGACTGAGGCGCCGGGCGATGAGTTTCATCAATTACATGGCCCGGGAGATCAACTGCAAGATCGTCTACTACGGGCCTGGGCTGTGCGGAAAGACGACGAACCTGCAGTACATCTACGAGCGCACCAACCCGGACGCGAAAGGCAAGATGATCAGCCTCGCGACCGAGACCGAGCGCACCCTCTTCTTCGACTTCTTGCCGCTCTCCCTGGGTGAGATCCGCGGCTTCAAGACTCGCTTCCACCTGTACACGGTGCCGGGTCAGGTCTTCTACGACGCGAGCCGCAAGCTGATCTTGAAGGGTGTCGATGGCGTGATCTTCGTCGCCGACTCGCAGATGGAGCGCCTCGAAGCGAACGAAGAGAGCGTGGAGAACCTGCGCACCAACTTGGCCGAGCAAGGCTACTCGCTCGAAAAGATCCCGTACGTCATTCAGTACAACAAGCGTGATCTCCCGAACGCCGTCGCGGTCGAGGAGCTGCGCCCGTTGATCAACCCGATGAACGTGCCGGATTTCGAGGCCAATGCGCGCAGCGGCGTGGGCGTGTTCGATACGCTCAAGGCCGTCAGCAAGTTGGTTTTGAACGAGCTCAAGCGCGGCGGCTGAGGCGCCGCTCGTGCCTGGCTTCGGGCCGGAAAAGCCCAAGCAAAAGCGCCCGCCGAACGTCACGCGCGCGGGCATCGAAGCGTCGGCGCTGCGCTATCTCGAGCGCTTCGATTGCTCGGTTTCGCGGCTACGCAAAGTGCTCAGCGAGCGCATCGCAAAGGCGGCTCGCGCGGGCGTACCCGAAGCCAGCGCTGCGCCCGCGATCGTCGAGGAACTGCTGCTGCGCTATCAGTCCTCCGGGCTGATCGACGACCAGCGCTTCGCCAAGAACTTCGCCGCCCGTCAGCGCGATCGCGGCATGTCCGGGCGCATGATCGAGCACAAGCTGCGCGCCCGTGGCATCAGCGCAGAAGTCCTACAAGAGCTCTTGCCGCGCGGCGAATCCGCGGCCAGCGAGCTAGAAGCCGCGCACGCTTTCGCGCGCCGAAGGCGCTTGGGCCCTCACCGCAAGCCCGAACAGCGCGACGCTTACCGACGCAAAGATCTGATGGCCATGGCTCGCGCTGGCTTCAACTACGACACCGCAGCACGCGTGGTCGGCAACTCAACGTCCACAGACGACGAGTTCTAGGAAGAGCGCGAGCTATCTCGATCCCCTCGCGGGGATCGGATCACTTCTTGAGGCCTGCGCGACGGCCGCGGTTCTTGGCCTTGAACTTCGAGCGGAGGAGCTTGGAGCGCTTGCGGTCGAGCTTACGGGGGGTCTTGGTGGGGATGTACATGGGGGCGCAGCTTTTAAGCCGAAACCCGCTGCTGCGCAAGGCGCGGCGGGTACTGCGCGCTTGTTCCGGGGTGCGATGCTGGTTTGGGGGCGCCCAAAATCCTGCCTCGCACCTCGAAATGCGCCGATTTTCCCAGCTTGGAACGACCCCAGGTGGCGTCGGGTGCTGCGGCAGCCCTGTGGTTCGACTCCGAAAGGAGATTGCGGAGGTGCCGCTGTCTGACTCGAAAACCGAGTTCGAATTCGAACTCGATTTTCGAATCCCGAGCCGCCTCCCCGCCGCGCGCCAAAAACGAAATCAGCCATTCTTCGCGGTCAGCAATTTCTCGATCAGCTGCGCGGAGTAGCCGCTCAGCTGCTTGAACACGACGCCCATGCCGGCTGGATCCGTCTCCACGCGCACGACCTCACCGATGCCTTCGATGGTCTCGATGCCGTCCATCACCACCGTGAAGCGCAAGTCGACCTCGGTACCTACCGGCAAGGGCATGCTGGTTTTGACGAATGCGCCCGAGCGAGAGATGTTCGTCACGTACTCTTCGATGAACTGATCGAAGGTATCGAACTCTTTGTTGATCGTGACTCGCTCGGATTTGCGCGCATTGGTCATGGGAGCTCCAAAGCTGCTGACTCGGCTGCTACTTTCCCTGCAGATCGAATTGCTCGATGTGGTATTCGCGGCGCGGGTTGAACTCGATCCGGCGCATGTAGCGCTTTTCGGCCTCGATCACCGCGGCTTTCTCTTCGCCTTGCATCAAGTCGACCACCGCGGGGTGCGCGTTGACGAGCACGGAGTAACCCGAGAGCGTGGCCTTTTCACGGCGAATCTGGCGCAGGATCTCGTAGGCGATGGTGGTTCGCGATTGGATTTGGCCCGTGCCGTCACAGTAAAAGCAGGTCTCGTGCATCGTGCGGTTCAGGCTCTCGCGCGTGCGCTTGCGCGTCATTTCCAAGAGCCCGAGCTCACTGATGCGGTTGATGGTGGTCTTGGCCTTGTCTTTCGCGAGCAGCGTCTCGAGCGTGCGCCAGACCTTCTCGCGGTTGTGCGAGGCGTCCATGTCGATCAGATCCAAGATCACCAAGCCGCCGATGTTTCGAAAGCGCAGCTGGTAGGCGATCTCTTCGATCGCTTCCAGGTTGGTCTTGAACGCGGTTTCTTCCAGATCGCGGCTGCCCTTGCCCACGTAGCGACCGGTGTTCACGTCGATCGCGGTGAGCGCTTCGGCTTGGTCGATGATCAAGTAGCCACCGCTCGGTAGCGGCACCTTGCGGCTCAAAGCGCGGGCGATCTCGTCCTCGATGCCGTAGGCGTCGAAGATCGGCTCATCGCCGCTGTAATATTGGATGTCCTTCACGCGCGTCGGCATGAACATCTCGACGAAGCGAACCAGGCGCAGGTACTGCTCCTTGTCGTCGATCACGATGCTCTCGATGTCGTCGGTGAACAGATCGCGGGCCGTTTTCAGCACCAGATCCAGCTCGGTACACAGGATCGCGGGTGCCTTGGCGCCCTCTTTCTTGTTCGAGACGTCTTCCCACAACTTGACGAGATAGCCGATGTCCGCCTTGAGCGATTTTTTGGTCAGCCCCTCCGCCACCGTGCGCACGATGATGCCACCGGTGGGCGGCTTCATCGGTTCGACCACGTCGCGCAAGCGCGCGCGCTCACGCGCGGAGCCGATGCGCTTCGAAACGCCTACGTGCTCGACAGTGGGCAAATACACGACGTAGCGGCCGGGCAGCGACACGTGGCTCGTGACGCGCGCGCCCTTCGTGCCAATCGGCTCTTTCGAGATCTGAACGATGACTTCGTCGCCCTCTTTGACCACCTCGGTGATCGGAACCGAGCGCGACACACGGCTGGTTGGTTTGCCGGCGCTGCCGGCGCTGCCGCTGCTGCCCGCACGCCGATCGCGGCTGCTGCTTTGGCTACGGCCAGCGCGGTCTTTGCGGTCTTTGCCGCCGCGCTCGTTGCGATCGCGGCCCGCGCGAGCTTCGGCGCGGGCTTCGCGCGCCGTTGTGTTGCTGCGTGCAACCGCGGCGGGGCGCGCTGCCGCGGCAACCACCGGGGCCGCGACCGCAGTGGCGGCGACCGCAGCCCCTTCGACGGCCAGATCGCGCCCACCGCGACGACGACGACGGCGACGGCGACGGCGGGTGACGTCTTCGCCGGGCGTTTCGCCGGCCGCAGGCGCGGCGTCATCGGCGGCGATTACCGCTTCACCTTCGGAGTCCGCTTCGTCGTCCTCGTCCAGCTCGGGGCCGGCTTCGGTGTCGACCTCGACGACGACGGATGAGGCATCGCCCGCGTTGTCCCAAGTGGAGTCGACTGCGGATTCGATCACGACGGGTTGGACGATCGTTTCGTCTTCTTCCGAGTCGTCGCTTTCGCCTTCCTCCTCCGATTCTTCTTCTTCTTCTTCCTCTTCGGCCGCGCCCGCTTCGCCTTCGCCTTCGCCTTCGCCTTCGCCTTCGATTTCGTCCGTGCCAGCGTGCGCGTCGTCGTCGCCCTCGGCCTCGCCGTTGTCTTCGGCCTCGCTCACGTCATCGTCGTCGTCGTCGTCGTCGTCCGCGTCATGATCATGGACGTGATCATGGGCTTCACTGGCAGACGCGCCCGCTTGGTGGCGCTTTCCGCCATCGCCTTTGGAGAAGCGCTCGGCGTCTTCATGGCGGCGAGAGCCTGACAAATACGCCTCGAAATCATCGGGCCGAATCAGATCCTCGACGTGCAAGAATGCAGCGCGCTCCATGCCGACGTCGATGAACGCCGCTTGCATGCCGGGCAACACGCGGGTGACGCGGCCGAGTACGATGTTGCCAACGGTCCCGCGCGCCGCAGCGCGTTCGATCTGGAGCTCGGCGATGATCCCTTCTTCGATCAGGGCGACGCGGGTTTCACGGATGTCACAGTTGATAACGAGAGTGTTTCTGGGCATGGCTTCCAGGTGCCACGTCGCAAAAACCCCAGATTTTGAGCGCGAACGCTAGGTAGACAAGATCAGCGCGGGGGCGGGAGACGACTCGGCTCGAAGAGCGGAGACGTGCCGCCGGGCCGCGCAGCGAATCGCACCGGTGCGTCTCCTCGAACCGGTGAAACCGGCAGGTACTGGGAGCGGCGGCGGTGCGACAGTCGAGCTTGCGTGCGGGGGCAAGACACCGGGATTTCTGGGAAGGGGCGAAAAAATGAAAAAGTTTGTTGGGGAGGTGAAGCGTCTCCACCTCGAGCTGGCCCAGCGGGCCAATCTTCCCCTGCTCGATCACGGACATCCCGTATCGAAGGGGCAGAGTCGCTTCGCGACTTAGCCAGGTCACCATGCGCAGGCCGATCCGTCAAGGGGGGCGAAGTATTTGAAACACTGGGAAAAACGCTTGGCCATGAGGCCGAATGGCGGGTTTTGCCCGTGGAATCGTGAGCACGACCGGGTTCGACGAACGTCGTTCGTTGCTGGACACTAGCGAGGTCGGGCCCAGATTGAGGTTGGGCCCCGATTCGAGGGTCGCGCCCCGATTCGAGCTTCCCCGATTCGAGGTCGCGTCCCATTCGAGGTCGCACCGCAAAAGCCCGTCGAACCCAGGAGGGAGACTCTCGATGTCACTCACCGATAAGCGCTGCGTGCGCAAAGCCACCAAGCTCGACCCCGGCCGAATCGAAGCGCTGCTCGCCGAGGTGCCCGGTTACCGCGTCGACGAAGCGCGCGCCAAGATCAGCAAAGACTACAAGTTTGCCGACTTCTACGAGACGATCGCGTTCGTCAACGCGCTCGCGTACATCGCGAACCAAGAAGACCATCATCCCGATCTCACGGTCAGCTACAACAAGTGCAGCGTGGCCTTCTCGACCCACGACGCGCATGGGCTGACCGAAAACGACTTCATTTGCGCTGCCCGCGTCAACGAACTGATTCGGCCATGAGGTAGCCCATGTCCCACGCCATGGTTTTGCATGGTTCGCGCCCGAGCCAAAAGCTCGCCCTCGCCGCTTGCGGCCTGGCCCTGAGTACACTCTCGTTCGCGCTCGTCCTCTACTCGGCGAGCGAAGAGCCCTTCACCGCATTTCGTTGGTCCGATTTCGCGCTGAACGTCGTCTGTGCCGGCGCCGTTTTCGTGCTCTTCGCGAGCTGGGCGGTGGCGTGCGTGCAATACCTGCGCAGCGCCCTTCACCGCAGCGCGTTCGCCAAGGTCCTGACGTGCGCGGCCGTGCTCTGGACGGCCATCAATCTCCTGTACCTCGGGCAATCGATCTACGGCTACGTGGAGGACCTCAGAAACCCGCTCCTCCACGCAGCGCGCTAGGGCACCCCTGGGTCAAAAATGACCTCACCCCGGGTCAGGGCCCTGGGTCAAAAATGACCTCACCCCGGGTCAGGGTTCGCGATAGAAGCGGGGCACGCGGCGGGAGATGTCCGTCAGGATTTCCCAGGGGATGGTGCCCACAGTGCGCGCGATTTCGGCGGCGGTGATTTCGTCTTGGCCGAGGGGGCCCTTTTGGGGGCCGAGCACGACGCATTCATCGCCCACGTGCACGTCGCTGATTTCGCTGACATCGAGCATGGTCATGTCCATGCTCACGGTGCCGACGACGGGCGCGCGCTTGCCGCGTACGAGCAGGAAGCCGCGATTGGAGAGGCCACGACAGAAGCCGTCTGCGTAGCCCACGGGGACGGTCGCGATGCGGCTTGGGCGCGTCGTGCGGAAAGTGGCGCCATAGCCGATCGGCGAACCCGCGGGCAGATCGCGCAGGGCGGCGATTTCACTGCGCACGCGCATGACTGGGCGGAGCTCGGGGCACAGGCCGGCGCTGGGTTCGACACCGAACAGCGCGATGCCGGGGCGCACCACGTCGTAACAGGAGCGCGGGCTCCTGAGCAGCGCCGCGCTGTTGGCCGCGTGCCGAAGCTCGGGCGTGATGCCCTCTTTGCGCATGGCGAGCGTGGCTTCTTCGAACAAATCCAGCTGATGATCGACTGACTCGGGATCGGACGAATCCGCGCAGGCGAAGTGGGTCATCAAGCCTTGGAGCTTGATTTCAGGGAAGCGCTGCAGCGCCTTGGCCATCGCACTCACGTCCGCTGGCAGGATGCCGAGGCGCGCCATGCCCGTGTCGATCTTGACGTGGATCGCGTGCGGCTCGGAGCCGGCGAACTTCACTTCATCGGCGATCGCTTCGAGCTGCGCGGGGTCGTGCACGACGGGTGTGAGATCGTGACGGAGCAGCTCGCCCCAAGCGCGCCCATAGTAGCCACCGGTGATCAGAATCGGCACTTGGATGCCGGCTTCACGCAGCTCGATGCCTTCCTCCAAGAGGGCGACGCAGATGCCGTTCGCGCCGGCGCGCTCGAGGGTGCGTGCGACCGCTTTTGCGCCGTGGCCGTAGCCATCCGCTTTGAGCACGGCCCACACCGCGGCGCCGCCGGCCGCGCGTTGAACGAAGCGCAGATTGTGCCGCAAGTGCGCGAGATTCACCTCGGCGCGCGTCGGACGCACCGCGTCCGAGGGCACCGCGCGCTGCGGGCGGAGTACCCGCGGCAGGGGGGTGGCCAAGGCCGGAGAAAGCGCGCTGAGTGCTGGGGGCCGCGTCATCGTGCTGCCACACTGGTTACCGGAGGGGTGTGCAAGGCGTCAACTTAATCGCTGTTGGGAGATGTCGTTCGCGCCTGGTGAAACGACGAAAGGCAGCGTCTCATTCTGGCCGCGCTGAAGTTTTCGGTCACGTTGCTGTTCGTCACAGTTACAGAAAGCAACGCTTCATGCAGCTCTTGTAGTCCGCGTCACAGCTCTTGCAGGCGGCCTCGGGCTTGCCCGCATCCGCGCACGGCTGCTGGCAGTTCGCGAGCTGATCGCGGCACCCTTCCGTGCATTTGTCCTCGGGCGCGCGTGCTTTCGTCGCCACTTGTTCAGTGGTCGGCGCGGCCGGTGCAGTGCCAGCGTCCCCGTACCAGCGCGTCGCGATCGGCGGCGGTGGCGCGTGAACGCTGGTGGGTGCGGGCACCACCAAGTAGAACTGCCGCGCTTCGGCTTTCTTCTCGTCCCCGATGTCGAGCGTCGGACGATCGACGTCGCCGTTCGTGAACGAGTGCAGCCGCCTGCGCGCATATTCGATGCGATCGCGCGGTTGACCGTAGGTGTACATCTTGAGCCACTCGCTCCAACAAGCGAGGCGATGGGTGGGCGCGGTGTCGACCTCCAGATCGAGGCGATAGCAATGTTCGAAGCGCACGTTGCCTTCGTAAATCGATTGCACGCTGGGTCCACACGCGCCGGCCAACAGTAGCGCGCTCAGCGCACAGACGAACCGGCGAAAGCGCAGCGGGGGTGGTGCGGAGCGACCGCTTTCATTCTGAGACCCGCTGAGCACTGCACCTGTTTTCCCCGACAGGGCCGGCAGGCGCAAGCCACAGCTCTGCGAACGCGGCATGTGCGGGCTTTTCTCGTGCTATGTCAGGCCGGAAATCATGTTCACTGGTCTGGTCGAGCTCAAGGGTCACCTCGCGCGGCGTTCGCGTCGCGGCCCCGGTTACCGGCTCTTCGTCGAAGCCAGCCTGGGCGCGCTCACGCTCGGCGAGTCGATTTCGGTGAGCGGCGCGTGCTTGACGGTCGTCAGCTCGGACGGGCGCGGCTTCGAAGCCGATGTCTCGTTGGAGAGCGCGGAGCGGACCACGCTCGGCCAGCTTGCCATCGGCGCGAGCGTGAACCTGGAGCGCGCGCTCAAAGTCGGCGATCGCTTGGGCGGTCATCTCGTGAGCGGCCACGTCGATGCCGTGGGCAAGGTGTTGCAGATCGCGCCCGCGGGTGAGGCGCAGCGGGTCACGATCGGCTTTCCGGCACAGCTTGCGCGTTTCATCGCCGAAAAAGGCTCGATTACGCTGGATGGCGTATCGCTGACCGTCAACGCCGTGAGCGACAGCGAGCTATCGGTGATGGTCATCCCGCACACGCTCGCCGTGACCACGCTCGGAGAGCTGAAGCCCGGCGCGCCGATCAATCTCGAAGTGGACACGCTCGCGCGCTATGCCGTGCGCTTTCTCGAGGTCAGCGCCGGCAATCATGGCGAGGCCAGCCTGAAGGACGCGCTGCAAAAAGCGGGCTACGGGGGTCTAGGAAAGTCATGAAGAGCGAGACCACGCATGCGATTCCGAGCCGCGGGCTCGATATTTTGCCGGAGCATTTGCAGCGCGTTCGCGCCGCCTTGGACGACATTCGCGCCGGCAAGATGGTGATCTTGGTCGACGACGAAGATCGAGAAAACGAAGGCGATCTGACGCTCGCCGCCGATCGCGTCACGCCCGAGGCCATCAATTTCATGGCCATGCACGGCCGCGGTCTGATTTGCCTGACGCTCACCGAAGAGCAGGTGGCGCGCTTGGAGCTGCCGCTGATGAGCGCCCCGGGTCGCAGCGGTCCGCGCCTGGGCACGGCCTTCACCGTCAGCATCGAGGCCAGCGAGGGCGTGACTACGGGCATCAGCGCGCAAGATCGCGCGCACACCATCCGCGTCGCGAGCAACCCGCGCGCGGAGCCGACGGACATCGTGGTGCCGGGCCATGTGATGCCGCTGCAAGCGCGCCGCGGTGGTGTGCTGGTGCGCGCCGGCCAAACCGAAGGCTCGGTCGATCTCGCGCGCCTGGCCGGACTCAACGAAGCCGCGGTGATCTGCGAGATCATCAACGACGACGGCACCATGGCGCGCATGGGCGATCTGGAGGCGTTTGCCACGCGCCACGGGCTGCGCATTTTGACGATCGCAGATTTGATTTCGTATCGCCTGCAAACCGAACATTTGGTGACGCGGCTCTCGCTGGGGGACATCGTGCTCGATCGCACCGGCACCTCCTGGCACGCGATCGTGTTCGAGGCGGTGCTGGAGAAGCGTCAGTTCTTGGCGTTGGTGAAAGGCCAGCTCGACGGCAACCGCGCCACCTTGTGTCGCATGCACGCGGGCTCCACTTTGGCGGATGTGTTCACCTCCACCAGTGGCGACGGCGCGAAGCACCTGGACGAAGCGATCGACGCCATCGAGCAAGAGGGCAGCGGCGTGATCGTGTATCTGCCCCCACAGGGTGATCTGCGGGACGATCTCGAGCGCTTGCTGCGCAGAAACGAGCCCAAGAGCTCTCCGGGCGCGGCCCCGGCGCTGATTGCGTCCCCAGCAGCAACACGGCCGCACGGCGGCACGCTGCGCGAATACGGCCTCGGCGCGCAGGTTCTGCGCGAGCTCGGGCTGTGCAAGATCCGGCTTTTGACCAACAATCCCCGAAAGATCGCGGGCATACAGGGCTACGGTTTGGAGCTCGTCGAGAGCGTGCCGTTGGTTTCGATGCAGCGCCCGGTTTGAGCCCTCTCGTGCCAGGGTGCAGATGCTAGCATTCGCGCCCCGCACGGAAACTGCTACGTCGCTTCAGGAATTTCATGCCCAACGCCGAGAATGCTCCCCAGTCCCTGGAAGGCACGCTGATCGTCCCCAAAGGGACGCGCTTTGCCATCGTCGCTGCTCGCTTCAACAGCTTCATCGTCGAGCGCCTGGTCGAAGGCGCCCTCGACGCCCTACGTCGGCATGGCGCTGACGCCTCGAGGATCACGGTCGTGCGCGTGCCGGGCGCCTGGGAGATCCCGTTTGCCTGCGCGCGGCTCGCCAACAGCGACAAAGTGGACGCGGTGATCGCGCTCGGCGCGGTGATCCGCGGGGCCACGCCGCACTTCGATCACGTTTCGAACGAGGTCTCGAAGGGCGTGGCGCAGGTCGCGCTGTCTTCGGGCACGCCGGTCGCGTTCGGCGTGCTGACTACGGACACCATCGAGCAAGCCATCGAGCGCGCCGGCACCAAGGCGGGCAACAAGGGCTTCGACGCCGCGCTGGCCGCGATCGAGCTGGTCTCGCTCGGTCAGGCGCTCGAGGAAGCCGGGTTCTGAGCCGAGTTCAAGATGGGAGCACGTACTCAAGCTCGCGAAGCCGCGTTGCAAATGTTGTTCGCGGTCGAAGCCGGCGGCACCGAAGTGGAGCGCGCGATCGCCGATTTTTGGGCCGAATTGCCGGCTGAAGACCCCGAGGGCCGCCCGTACGCGGACGCGCTCGTGCGCGGCGTGCTGAATGATCTGGAGAAGACCGACGCACAGATCAAGAAGGCTAGCCAAAATTGGCGGCTGGAGCGCATGACGCGCGTCGATCGCAACGTGCTGCGCATGGGCGCTTGGGAGCTGCTCGCGCGCACGGACGTGCCGCGCGCGGTGATCTTGGACGAGGCGGTCGAAGTCGCCAAACGCTTCGGTACCGAAGAGAGCGGCGCGTTCGTGAACGGCGTGCTCGACCGCATCGCCGAAAACCTCGGGCGGAAGGACGCTGAAGGCGCGCCGCCGAAGCCCGACGCGAGCTGAGGTTACTTGGATCTTCGCTTCTCGACGCCCGAGTTGCGCAAGCTCGACTTGCTCGGTACCGAGATCATCGTCTCGACGATCGCGGTCGACGAACGGCCGCCGCACGGCGTCACGGGTCTCCTGGATTTTCGCCTTGCCGGTCGCATTTCACGGCTGATCCAGAATGGCTTCGCGACCGGCAAGGTCGGTGAAGTGTTGCTCGTGCCGGGCAAGCCCAAGCTGCCCTTCGACAAGATCTTGCTGTTCGGTATCGGCAAGCGATCCGAGTTCAACGACCCGGTGTTTCGCACCGTCTTGCACAAGATCTTGCGCACGCTCGAGGGCCTCCGCGCGCGCACCGCGGTGGTGGAGCTGCCCGGTCGGCACTTCGACGCCATCTCCCCCGAACGCGCCGCCGACATTTTGCTCGAAGCTGCGGGCGGTCAAAAAGAGCACGACGTGTGGACGCTGATCGAGCCCGCCGAAGCGCAGCGCGCGATCACGCAGCACATGATCCAAGAGCGCAGGCGCGTGCGGCAGGAGTAGGGCCGCTCTTTTCGTCCTTCTGGGCTGCCTCGCGGCTGCTCGCATGCACCAGTGCGGCGCGTCGCGAGGCCGCGCGTCGCGACGCCCCACCGCCGCCAACGCCGGCGGTGGAGCGATCAGTGCGCGGTCACTGACAGAAAGCGTTGTTCGCGATTTCGCAAGCTTGTTGGTAGACCTGCTTGAGCGCTGTGTTGCCGTAGTAGCAGGTCCGCGTATGTGCCGTCGCAGACACGCAGCAACCCAGGAACGTTGCGCCGGTAGCGCAGGCACTGGTCGCGTAGCTTCCGCTTGATTGAGTACACGCGGCCTGGATGGACTGCGTGGTGGCCCCGCTCCCGCTGTAGAAGCCGACGCAGACCCCCGCGTCCGACCGCATGCACGAAGCGATCACCGAGCCCGGATCTGCGCAGCTGGCGCCTCCGCCGCTGCCCGCAAAGCCGCCTGCGCCGCTCGTGCCACCGCTGCCTGCCGAGCCGCTGGTTCCACCGGAGCCGGCGCTGACCGCGCTGCCGCCGCTACCTGCCGAACCGCTGATTCCACCGGAGCCGGCGCTGACCGCGCTGCCACCGCTACCTGCCGAACCGCTGATTCCACCGGAGCCGGCGCTGACCGCGCTGCCACCGCTACCTGCCGAACCGCTGATTCCACCGGAGCCGGCG
>Ga0315912_10005147_pt1 | contig 12110 bp, 13 predicted proteins | sample VfabasoilMG_FD_204469 | JGI IMG/M metagenome (GOLD analysis project Ga0315912, IMG submission 204469) | Garden soil microbial communities collected in Santa Monica, California, United States - V. faba soil | ecosystem: Environmental > Terrestrial > Soil > Garden | place: USA: California... | reverse complement strand
TATTTAAATCTTCTGGCTTTACCGTGTACAAGGTCAAACCGTTTAGCATCTGCCCACCTACAGTTTTAGCCAGACTGTTTAGTAAATCATTATACTTACCATTCGTACCATCAAAATTGAGCTGCTCAATTTCCGGCTCATCGAGCACAATCGAACTGGTCGCCTCATCAAAGCGTAGCTTGCCCGAAATGCCTAACTTCCCAGTCAGTCTTTCACTAAATAACTCACTGCGTAAGTTAGTATCCATCGTGGCGAGCATGCGGCCTGTGGTTTTATCAAACTTTACCGTCGAGTTACTTAAATACACATCAAAAACTTTGAGCAAAGAAATTGGAATCGCCAATTTCTCATTTAACTTCTGCTGGATTTGCGTTTCGGACACATTGACTGTACGGTCACCCGTAGTAGTGCAACCTGAAAATGCGATTAAAACCAATAGAATACTTAGTAGTTTTGTTTTCATTTTGCTAATCGCATAAATTGAAACACCAGCTAATACAATGTTTTCTATAGATTTTTGGTTGACAGCGTAAGTGTTGCGTTAGTACCGCCAAAGCCAAAGCTATTCGAAAGTGCGGTCTCAATTTTCACATTATCGATGCGTTGTCGCACAATATTCAAACCTTCCGCCGCGGGATCGAGATTATCGATATTGGCAGAAGCTGCAATAAAGTTATTCTCCATCATAATCAGCGTATAAATTGCTTCGTTCACACCTGCCGCGCCTAGCGCATGACCACTCAATGATTTTGTTGAGGCAATTGCAACTTGGTCTTTACCAAAAACTTCGCGAATTGCTTCCAGCTCTTTGGTGTCTCCCACAGGGGTTGAAGTCCCATGTGTATTGATATAATCTACTTTATCGATGCCCTGCAAGGCAAGCTGCATGCACCTCACAGCACCCTCTCCTGAAGGTGCAACCATATCGTAACCATCGGATGTTGCACCATAACCTACGACTTCTGCGTAGATTTTTGCACCACGTTTTTTAGCATGTTCATATTCTTCCAACACCACAATACCACCACCACCGGAAATCACGAACCCATCACGATCAGCATCATAAGTACGTGAGGCTTTGTCAGGTGTTTCGTTATATTTGCTAGAGAGCGCCCCCATTGCATCAAATAAAAGACTCATGGTCCAATGCTCTTCTTCGCCACCGCCTGCAAAAATAATGTCTTGCTTACCCATTTGAATTTGCTCAACGCCGTTGCCGATACAGTGCGCGCTGGTGGAACAAGCCGAGCTAATGGAATAATTCACGCCTTTAATCTGTGCGCCTGTCGCCAGACAAGCCACTATGCCATTCGACATGGTTTTAGTCACCATGTAAGGTCCGACGCGTTTCGGACCCTTTTCACGAAATGTATCGGTAGATTCCAGCATACTTTCAGTGGAAGTTCCGCCTGCACCAACAATCATGCCGGTACGAATATTGGAAACAAGCTCTGGTGGCAAATTAGAATCGGCAATGGCCTCTTGTAACGCAATCCAAGAATACGCATGCCCCTTAGCCATAAAACGCATTAACTTGCGGTCAATCAACCCTTCAATATCCAGCTTTACGTTGCCTGCTACGTGCGACCTAAAACCTCGATCTGCATACTCCTGCTGAAAAGTAATACCTGACTTACCTTCAAATAAACTGCTTTTTACTTCTGCCTTATTGTTTCCAAGGCTGGAAACAATCCCTAACCCTGTTATTACAACACGTCTCATACGTGCTCCTCATACTTTTGTTTTTCTAAAAATTATCTGTGCGTGTAAATAGACCCACACGCAAATCATTCGCTGCATATATTTCACGACCGTCCAGCGACATTGTCGCATCGGCAATACCCATGACCAGCTTGCGCAGAATTACGCGCTTTAAATCAATAGTATAAGTCGCCATTTTAGCCGTAGGCAACACTTGCCCGCTAAATTTCACCTCGCCTGCACCCAACGCACGACCACGACCTAGCCCACCCTTCCAACCTAAATAAAAGCCGACCAACTGCCACATTGCATCCAAACCCAGACAACCTGGCATAACTGGGTCACCTGTAAAATGACACTCAAAAAACCATAAATCAGGTTTAATATCAAGTTCTGCAATCATTTGACCATTACCATATTTCCCGCCATCTTCGGTGATACTAACAATGCGGTCGAACATCAACATGGGCGGCAAAGGCAATTGCGCATTACCTTCACCAAACATCTCTCCTCTACCACACGCTAATAGTTCTTCCTTGCTAAAGCTATTCTTTTTAGACATTTAATTTTACTTGTATGATGAATTTATGCTATTTTCGCTGGAAATTCGATTTTACGAAAGACTTAATTCAAAACTATATTTGATAAGCGGTATACAAATCTGTATACATTTTGCAATATTCGGTTTAATATTTTGTTTGAATTTAGTAAGTATTAATAACTCTTTAGAATCACTCAAATCTTTAAGGAAAATTCGATGAGCGACCGTCAACTGGCCGACTGGCGTCAACATGCGCTAAATCTGGAAACTGAAGTGAACAAAGTGGTGGTAGGGCAAACAAACCCTATACGTTTGATTACAACCTCTATTTTTGCACGCGGGCACGTATTACTGGAAGGTGACGTAGGTGTAGGTAAGACCACACTATTACGAGCCATAACACGCGGAATTGGCGGCGGTTATCAGCGAATTGAAGGCACGATTGATTTAATGCCTAATGATTTGGTTTATCACACTTATTTGGGCGAAGATGGCAAACCACACGTGAGTCCGGGTCCTTTACTACAATCAGGTGAAAATCTCTCGGTATTTTTCTTTAACGAAATCAACCGCGCTCGTCCTCAAGTGCACTCTCTGCTGTTACGTGTAATGGCAGAACGCACTTTGACTGCATTTAACAAAGAACATTATTTCCCGCATATGGTGGTATTTGCTGACCGTAACCAGGTAGAAAAAGAAGAAACTTTTGATATTCCTTCCGCCGCGCGTGATCGTTTTATGATGGAAATTCCTATCGTTGTACCTACCGATCCGGCAATTATGGAATCTTTGGTATTTGATACTCGCTTTCATGACGTAGACAATCTAGTGTCGAACGTTCCTGAAAATATTCTACAATTTGACCAACTTAACGCCTTTGCCACCCTGCTACAGAACAGTATTTCTGCCAGTCCGACTTTACGCAAATATGCGCTGGATTTGTGGCGAGCTACCAAAGCACCTCTGGATTTTGGCATTAAGGTATCGGGAGTGGATATGAAGCGCCTTGTGCTTTCGGGCGCTAGTCCACGCGGTATGGGTATGTTATTACGTGCTGCACGTGTAAATGCATGGCTCAATAACCGTGAAGCCGTATTGCCAGATGACATTCACGCGGTATTCCATGAAACGATTGCTCACCGCGTGGTATTTAGTCCGGTATATGAAATGCGCCGTACTGAAATCGCCCGTGAGATGCTAAGCGGCATTGTCAATGTGATTGCAGCACCCTAACTTTATTCTGAAGCTATATGCGCCCTGACCACATCAAAGAATTCAGCTACCACATCAACTGGCGCTCACATTCACGCCGGCCAGGTAGACATCGCAGTAACCAGCGCGGTATGGGTATGGAATTTCGTGGGCATACGACACTGCTAGCCTACCCGGACCCTCGCCGTATCGACATACGTCAAACCATACGCGACCCGCTTGAGCAAGTCTATGTACGCATTTTCAATCAAAAGAGTGCTACTCCTGTGTTTGTGCTATGTGATATGTCAGGCTCCATGCAGTATGGTAGCGAACAGCGCAAAATAGCTGTTGCTGCCGATATCGCGCAATCTGTTGCCCAATCGGTTACACACAATGGAGATCCTATTGGTTTTATCGGTTTTGATGACGAAGTGCGTGAAGACTGGTTATGCACACTTTCAGCAAGACCACATACTGCTATCGAAATGGCAGAAAATCTCAGATCTTACGAGCCAGCAGAAGTAGCAAGCACTGCGCTCATTGACACTGTGCGCATGTTGCCACGCGAACGTTCGTTAATTTTTTTAGTGTCAGACTTTCATATGCCAATGAAAGACCTAGAAGACGCACTCATTCTGATGCTTCGCCACCACATCATTCCTGTGGTGCTATGGGATACATCTGAATATGCGGATTTACCTGAATTTGGTATCACCAACGTTACAGACCCAGAAACTGGTGCAAAGCGAACTTTATTTTTGCGCAAAGAATATAGAGACCGCATTTTGCAGAGCTTTACCGACAGACGCAAAGCAATTGAGGACTTGTTTCTGCGCTTTGACATGCAACCATTTTTTGTTGAAAACCATTTCGATGCAGATTTGCTAACGGATTATTTTCATCAGTATGTAGCTGCTTAAACTTAATGAGTACAACTATGCAATCAAGACACCTTCATCTTATTTTAGCCATTCTATCTTTTGCGTTCTGCGTCCCACATGTGTTTGCTGACGTTGTTTTACCTTCAATTGACGAAAAGTATGTATCCATTGTAGAAGAAAATCCAACACGTGATGTCGGTTATGTAGTCGGCGATATCATTGACAGAACCATTTCACTTACAATAAAAAAGCCTTACGAATTAGTAAAAGAATCAATCCCCATCGTCGGTTATGAACACCGTTGGAAAGGACAGATATCGGGTATAGAGTTAGTGAAGGCCACTACAAAAGAAATTAAACATAACGATAGCACAACACATGTTTTGCACTTGAGCTATCAAGTATTTACCACAGGAAAAGTAGCAAAACCAGCGGCGCTTAGAGCTGAGATTCTTAAGATACGAAATACTGAAAAAAAAGAAGTACTGCAATACCGTGTTCCGGCATTTAGTATCCGCGTTTCACCTTTATCAGTATTTGGCCAAGTAAAACTCAAAGAAGAGATGAGCCCTTTCACGCCACCACTGCTTTTGGATGCCAGTAAAGAAATCTCAAGCATTAAAATTCTTGCAGGATTTTTAGTATTTTCTCTGCTTGGCCTACTTTACATCTTTGGAATGCATGCCTGGCTACCCCGAATGGGAGCGCCTTTTGCCAAGGCGTATCGCGATATCCGCAAAATGTCTGACACTCCAGAGGGTTTACAACAAGCCGTTGTACGCATGCATCAATCACTTAACAAAACTGCTGGCACAAGCTTATTCAGTAACAACTTAGAACAGTTCATAGAGAAAAAATCTGGATTTGAGCCCATGAGAGCAGATATCCAGAAATTTTTTGGCCTATCACGTCAGGTGTTTTTTGAACCAGAAGCACAACAAGTTTTAGGAGAAAACCCTAAAACATGGCTTCTGAAGTTCTGCAAACATCTGCGCGACTGTGAACGTGGCCTTATACCGAACATTTCGCAAGAAAAAGGTGTGTAATGGGTTTTACACATCCCTTAGTATTGTGGTTATTACCATTGGCTCTGCTACCAATATTGCTTGAACGCTCATATACACGCACATACTCATGGGTGGAAATGCTGCCGAGCGACCCGCTCTCGAACCTGATTGGCCTGCTGCTCAAAATACTTGCTGCAATTAGCTTATTTTGTATTATTTTGGGATTGTCGGGACCGCATAGCCTTGAACAAAAAGTTGAGCGCATAGGCGTTGGCGCACAAATTGGTTTGGTGCTCGATCGCAGCGCCAGTATGGACGATCCCTTCGCCGGAAGTGTAGGGGGACAAGTCGGTGAAACCAAATCTGTTGCTGCTGCCAGGCTAATGACAGAATTTGTGAACGCACGCCATAACGACATGATAGGCATCATTACCTTCAGCAACTCTGCCATGTATGTGTTACCACTCTCTGAAAGCCGAGAAGCAGTTCTGGCTGCTATCAAAGCAACTGCAGGTAACTCTTTATTTCAAACTAATATTGGTGGCGGTTTAACTAGCGCAGTCGGACTATTTGAAAATGTACCTGATTCAGGCTCGCGTGCCATTATTCTAATCTCAGATGGTGCAGGCCGTGTGGGTGCGCTTGCACAACAAAAACTACGCGACTGGTTAGAGCGTTACAACATTACACTCTATTGGATTGTGCTACGACAACCTGGAGGCATCAGTATTTTTGACCCTAAATATGAAGTGCGAGACGATACTCCCTTGCCAGCAGAGGTAGAACTACACGATTATTTTAAAACCTTACGCACTCCGTTCCAGGCTTACGAGGCGGAAAATCCTAAGGCATTAGAAGCAGCAATTGCAGACATTAACCAAAAAGAAAAGAAACCGATTAAGTATCTGGAGAAAATCCCTGGTAAGGACTTTACCCAGCTTTGTTATTTAATAGCAGCATTGATGATTGCATTATTGCTTGGCGTAAAATATCTGGAGGTTAGAACATGGCGTACCGCCTAAAATTCTTAAGTGTTAAGAAGCTTTCTTTAGTCTTAATCGTGATCGCGGTGGCTTCTGCTGTCGGTATTAGTTATGAATTAACCCGCATTAGCCAGATTAACGCCTTTAATAAAGCTGTGACCAATGGTAAAAACCCTCAAACCGACAAGCAAAGTTTCGAGGCACGCTACTCTACTGCATACTGGCTTGCCCAAAACGAACGTTACAAAGAAGCTACTTTACTTTTTTCGCAGCTGACTCAAAAAGGTACGCTTAGCCAGCGTGCAGCAGTTCATCACAATATTGGCAATATGTTTTTTCTTAAAGCCTTGCAAGTAAGCGGGGGAAATGATGCAAAAATACGGGACGAAGTTGAATATTTACTTACCTCGGCACACAGCTCCTACAAGCAAGCACTCAAGTTAGACAATAGCAACTGGGGTACACGCCGCAATATGGACCGGGTGATTACACTGTTGCCGGAAACCCCAACACCGGGCGTCGGCGAATCCGATTCACCTGGTCTGATTATGGGCAATATACCAGTGGGCTTACCCTAATACACTCAGATGAAGAGCTTTATTATTTTTTTTAAAAAACAGCGGGACACTGCGTTGCTTAGTAGCGCGATGGTTTTGCTTATTTTGGCGATGTTTCACCCCGCCGTGCCTGTTAAACATAACATCTATACCTACCTGCTTGTTGCCGACATTTCACAAAGCATGAATGCTATCGATAGCAGAATTGATGGAAAGCCAGCGACTCGAATTGCATTCACACAAAAACTTATGCACGAGGTAGTATCGTCGCTACCTTGTGGCACCAAAGTGAGTGTTGGCTTATTTGCCGGCGTGAGCGTAGCAGCGCTTTATAACCCGATTGAAGTATGTGCTAATTTTAACGCGATTCAAGACACGATAGACCACTTGGATTGGCGTACAGCGTGGTCTGGCAACAGCCGATTACGCGAAAGCCTATATAGTACCGCAAGGACCATACGGGCATTCCCCGAGCCGGCTCAAGTAGTTTTTTTTACTGACGGGGAAGAAGCTCCAAAATTACATACATTTAATACTAAAGACTTAAGCAACTTTCAAGGCGCCGATGGATGGCTGTTCGTAGGCGTAGGAAGCGAGAAAGGCGTAGCCATTCCTAAGCTTAGCGATAAAAATCAGGTGATTGGCTTTTGGTCTAACGAGAGCTTTGCATTGCAACCGGGAGTTGCCCAAATATCGGAATCCAATATCGGCGTAAGAAATGATAACGTAGCAAACGGCGAACAAGATCGCTTTATTTCTAAACTTCAAGCCGACTATATGAAATCTGTCGCCAAAGAAATTGGTGGCATGTATGTGCAGGGTGACAATGTGCATAGCGTATTAGATGCGATGAAGACTCAAAAACCGGCACGCCGTGACATCGCCCCGTTCGATTTACATTGGATATTGGCTGCCTTAGCCGGAGTCCTATTGCTCGCAGCCTATTTCAGCAAACATCCGATCCGACAAATCGGGGAAGCTTTGCGCTTTTATAAAAAAGAGTTTTCTCGACACCGCGCGGCCAATGAAGCCGCTATTGCCCACGATAACCATATCGGCTAGCGCATTCACATGTGATCTATAATGCTTAAACGATTAAAAACAATAATAATAAAATTTAATCGACGTAGAGATTTATACACGCTGGTAGCAACATTCGTTTTACTCACACTCACCTTACTAAATCTGCAAGTTCCTGTTAAAAGTAATATCTACAGCTACTTTATAGTAATAGATATCACCCAAAGCATGAATACAGCCGACATGGGTATCAAGAACAAGCCTACAAGTCGCCTTGAACACGCAAAACAGTTGATGCGCGAAACAATCTCATCACTACCCTGCGGTACAAAAGTAGGTATTGGCATGTTTTCTGGAGTGAACGTTGTAGCGCTTTATTTACCCATTGATGTATGTACTAATTTTGCATCGCTACAAGATACTATCGACCATATCAATTGGCGCAGTGCATGGACAGCCGATAGTCGTGTGCGTGAGGGATTACTATCCAGCGCACAAGTAATGAATAACTTTTCCGAACCCGCGCAACTTGTTTTTTTAACCGATGGTGAAGAAGCACCTAAATTACACGCCTTTAACACACGTGATTTAAGCACGTTCCAAGGTGCAGATGGCTGGTTGATAGTAGGTATTGGCTCAGAAACTGGCGGGTCAATTCCAAAGTTCGACGAAAAGAATCAACAGATAGGTTACTGGTCACACGAAAGTATGCAACTTGCACCTGGAGCTGCCCCAATTGCAGCCGCAGGCATTTTACAACGTAAAAGCGACTTAGCGGAAAGCCCGCAAGATAGATATATATCTAAACTGGCAGAGTCTTATTTGCAATCGACTACAAAAGAAATCGGGGCAAGCTATGTGCGTGGCGACAGTTTGCAAACACTTCTTTCTGCCATGAAAAAACAAAAGCCGGCGCGGCGTGAATGGGCAGCTCTCACAATTGACTGGGTACTTGCATCACTTGCGGGAATCATTTTACTAAGCGCCTATCTACCTTGGCGCCGGTTTATACTAAAAGGAAAAAAGGCCATTAAGCGCCCAATAAACCAAGAAGACATTCAAGCTGCCTTCTCCAACGTCTCTACAGAATCAGTTACATGATGCTGCCACCAGCGCAGCCAAACGCGCAACCTTCTTAGCGATTCGGTGTTACCTTGGTCTGTAATTAAAATTATTGGCGGAAGACCAACGCTAAAGAAACTTTTTTTAATGTTTAGGACTATCACTAAGCTATGTATAAAACTACTGCTGGCAAGCGCTGGCATGTGTTGCTGACCCTGTCTATTGGTAAGCACAAGTTCTCCCTTGCCATTGACTGCTAAGCTTTGCCACGACTGTGGCAAATTTAAAAGCACATCACGCAAAATAAAATAAATAGCCGAGACAATCACTAAGGCTATCAGTGCAAATTTAATAGCAAATGCAATCTGTAACTGCGCTAAAATAGTGCAACATGCAATTGAAACAACGCCTAACAGCCCCAACAATAAGGGTGAAGGCTTAAGTTGAATGGTAATGGGTCGCATTAAACGTTGCATATAAGGTAAATAGTCGCATGACAATGACAGATTGGCAAACAGAAATAAAAGCAAACAAAAACGTACTATGTGAGTTATCGCACCTTGGTTTATTGGAAGTTAGCGGTGAAGATGCTGTCACTTTTTTACAAGGCCAAGTGACCAACGATGTAAAACTGCTAACAGGAAACAACGCGCACTACAGTGCCTACTGCACACCCAAAGGTCGTATGCTAGCCTTGTTTCTAACATTTTCTCACTTTGATCATTTGCACTTGCAATTTAATCGTGACTTATTGGAACCCATCATGAAACGTCTAAGAATGTACGTGATGCGTTCCAAAGTGCAAATAAAAGACGTTTCCGATGAGATTAACAGATTCGGATTAAATGGCCCGCAAGCCGCATCAGTCCTTGCTACACTCTTTTCAAGTGTTCCAACTCAAGATTACGAATTACTCACTCTGGAAAATGGTGCGCTCTTAAAGTTGCCTGCAACTGACAACAATCAACGTTTTGAGATTTTTGCCAACGCAGAAAATACCCCGATTATTTGGAATGCGCTTAAACAACATTGTCAATTGGTCGGCAAACCATGCTGGGATTGGCTGGAGATTCAAGTAGGCATTCCTGACATCTCACAAAAGACACAAGAGCAGTTTGTGCCACAAATGCTCAATCTAGATATCTTGAAAGGTATCAGTTTTAAAAAAGGCTGCTACACCGGGCAAGAAATCGTGGCGCGTACGCACTATTTGGGTAGCGTTAAACGACGTACTTATTTGGCTAGCATCGACAGCAGTAGCATGCCTTCAGAGGGTGACAAAATTCACGATGACGCTCAAAATGAAGTCGGTCAAATTGTGAGAGTCGCACCTAATCTGGAAAATGGTATTGATGCATTGATTGAAATGCGTATTGATGCACAGCAAACAGGTAAGATTTTCTGGAATACTACGCCTGTCAACATTAAGCCACTACCCTACCCGCTTGAAGCTTAACAATTACGGTGTTTTAGTTGATGGCTTTGGAGCTACTTCAACAGGTACTTCCGGTACTTGATTAACCGGCTTGCTTGGAATTGGCTGGTCGATTACCTGATAAAACACTTCATCTTGCTTAATCATACCAAGCTCGCTGCGGGCGCGCTCCTCAATCGCTGCGTTACCTTGTTTTAAATCTCGCACTTCCGCACCAAGGGTTTCATTACGTTGCTTAGCGCTTTCGTTTTTTTCCTTTTGTTCGGCAATTTGCCGATTCACATTCCACACACGTAACCAGCTACCCTTACCCAACCACAACGGATACTGTAGCAAAGCAATGAGAATTACAAAGATAAAGGTTAAAGCTTTCACTTAAAACTTAAAATCAATCTCACTTAAACAATTGATAAAAAGCCGCTTTACCCGCGTAGCTAGTTGCATCGCCCAGTTCTTCTTCAATACGCAATAACTGATTATATTTAGCCACACGCTCGGAGCGGCACAGCGAGCCTGTCTTAATTTGTAAAGCATTGGTTGCCACAGAAATATCTGCAATCGTGGTATCTTCCGTCTCGCCTGAACGATGCGAAATCACCGCAGTGTAGCCAGCGCGCTTAGCCACTTCGACGGTTTGGAATGTCTCAGTTAATGTTCCGATTTGGTTCACCTTGATTAAACATGAGTTCGCCACACCACGCTTAATGCCCTCACGCAAGATTTTTGCATTAGTCACAAATAAATCATCGCCAACCAGCTGCGTGGTGCTTCCTAGGCGCTTGGTAAGAATATCCCAGCCATCCCAATCAAATTCACTCATCCCATCTTCAACGCTAATAATCGGGTACTTATCGCACCAAGTTGCCAAATAGTCAGTAAATTGTGCCGATGTAAGTTGCACACCTTCAGATTCCAAATGGTATTTTCCATCTTTATAGAACTCGGTACTGGCACAATCCAAGCCAAGATACACGTCTTTACCTGGCTCATAACCCGCTTCAGCAATCGATTCCATGATTAGCTGAATCGCCGCTTCATTTGATGGCAGATTCGGTGCAAAGCCGCCTTCATCACCCACAGTAGTGGCTAAACCCTTTTTATGTAATGTCTTCTTCAATTGATGAAATATTTCCGCACCACAGCGTAACGCCTCGCGGAAACTTGGCAAGCCAGCCGGAATAATCATAAATTCCTGTATATCCACACTGTTGTCAGCATGTGCGCCGCCGTTGATAATATTCATCATTGGCGTAGGCAACTGCATGGCGCCAGAACCGCCTAAATAACGATATAAGGGCAAGCCACTCTCTTCTGCCGCCGCGCGCGCGCACGCCATAGAAACAGCTAAAATCGCATTCGCCCCTAAACGATCCTTATTTTCTGTGCCATCTAATTCAATCAGCGTCTTATCAATAAAGCTTTGCTCTTCGCAGTCCAAGCCAATGATCGCCTCGGTAATCTCCGTATTCACGTTTTCCACCGCAGTGAGCACACCTTTGCCCACATAGCGGTCAGCATCACCATCGCGCAGCTCCATAGCCTCCTTAGCGCCCGTAGATGCTCCGGACGGCACTGCGGCACGGCCAATCACACCACTTTCCAGCAGTACGTCAGCCTCAACCGTTGGGTTGCCGCGTGAATCCATAATTTCGCGGGCGATAATGTCTACAATTGCGCTCATACTTAAATTCCTTTAATTTTCTAATCTTAACTTTAAACTTATAGAGTC
>Ga0315912_10005146_pt1 | contig 12112 bp, 13 predicted proteins | sample VfabasoilMG_FD_204469 | JGI IMG/M metagenome (GOLD analysis project Ga0315912, IMG submission 204469) | Garden soil microbial communities collected in Santa Monica, California, United States - V. faba soil | ecosystem: Environmental > Terrestrial > Soil > Garden | place: USA: California... | reverse complement strand
CTTCAGGCGGCCCGACCGCTTAGACCACCTGTGCGATGGGTTCGGCGAGCGAGGCGCCCGCCGCGGCATCGAGGAAGCGGCTGATGCGTGCCGAGGTGCGCTTGGATTCGTCCCACAGGAACAGGTGCCCGCTCCGGCGGACGATTTCCAGCCGCGCGCGCGGGATGCGGCGCGCCAGGGTTTCGGCGTTCACCACCGGAACCAGCGGATCGTCGTCGCCGCAGATGACCAGCGTGTCGTGCGGGATGCGCGTCAGAAACTGGAAACTCGACCACCCGAGCGTGCCGAGGAGCTGCATCTGGTAGCCGTAGGCGGACGGCGGGTGCAGGCGACGCTCGGCCATCATCCGGCGCCGCATCGAGAGATCGCGCCCGGTCATGCCGCCGTACAACGCCGCGGCGTTCCGGTCGAAATAGCTCGGCGAGTAGTAGCGGAGCGGCGTCGCCAGGCAGGCCATCGCCGCGTACGACCCCGGCACCGATCCCACGCCGAAGTTGGTGGCCGCGAGGACCAGCCGGCACACACGATCGGGATAGTCGAACGCGAGCTGCTGCGCCACCGCGCCGCCGTACGAGTAGCCGACCACGTCCGTGCACTCGACACCGAGACCGTCGAGCACGACGGCCGCGAGCTCGGCCACGCCCCCGACGGTAATCGGCGCGTACGGCGCGCTCGACAGCCCCATGCCCGGCACGTCGAACCGGATCACGCGGCGGTTCTGGAACTGCTGGGCGAACGGCGTCCACTGATCGGCGCTGCCGCCGAGCCCCGTGATGAGAAGAAGCGGCTCGCCCTGGCCTGTTACCTTCATGTAAACCCGATGGCCGCGCCACGACACGAAATCGCAGTCCATCGGCTTCATCTGGGCTCAGCCTCGCGGGCTCGCGAGAAATTCGACCGTGCGCTGCCAGAGCGATGCGGCCGTGCGGCCGGCCACGATGCCGACGTGCCCGCCCGGAAGGCGCAGCACCTCCGCATGGGGCACGATTTTCACGATCGCATCCGCGCCCTCGGGCGGCGCAATCGCATCCTTTTCGGCTGAAACCGACAACAGGGGCATCCGAACGGCCGCTAACTCTACCACACGGGTACCGACCGTCGTTCGGCCTGTCATCAGGCTGTTACGGCCCGGCCCGAACTGGCGATACAGCTCGGCGAGCAGGCGGCCCGGTGCGGGCACGACGTCGTCCACCCATGTCGCCATGGTGCGGACGTCGCGCAGACGCGCGGCGGGGTCGTCGAGGCGATCCCACAGATCCGAGACGCGTCCCACGAGGCTGTTCGAACCGGGCGCCAGCATCTCGAACCAGCTCTTCACCTCGGCGGCGGGTACCAGGCGCGGGTTGTCGTAGCTCTCGCCTTCGAGGCCCATCCGGTGCGCGACCCACGCGATGCCGCCCTGCACGTCTCCGTCCACCATGGTGGTGAGCAGCACGAGCCGGGCGACGGTTTCAGGGTAGAGCGCCGAATAGAGGAGCGAGAGCGTGCCGCCCAGGCAGTAGCCGACGACGTTGATCGCGGGCTGGCCCGTGATTGTCGTGACCATCCGTACCGAGCGGCGCACGAGACCGTCTACGTAGTACGCCAGGTCGGCGTAGCGATCTTCGCTGGTCGGAGTGCCGAAGTCGATGACGAACACGTCGAAGCCGGCGGCGGCCACGTGCCCCGCAAACGAGCGGCCTGGAAGCAGATCGACGATGAAGTAGCGGCTGACCGGCGCCGGCACGAACAGGACCGCCGGCTTGCCGGCGCGCGGCTGGCCGCTCTCGTCCAGCAGCCGCAGCAGGCGCAGCTTGTTCTCCGTGTAGACGATTTGCGCAGGGGTCGCGCCGGTGCCGTAGTGCCCGGGCGTAGTGAGAACTTCGTGGAGCCGTTCGAGTTTGGCCCGCCCGCGACGCGACAGCTCCAAAAGGGCTTCGAGCTCGCGTTCCTGTTCGTCCTCCGAGGTGCTCACCCCCGCTTCTTTCCGGCTTTGCGAGCGCCGGTCGTCCTGCGACGAACCTTGGCCGTCGCCTTCGAGGAAGTGGCCTTCTTGGCGCGCGACATCGCGGTCGGCTTTCCCTTCCCGCCGTTCCGCAGCTCGTCGAGCGTGAGGCGCAGGTCGTTCAGCTGCCCCTGCATCTCGTGCAGCGCGAACAGTACTCGATCCAATCGGTCGTCCGCCGGGGCCTCTTGAGCGGGGGCGGCGGCGGCGGGGGGCGCGGTGGGATACGGCTTGCCGGCCAGGAGCGACCCGCGCATGGCGTTACCCAGGTGCACCAGGAAGTCGTCGTTCTTGACCATCGAGTCCAGGTAGGTCATGGCAGTCTTCTGCCATTCGCGCTGATCCTCGATCCAACGCTCGACGACCGAGTGGTCCTTGGCGGCCTTCGCGTCTATGGTCACGTGTCCGCTCCAAGTCGTCCGGCGGCCGGAAACCGCCGGACGGTCGGTATGTTACGCCCGGGAACCAGGCGGTCGGAGCGCTGTTACTTGCCTGCGGTGGCCGCGAAGAACTTGTCCGTGAAGTCCTTCTGCTGCTTCAGGAGCTTCGAGGCGAAGGCGAAGTTGGCCTCGACCATTTCCTTCGGGGTCGGCAGCTCGGCGGCAAACGCCGGGGCAGCAACGGGCTGCACGGGCTGAGCGGGCGCCCACGACGAGAACGCGGTCACCGACTTCAAGAAGGTCTCCTGGCTCTCGGCAAGGGCGGTCAGGAACTGGTCGCCGGCGCCGGCCGCGAGCTTCACGTATTCAGACATCGTTCGGTCCTTTCAGATGCGTTTTCCAGAGGCGGATGCGATATGCGTAGTATGCAACGCATCTGCGGACCATGTCAAGCATGCGCGAAAAGACGTGCGAAAACAGGCGGACCTGCTAGGTCCGCAGCCCACGGACGTCTGCCTAGGCCACGGCGGCGCCCTTTCCAGCGGCCTTCGCCGCGTCGGCCAGGAACGCGGCGAGCGCGGTCCGGATGCGGTTCGCCTTCTCGATCATGGCGGCGCTGGCCGCGTTGACGTCGCCGCTCAGGAGCGCGTCGGTGAGCGACTTGTGGTCGTCGAAGATCTCGCGGATCGAGATCGGCGCCACCTCGAGGACGCGCCGCAGCAGCTCCGGCAGATCCATCGAGTTGTAGACCTCGAAGAGCGCCGGGTTCCGCAGCAGGCTGAAGAAGATGCGGTGGAACGCGTCCGACGCGCGGATGTAGCGCGACACGTGCACGGGCGTGGTGCCGCGGACGAGCGGCGTGAACGCGCGCAGGCGCGCCACCAGCGCGTCGCGTTCGGTGACGTTCGCCAGCCAGTCGCCCAGCGTCTGCATGATGCCGATCTCGAGCGCGGCGCGCGCGTCCAGCGCGGCCACCAGCGCGTCGACGTCGCTGATCAGCGTCGCCTGCTCATGCGCGTCGTGATGCGACACCGTGTCCACGACGTGCGACGCACCGAGTTCCACACCGCCATCCACTTCGGCGCCGAGCACATCCTGGATCTTGGCGCGCGACGTCTGCCCCCACGACAGGATGGCGCGCACGGCCCCGCCGATGTCGCCGGCGGCAATCGCGTCGGTCACTTCTTCATGCGCGGAGATCACGTTCTCCGGCGTGCTGGCGCTGTCCTTGAGCGCGGACGTCAGCAGCTCGCGCAGATGAAGATGCCGGAAGCCATTCGACAGGTACTCGTTTTCGGCGAGGCCGACCACCGCCGCGTGATACGCCTCGTTCGCGCCCAGGAACTTGTCGCGGTCGATGAAGCGCCCTGCCTCGTCGATGTGCGCCGTCATCTCGTGCAGGCGCTGGTAGAGCGCTTCCGCCGTGAACCGCGGCACGCCGCCACGGCTGACCCGCAGCCACACGGCGCCTGTCTCGAGTACCGCGCGCGCCTCGACCGCGGCTCGAAGCTGGGGATAGGTGACCGGCGCCAGCTCGACGCCGCGCAGCGGCGCGGCCGCCGGCTTGGTGGCCGTCTGCAGGAGACGGCGCATGATCTTGCCGCTCGTCGTCTTCGGCAGCTCGTCGATGATCTCGACGAAGCGCGGGTACTTGTAGGCGGCCATCCGCTCGCGCGCGAACGCCTTGATCTCCTGCTCGGTCACCTGCATGCCCGGCTTCACGCTGATGACCGCTTTGATCGTCTCGCCGCGGTAGGGATCCGGCACGCCGATGACCGCCGCCTCGCGCACCGCCGGGTGCAGGTAGAGCACCTCCTCGACCTCGCGCGGCCACACCTTGAAGCCGGACGCCACGATCATGTCCTTCGCGCGATCGACCAGGTAGAACCAGCCGTGCTCGTCGAAGAACCCGACGTCGCCGGTGCGCAGCTCCCCGTCGCCGAGCGACTTCGCCGTCTCCTCCGGCTTCTGCCAGTAGGCCGGGATGATCTGCGGGCCCTTGATGACCAGCTCACCGATCTCGCGCGGCCCGGCGTTGAGCCCTGCGTCGGTGACCACGCGCACCTGCGTGTTGAACACCGGCACACCCACCGACATCGCGCCGGTGCGCGGATCCACCGGGGGAACCACCCCGTGCGGCGTCATGTGCGTCGGCGACGTGGCTTCCGTGAGGCCGTACATCGGCTGGATGCGCACGCCGGTGCGCTCGTGCCACTCGGTGAGTACGCCGGGCGGCGTGGGCGCGCCGCCGGTATAAACCTTGGTCAGCCGCGAGAGGTCGGCCGCCTTCATCGCGTCGCTGTTGAGGAGCGCGATGAACGCGGTGACGGCGGACACGGTGAACGTGGCGCGATGGGTCTGCGCGAGCTTCACCGCCTGCGCCGCCTCGAAGCGGTAGAAGAGCAGCAGCGAGCTGCCCGTGAGCAGCGCCAGCGTGACGTGGCCGATGAGCCCGGTCACGTGGAAGAGCGGCGCCAGCCCCAGGATCACGTCGGCCTGCGTGAGGCCGATCCAGCGCTCGTACACCGTGGTGGCGAACACGACGTTGGCGTGCGTGTTCATGGCCGCCTTCGGCGCGCCGGTCGTGCCCGACGTGTAGACCATGAAGGCGACGTCGTCGCCAGTCATCTCCACCGTGGTCGGGACCAGACCGCGATTGCGTTGGACGATGTCGAGGAGGTCCGCCACTTCCGGCTGCCGGGCGCGGGTGACACCGGCGAGCACGGGCGGCAGGGGGTCGCCCTCGGGCAGGAAATCGAGCGGCGACGTGGTGATCGAATGCTGCACCGCGGTGGACGGCAGCGTCGTGCGCGCCACCTCGGCGAACAGGTCTTCCTGACAGACGATGACGCGGCTGCCCGAGTCCGACAGGATTTTCGCCAGCTCGCGCTCGCGCAGCATCGGATTGCACGGCACGATGACCGCGCCGCACTTCCACGCCGCCAGCACGGTCACGAGCACCTGCGGAATGTTCTGCAGGTACATCGCCACGCGATCGCCCGGCTCGATGCCGCGCCGCTGCAGATCGACGGCCAGCGCGTCCGACATCGTGTCGATCTCGCCGGCCGTGACTGCTTGATCGAAGTAGCGGGCCAGGACGGCGGCGCGGCCGCCTCGTGCCAGCGTGGCCCGGAACATGTCGAGGGCCGTCTCGCTGGCCGGTTCGATGGTGGACGGCACGCCCTGATATAGGGCGAGCCACGGACGAACGGAGAGATCCGACATGGGGCCCCTCAAAAGGTGATGGCTGCGAGACGCCTAGGCTTTCTTCTTGTCCGGAGGCGGCGCCATCACGCGACTGAGCTCCTCCATGAAGCGGCTCTGGTCCGCGAGGAGCTTGGCGGCGAACGAATACGACGCCTCGGCCACTTCCGCGGGCGTCGGCAGCAAGTCCATCTTGGGGAACTGCGGCCATGCCGGCGCCTGCGCCGCACCGGCGGTCATCGCGTCGCGCCACGCCTTCACGGCGTTGAGGTAGGCCTCCTGCTGCGCGCGCAGGAGTTCGAGCGTCTGCTTCTGCAATTCCTCGGTCTTGTCGGTCGGCATCAGGGGGCGAATCGTGTCCCAGCCCCGCGACGTTGTCAACGAATGGGAGAGATCAGGCCTTCTCGAGGAAAGAGCGATAAACCCGGATTAATGCATCTTTCTGTGCGGCCTCGAGCTTCGGGTCCAGTTGGATCGCCTGTTCCACCGTGGGCTGGCTGCTCTCCTTCTCGTCGTCCATGAAGCCCAGCATCGTATAGAGCTGCTCCGGCTTCAGGCCGAACGCCTGCGCGAGCGCCTTCACGACCTGCGGCGACGGGCGGTAGTTGCCGCGCTCGATCTGGCTCAGATAGGAGTCCGACACGCCCGACATCCGCGCCAGGTTGCGCTGCGACACCTGCGCCAGACGGCGCTGCGCCTTCACGAACTCGCCGAAGGCCACGAGGACGGAATCGTCGGAGTCAGCCATTCCCGCCGATCCTACTGCGCTCTGGCGGGCGGAAGGGGCGGCAGGTGGAAAAGACCCTGCAGACGCGGATACAGCGTGCCGAACGCGCCGGCCCCGGCGAGAGCGCCGGCAAGCGCGGCAAGCGCATACACTTTCCCCTCGCCGATGTTCACGAGGATCGGCCCCGGACACATGCCGGTCATCGACCAGCCGACGCCGAACAACAGGCCGCCGGCGACGGTGCCGCGATTCATGACCTTGCGTTCCACGTGCACCGGTCCGCCAACGGCGGTGCGGCCGCGGCGCTGGACCCACCACAAGCCGGGCGCGGCAAGCAGGACCGCGGTGCCGATAATGCCGTAGAGCTGACCGTTCTCGAACAGGAACATCGCCTGCACGTAGCCGTAGTCGGCGGCGCCCGAGCGGCTCAACACGAACCCGAAGATGGTACCGAGCAGCACATACACGGCGCTCATCGCCCGCCGCTCCACTCGAACACGACCCGGTAGATCACCTGCGTCGTGACCAGTCCGGCGCCCATGAACGAGATCGTGGACACGATGCTCGGCCACTCGAGATTCGACAGGCCGAAGATGCCATGTCCGCTCGTACAGCCGTTGGCCAGGCGCGTCCCGAAGCCGATCGACACGCCGCCCAGGAACATCCACGCCAGCTTGCCCGCCGGGGCGAGGCCGATCACCGTATCGAACAGTCCCAGCGACCATGTCGGTGTCCATCCGCCCGCGAGGACGGCCGAAAGAAACCCGCCGAACACGAGACCGGCCAGGAACGGCAGCCGCCAGGGACGGCTCGATCGAACGAAATCGCGCCGGAAGTACGGACCCGAGAGCGCGAGGCTGCACAGGTCGTCGAGTCCGCCGGAGACGCCGAGACGGCGGTTGGCCACGAAGAGAAGGGCCACCGTGACCGCGGCAATGAGGGCTCCGCTGATCGCCCAGTGCAGTGGCGGCAGATCGTGCAGCAGAAGTGTCATGGCAGGACTTTACGGCGAGCCGCGGTGGAGGGTGGCAGCGGCTACTGCATCATCAGCACCGACTTCGTCTCGGTGTAGAGGTCGATCATGGCGCGGCCCATTTCGCGCCCGATGCCGGACTGCTTGTAGCCGCCGAATGGCAGCGCATTGTCGAGCAGGCCGTGGCAGTTCACCCAGACGGTGCCCGCCTTGATCCGCGGGATCAGCCGGTGCACCCGCTTGAGATCGTTGGACCAGATGCTGGCGGACAGGCCGTACGACGTGTTGTTGGCCAGCGCCGCAATCTCGTCCACGTCGTCGAACGGCGTCGCCACGAGCACCGGCCCGAAGATCTCTTCCTGCGCTACGCGCGCCGACGCGCCGACACCGGTGAGGATCGTCGGCTGATGGAACCAGCCGCGATCGCCGTGGCGCGCGCCGCCGGCCACGAGCGTGGCGCCCTCGTTCAGGCCCGTTTGGACGTAGCCCGAGACGCGCTGGAGCTGCCGCTCCGACACGAGCGGCCCGAGCTGCGTGCCCTTCTCGAGCCCGGGTCCGATGCGCATCTTCGCGGCGATGGCGCTCACGCCGTCGAGCACCGCGTCGTAGGCCTTGCGCTGCACGTAGAGCCGCGAGCCCGCCACGCACACCTGGCCCGAGTTGAAGAAGATCGCGTTGGCGGCGCCGCTCGCGGCCACGGCGGGATCGACGTCGTCGAGGACGATGACCGGCGACTTGCCGCCGAGTTCGAGCGAGAGGCGCGTCATGTTCTCGAGCGCGGCCTGGCCGATGCGCTTGCCGACCGCCGTCGAGCCGGTGAACGCCACCTTGTCGATACCGGGGTGCGCGGCGAGCGCCGCGCCGGCCGTGGGGCCGTCGCCGGTGATAACGTTGACCGCGCCCGGCGGGAAGCCCGCGCCGAGGACCAGTTCCGCGAGCCGCAGCGCGCTCAGCGGCGTGTCCTCCGCCGGCTTGAGCACCACGGCGCACCCGGTGGCGAGCGCCGGGCCGATCTTCCACACCGCCATCAGCAGGGGGAAATTCCAGGGAATGATCGCGCCCACGACGCCCACCGGTTCGCGGCGGGTGTAGGCGAAGAACTCGTTCTTGCGGAACCCGGTGAGCGACGGCTCCACCGTGGTCCCCTCGACCTTCGTGGCCCAGCCGGCGCAGTAGCGCAGGAAGTCCACCGCCGAGGGCACGTCCACGCGCTGCGAGATGACGAGCGGCTTGCCGTTGTCCACCGTCTCGATCTCGGCGAACTCGGCCGCGTGGGCCTCGAGCAGATCCGCCAGCTTCAGCAGCCACCGTTCGCGATCGACCGGCCGGGCCGCGCCCCACTCGCGCCCCTCGAACGCCGCGCGCGCGGCCTTCACGGCCGCGTCCACGTCGGCGGCGCTCGCGGCCGGCACCGTCGTCACCACCTCACCTGTGGCAGGGTCGCGCACGTCGAGCCGCTGCCCCGACACGGCATCGCGCCATTCGGAGCCGATCAGCATCTGACGCGGACTCGACAGGAAGGTCGCGGCGGCGGTGGCGAGTGAACCCATCCGCCCAGTCTACTGCTAGCATACGCTCTGGTTGGGCGCGTCCTCGCGCGCCCGTGGAGGATCGTCATGCGCCTCCGTTCGAGTGTCGCTATCGTCGCGTTCGCCGCTTTCGCTACCGCGGCGCCGGCCGGGCAGCGCGCGCCCGCTGCCCCGAAAGTGCCGGAGCACCTGGTCGGCGCCTGGCAGGTGAACACCGCGAAGTCGCGCTACTTCCCCGGCCCCGGGCCAATCATGGAGACGCGCACCTACATCCGTGAGGGCGAGGACGTCGTGGGCGTCATCCAGCGCACGTTCCAGGACGGGCGCCGCGAACGGATCGAGTACACCGCCAACTTCGATCGCGAATACCCCGTGATGGGCACCGACGACTACGACCACGTGACGCTGAAGCGCATCGACGAGTACACGTCCGAGGCGGTGCTGTCGCACGCCGGTCGCGTCTACGGCACCGCGCGGCGCGTGATCGCGAACGACAACAAATCGATGACGATCACGTTCCGGCGTCAGAACGAATCGGGACCATCGGTCTACAACGTCGTCTACTACGACCGCATCGCGCTGACGCCCGGCGAGCCGCAGTGACGCGCACGCGGCTGCAGGACTTCCGCCTTCGCACGTGGCTGCAGGCCTTCAGGCCTGCCTTCTCCGGTGCGCTCGTCCTGCTGTCCGCGGCCACGGCCTCGCCGCAGTGGCTGTCGTATCCCACGCCCGGTACGCCGCGGCTCCCCGGCGGCCAGCCGAACCTGTCCGCGCCGCTGCCGCGCGCCGCCGATGGGCGCCCGGATCTGACCGGCGTGTGGGAGGTGCTCGGCGATCTCGTGATGCCGACCGACGGGCGTGTCCGCTCGAAGTACGTCTACAACATCGGCGTCGATCTCCCGGGAGGCCACGCGCCGTTCCAGCCGTGGGCGCAGACGCTGTGGGACACGCGGCAGAAGGCGCTCGGCGTCGGCGCGCCGAGCGAAAAGTGCCTGCCGCACGGCATCCCCGACGCGATGCTGACGCGGACGCTGCCGTTCAAGATGGTGCAGACGCCAGGCGTCACCATCATCCTGTTCGAGGAGTTCAACAACTGGCGGCAGGTGTTCACCGACGGCCGGCCGCTGCCCGTGGATCCGGAGCCGGCGTGGCTCGGCTACTCGGTGGGGCGCTGGGAGAAGGACGACTTCGTCGTCGAAACCGCGGGGTTCAACGACAAGTCGTGGCTCGACGCCGGCGGGACGCCGCACACCGAGGCGCTGCGGACGACCGAGCGCATCCGCCGCCACGACTTCGGCCACATGGACATCGAGTTCACGTTCGACGATCCGAAGACGTTCACGCGGCGGTGGTCCACCACCGTGAAGTTCGTCCTGCTGCCCGACACGGACCTGCTCGAGAGCCACTGCGACAACAACAAGTGGACGGGTGGGCCGGGTAGGTAAAGCGTAGCCGCCGGTCTTCAGACCGGCTCATATGTGGACATTCGACACGCGCTGGGTTGACGTCGCGGCCCTCACGACGTTGTTGGTCGCACTGACGCTTGTCTTCGGCCGCTTCGAACGTCACAAGCCGGCATGGAGGCGCCTCGCCAAGATTGCGGTGCTGGCGGGGCTATCGCTCGTCGCCATCGAGGGGCTGGGCCGCGCCTGGGGCTACGCCGTGCTCGGGCTGCTGCTGGTGATCGGGACGACGTTCCACTTCGCCGTGCTCTCGAAGCGCGGGATCAACGGCTGGACCGGCGAGCCGAGCGACAAGTTCGAGGCGCTGTTGAACGAGATAGAGGCGCACGGCGAGGCCCGCACGCTCTGGAGGCTTGCGCGGAATCTGCTCCCGGCAAGCCACGGGCGGCCCAGGTCCATGACATGATGCCGGGCATGTCGGGAGCGCGCGACCCAACGCCGCCGGCAGATCAGGCCGGCGTCCCGGTCGTCGGGATTGGCGCGTCGGCTGGCGGACTCGAGGCCTTCACCCGTCTGCTGCGGCACCTCCGCCCCGACACGGGCTGCGCGTTCGTCCTCGTCCAACACCTCGACGCCAGCCGTCCGAGCAGTCTGAGCGAGATTCTCGGTCGTGCGACGGCCCTGCCCGTCGCCGACGCGAGCAACGGCGCGCCGGTGGCGCCGAATCACGTCTATGTCATTCCGACGAACACCGAGCTGACGATCGCCAATCGGGTGCTGATGCTGGCGCCCCGCGGTTCAGCGATCGTGCACAGACCGATCGATCGTTTCCTGCAGTCTCTGGCCGAGGACTGTGGCCACCGGGCCGTGGGCGTCGTCCTTTCAGGTACCGGATCGGATGGCGCCGCCGGCCTCGTGGCCATCAGGGACGCCGGCGGCATGACGTTCGCCCAGGATCCGTCAACCGCCGACTTCCCCGGCATGCCCGCCGCGGCCGCGGGTGGTGCCGACATGGTGCTCGCGCCCGAGGCGATCGCGCGAGAACTGACCCGCGTGGCCCAACACCCCCACTTCGCGGCCAGCCCCGACACCGCGGGCGAATCCGTCGCGGACCTGAACGAGGGAGGCGACCTTCGCGCGATCTGTCAGGTCATGCTCGAGGCCACGGGCATCGATTTCTCCTTGTACCGGCAGACGACTGTGCAGCGGCGGATTCAGCGGCGTCTGGCCATCCGGAACGTCGAGAGCCTCAACGAATATGCGCGGCTCCTCGCCGCCGAACCCGGGGAACGCGCGACGCTGCAGCGCGACCTGTTGATCGGCGTGACGAGTTTCTTTCGCGACCCGGCATCGTTCGAGGCGTTGAAACGGCTGGTGTTTCCGGTCATCGCCCGGGAGCGGCCCGCCGAGTCGGCGATCAGAATCTGGGTGCCCGGGTGTGCGACGGGAGAGGAGGTCTATTCGATCCTGATCGCGCTGGACGAATATCAGCGCGACGCGCGTACGGCCTTCCCCGTGCAGGCCTTTGCCACGGACATCAACGAGCTGGCGATCGAGAAGGCGCGACGAGGCCGGTATCCGGGCAGTATCGCCGCAGACGTCAGTGCCGAGCGCCTGGGCCGGTACTTCTCGAAGGTCGACGACTCGTATGTCATTGCGAAGGAGCTGCGCGAGCGGTGCCTGTTCAGTTGCCACAACCTGCTGGACGATCCGCCGTTCTCGAAACTCGATCTGATCAGCTGCCGCAACGTACTGATCTACCTTGGCGGCGCTCACGAAAAGATCGGCTCGCTGTTCCATTACGCGCTGGTCGAGCGCGGCTTTCTCATGCTGGGCCGATCCGAGACGACCCATAACTCGGATCTGTTTTCCGTCGTCGAGCCGGGCCGGCGCATCTTCGCGAAACGACATG
>Ga0315912_10005145_pt1 | contig 12116 bp, 11 predicted proteins | sample VfabasoilMG_FD_204469 | JGI IMG/M metagenome (GOLD analysis project Ga0315912, IMG submission 204469) | Garden soil microbial communities collected in Santa Monica, California, United States - V. faba soil | ecosystem: Environmental > Terrestrial > Soil > Garden | place: USA: California... | reverse complement strand
GGTGGCGAGCGCGAAGATCATCATGGACCGCGAGACGGGTCGTTCCAAAGGTTTCGGGTTCATCGAGATGTCCACGGACGAGGAGGCCCAGGCCGCCGTCCAGAAGATGAATGGCTCCACAGTGGGGACCCGTCAGATCGTCGTCAACGAGGCAAGGCCCCAGGAGAACCGTCCCCGGACAGGGGGCGGCGGTGGTGGGTTCAATCGCTCTTCCGGTGGCTATGGGGGGGGCGGCGGGTTCGGCGGTGGTGGGGGCTATGGTGGTGGCGGTGGCTACGGCGGGGGGCGGAAGGAAGGTGGGCATAATTCCGGCGGCGGCTGGGGCGGGGACGGTGGATTCGGAAGTCGTGGTGGTCGAAGGGACGATCGACGTTGGAACAATGATCGTGGGAACCGTAGGGACGACCGCAAGAATTCGGACGACTTCGGGAACCGTTGGTAAGCGATCAGGGACCGCATCAGGGGCCTTCCCCAGGAATGGGGAGGGCCTTTTCTTTTCTTGGGCTCTCCAGAAAATAACGGAACGATAAGGATTCGACTTGGATCAACTTTCCTTCATCCCTCTCGGGGGTTTGGGTGAGATCGGTAAGAACATGGCGTTGCTCGATTACGGCGGCCAAGCCGTCATGATCGATGCGGGTCTCATGTTCCCGGACGATATGCACCCGGGGGTGGATTACATCATCCCGGACTTCAACTTCCTCGCGGAAAAGCCGGGGTGGCTCAAGGCCATCCTCCTCACGCATGGGCATGAGGACCACATCGGGGCTGTCCCCTATATCCTCCAAAAGATCAACGTGCCCATCTATGGCACCAAGCTCACCCTGGGTTTCGTGAGGGGTAAGTTGGAGGAGTTCAAACTCAAGGAACCCCCGACCTTGATCGAGGTGGACCCCAAGAAGCCTATCCAGATCGGTCCTTTCGGCATCGAGTTCATCCGGGTCACCCACAGTATCGTGGATGGATGCGGGATCGCTTTTACTACCCCCGCGGGGGTGGTCATCCACACGGGTGATTTCAAGATCGACCCCACCCCGATCGACGGGGTACCCATCGACCTGAACAAATTCGCGGAATACGGGTCCAAGGGGGTGTTGGCGCTCTTTTCGGATTCCACCAACGTGGAACGGGAGGGTTACACCCTTTCCGAGAAGGTGGTGGGGGAGGAATTCGACAAGATCTTTCCCAAGGCCAAGGGCCGCATCATCGTGGCTTGTTTCGCCAGCAATATCCATCGGGTCCAACAGGCCGTCGATTCGGCCAAGAAGATAGGACGGAAGGTCTGCATCATGGGCCGCAGCATGATCCGCAACACCACCGTGGCGCGGGAACTGGGGTTCATGCACATCCCCGCCAACATGTTGGTGTCCCCTGAGAACCTCAAGGGGGTGGATCCCAAGGAGATCGTGGTGGTCACTACGGGAAGCCAGGGGGAACCCATGAGCAGCATTTCCCGCATGGCCACGGGGGACCATAAGTTCCTTTCCTTGCGGCCGGACGATCTGATCCTATTGTCCGCGCGGACCATCCCTGGGAACGAAAGGGCGATCTCCAACATCATCAATCTTCTCTACCGCCGGGGTGCCGAGGTGCTCTATGAGGCGGTTTCCGAGATCCATGTCTCGGGGCACGCCTGTCGTGAGGAACAGAAGATCATGGTCTCCCTGGTGAAGCCGAAATACTTCATCCCGGTCCACGGGGAGTATCGACACCTGGTATTGCATGCCCGGCTGGCCGAGTCCGTGGGAGTGGACCCCGCGAATACCATCGTCCTGGAGAACGGGGAAAGGCTTATCTTCGGAGAGAAGGATGTCCGTATCGAGAAGGAGTTCTCAGGCGGGACCATCCTGGTGGATGGGAAGAACATGGAGGACGTGGGAGAAGTGGTGCTTCGGGACCGTCTCCACCTCTCCCAGGATGGGGTGGTGGTGGCCTTGATCACGGTAGATCCCGCCAAGGGCAAGATCGTCGGGGGGCCGGACCTCGTCACTCGGGGTTTCAGCGAGAGCCCTTCGGAAGAGCTCATGAACGAGGCGAAGGACCTTATCCGACACAGACTGGAAGAGGAAGTTCACGATAAAGTCACGGATTGGTCCACGGTCAAGGAGACGATGCGGAAGACCCTGCAAAAGTTCTTCTCCCAAAAGTCCAACCGTCGTCCGATGGTCCTGCCAGTGGTGATGGAGATCTAGGCCAGGGTCCTCATTTTCCCTGTTCGGACAACCATCTTTCCGCTTCGATGGCCGCCATGCAGCCCATTCCCGCCGCGGAAATGGCCTGGCGGTAATAGTGGTCGGCGACGTCCCCTGCCGCGAAGACCCCCTCGATGTTCGTGACGGTCTTGGGGGGGTGGGGAAGTTTCAGGTAGCCAACCTCGTCCATGTCCAATTGACCCTTGAAGATGGCGGTATTGGGCGAGTGGCCGATGGCGAAGAAGAGCCCTGTGACCGGCATTTTTTTCTCCTCGCCCGTCCTCGTGTTCTTGGTCTTGATGCCTTCGAGGACCTTCTCCCCGACCAACTCAGTGATGACCGTGTTGGTGGCCCATTGGATCTTGGGGTTCTTCCTGGCCCTTTCCAACATGATCTTGGAAGCCCTGAATTCTTCCCTGCGATGGATGATGGTCACGGTCTTCCCGAATTTGGTCAGGAAACTAGCCTCCTCCATCGCGGAATCGCCACCTCCCACCACCGCGATCTCCTGGTTCTTGAAGAAAAAACCATCACAGGTAGCGCAGGCTGAGACCCCGTGCCCGACGAGTTCCATTTCTCGAGGGACCCCTCCATATTTGGCGGAAGCTCCCGTTGAAACGATGACCGATTCCGCCTCGATGAGCTCATTGTCGTCCACCCACAGCTTGAAGGGGCGTTTCGAGAGGTCCACCTTGGTGACCAGTCCTGTCTTGTAGCGGGTTCCGAAGCGAGCCGCCTGTTGCTTCATGTTCTCCATGAGTTGGGGGCCCAGGATGCCCTCCGGGAAGCCCGGGAAATTCTCGACCTCGGTGGTCGTGGTCAACTGACCGCCGGGCTGGGGTCCATCGATGAGAAGAGGGTTCAGATTGGCCCGCGAGGCGTAGAGGGCAGCCGTATAGCCTGCGGGGCCTGAGCCGATGATGACGACCTTTTCCATGGGAAAACCTCCGGGGAACGATGGGGAATACCGTATGTTAAGGGGATTGATGGGGCAAGTCAAGGACGGGGGGCGTTCAAGGAGCGGGGAAAAGTTCCTTTCTATACCGGTCCAACTCGGCCAAGCGGACCTCCTCGGACCAATCCAACTCCCTAGCCATGACACGCGAAGCGGTCTCGGCGACTGGCCCCCATCGATGGGGACCGTAACCAAGCTCCAGCCGCCTGAAAAGAAGGTCGGTCAAGTGGACCGCTTTCTCTTCCCGCACGGCGTAGGCGATCTGGGCCGCGACGTCCTGTCCACCATTGAAAAGCGGTTCGCGGAGCTTTTCGTCGTTCCGTAAAAGGTCCAGTACCTTTTCCCCGACAGCACCGTACAGTTTGGCCAGATGGTAGGGAAGCGTGGGGTCCACCCGATTGGGTACTCGCCATCGGGAGACCGTGTCCCTCAAGAAGGGCCCCCAGGGTCCCTGGGGGGTCCCGGGGAGGGAAGGGAAGCCATGAGAAGCTTTCCGACGGCCAAGGGCCTCTTGGACCAACTTGAGGGCCTTACGGGCCATGGTCTGATAAGTGGTGAGTTTGCCGCCCACGATGGTCAAGGTCCGTCCCTGCCTTTCGATGCGGTCCTCGCGGGAAACGGAGGAGGTTTGTCCGCCTTCCGTCCAAGCCAGTGGACGCAGACCACTGAAGGCTGAGATCACCTTTTTCCTGGACCAATCCAGGCTTGGAAGGACCCTCGAGGCTTCCTTCAGCAGATAGTTGATCTCGGATTCCATAGGTTGCAAGGTGTCCGGATTTCCGGATTCATCCAGGTCGGTGGTGCCGACCAGGCTGCAGCCCCGCCAGGGAATGACGAAAAGGACCCTTCCGTCCCTCGCCTGGACGAGGATGGCCTCTTCAGGGAGCACCTGGGGGACCACGATGTGGGTCCCCCGCGTGGGGCGGACCCATTTTTGGGGGTGCGTGGGGAGGATCTCCGAGGTCCGGTTGGCCCAGGGGCCGCTGGCGTTGACCAGGAAGGAGGTATGGAGGGTCCCATCGATGGAGCCCCCTTCCCTCCTGTAACGGACCTTGAAACCGTCGGGAGCGGACTCTACTTTCGTGACGCCGCAGTAATTGAGGCATCTCGCGCCCGCTTGTTGGGCTGCGAGGATGTTCTCCAGGACGAGCCTGGCGTCGTTGACCTGTGCGTCGAAATAGAGGCCGCAACCCGTCAGGTCCTGCCCGCGAAGGGTCGGCACTTTATCGTGGATCCTCGCGGGTGAGTACCAACGATGTCGGGATATGTTCCTGGGGCCGGCCAGCAGGTCATAAAGCCAAAGACCTATCTTGAGCTTCCAGGCGGGTCTTGGATCGTCCCGATAGACGGGAAGCAGGAAGGGGAGAGGGTGGACCAAGTGCGGGGCGCACTCGAGGAGGTGGCGCCTTTCCCGAAGGGATCCCAGGACCAAAGAAAGGCGGCCCTGCTCCAGATAACGGATGCCACCATGGATGAGCTTCGTGGATTTGCTGGAGGTGCCAGAGGCGAAATCGCCCTTCTCGAAGAGGACCACCGATAGTCCGGAATAGGCGGCCAGGGCCGCCAAGCCAGCGCCGTTGATCCCTCCGCCGATGATAACGAGGTCGGTTTGAGAGAGGGCGGATAGGACGTTCACGGGACCAATTTAGCCGAATCGGACGGTTTTTTCTTTCCGCTTAACCCCCTATTTATCAAGATCGGTTGCGGTCTTCCTTGGGTCGCGGTTTGACTGGGGTTTTAGGTCCCGGTAATATGACCTTCCTTTTGCCATTGAACGGTGGTGGCCCCCGCCGCTTGTCAGATGCGAGGGTGGCGAAACTGGCAGACGCACCAGATTTAGGTTCTGGCGGGGAAACCCGTGAGGGTTCGACTCCCTCCCCTCGCACCACTTGGCCATTGAAGTGGCCGCCAAAGGCGGCCAACGAAGGAAGTGGGGTGCCCTCATTTTCCCGGAAAGAAAATGATGGGCGCACCATTCGTCCAGAAGAGATCCTTAAGGAGATTTTCGTGAAAGTCGACGTCAACGAGCTATCGGGCTGTTCGAAAGAGGTCCATGTGGAGGTCCCCGCGGACGCGGTCCAGACCAAGGTGGACATCATCTATCGCCGTATCTCCTCGGAGGCCAAGGTCCCAGGTTTCCGAAAGGGAAAGGTCCCTTTGGAGATCCTTAAAAAAGAGTACAAGACCTTGGTCCGGGAGGAAATGGTCCGCAACGAGTTGCCTGAATTCTTCCGGTCGGTCTTGATCGAGCGGAAGATCCATCCGGTGGCCCAGCCCCAGATCACCCACTTACAATTCGAAGAGGGCTCCGCGATGAAGTTCGTGGGCCTGGTCGAGACCAAGCCGGAGTTCAAGCTCAAGGACTATAAGGGCCTCAAGGTCAAGAAGGAGGCCGCCAAGGTCAAGGAGGACGAGGTGGACCGCCTTTTGGACGGCCTTCGGGAGCAGAAGGCCCAGTTCATACCGGTGGAGGACCGAGCCGCCAAGGAGAACGACCTTCTCATCATCGACTTCATCGGAAAGATAGGGGGAAAGCCCTTCGAGGGTGGGAAGGCCGAAAGGTATCCCGTGTTGTTGGGTTCCCAGGGCCTCTTGAAGGACTTCGAGACCAATCTTATGGGTATGAGCAAAGGTTCCACCAAGACCTTCCAGATGACCTTCCCCGCGGACTACTCCAAGAAGGAAGTGGCGGGGCAGGAAGCGGAGTTCACCGTGACGGTGCAGGAGCTCAAGGAGAAGAAGCTCCCCATGGTCGACAACGACCTGGCCAAGGAGATCGCCCAGGTGGAGACCGTGAAGGACCTGCGGGAAAAATTGGAGGCTCAGATCAAGTCCCAGAAGGAGCTTGAACAAAGGGGCAAGATGGTGGAACAGATCGGCGAGAAGCTGATCGCGGACAATCCCTTCGATGTTCCGGCCAGTCTGGTCTCGGCCGAGCTCCAACGTCTCGTGAACCAAGGGGTCGACAACCTGCGGCGGCAGGGAATGGACGTGAAGGCCCTCACGGATGACCAAAAGAGGGAATTCATCGACAAGCTCCGCCCCTTGGCCGAGAAGAACGTCCGAATGGCCTTGATGGTGGAAAAGATCGCCGAGACCGAGGGCGTCAAGTGCGAGCCCAAGGACCTGGAGGCCTATTATGAGAAGGTGGCCCAAGGTTCCAATCAACCGGTGGAGGCCGTGAAAGCTTACCTATCGCAGGGCGGGAGATTGGAATCCACCCAGGAATGGATCCAGTATGAGAAGACCTTGGACCTTTTGATATCGCTCGCGAAGGTCGAATCGGCTTGAGGATGGGTCGGGATCCCCGAGGTCGGGGATCGGGTGGAGCTTACAAAAGGAAGGACCGGAGGGAAAAATGGCTTTGATACCGATCGTGGTGGAACAGACGAACCGTGGGGAGAGGTCCTATGACATCTATTCCCGCCTCCTGAAGGACCGGATCGTGATCCTGGGTACGCCGGTGAACGATGATGTGGCCAATACCATCATCGCCCAGCTCCTTTTCTTGGAGTCAGAGGACCCGGATAAGGACATCAATCTTTATATCAACAGTCCCGGGGGAGTGGTGACCTCTGGATTGGCCATCTATGACACCATCCAATACATGAGGGCGCCCGTCTCCACCATTTGCGTGGGCCAAGCCGCCAGCATGGGGGCGGTCTTGTTGGCCGCAGGGGCCAAAGGGAAGAGGTTCACCCTTCCCAATTCCCGGATCATGATCCATCAACCCTCGGGCGGGGCCCAGGGACAGGCCACGGACATCGAGATCCAAGCCAAGGAGATCCTGAAGATAAGGGAGAAATTGAACGGGATCCTGGCCCATCACACGGGTCAGACCATCACGAAGATCGCCGAGGATGCGGAGCGCGATTTTTTCATGTCGGCCGAGGAAGCCAAGACTTACGGCCTCGTCGACGAGGTCCTGACCAAACGGCCGGAACCCAAGAAGAAATAAGGCGGGGGAACGATGGCGGGCGATAAGGACAAGAACACCTTCTTGAGGTGCTCCTTCTGCGGCAAGACGCAGGATGAGGTGAAGAAGCTCGTGGCGGGTCCGACCGTCTACATCTGCAACGAGTGCGTGTCGCTCTGCAACGACATCCTCAAGGAAGAGGACAAGGGGGAGACCAAGGCCCCGCCGTCCCGCCCCAAGCTCTCCGTCCCGAAGCCGGTGGAGATCAAGGATGTCCTGGACCAATACGTCATCGGCCAGGAAAAGGCCAAGAAGACCCTGTCGGTAGCCGTGCACAACCACTACAAACGCCTCCTGGTCAAGGCGGGTCCCCAGGACGTGGAACTCCAAAAGAGCAATGTGCTCCTGATCGGCCCGACCGGGGTGGGGAAGACGCTCCTGGCCCAGACCTTGGCCCGCATCCTGGACGTTCCTTTCGCCGTGGCGGACGCCACGACCCTCACCGAGGCTGGCTATGTCGGGGAGGACGTCGAGAACATCATCCTCAAGCTCCTGCAGAACGCTGAATTCGACGTTTCCAGGGCCGAACGGGGGATCATCTACATCGATGAGATCGACAAGATCAGTCGTAAATCGGAGAACCCCAGCATCACCCGGGACGTCTCGGGAGAGGGTGTCCAACAGGCGCTCTTGAAGATCATCGAAGGGACCGAGGTCAATGTGCCACCCCAGGGCGGGAGGAAGCACCCCCACCAGGAATACATCAAGGTGGATTCCACCAATATCCTCTTCATCTGCGGGGGGGCCTTCGTCGGGTTGGAGAAGGTCGTCGAGGCCCGCCTAGGCCGACGGAGCATCGGGTTCAAGGGCGAGACACTGACCCGTCAGGAAAAGAAGCTCGGTGAGCTCTTCGAGAAGGTTCAGCCGGAGGACCTCATCAAGTTCGGATTGATCCCCGAGTTCATCGGACGACTGCCCGTGGTGGCCGCCCTGCACGAGTTGGACGAGGCCTCCCTCGTCAAGGTCTTGACGGAGCCGAAGAACGCCCTGACCAAGCAGTACCAGAAGTATTTCGACATGGAAGGGGCCAGGCTCAAGTTCACCCCCGAGGCCTTGATCGCGGTGGCCCGGGAGGCCATCCAGCGGCAGTCAGGGGCCAGAGGCCTCAGGTCCATCTTGGAGGAAGTGATGATGGACCTCATGTATGAGATCCCTTCCCGCAAGGACATCAAGGAAGTGGTCATCACGGAAGGCGCCATCCTGAAAAGGGAAGAACCCATCCTCGTCTTCCAAAAGGGCCGAGGCGAGAACACGGCCTAGTCCCCTCGATCCCCTTCGTCCTTCCACCGTTCGGCTTGACACCCCCCTTTTGAAAGTTATACTACCCGCACTTTGTGAAAAAATTCACAAGCTGATCCAAAAGAGGCCTGGAACAAGGCCTTTGACCGGTACCCCGCCTTTCCTTTCCCCATCCGGAACGATCCCGAGGTCCTCATGCGCAAGAAATACATCATGGCCCCAGGGCCTACCCCTATCCCGGCGGAGGTGTTGGCCGAGGCGGGCCTTCCGATCATGCATCACCGGACACCCCAGTTCCAAGCCATCTTCAAGGCGGCCCATGAGGGGCTCCAGATGTTCTTCAGGACCAAGAATCCGGTCATGACCTTCGCTTCGGTGGGGACAGGCGCCATGGAATCGGCGGTGGTGAACCTGACCTCCCCAGGGGAAAAGGTCCTGGTGGCCTCCAGCGGCCATTTCGGGAACCGTTGGAAGGATATCTGCAAGGTCTACGGGGTAGAGGCCGATCATTACGAATCCGAATGGGGTCAGGCCGTGGATCCCCAGGAGGTGGCCAAGCGATTGAAGGCCGCTCCCGGCGTCAAGCTCGTCTTCACCACCTTGAACGAGACCTCCACGGGCGTGGTGAACGACGTCAAGACCTTGGCCCAAGTGGCCCATGAGGGAGGCGCCCTGTTGGTCGTGGATGCCATCTCCGGCCTGGGAGCCATGCCTTGCGAGACGGATGCTTGGGGCCTGGATGTGGTCCTTTCAGGTTCCCAAAAGGGGTTCATGATCCCTCCGGGTCTCGGGTTCGTCTGCGCGAACCAAGCCGCCGTGGAGAAGAGCAAGACCGCCAAGAATCCCAGGTACTATTTCAGCTACGAGAAGGCCTTGAAGAAGCTGACGGAAGAGAAGATGCCGGACACCCCCTTCACCCCCGCTATTTCCCTCATCATCCAGGTACGCAAGGCCCTGGAACTCATCCATCAAGAGGGGATGGAAAAGGTCTGGGAAAGGCACGCCGGATTGGCCAAGGCCACTCGGATGGGCGTCGCGGCCCTGGGCCTGAAGCTTTTCGCCCCCCAGGCGCCTTCCAACGCCTTGACGGCGGTGGAATCCCCTGATGGCATCGATAGCGGGCTCATCAACAAGACCTTCCGGGACACCTACGGGATCAGCATCGCTGGAGGGCAGGGCAAGGCCAAGGGAAAGATCTTCAGGATCGGCCATCTGGGCTATGTGGATGGTTCCGACGTCATCCTGGGGGTCGCCACCTTGGAAATGGTCCTCCACCGTGTGGGGAAGAAGGTCCCCCTGGGGACCGGCGTCAAGGCCGCCCAAGAAGTGCTTCTGGCTGAAAATCTCTGAGGGCGGGGAAATCCATGTTCAAAGTGCTCATCACCGACAAGTTGTCCGATCAAGGTATGGAGATCTTCAAGAAAGAGAAGGATTTCCAGGCCGAGGAACACTTGGGGAAGACCCCGGAGGAACTGAAGAGGATCGTCGGGGATTTCGACGCTTGGGTCATCCGTAGCGGCACCACGGCCACGGCGGACCTCATCCAGGCCGCCACTCGTATGAAGATCATCGGGAGGGCCGGGGTCGGTGTGGATAACGTCGATCTGGAGGCCGCCACCAAACGCGGCATCATCGTGATGAACACCCCGGATGGGAACACCATCTCCACTTCCGAGCATACGGTAGCCATGCTCATGGCCATGGCCCGGAAGATCCCACAGGCCCAGCAATCCCTTCGGGAAAAGAAGTGGGAACGCAGCAAGTTCACCGGGTGCGAATTGAACGAGAAGATCCTGGGTGTGGTCGGACTGGGGCGCATCGGGACCAATGTGGCCCGCAAGGCCATCGGGTTGGGCATGAGGATCCTGGCTTACGACCCCTACGTGGACCCCGCCAAGACCAAGGGTCACGAGTTCGAGATCGTGACCTTGGATGAGATCATCAAACGTGCGGATTTCATCACGGTCCATACGCCCCTTACCAAGGAGACCAAGGGGCTCCTTGGCGCCAAGCAGATCGCGACCATGAAGGATGGGGTGAGGCTGATCAACTGCGCCAGAGGGGGCATCATCGACGAGGCGGCGCTTTACGACGCCTTGAAGAGCGGGAAGGTCGCGGGGGCGGCCCTGGACGTTTTCGAGAAGGAGCCTCCCTTCGATAGCCCCTTGCTCACTTGCGAGAACGTGGTCTGCGTGCCCCATTTGGGGGCCGCGACCCAGGAAGCCCAGGTCAATGTGGCGGTGGTGGTGGCCGAGCAGATGGTGGAGGCTTTGAAGGGCGGAAGGGTGCGCAATGCCGTCAATATGCCTTCCCTTGATCCGAAGGTCCTTGAGGAACTCAAACCCTATTTGGACCTGGTGGAGAAGATCGGTTCCTTCCATGCCCAGCTGGCCGAATCCTTCATCAAGAAGGTCCATGTGGAATACAGCGGGGAAGTGGCCAAGTACGACACGAAACCCCTCACCTTGAGCCTGGTGAAGGGGATCCTCCAGAAGAGCATGAGCGAGTCCGTTAATTATGTGAACGCCCTTTTCATCGCCAAGGAACGCGGCTATGAGATATCCGAGACCGTTTCGAGCAGTTCGAGGGATTATTCCTCCTTGATCACGGTGACGGTGAAGAACGAGAAGGGGCCCCATGCGATCTCGGGAACGGTCTTCGGGCGCAAGGAGTTCAGGATCGTGAGCCTCGATGGGAACAACACCGATTTCACCCCGGTGGGGAACATGATCTGGATGGCCCATGAAGATAGGCCGGGCATCGTGGGGAAACTGGGGACCATCCTGGGAAGCAACCAAGTGAACATCGCCGGTCTCCACGTCGGCCGCCAGGCCGTCGGGGGGAAGGCCATCGCCATGGTGAACGTGGACAACGAAGTGCCGGAAAAGGTGATGACCGAATTACGCGGCATCTCGCACATCCAGGACCTCAAATTCATCCGGTTCTGACCGGCCCCGATGGGTCCTTGGCTTCCTTGACATGCCACGGTGGGGAAGATAACGTAATGCCATGAGGATCCTCACTTCCTTCCTTTTCCTTGGCTTTGGGTGCTTCGCTTCCCTGGCCGAGGCGGCCCCGAAGTTCTGGCAGCCGAACGGCCCAACAGAGACCCCTACGCCCCTCCATGCGCCCGTCCCCCAGGTCATGGAGGACGCTTCCTTGGAACCCAAGGTCACGCCTTCGGCCCCGGTCACGGCCCCTCTCATCGGGGTCGCTACCCCGACGCCGACACCCTCTCTGGGAGTGCAAAAGCTCGATCCCACCTTGGCCGCAGTCCTTTCAGCTGTGGTGCCGGGATCCGGGCACGTTTACGCGGGGGATCCCTTGAAGGGTTTGGCCTTCGCTTCGGTGTTCGGTCTGGGCCTTTGGCAGACCATCGAGAACCTTCAGCTGGTCCCGGACCCTTCTGACACGACGCCTCCCATCTCCACCATCTCGAAGGACGAGACGGCCGGGAACCTGTTCGGGCTCGTGACCCTCGCGGCCTATGGGTTCGGCATCCAGGACGCCTTCAGTACTGCGGTGGAAAATAACCGCAGGAACCATCTATCCGTGCGATTGGAAGTCGCGCCGGGACCCGCCCTGCGATTGGCTTGCCTTTTCTGACCGGGCGTCCGTTCCCGGCACCTTCCTGATCCCATCCTGCCCAGCGGTTCCGCTCCGGAGATGCGGGTGGATTTTCCATTTTGCTGGGGCTACACTACCATCCGGTTCTCGCGCAATTCATTGGAGGGGACATGTCGCCGGACGCCAA
>Ga0315912_10005144_pt1 | contig 12116 bp, 7 predicted proteins | sample VfabasoilMG_FD_204469 | JGI IMG/M metagenome (GOLD analysis project Ga0315912, IMG submission 204469) | Garden soil microbial communities collected in Santa Monica, California, United States - V. faba soil | ecosystem: Environmental > Terrestrial > Soil > Garden | place: USA: California... | reverse complement strand
GTCCGGCTCGGCAACGTCCTGTCGGGTGGTGAGTTCTCGAACTTCGTGCCCGATACGGGATCGACGCAGGAAGTCGCGGTTGACTACGCGGCGATCTCTGCCGAGCAGCCGTTCGGTGGTCTGCGCATCGACATCATCCCGCGCGAAGGCGGCAACAGCGTCCGCGGCGTCGTGTTCGCGACGTACGTGAACGACGCCTGGCAGGGGAGCAATCTTGACCAGGACCTGCAGAACCGTGGTCTTCCCGCGCCGAACGAGATGAAGAAGGCCTACGACATCAACCCGTCGGTCGGTGGGCCGATCATGCGCGACAAATTGTGGTTCTACACCTCGGCGCGCTGGCAGACGAACCAGAACTTCATTGCCGGTCTCTTCTACAACAAGAACGAGGGCGATCCGTCGAAGTGGCTGTACGAGGCGGACACGAGCCGCCGTGGCTTCTTCTCGATCGAGCAGAACGGCGTCAACCTGCGACTCACGTCGCAAGTGGCGCAGAAGCACAAGATTTCGTTCTACTACGACAACCAGACGCGCGACTGGCACGACACGCGCGCGGGTGTGTCGCCCGAGTCGGCCGTTTTCTATCCCTTCCCGGTCCTCAGTCTGGCGCAGGCTGCGTGGACGGCGCCGCTCACGAACAAGTTGTTGTTCGAAGCGCGTTACGCGCTGCGTGGTGAAGCGTTCGGCAACGAGTTGCCGGCCGAAGGGGACATCTACCGCGACATGATTCCGGTGCTCGAGCAGTCCACCAACTTCTTCTATCGCGGCAAGGGCGGCGACGGCGGAGTGAGCGGCCTGTTCGGCTACTCGAGCCAGAACATCAACACGGCGGTCGTCTCGATGTCCTACGTGACTGGCTCCCACTCGATGAAGGTCGGCTTCAGCGACACGTGGGCGAACACCGTCAGCACGTCGGACTCGAACTCGCACTACATGATGTACCGCTTCAACAACGGCATCCCGAACCTGGTTACGCTCTACGGCGTGCCGACGCGCGGCGAGTCGTTGGTGAAGGGCGAGCTCGGTCTCTACGCACAGGACCGCTGGACGATCGACCGCTGGACGCTCAACGCCGGCGTGCGCTTCGACGGTTTCCGCGGCGGATATCCGGAGCAGTTCCGCGGACCGGCGCCGCTGCAGCCAACACGCGACTACACGTTCGCGGCAGTGACCAGCCAGAACATGAAGGACATCACGCCACGACTGGGTGCGTCGTACGATTTGTTCGGCAACGGCAAGACGGCAGTCAAGGCGAGCCTCGGCAAGTACATGTTGACGCTCTTCACGACCGGCAACCCGGCGGGCGTCAGCACAACGACAACGAGGAACTGGAACGACTTGATGTATCCGGTGGGCGACCCGCGTCGAGGCAACTTCAATCCCGACTGCGACCAGCTCAACCCGGCCGCGAACGGTGAGTGCTCGGCCTATCTGAGCGCGTTCGGCACGCTGACCTCGATCGCGCAGTTCAACGAGGAAACGCGTTTCGGCTGGGGCAACCGTCCGTACAACTGGGAGTTCTCGACGAGCGTGCAGCACGAGCTCGCGCCGCGCCTCGGCATCGACGTCGGCTACTTCCGTCGTTGGTTCGGCAACTTCACCGTGACCCAACTCCAGGGCCTCACGGCTGCCGACTTCGATCCGTACAGCGTGGTCGCGCCGCTCGATCCCGGATTGCCCAATGGTGGCGGTTATGTCATCGACGGGCTGTATAACGTCAAGCCTGCCAAGGTGGGAGTCGGCACCAACTACACGACGCTTGCGAGAGACTTCGGCAAGCAGACGGAGCACTGGAATGGTGTTGATTTCAGCGCGAATGCACGTCTGCAGAGTGGGCTGGTGCTGCAGGGCGGCGTCAGCACGGGCCGTACGACCACTGATAACTGCGAGGTGATCAACAACTCGCAGGGTGCGGTGTTCACGGCACTAGCGGCGCCGGGCCCCGGACCGAGCCCGCGCGCGTGCAATGTGGCGGCGGCATACCTCACGCAGTTCAAGCTGCTGACGACGTACACGGTTCCTCGTGTTGACGTCAACGTGGCGGGGACGATTCAGAGCACACCTGGCCCGGTGATCAGCGCGAACCGTAACTACACGAGCGCGGAGATCGCTCCATCGCTCGGCCGGCCGCTCTCGGGTGGCGCAGCGACCGCAACGATCAATATGCTGGTGCCCGGCGACATCTACGGCGATCGCATCAATCAGGTTGACGTGCGCGTAGGGAAGATCTTCCGGTTCGGCGGACGCCGCGCCCAGATCAATCTGGACATCTACAACTTCCTCAACTCGAACCCTGTGATGCAGGAAAATGCCGCCTACGCTGTGTGGCGGACGCCGCAGCGCATCATGGACGCTCGCCTCTTCAAGGTCAGCGGGCAGTTCGATTTTTAGTAGGCAGTAAGCAGTAGGCAGTAGGCAGTTCCGTAGAGGCGGGCCTTTTAGGCCCGCCTCTTTTTTCAGTGCATCGACGGAAATCATCATGTCCAAGTCATCGCTCGTCATCGCGTCCGCTCTCGCGCTTGCGGTTAGTCTTTCAGCCGCGCGCCCGGCATCGGCGCAGGCGGTTCCGCAGCTCACCGCGCTCGACTACTTCGAGATCCAGCAACTCGTCGCGAAGTATGCGCGTGCGATCGACACGTGCTCCAACAACGGTTACGACTACGCGGATCTCTTTGCGCCGGACGGTTACTTCGCGCCCGAAGTGAACGGCAAGGTTGGCAACAAGGCGCAAGGCCGCGAAGCGCTTGCCGCGATTTCAGGCGGCGGCTCGCGCGGCTGTAAGAACGTCGGGTGGATCCGCCAGGGCGTGAAGCATCTCTACGTCAACCACATCATCGAGCCAACGGCAGAAGGCGCCAAGGGCAGCGTGGACATGCTGATGATTGGTCTCGGCGGGGATCCTTACAAGATTCATCACGAAGGCTATTACGAGGACACCTACGTCAAAACGCCGCAGGGGTGGCGCTTCGCGTCGCGCGTGCATCACGTGCCTGAGGGTGGGACGACAGGCCAGGCGCCCGCGGGCCGCGGAGGTCAGCCGGGACAGGCGCCCAATGCGTCGCCAGCTACACCGGCCCAGAAGTAGGGGCCGAAGTCAGTCTTTGATCTTCGGCACCCGGAGGCCATAGTCCTCCTGCACGTGGTCGCGAACCTGCTCCGCCTCGTGCCTGATTCGATCCTTGCGATCGGTGCTGTGCGTGAAGTCGCGGCGAGCGGCCTGCAGCACCGAGTGTGAGCGCCCTTCAGAGCTGACGCCGAAGGACGAGAGCAGCCGCTCGATGTCGTGTGACTGGCACGCCGGGCACGCGGGTTTTTCTGAGCCACGCACGAGCGTTTCGAAGTCGCGGCCGCAGGCTCGGCACTGGTATTCGTAGAGAGGCATTCGAGCTGCAACTAGACATACCACGGCGCGAGGAAAATCGTTCAAAATCCAAGCAAAATGGCCCAATGGTCACCTGATCGGGGCATTGATCCGGGCTGGGAACTGTCATAAAACCGGTTGAGAGTCATGAAGAGGGTCGCGTTCGCAATCGCATCGGCGTGGGTGCTGTCGGCAGGGTGGGCCATCCTGTCCGCCAACGGCGCACAGAACACGCCTGCGCCGGCGCGTCCCGCGGTGCCAGGTGCCACGAACGCCTCCCTCAACCCGCGCGCGGTGGTGGATAAGTACTGCGTCACCTGTCACAACCAGCGCCTGAAGACACAGGATCTCGCGCTCGACGATGTCGACATTGCCGCGCCGTCCGCGCATGGCGAGATCTGGGAGAACGTCGTGCGCAGGCTCCGCACGCGTTCGATGCCACCGCAGGGCATGCCTCGTCCCGACGATGCAACCTACGAGGCACTCGCAACCTACCTGGAAACGGAGCTCGACAAGTCTGCGGCGGCAAAGCCAAACCCCGGCCGGCCGCTCATCCGACGATTGAATCGCAGCGAGTATGCGAACTCGGTGCGCGATCTGATCGCGCTCGACGTCGATGTGGCGTCACTCCTGCCGCCTGACGATTCAGCGTTCGGCTTCGACAACATCTCCGACCTGCTCGGAACGTCGCCCGCGCTCCTCGAGCGGTACCTCGTCGCGGCCGATCGCGTGAGCGCGCTTGCAGTCGGCGGCCTTGTCGCGCCCGGGTCTGACACGTATCGCATTCGCCAGGATCGCTCCCAGGATCAACACATCGAGGGGCTTCCTCTTGGAACCGTCGGCGGGGCCGTCGTCCACCACAATTTCCCGCTCGATGCCGAGTATCGTTTCTCGCTCGAGCTGTATCGCACCAACCTCGAAGCGATCCGCGGTCTCGAGCATCCACATCAGATCGAGATCACCGTTGATGGCGAGCGCGTGTTCATCATCACTGTCGGCGGCGACAGCGATCCGGCTCTTCCGGCTGGTGCGAGCATCACCGAGCGAAGCGATGCGGTTGATGCACGCTTGACCGTGACGGTGCCCGTGAAGGCCGGGCCGCACCAGGTGGGTGCGTCGTTCGTGCGCAAGATTGGCGAAGGCACACAGCGGCTGCGTCCGTTTCTTCGCAGCTCCGCGGGCACCTACGATTCGACCGGCCGTCCGCATATCGAAACGCTCACAGTCGCTGGTCCGTTCAATCCAGTAGGGCCCGGAGCCACGCCAAGCCGTGATCGCATCTTCTCGTGCAGGCCGAAGACCGCTGCTGAAGAAGATGCGTGCGCGACGAAGATTCTCTCGACGCTGGCGCGTCAGGCATACCGCCGGCCGGTGACGAAGAGCGACACGACGCGCCTCCTCACCTTCTATCGTGCGGGCCGGGCGAAAGGGAATTTCGACACCGGCATCCAGATGGCACTGCGCCGGCTTCTCGCGAGCCCGTCGTTTGTGTTCCGCGTCGAAGAGGACAACCCCACCGCGAAGGCGGGCACGCTTCAGAACGTGACCGACATCGAGCTTGCGTCGCGTCTGTCGTTCTTCCTCTGGAGCAGCATCCCCGACGATGCGCTGATGGACGTGGCGGTGAAGGGGCAGCTTCGCAATCCCGCGGTGCTCGAGCGTGAAGTGCGCCGGATGATTGCGGATCCGAAGGCGAACGCCTTCGTCAACAACTTCAGCGGTCAGTGGCTGCACACGAGGAACTTGCGGACTGTCGCGCCCAATCACGACGAGTTCCCCGACTTCGACGACACGCTCCGCGATGCGTTCCAATCCGAGGCCGAGCTGTTCTTCGACAGCATCGTGCGCGGCGACAAGAACGTGCTCGAACTGCTCACCGCGGACTACACGTTCGTCAACGAGCGTCTGGCAAAGCACTACGGGATCCCGAACGTCTATGGCAGTCACTTCCGCAAGGTCACGCTGACCAACGATGCGCGCCGTGGCCTGCTCGGCAAGGGTGGGCTGCTGATGGTGACCTCGCGTGCGGATCGCACGGCACCGGTGCTGCGAGGGAAGTGGGTGCTGGAGAACGTGCTTGGCACGCCACCGCCGCCGCCGCTTCCCAACGTGCCGCCGCTCGAAGGAAGTACTGAAGAGGCGCCAAAGACGCTTCGCGAGCGCATGGAACGTCACCGCGCCAGCCCGACCTGCGCCGGCTGCCACAAGCTGATGGACCCGATCGGCTTCTCGCTCGAGAATTTCGACGGTGTCGGGGCGTGGCGGACGCGCGAGGCCGGCGTGCCGCTCGACGCGTCGGGACAGCTTGCTGACGGCACCAAGATCGACGGTGTCGTCGCCCTCCGTAACGCGATTCTTGCGCGGTCTGACGTGTTCGTGCGCACGCTGACCGAGAAGCTGATGACCTACGGACTCGGGCGCGGGTTGCAGTATTACGACATGCCGGTGGTCAGGGACATCGTCCGAAAAGCAGAGCGGCAGGATTACCGTTTTTCAGGCATCATCATGGGGATCGTCAGCAGCCCGGCTTTTCAGATGCGGGTTGTAGGCGATAGCGACCGCTAGTCGCGGCCAAGGGACCGATTCATGTTTGTAACCAAGAAGGCATTACCCAGGCGGACGTTCTTGCTCGGCGTCGGGACGACGATGGCGCTCCCGTTGCTCGAGTCGATGGTGCCGGCATTCACGGCTCTCGCGCAGACGCCGGCGAAGGGCCCGCTCCGCTTCGGTGCCGTCTATTTCCCGAACGGCGCGACGAACAAGCACTGGTTTCCCGACGCGACCAGCGCGGGCTACGAGTACAAAACGATTCTCAAGCCGCTCGAACCGTTCCGCAATCAGGTCACCTCGTTTGGCAATCTCTCGCGGGCCGGTGGTAAGACCGTCACCGATCACGCGGTGAGCTCCGCGGGCTGGTTGACGGGCGCGATTGCGAAGCAGACCGAGGCTGAAGACATTCGCGTCGGCACCAGCATCGATCAGGTGATCGCGAAACAGATCGGGCAGGACACGCAGCTTCCATCGATGGAAGTCGCGACCGAAGATTTCAGCGGCTACGTCGGCGGGTGCGTGCCCGGTTACAGCTGCGCCTACATGAATAGCATCTCGTGGGCGTCGGAAACGCAATCGAACCCGATGGAGACCAATCCGCGCGCGGCGTTCGAGCGGATGTTCGGACGATCGAGCACGCAGGCCGAGCGTCTCCAGCGCATTCAGGAAGATCGCAGCATCCTGGACTCGGTCACCGAAGAAGCGCGCGATCTGCAGCGCAAGGTTGGTGCGCGCGACCGCGCCCGCCTCGGCGACTACCTCGATAACGTGCGCGAGATCGAACGGCGCATCCAGCGTGCCGAAGCGCAGAACTCGAAGAAGGTGATCGCGCTCGATGCGCCGCTTGGCGTGCCGGACAACTTCGTCGATCACGCGAACCTGCTGTTCGATCTCCTGGCGGTGGCGTATCAGTCAGACCTGACGCGCGTGTTCTCGTTCATGATGTCGCGCGAAGCAAGTCAGCGGACGTACCCCGAGCTCAACATCCCGGGCACGCACCACGACGTGTCACATCATGGCGGCCGTCCCGAGAACATGGAGAACCACGCGAAGATCAATCTCCACTACGCGACGCTGTTCGCGCGCTTCGTGGAGAAGTTGAAGGCGATGCCCGAAGGCGACGGCACCGTCCTCGACAACTCGCTGGTCTTCTACGGCGCCGGCATGAGTGACGGTCAGGCGCACGCGCCGTACCCGCTTCCACTCGTTGCCGTGGGTAGCGCCGGAGGCAAGGTCAAAGGCGATCGGCACATCATGGCGCCAGACTGGACGCCGGTTGCGAATCTGTGGCTGCAGGTGGCCGACATCTACGGCACTCATCTCGACTCCTTTGCCGAGAGCACGGGGCGGGTGAGCGTCTAGAAATGCAAAATTCAAAAGTCAAAATGCAAATCGTGAAAAGAGCTTCGCGAAACGCGCTTTTTGCATTTTGCATTTTGCCCTTTGCATTGAGTTCTGCGACGGCGGCTGAAGCGCCGTTGCGTTTGATTGACGCCGTCAAGTCTGGCAACCGCGAGGCCGTCCGCGCGCTCCTCAAGCAACCGGCGGAGGTCAAGGTCGCGGAACGCGACGGCACGACCGCGCTTCACTACGCCGTACGCTCCGACGATCTCGAGATGGTGCGGATGCTGCTGCGTGCGGGTGCCGATGCCACCGCTGCGACGCGCGAAGGCATCACGCCCCTCCAGTTGGCGGCGGTCAACGGCAGTGTTGCGGCGACGGAAGTGCTGCTTGAGGCCGGTGCGAACCCCAACGCCGTGCTGCCCGAGGGTGAGACTGTTCTGATGTCGGCCGCACGAACCGGCAATGCCGGCGTGCTCAAGATCCTGATCGATCACGGCGCCGATTTGAAGGCGCGCGAGAAATGGTACGGCGAGACCGCGCTGATGTGGGCTGCTGCCGAGAACCACGTCGATGCCATCAAGCTGCTCGTCGAGCGTGGGGCCGACATCAACGAGCGCTCCCGTGCGCTGGAGGTTGCGCGGCGTCGCAATGGTCAGTCGATTCTGCCGCTCGGGAGCTGGACGCCGGCGATGTATGCGGCGAGGCAGGGATCGCTCGACGCCGCGGTGACGTTGGCGTCACTCGGCGCCGATCTGAACCTGACAGACCCCGACGGCGCGACCGCCCTTGTCCTGGCGATCATCAACGCGAACTACGATGTCGCCGTCGCACTCGTCGAGAAGGGCGCCGACCCGAACATCGGCGACAAGGAAGCGAAGATGGCGGCGCTCTACGCCGCGGTCGATATGGATCGCCTGGCGATCGGTCATGGCCGCCCCAACACGAAGGCATCGGGTGAGCTCAGCGCCGTGGATCTGATCAAGGCCCTCCTCGCGCACGGCGCCGATCCCAACGCACGCCTCGCGGCGCCGCTCTTCCAGCGGCATCACACTGCAGGCGATCGTGCGCTCGGTGAAGGCTCCACGCCTTTCATGCGCGCGGCCAAGTCCGGCGATGTCGCCGTGATGCGGATGCTTCTTGCGGCGGGTGCCGACCCGAAGCTCACGCAGCCCAATCAGGCCAACGCGCTGATGCTGGCGGCGGGCATGGGGTGGCGGGATGGCAGCCCAGCGGCGCCCTCGTACGATCAAGGCTCAGAGAAGGACGCCATCGAAGCGATCAAGCTGTGTATGGAGTCCGGCCTGGACATCAACGCGACCACCAACAACGGTGAGACGGCGCTGCACGCTGCGATCGCGGGCCGTGCCTCTCAACCAATCGTGCAATTCCTCGTCGAGCACGGCGCGGATCTCACCGCCAAGAACAAGCAGGGGCGCACGCCGCTCGAGGTTGCCGTCGCCAGCCGCAAGGACGTCAGCCACCTCGTCGACTATCTCAAGGGAAAGACGGCCACGAACTAAAATTTGGGACGATGAGTTTTTCGCGCGCTGGTATTTCGTTCCTCGCGCTGACACTGATCGCCCCGGCGGGCGCGCGCGCCCAGAAGGGTGCCGATTGCGCAACGTCGGAGTGCGCGCCGACGACGGGCGCCACGTCGCCGGCCTCTAACGGTCTCTGGGTCGAGGCGTCCTCCATCCACAAGCTGAAGCTGGAGTTCGTCGATGCGTTGCAGCGATTCACGCGCGCGCAGGCGGGCACGTTTGGCGACGAGGGGAGCGAGCTTCGTCTCAGCGTGGAGTCGATGCGCGAGTCGCTCGATCGATGGGATCGTGCGGTCAAGCAGTTTCAGTCGGACGCAAGCCGGATCAATCCCACCGCCGAAGTGCACGTCGCCGTAGCGACCGTGCTTCTCGACCGGCATCGCCTCGAGGATGCGCTCAAGGAGCTCAAGGCGGCAGAGAACCAGGACGATCGCCGAGCCGACGTCTATACACTTCAGGCGCTCGCCTACGTGGCGGCGGACCGGGACGCTGATGGGGCGCGTGCGTTGCGTCGTGCCACAGCGCTCAATCCGGATAGCGCCGCGAGTTTCTACACGCTCGCGCAGTTGCTGACTGGTCTCGATCAGCAGGCCGACTCTTCGCGGGCGATCAGCGGGTTTCAGCGCGCGCTTGGCAGGCGCGCGCCCGCGGCGAGCGCTACGCCACCCACAGTCGCTCCGTTCGAGCGGATCGATCTGTTGCGGCAGGTCGCTGGCGTCGCGCCGATCTTCCCCCAGGCACGCTACGTGGACGGCTACGCGGCGCTACAAGGCGGAGACTACGCCGCAGCCGTCGACAGATTCCGCGTCGCATCCGCCGACGATCCGATCGTAGCTGGCGATTCGGTTGCGCGCGAGCGGGTCATGCGCGCGGCAGCGATGCTCCGGCAGGGTCGATTGGATGCGGCGATGAACGTTCTGCGAGCGATCGTTGCGGAGTCGCCGAGCTCATCGGAGGCGAATCGCCTGCTCGGGGTCGCGTACTGGATCGACGATCAGTCTGGGAAGAGCATTGAGCATCTTCGCTCCGCGATCCAGCTCGCACCTCGAGATGAGCGCGCACGCGTCACTCTCGGCGAGGTGCTTGCCGGCGATCGGCGACTAGCCGAAGCGGAACGTGAGCTGACGCAGGCGCTCGATGGCGGTGTGCGCTCCGGGCGCATGCATCATGAGCTCGGCCAACTCTACGAGCGCCAGTCGCTCCTGCCTCAGGCGGCCAAGAGCTATCACGACAGCGAGGCGTTCGGGCCGATCGTAGGGCGCGACGAATTCTTTCGCGCGCTCGGCGCGATGCTCGTGAATCAGGCCGACTTCGACGGTGCTGTTGCCGCTTACTCGCAACGCATCGAGGCCAACCCCAATAGCGGCGAGGCGCATCGCCAGCTTGGCGAGATCTATTTCCTGCAGGGCCGCGACGAGCAGGCGCTCGCCGAGTTCCTGGCGGCCACATGGCTCGACCCGCGCGACGCGAAGGCGTATGCCGCGGCGGGGCAGGTTCAGGCGAGGCTGCTCAAGTATGCGGATGCGGCAGTGACGCTCGAGCGCGCACTCGCTCTCGATCCCAGTTTGCGAGAAGCGCGGTACGCACTCGGCACGTCGCTGATGCGGCTGGGGAAGACGGACGAGGCAACGCGGGCGCTCGAGTTGTTTCAGCGGCAGCAGGCAGATGCAGAGGCGGCTGGTCAGCGGGCGTTCCAGCTCGATGCGCTTCGCCGGGAGGCGTCGAAGAATCTGCTCGCAGGTGCGTTCGATCCGGCGATCGCGTCCTACGTCGAGGCGCTCACACTCGAGCCCGAGAGTTCACGATCGCGGCGCGATCTTGGGCTCGCGCTGCTGCGAGCGAAGCGCCCGCAGGAAGCGATCGAACATCTCGAGGCTGCCCAGCGGCTCGAACAGACCGTAGAGGGGTTCGCATATCTCGCGGATGCGTACACGGCGGCGGGGAATCGAGACGAGGCCGGGCGGCAGCGGGGGCTCTCTCAACAACTCACTCTGCAACGAAAACTGGATCGAATTCGGGAGCTTGCTCGGTAGGACGCACGCGGAGGGAGCAGGGAACGCGGGGTTTATCAACGCAGGGATCGCAGAGATCGCAGGGGAATTCTTGCGACCTTCGATTCGTTCTTGCATCGAAGAAATTGCCTACGACTGGTTCTCGGCACGGAATAGACCCAATACATCGGTCGCTTGTGACGTTGGCACGCCTGAAGCAGCAGGGGCCGCATGTCTGCAACTGCTTCAGCCGAATCTTTGAATCGTCTGACTTCGATCGTTGTTCAATCGGCGATCGCCGTTCACAAAGCACTGGGACCCGGTCTGCTCGAGAGCGCCTACCTCGGTTGCCTCTGTTTCGAGGTGTCTGCAAACGAAGTTGCGATCGAAACTCAGAAAGCGCTTCCCCTGACGTACCGTGGAGTGCAGATCGATTGCGCTTATCGCGCCGACTTGATCGTCGCCGGGTCAGTGATTGTGGAAGTGAAGGCCATGCAGTCTCTGGCGCCGATTCATACGCAGCAGCTCTATACCTATCTGCGCCTTGCTGACTGCCGCGTTGGACTCTTGCTGAACTTCGGAGCTCGCACGATGAAGGAAGGAATCAAGAGAGTGGTGAACGACTTTCCGGAGTAGACGGCCATTCGGCCTCCCTGCGATCTCCGCGATCCCTGCGTTGATAAAACTCCGCGCCCTCTGTCTTCTCAGCGCGCCGAGATTCCGGTTCCCTCGCGAGCTACATAGAACCGATCAGCCGCAAGTCCAGTCGCAGTCTCGACGACTCCACTCGGCCAGCGAATCTCGACTCGATCCACGCGCGTTGCCTCTGCGAGCCCGAAGTGTGCCCTCGTATCACTGTGCGACATGTAGCTCCCATCGCCGCGAACGAACGTTGTCTGACGGCGCTTGCCTGCGTCGATTCGGACTCGCGCGCCGATGGCGTCCCGGTTGCTCTTGCTGCCGACCAGGCGGAGGGTGATCCAGTGATTGGCTGACGTGGTGTCGTTGCGCAGCAGGGTGGGCCGCTCGTTCATATTGATGACGAGCACGTCCATGTCCCCATCGTTGTCGTAGTCGCCGAATGCGGCGCCGCGGCTCGATTTCTCCAGCTGAAGCCCGCCGCCGATCTCGGCGCTCGCATGACGAAAGCGGGTGCCCTCGTTCACGAACACTTGCTTGCGCTGCTGATAGCGCGTGCCGAGGCCGTGCTTGTCTACCTCGGGGTAGACGTGGCCGTTGGCCATGAAGATGTCGAGTCGTCCGTCGTTGTCCAGATCAACAAACTTCACACCCCAGCCTAGATAGGGGCCCGCAGTAGACGCGATGCCG
>Ga0315912_10005143_pt1 | contig 12118 bp, 12 predicted proteins | sample VfabasoilMG_FD_204469 | JGI IMG/M metagenome (GOLD analysis project Ga0315912, IMG submission 204469) | Garden soil microbial communities collected in Santa Monica, California, United States - V. faba soil | ecosystem: Environmental > Terrestrial > Soil > Garden | place: USA: California... | reverse complement strand
AAACCATGGTTTGGTCCAACAAGTAGCGCATTTGTTAACTTGGCATGCAAATAGAATCGAGTCACGTATGATCAAGATTGCCCGCGCCCTTCTTTTCATTTCCGTCTTGTTCCTTGGATTTTCCTGTGCTACTGTGCCGGTCACCGGGCGCAAGCAATTGAACCTTGTCTCAAATGAGGAGATTATTGCACAGTCGGCAATTGAGTATCAGAAGGTCCTTGCGCAAAGCAAACTGTCTGGCAACCGCGAGCAGGTTGAGTTAATAAAAGGAGTTGGAGCCCGTATTCAGAAAGCGGTTGAAGGCTACATGGCCGAAAAGGGAATAAGCGATCAGCTTAGAGGTTTCAAATGGGAGTTCAACCTGATTGTTAACGACACGCTGGTTAATGCATGGTGCATGCCCGGCGGGAAGGTCGCATTTTATACTGCTATTCTTCCCATCTGCAAAGATGAAACTGGTATAGCAATCGTAATGGGACACGAGGTCGCTCATGCCATCGCAAATCATGGCCGGGAAAGAATGAGCTCCGCCATGCTCGCCAACGGCTTGCTTGGCTCGCTGAGTCAATCGATGGGCGCCAACCCAACCTTGACGCAGCAGTTGCTGCTCCAGTCGCTTGGCATTGGCGCCAACGTGGGTATGCTGAAGTTTTCCAGAGAGCACGAATCAGAAGCCGACCATATCGGGCTTATTTTCATGGCGATGGCCGGCTATGACCCGAACGACGCACCGAAGTTCTGGGAAAGAATGCAAACCATGAGCGGCGGGCAGGCTCCACCTGAGTGGCTGTCAACACACCCGTCTCATGCTACACGCATCAAGGACCTTGAAGGGTGGATACCGGAGGCGCTGTCTTATAAGAAGTAGTGAAGTGGTGGCGTGGTGATGTAGTGAGGTTGGTTGTTACACCTGCTTCGAGGTGTGAAATCCCACGGCCACTGTATTGTTGGTGTGTTCGTCTACGAGGATAAAGGACCCATTAGGTTTGTTCTCGTCAAAGCTGTCGATAAGCAGAGGTTTTGCACTCTTGATCTTAACGTGTGCAATGTCGTTCATCTTCAACGTTGTAGCCGGAATACGCTCCAGTGTTGAGGGGACAGTCACAAAGTTCAGCTGCGTGATTTTCGCTTTGCTTACGGATGCGCCCTGTTGCAGCAGGTAAGTCTTCGCCGGATTGAAGGGCTCTCCAACCAGCCAGCAAATGTTTGATTCAAGTTCTGTTTTCAGCGCAGACGCAGAGTCGCCTTGTACGAGCCAGTCGCCCCGGCTGATGTCGACGTTGTCTTCCAGTTCGATGGTGACGGATTGACGCGGATGTGCGGTCCTCAATGAGTCTTCAAACTGGCTGATGCGCGTGATCTTGCTTTTCCTGCCGGATGGATGAACTGTGACTTCGTCTCCAACCGACAAGGTCCCGCTCAACATCCTTCCTGCGTACCCGCGAAAGTCGTGGTGTTCGGCGTTCCTTGGACGGATCACGTACTGCACAGGGAAGCGGGCTGGCTTCTTCTCCAACTCTGTGTTCACCTGCATGTTTTCCAGGATTTCAAGCAGGGGTTTCCCCTTAAACCAGCTCATCGCAGTTGATGATTTGGTGATGTTGTCGCCGGCGAGGGAACTGACCGGCATCACCGTGATCTCCTGTTCCGGAAACTTGATCTGGGCAGCAAATTCCAGAAAGTCCTTTTCTATCTTTTTGAAAACCCCCTCGTCAAAACCGACAAGATCCATCTTGTTTACACAGACGATAACTTGTTGTATTCTCAGCAGGTTTGAAATGAAATAGTGCCTGTGCGTCTGTTCGAGGATTCCTTTGCGGGCGTCGACCAGAATCACGGACGCGTCTGCCTTGGAGGCGCCGGTAATCATGTTGCGGGTGTACTCCACGTGGCCAGGCGCATCGGTAATAATGAACTTCCGCTTTTTTGTCTGAAAATAGATATGGGCCACATCGATGGTGATGCCCTGCTCGCGTTCCGCGATCAAGCCGTCGGTAAGCAATGAAAGGTCCAGGAAGTTTATGCCTTTTCGCTGGCTGGCCCGGTCAATGGCTTCAAGCTTGTCGGTTGTAATTGAGTTTGTTTCGTACAGCAGCCGCCCGATCAGAGTGCTCTTCCCGTCGTCGACACTGCCTGCTGTTGATATTCTGAGAACCTCCACTGTTACTTTTATGCTTGGTTAGAATGATGATTATCGCGACGGATCAGAAGTAGCCGCTGACCTTTCGCAATTCCATTGCGGCTTCCGCGCGCTTGTCGTCGAGGCGTGTGCCTCGCTCAGAAAGCGTTGAACTTATGATCTCGTCGATAATTGTGTTGATTTTGTCTGCGTCGGATGCCAGTGCTGCCGTGCAGGTCATGTCGCCGACAGTTCTGAACCGAACCCGTCTTGTAACTACCTCTTCGCTTGCATCGCGATAGATGAAATCGGAAACCGGCCAAAGAACGCCGTCCCTCACCACCACCTGCCGGTCATGAGCGAAATAGATCGAAGGTATCTCAAGTTCTTCTTCGCGGATGTAGTTCCATACGTCAAGTTCCGTCCAGTTCGAGATAGGGAAGACCCTCACGTTTTCGCCCGGGCGAATGCGGCCGTTCAGGTAGTCAAACAATTCCGGTCGCTGGTTCTTTGCGTCCCATTGTCCAAACTCGTCCCTTACAGAGAAGATGCGCTCCTTTGCTCTGGCTTTTTCCTCATCGCGCCGCGCACCGCCCAAACAGGCATCGAGCCTGTTTTCCTCGATCGTCCGAAGCAACGTGACCGTCTGAAGCGTATTGCGGCTGGCGAACTTGCCTTTCTCTTCCGTTACGCGATTTGCGTCAATGTCCTCCTGCACGTAGCCGATAACCAGATCGAGATTGTTCTTCTTCACCAGCCAGTCGCGGAATGTGATGGTCTCCGGGAAGTTGTGACCAGTGTCGATGTGGATCAGAGGGAACGGAACCTTGCCGGGGTAGAATGCCTTCTGCGCAAGCCTGACCAGCGTGATCGAATCCTTTCCGCCAGAAAACAATATGGCCGGCCGTTCAAACTGCGCGGCCGCTTCCCGCATGATGCTGATCGCCTCATCCTCGAGATCCACCGGAAACTTTTTCCTATCCAACGACATTATTCTTCTCTTGATTTTCTTCTACTGAATGAAGCCCGCATTCCTTCGCAGACGATTCCCACCACCAACGACCAGCCCTGATATCTTCGCCAGGCGCGATGGCCCTGGTACAGGGCGCACAACCAATGCTGGGATATCCCTTTCGGTGAAGCGTGCTAACCGGAATCTTCTTTTCCTCGACCATGGCTTCCACTTCTTCCAATGACCATGCAAGCAACGGATTGTATTTGACAACCTGGTGACCTTCATCCCAACTCACCAATTCCATTGACTGTCTGTTCCCCGATTGATTTGCGCGAAGACCCGTGATCCAGACCTGGGCATCTTTTAAGGCGCGCTTCAGGGGAAGTACTTTCCTGATGTGGCAGCACTCCTTCCTGTTGTCGACGGAGTCATAAAAACTGTTTGGTCCCTTTGCGGACACCATCTTTTCCACGGCGCCTGAGTCTGGAAAGTAAATTCGAAGTGGAATCTTGTATTTGGCCGCCGTAAGCGCCATCACGTCATACGTTTCCTGGAAGAGCCGGCCGGTGTCGATGCTGAATACTTCTATGTTGAGTTTCCGCGTTCCGATCCAGTAGCTTATCAGCTGGTCTTCGATACCAAATGACGTCGCGAACCTGGCTTTCGCACCAATGTGATCGCTGATCCATTGCAGGCCGTCTGCAGGACCCAATCCCTCTAGCTTATTCTTGATTTCCGGAAAGCTCATTACTGCCACCTGCCAATCGGCAAAGCTACACGACAGCGCCGTATTTTTCGTTATTACCACTTAAAATCCATCGGACAAATAGAGTAATCCCTGATTCGGGTCATTTCATTCCATTGCAATTGAGGCCGACGAATGACGGGAAAGTCTCCAGTTTCCTGGTTCCGGTTTCCGGGAACTGGCAACCGGCAACCGGAACCAGGATCGGTCACCGCTGGTTGAGAAGACTAAGCTTGATCTCAGTAAGCTTGCGTTTGGTATCCAGGGAGAAGTCACCCTTCATGACCCAATCGTAGAAGGAGGGCTCCTCTTTGAGTACTGTTAACACAGGCTTGCCCTTGTGTTTTCCGAAGTTGAGGATCACCTCTCCCTTGCTGTTGCGGATCATCCGACCTGCGAGGTCAACCATGTCCGACGAAGTAAGCGCAGCCAGCGCGTCCATGTCGTTGGAGATAGTGCCGAGCAGTCCGTCATGGCTGTCGGTCACTGGTTGGTTGTCATACCGCGCCACCTGCGCCATGAGAACTTCGAGTGCGGCGTCGGTGTCTGCTTCTGCCGTATGTGAGTCGGTGAGCTCCTTGTTGCAGTAGAATTTGTACGCGGCGCTGAGTGTTCGCTTCTCCATCAGGTGGAAGATCCGCTGAGCGTCAATGATCCTTTTTCGGCTGTAGTCGAATTCGACGTTGGCGCGAAGGAACTCTTCCACAAGCAGCGGCACATCGAACTTTAGTATGCTGAATCCACCCAGGTCCGCGCCCTCGAAGAACCTGGCATAGTCCCTCGCAACATCCTTGAACTGTGGCTTACCCAGCACGTCTTCATCTTTTATGCCATGGATAGCAGTTGTCTCTGCGGGGATCGGTATGGTAGGATTGATAAGGTTTGATTTCCTGATGGTCTCTCCGTTCGGCATTAGTTTGACGACTGCGATCTCCACGATGCGGTCGGTAGCGATGTTGGCGCCGGTTGCTTCAAGATCAAAGAAGCAAACGGGAATCTTCAGGTTCAGTTTCATTAGTCTCGGCGAACAAAAGTCGAAGCTTGCCTGCAAAAGCAGTCACATATCAGGACATGGGTCCGAGGGTGGGGATTGCTTTGTAGAACTGCTCCTGGGTGATCCCCAATTTTTTAAGCGCCTCGAGGGCTGCACTCATCTGCACGAAGGCCTGCTTTCCGGAGACTCCAACGGGGATGCGTTCCTTTTTTGGATTGATCAGGTAGTCCTTACCACCCTCAGACGCCCCCGGATGAGCATCGTATGGAACACACAGCACGTCAGGCCTCTCCTTGTTGCAAATTACCGATGCGATTTTGTCGAGTTCCCAGTAGATGAGCATTCCAGCCTTTGGCGTGGCATCCGCAAACAGGTCGAACTGGCGGATGAAGTCATTTTCAGACAGGGTGGTGCCGTCGGCCATCCGAACCTCCGCAAAGATGCCGATGTGATGCCTGTACTTGATGAACTGGGGCGTGTGGTATACGGCCGAGGATCGGCTTTCACTCCCGTCGATAATAATGAGCGGCGCGTCGGTGAGCTGGATAGGCTTGGCTACGCCGTCTGAAAGCACGAAATCGAATGAGCGCTTGTGATACCGCAACACGTGAATGATGATCGCCGCGATGTTGGCCCTGCCCACCGAGCCCACAACGACCACCCGGTGCTTGTTCCTGGCCGTCTCGTAGATGTATTCGGGTCCTGTATAGATCTTCAGGCCCAGATGTTGTGCTTTCAGCAGCTCCGGGTTGCTCTTATTTGTTTGAGTGCCAATGATTACGGCATCGTAGCTTCGATCGATCTTGTCGGGATTCCATCCTGGCTTTTCGGGTGAGAGCTTGATGGGGTCCAGCTTGGACTTGATGTCAGCTGCCAGTTGGTCGTCGGATGTTGTGATTACGTGGCCTCTCTCTTGTAAAGCGGCAGCGAGGTGGTAGGTTTCGCTTGAGCCTATTGCAATGAAGTGAAGTTTCTTTTGTTGATCCACGCTTTGCCAAAGTATACAGGCTTAAAGTAAAGGAAAATGTTCCTCTTAAAAAACAGTTAGGATCAACCCGTTACACCGCCGTGCATTCAGTAACAGAAAAGTTGCTGATGAACCTTAACGATTTATTTTCACGTAAGGAACATTCCTATGCCACAACTTATGCACAAATAATTGTGTTTATTGAATGTTGACAAGTACAGGGTTTTGGGGATACGAGAAGTTGATCGCGCGGTACGTTTGTCTCCCCGTTAAAACCTCGTACAACAACCACGAAGTATGGAGCAAAGATCGACGCCCTTGAGGAGTGCAGCCACCGGAACCGGTGCACGCAGCAAACTTTCAGCCGGAAGGCTCATGACGAGAGACATCTCGGAAAGTTTGGGCAAGCTGCCTCCTCAGGCGCCCGATCTGGAAGAAGCCGTGCTCGGTGCGCTCATGCTGGAGAAAAACGCACTTACGGCTGTTGTAGAGTTCCTCAGGCCTGAACACTTCTACGTAGAGGCGCACAAGATAATCTTCGAGGCCATTATCGAGCTGTTCAAGACTTCCGACCCGGTCGACATGCGGACCGTTGTGGCCCAGTTGCGAAAGAATGGCAAGCTCGAACATGTAGAAGGCGCATATAAAATAGCCGAGCTTACTTCCAAAGTGAGTTCCGCCGCCAATATCGAATACCACGCCCGTATCATCATCGAGATGGCGATCAAGCGAAACCTGATCGAAATCGCCTCACAGATCCATACCGACGCGTACGAGGACACAACGGATGTGTTTGAACTCCTGGACAAGACCGAGCAGACGATCTTCCAGATATCGGATACGAACCTGAGGAAGAACTACGACACGATGAAGTCCCTCATGTTCCAGGCCATCCAGGAACTGCAGGAGAAAAAGAACCACAAGGACGGACTAACCGGCATTCCAAGCGGCTTCTCAAAGCTTGACCGGGTCACATCGGGCTGGCAGAAATCAGATCTCACCATCATTGCTGCGCGGCCTGGTATGGGTAAGACGGCATTCATCGTATCTGCTTTGCGCAACGCAGCAGTGGACTTCAACTACCCCGTTGCGATGTTCTCGCTGGAAATGGCGTCGCTCCAGTTGGTTACCCGTTTGATGTCAGCTGAAGCCGACCTTGAAGGTGACAAGATCAGGAGGGGCAAGCTGCAGGATTTTGAAATGCAGCAACTCGTCCACAAAACCGGCCGGCTCTCAAGTGCGCCTATTTTTATAGACGATACGCCGGCGCTATCCATCCTCGAGTTGAGGGCGAAGTGCAGGCGACTTAAAGCCGAACATAATATTCAACTGGTCGTAGTGGATTACCTGCAGCTGATGCGGGGAGAAATCGGCGGCAACCGCGAGCAGGAAATCGCATCGATCTCACGCGCGTTAAAAGGCGTGGCAAAAGAACTCAACATTCCAGTGATCGCCCTTTCACAGTTAAGCCGCGGCGTTGAGACAAGGGGCGGGGACAAGCGGCCTCAGCTCTCAGACCTCCGGGAATCCGGATCAATCGAACAGGACGCCGACATCGTGATGTTCCTCTATCGTCCTGAATACTACAAGATCACAGTCGATGAGGATGGTATGCCGACACAGGGGATGGCGGAGGTCATCATAGCCAAACACCGGAACGGATCACTTGAGAACATCCGACTGAAGTTCATTGGCAAGTACACAAAGTTTGTCGATTACGATGGTCCTTCCCCCGGCGAGGATCCTTTTAGCGGCATGATCACGCGAGAGAGCAGGCTCAATACGTTCAATCCTCCGCCATCAATGCCGCCGGCTGGTGACGAGGAGACGCCCTTCTAACGTTGCAGGTTTCATATCTCTGGTTGCCCTGAACCACGCTCCGTTGGTTCAGGGTAACCTGTGACTTTCCTTTCTCAACCCCGCTTCTTATCTTGACATTGTTGGATTGACATGATATGAAAGCTCTTGTTCTCACCGCACCAGGAACCATCGAGCTTAAGGATGTGCCCGTTCCCGTTGTAGTACCCGGCAAGGCGTTGGTCCGGATAAAGGGTGCGTCGCTAAATCGCCGCGATGAATGGATCCGGGAGGGCAAGTATCCCAACATCAGGTTTGGCGGCATCATGGGAAGCGACGGCGCCGGCATTGTAGACAAGGTCGGCGACGAAAAGGACAATCAATGGATCGGTCAGCGGGTGGTTATCAATCCCAATATCGAGTGGGGTCCCGACCCCGAGGTCCAGTCAAACAGGTACACGATCCTTGGCATGCCGGTCGACGGCACTTTCGCGGAGTACGTACTGGTGAATGTGGACAGGCTGCAAGCGATGCCCGCACACCTTGATTTTCTCCAGGCGTCCACACTTCCCCTTGGCGGTCTCACCGCCTACAGGGCATTGTTCCGGCGTGGAAGGCTGAAGGCCGGAAACAACATACTCATTTCAGGTTTTGGCGGCGGCGTGGCGCAGTTTGCGTTCCTTTTCGCCCGGGCAGCCGGCGCCAATGTATATGTGTCATCCGGGAGCGACGAGAAGCTCGACAAGGCAATAAAGATGGGGGCCAGGGGCGGTTATAATTATAAGAAGCAATCCACATACGCCGATCTGTGGAAAACAAAGGGAGGGTTTGATGTGGTGATCGACAGCGCCGGGGGCGATCAGATCAACAACTATATCAAGATGCTTCGGCCTCACGGGAGGATCGTATTTTATGGCGCAACCAACGGCACACCCAATAAGATAGACCTCTACAGGATGTTCTGGCATCATCTTACCCTCCAGGGCTCGACGATGGGCAATGATGAGGAGTTCAAGGAGATGCTGGCGTTCGTGAGCCAGCATGAGATACGGCCCATGGTGGATTCAATACGCCCGTTCTCAAAGATCGCGGACGCGTATCCCGATATCAAAATGCCGAATAAGGTGGGGAAAATTGTGTTCCAATTTTAGTTTCCGGTTTCCGGTACCCGGTCACCGGCGACTGGGAACTGCAACCAAACCTCACTCTCTCAGAAACAACCAATCGTCATATGCGGCCTGCAGTTCACGCAGGGTCTTTGTGTCCTTCAGCGTTTTCGCTTTCTCGATCCCGAGCTTGAATACTTCTTCCCCGCGTTCGGGCCGCCTCATGTCTATCAACAAGTGGGCAAGGGGATAGTAGACAGGAAGGTAATCCGGATGTTGCTTCAACAGCCACTCGAATTGTTCGTGCGCCCGGGCCGGATCACTCTTCAGATACTCAAGCGCAATCGCATAGTGATTGAATGGATCGCCCGGATCTTCCTTGATGAAGGCTTCAAGCTGGCTGATGCGGTCCATGGTCCTTAGGAGGATTGCGAGGAGTCCTGGCGAAGTCGGGGCGACGCGGCAATCGGGTCGAGCGAGGGAGCATCGTGAGTGCGGCCGGCTGATGTAGGCTCGATTGCCACGTCGCCCCTACAGGGCTCCGCGCAATCAGCACTTTTAGTATCTTGCAGGCCTTCCATTACGACGTTTGTAATCACTTCCATCATGAAGATCCTTGTCTGCATCTCTCACGTTCCGGATACGACATCTAAAATCAGTTTTGTCGACAACAATACAAAATTCGACGGCACAGGAGTGCAATATATAATCGGTCCTTACGATGACTATGCCCTGGCGCGCGCAATTGAGTTGAAGGAGGCTACGCAGAGTACCGTGACGGTACTCAATGTGGGCCTGGCAGAAACTGAGCCGACTCTGAGAAAAGCCCTGGCCATCGGCGCTGATGATGCGATTCGCGTGAACGCGGAGCCAACAGATTCATTTTTTGTTGCCTCACAGATCGCGGAGCATGCAAAGGGTTTTGACCTGATACTCATGGGCAGGGAGTCGATCGACTTCAACAGCGGTGTGGTTCACGGCATGGTGGGAGAGATGCTTGGACTTCCCTCGTTTTCGCCTGTGATGAAACTGGAGATCTCGGGAACCAGCGCAAAAATGGCCGTGGAGATCGAAGGTGGTAAGGAAACTGTTGAAGCATCGCTGCCGCTGGTTGCGGGATGCCAGGAGCCAATCGCAGAATGGAAGATCCCCAACATGCGTGGAATCATGGGAGCGCGCACAAAGCCGTTGAAAGTGGTGGAGCCAAAGGCGGTCGAGGTTCCAGTCAAGCTTCAGCGATTTGAACTTCCCCCGCCTAAAGGTGCCGTGAAAATGATATCTCCCGACAATGTGGGAGAGTTGGTCAGATTGTTGAAGAATGAGGCCAAGGTACTTTAGGTTTTGATTATTGGTTTAGGAATCTGAATACACATCACATGAACATACTTGTCTTTGCCGAAACCTCCGATGGAAAAGTAAAGTCGACCGCAATCGAGGCCGTGTGCTATGCCCAGGCAATAGGCGGGAATGTCACGGCCATTGCCATGGGAACAGTCGGTGCTGCAGAGCTTGAGGCGCTGGGAAAGTACGGAGCAAAGAAGGTGTTGCATGCCGCTGATGCTCGGCTCAACCAGGGAATAACTCTTGCTTATACGTCTGTCATAGCGCAGGCAATGGCCGACGAGAACACCGACGTTCTTGTGTTGGCGAACTCTGCATTGGGTACGCCTGTTGCCGCACGCGTTGCGGTGAGGACCGGGGCCGCATTTGCGTCGAATGTTGTGGAGTTGCCGTCAGCTTCGTCGGGCTTCACCGTAAAGAGGAGCATTTACACCGGAAAGGCATTCTCGGTTGTTGACATGAAGCCGGCAAGGAAAGTGCTTGTCCTTAAAAAGAACGCCGCTGAAGTGAAAGAGGTAGGAGGGACTGCGAAGGTCGAATCGTATTCAGCAAAGCTGAACGACGCTGACTTCGGCGCGAAGATCACTTCAACGGAAAAGGCCACAGGAGACATACTGCTGCCGGAGGCGAACATCGTCGTCTCGGGCGGTCGAGGCATGAAGGGTCCCGAGCATTGGGGACCGCTCGAAGAGCTTGCGAAAGTTCTTCATGCCGCAACCGGGTGCAGCAAGCCGGTATCGGACATGGGATGGCGGCCTCATCATGAACACGTGGGACAGACCGGGATCAAGGTTGCGCCGCAGTTGTATATCGCCATCGGTATCTCCGGCGCTATCCAGCACCTTGCAGGAGTTAACTCCTCAAAGTGTATTGTAGTGATCAACAAGGATGCCGATGCTCCCTTCTTCAAGGCTGCTGATTATGGCATTGTCGGAGATGCCTTCGACGTGCTTCCCAAATTGATTGCTGCGCTCAAGGGTGCTAAATAAAATTGTGTAATTTGGCCGGTCATCGGGGCTTTTTTGCAAAATCGTAACCGCCGGTGGGCTTTTTCGCGCGTGGCACAGAAGAAAATAAAACTAGAAATATTGGGCTTGTCATCCAGTCAATCACAGACTGGTTCCTTTGCCCTGGTGCTGGGTGAGACGGAGGGCAACAGGAGACTTCCGATCATCATCGGAATGTTTGAAGCGCAGGCGATTGCGATCGAAATCGAAAAAATAATTCCTAACCGCCCGATGACGCATGACCTGTTCAAGTCATTCGCCAGTACGTTTCACTTTCATGTCGACGAGATTGTGATCTCAGACCTCAAGGAAGGCGTCTTCTTTGCAAAAATCGTCTGCACCGACGGTTTGAAGAAGACTGAGATCGACGCACGCCCATCCGATGCCATTGCTATCGGGCTGCGATTTGATTCCCCGATCTTCACCTACGAAAACATTCTCGCGGAAGCCGGCATTGTGCTGACCGACGAGGAGGAAGAGGAGGAGAAAGAAAAGGAGAAAGAGAAGGAGAAGGCGGAGACCAAGGAGCCGAAGGCGAAAGTGAAAAAGGAGACCTCCTCAAGAAAGTCTGAAGATTACAAGAACTACTCGGTTGAGAAGTTAAACGAACTCCTGAAGGATGCCATCGAGAAGGAAGACTACGAGCGGGCGGCCAAAATCAGGGATGAGCTTAGCAAACGCAACTGACGTGCCGGCCTAAACCAATACTTACCCGTCGATGATTGACATTGTCCGTGGCCTTGGAGGCATTGTATTCCTTTCGGCCGTTGCCTGGCTGCTATCAACAAACCGGAAGGCGATTCGCTGGCCGACCATTGGTGTCGGAATCCTCATGCAGATCCTCTTTGGACTTGCGATTTTCAAGATCGGTTTCGTTCACGATGGTTTTGAGTGGGTAAGCGGGAAGTTTGTCGCGTTCCTCGACTTCGCACGCCAGGGGGCCATGTTTCTGTTTGGAGGACTTGCCAAGGACAGCACGAAGGAGCCGAACGCCGGCCACAGCCTTGGATTCCTGTTTGCGTTTCAGGCCCTGCCCACTGTGATCTTTTTTTCTGCTGTCACCACCGGGCTGTATTACCTGGGCATT
>Ga0315912_10005142_pt1 | contig 12118 bp, 7 predicted proteins | sample VfabasoilMG_FD_204469 | JGI IMG/M metagenome (GOLD analysis project Ga0315912, IMG submission 204469) | Garden soil microbial communities collected in Santa Monica, California, United States - V. faba soil | ecosystem: Environmental > Terrestrial > Soil > Garden | place: USA: California... | reverse complement strand
CAGATCGGAGATGAGGTAGAGCCTGAGAACCGTGGCGACTATCGGGTGAACAATTTGTTTGAGGCGGCCGATATTATTCTCTCCAGTCCTCTATAACTGGCTCGGTCTCCGGTTCCCGGGTTCCGGTCGCCGGGAACTGGAAACCGGGAGCCGGGAACTGGGAACCGGAAACCAACTACGCATGCACTTCCGCCACCTGCAGTTCCTTCGACAGCTTCTGCTGCAAATCGAACGGCACCGGTGCAAAGTCTGCTACCTGCTGTTTGAAACTTGCTCTGCCTTGTGAAAGTGATCTTAGTGAAGTAGAGTACTTGTCCAATTCTGCCAGCGGTGTTCTTGATCTGATGACCTGGTAGGCCCCATTGTTGTCGATTCCCATGATGAGCGACCTGCGCGTTTGAAGATCGCCCATAACGTCGCCCATAATTTCTTCAGGCACCAGAACCTCCAGGTCGCAGATGGGTTCCAGCAGCTGCGGTTCTGCACGCATGAATGCATCCTTAAAGGCCATCACGCCCGCAATGCGGAACGAGATGTCATTTGAATCGACCGGGTGCATTTTTCCGTCGAACACGCAGACACGAACGTCCCGAACATACGATCCGGTGATGGGTCCCTCTTCCATTTTTTCCATCACGCCCTTCAGGATGGAAGGGATGAACCGGGTATCGATCACGCCGCCAACGATGCAGTTATAAAACGCAAGTTTTCCTCCCCAGGGGAGATCGATGAACTCCTTGCCCCGCACGCTGTAGTCGGCCGGCTCGGGCATGCCCTGGTACCAGGGTTCAACCTGCAGATGAACCTCCGCAAACTGACCTGCGCCTCCTGACTGTTTCTTGTGGCGATAGCTGGCTATTGAACTTTTCCGGATCGTTTCCCGGTAGGAAATCCGTGGAGTCACGAAATCAACGTGAAGCTTGTAGACATGCTCGAGGTACCATTTGCATATCGCGAGATGCAGTTCACCCTGCGCAGAAACAATGAGCTGTTTGAGTTCACGCGAAAACTCTACCTGCAGCGTAGGATCTTCCTGGTGGATCTTGTTCAGCACCTCTCCGATTTTTTCGTCGTCATTTTTGCTTTGCGCAACCACTGCCGTGCGCACCCGGGCCGGCGGGAATTCGATCGGCTGGATGGTGATGTCGAATCCTTTCGCATGAAGCGTCTGATTTGTGCCAGTGTCTTTCAGTTTCAAGGTCGCACCGATATCGCCGGCAACAAGTTTGTCCACCGCGTTTCTGGTTTTGCCGTCCATGATAAAGATCTGATGAAACCTTTCAACTGCGCCGGTCTGGCTGTTTGTCAGTTCTGAGCTGGCTGTCACTTCACCGGAAATCACCTTAAAGAATATCAGCTTGCCGAGATTGGGCTCGATATGTGACTTGAATACAAACAATGCTGCAGGCTTTGCCGGATCAAAAGGAACTTCCTTTCCATCGATTGTAAGTTCAGGTTTAGCCTCGCGGGGGGATGGCGCGACGTTGTCAATGAATCCCATCATTCGTCCGCTGCCCATGTTCTTTTTTGCCGACATGACGAATACCGGGAACACGTCGTGATGGATCATGCCCAGCTTGAGCCCTTCCCTCAGTTCATCTTCGTCGAGGGTTCCTTTTTCAAAATACTTTTCCATCAGGGCCTCGTCATTTTCGGCCGCCTTTTCTACAAGTTCATTGTGAAGGAGATTGGCTTTCTCTGCCTCCGATGCCGGGATGGGCAGCTTTTGCGGCTTGCCTCCTTCAGCAGGGAATTTGTAGTAAACCATCTTCAACAGGTCGATGATGCCATCGAACCCTTCTCCCTGGTTGAGGGGGTATTGCATCTGCGTGACGGCGCTTCCGAATCGGTGCTTCAGTGCGGACAGCGCCGAGTCAAAGTCAGACTTTGGATGATCGACCTGGTTAATAGCAAAAATGACCGGCTTTGCGAACCGGTCAACGTAATTCCAGATTAACTCAGTGCTTACCTCAACGCCATATTGGGCGTTGATGGTGATCACGCAGGTATCGGCGACACGGATCGACGAAATCATCTCGCCGGCGAAGTCATCGAACCCCGGTGTGTCGATAATATTGATCTTGTGGTCCTTCCATTCGGTGTGCATGACGGTGGCAAAAACCGAGTTGCCGCGTTCATGTTCTATCTCATGATAGTCGCTGACAGTGCTCTTGCCCTCAATCGTTCCCCGTCGGTGGATGATACCGGCCTCGAACAACATGTCTTCGCATAACAGTGTTTTGCCGGACTTGGGCGCACCCAGCAGCACGACGTTCTTGATGTGTTTTTCATCATAGACTTTCATAACCAAACAGTTTTAAAGTTTGAGGGACGGTGTTACGATCAGGATAAAGACGATGCTTCATGCCGACACGAGTTCTTAGTAAAAAGAGAGGATGAATGAATGTAGCCAAAATCCCGACAAATCCGAACGGGAATTGGCTGAAATGGATCGCACACCGGCCAGGGCGGAAATTGACTCACGCCCGGGGGCTGTTCGCGTCAAACTCGTGACGATTTTCTTGAAGAATTGGATGGAGATGGCGCGGCTGGGCCGCACCTGGGCCCCGACGAGGCTACTCCGTTCTCAGACAATTAACAGGATTCATCAGTGCAGTGCGGATAGCCTGATAGCTTACAGTGCCGAACGTAACAACAACGGCCCCGATTACGGTCACGAGGAACACCCAAGCCGACAAATCCGTCCGGTATGGGAAGTTTGCAAGCCAATTGCTCATCAGGTACCAGGCGATTGGCGCCGCGGCGCAGCACGCAATCAGCACCAGCCAGACAAAATCGGATGACAGCATTCGCCAAAGCCGGATCACGGTGGCACCCAGAACTTTACGCACGCCGATTTCTTTCGTTCGTGTTTCGGTTACATAGGAGGCAAGGCCAAGCAGGCCCAGGCAGCTGATCAGAATTGCAAGCGCGGCAAAAATGGACGCCAGCTTGCCCATGGTTTCTTCCTTCCCAAATTTCTTCGCGTACTGGTCATCAGCAAAGGAGAACTGGAAGGGAACCGAGGGAACGATCTTTCTGAAAACAGATTCGACTTTGGGCAATGCATCTGCAAGAGCGACGTCTGGTCTGATCCTGACATTGAGCCAACTAGGAGAGCCATTGTGGCCTTTGATGAAAAAGATTGTTGGTTCCGCCGGCAAATACGGTGACTCCATCACCATGTCTTCCACTACGCCAAGAATTGTGTAATTGAAGACTTTGCTCTTGTCTACCCACCATGTCCAGCTCACCGGCTCTCCTATTGGTGCATTGAGACCCATTATCGCCAGTGCTGATTCATTGATGACAATACCCAATGAATCCGCGGGAATGTCCGGATCGAAGTCGCGCCCCTGGATTATTTTCCATCCGATGGTCTTTCCATGCAGGTGCGACACCGAGAGGGTAGCAAAGCTCTCATCGTAGTCAGGGTTCCGGCCCTTCCAGTCCCATCCATTGTTGCCGGAGTAGATCTCGGTAGCCGGTCCCATTGACTCTGATACTTCAGAAACCGTTCCGGTTCGCTTTAACTCATTTCGCAGGATCTCATATTTGCCTTTGAAGGCATCAGAGCGTTTGGGCATCATGATCAGGCCTTGTCGATCGTATCCGACAGGACGATTTTTTGCGAACTGAATTTGTTTGAAGACCACCACAGTACTGATGGTGAGTACCACTGAAATTGAGAACTGGAAAACCACGAGCATCCTGCGCGGCAGGGATGCGCCGCGACCGGCTCGCCCATTGCCTTTCAGCGCGCGGACCGGATTGAATGAAGACAAATGAATGGCCGGGTACGATCCGGCAAGCAGACTGGTGACCACAATAAATGCGAGGCACGCGGCCCAGAACCAGGGATTGCCCCAGGGAATTTCGATGTTCTGGGAAGCGATGCTGCTGAAGGCTGGCATTGCCAGCAGGCTGAGCGCTACTGCCGCCAGGAACGCGAAGATCACGACAAGGAACGACTCGTAGAAAAAATGGCTGACCAACTGTCCTCGCCCGGACCCGATTGTTTTCCGGATGCCCACTTCCTTCGCCCGCTTTTCAGCCCGAGCTGTGCTGAGATTTATAAAGTTGATACACGCAAGCACAAGCACAAAGAAGCCGATTGCTCCCACCATCTTGAGCATCAGGATTGGCTGCATTTGGCTGCCGCGCAAGTTAGGTGGATACAGATGCCAGTCGCTCATCGCGTAAAGCGTCAATTCCTGCTTTCGCGCGCGGGCTCCTTCAATATCCTCGGGAGCGAATTGCAATGCTCCTTTTATCTGAGGGATAACTTCGTCGAAGGTTTTTCCCTCGGGTATCTCCACGAATATTTTTATAAAGTGATTCCTCCAGTCGTTGAGGGCACGCTTTTCGATCCATGGGTTCTCCTCCAGGAACAAGCTCCAGGGTGCAAAGAACTTCATTCGTTCAAACTCAGTGTTCTGAGGAAGGTCCTCGAAGACTCCTGTTACCATTACTTCCGACCGGTTGTCCAGCGTGATTACCTCGTTGATCGGGTCCTGTGTGCCAAACAGCGCATCTGCAACTGACTGCGCGATCACTATTGAATGCTTTTCCGAAAGGGCCGACCAGTTGCCTGAAAGCATTTTCAGGGAGAGCATCGCCAACATGTCGGGATCTGTGTAGAGACCCGGCGACAGAATTTTAGTCTCACCCGCAGCCAGGATTTTGTCTCCCTGAAATGAGGAACTGGCGCGAGAGATGCGTTTGAACTGCTGTCTGTAGTTCCCGATAAGTTCTGTCGCAAGCGGATAGGTCATCGTGGTGCCCAGGAAGGTGCCGTTCCGCTCAGGGTCCAAACCGGTCTCACCTACCTGCGCAATACGCTCGTAGTTGTCGTGGTATTTATTGAACGAGAACTCGTGCCAGATCCAGACGCCATTCAATATGGCTATTGTCATCCCGATTGCGAGGCCCGTGATATTGATGACGGAGTAACCGCCATTGCGAATGAGGCTGCGCCAACCGACCTTCAGATAGTTGCTGTACATGCCTGTCGTTGATGATTCACTGATTTTCAATCGCTTTATGAATTGGGGACGCACGTAGCGTATCACACTGAGCGCAAACTTTGCATGTGCCTTGCGTGGTGAGGTCGCGTAGTCCTTCTTGAAAACCTCAACAAGATCACCCTCGATCTCTTCGATATAATCTTCGCGGCAGAACCAGCGAAGGAATTGAATGATTTTTCCAGGCGGCTGCATCAGCCAAACGTTATCTTGGGAATTCGCTTGTAGATCGCATTGCGCAATTCGAATTGCACATCGAGCATCTTCTTGCCGAGTGCTGTTACCATATAAAACTTCTTGCGCCTGCCACCGCGGTCTTCCGTGATGCCGCCAAATCTTGACTTCACATAACCTTTATCTTCCATGCGTTTCAGCGCTACATGAACTGCGCTGATGTTTAGACTCTTCCCGAGGTCTTTCTCAAGCCCGGCCAAAATGGAAACTCCGTAAGCATCGTCGTGCTGTGAAGCCACCATGAGCAGAACAAGCTCCTCGAATTCGCCAAGTGTGTGCTGAGACATAAGATTTACTTAACAAACGTGAAAGTAATGTATTAGTTTCACATTTGCTAAGTAAATAATTAACCTTTTTGATTTCCTGGAATGCCGGTTTCGTTGCGAAATGGGAGCGGGGCGAAGGACTGAATTCTAGTCCGGGAACGGTGATCCCGAAATCATTTTTGCGAGGCTTCGTTCTTCACCAGCACAGGGGTCATTTCCCGCGTCGGCGTGGTGTCGTAGCCAAGCACATGCATCATGCTGTCGCTGCTTTGTTCGGGCGCGAACAGGCGTGTCGAAATCTCACCGTCCTCATTGCGGTCGATAAGCACGTGGCGCGGCGCCGGTATAAGGCAGTGCTGAATTCCGCCGTAGCCGCCAAGTGATTCCTGGTAGGCGCCGGTGTGAAAGAATCCGATGTAAAGGCCCTCTTCATCGTTAATCATTGGGAGGAAAACTTCCCCGGTGTGAGCCTCTGAGTTATAGTAGTCGTGGCTGTCGCATGTAAGTCCGCCGATGTTCACTTTGTGAAACGGGTCGTCCCATTTGTTGACGGCAAGGAGTATATACTTCTGATTGAGGCCCCAGACATCAGGGAGGTGCGTGATGAACGAACCGTCGATCATGTACCAGAGTTCCTTGTCGTTCTGCAGTTTTTGATCAACCATCGAATACAGCACGGCGCCACTCTCGCCCACGGTGAAGCTTCCAAACTCGGTGAAGATATTCGGTACCGGCACGTTGTTCTTCTCGCAGATCCACTTGATGTTCTCCACGATCTGCTCGATCATGTATTTGTAATCGTAGTGGAAGGTGAGGGAAGTTTTGATGGGAAAGCCTCCTCCGATGTCGATTGAATCGAGCGTGTCGCACATCTTGCGCAACTCACAATACTTGAAAATGAATCTGCTTAGTTCGCTCCAGTAATAGGCGGTATCCTTGATCCCTGTGTTGATGAAGAAGTGCAGCATCTTCAGGGTCGCCTTTCCACTGGTTACAATCTTCTCTTTGTAAAGAGACACGATGTCGCTGTAGCGGATGCCGAGTCTGGAAGTATAGAACTCGAAGTTGGGTTCTTCATCCGACGCCACGCGTATTCCAACCTGGAACGGAACGTTTACGTTCTTCTCGTAAATGTCGATCTCGGAGAGGTTGTCAAGAATCGGAATGCAATTCCTGAATCCGTCGTTCAGCAACTCGCTGATGTATTGTGTATACAACGGCATCTTGAAGCCGTTGCACAAAATGTAAGTCTCCTTTCCAACCTTGCCGCGATCATGAAGACTGCGTATGATCGGAATGTCGTATGCCGATGAGGTCTCCAGGTGGATATCGTTCTTAAGGGCCTCTTCCGTTACAAATGAATAATGCGATGACTTCGTGCAATAGCAGTACGTGTACTTGCCGTTGTACTTGAACCGCTCCATCGCGTTGTTGAACGTGGCCTGCGCAAAGCGGATGTTCTCGCTGATCTTGGGAAGGTAGGTGATCTTCAGGGGTGTGCCATACTCGCGGATCACATCCATAAGGGGCACGTCGTTGAACAACAGCTCGTGGTCTCTAACTTTGAACTCCTTTTGCGGAAACTCGAACGTCTGTTCAATCAGTTCGCGGTAACTCTTCATCTAATCCTTCCCTTTAAAATTGTTTTCGTTTAAACAATCGATCCATTGAAATGGTGCGAACCATCGTTCATGTGTGCGTGCTGGCAGCGCTGATAGAAGCCGCAATATTGGAATAATTTTGCCATCTTTGCAATCCAATGACCTTTCGTCCTTTCAGCCTGAATTTTTTGCCCGGTCGACCTGAGAACCGGGTGCTTCCCGACTACTAACCGGGTCGGTTTTGGGCTTCAATTTTGCCCAATTTGTGTTCGCTGAGTACTCCAAGGATTTGTTAAACGGGTTTTTTTGTGAAGAAGATCAAGATCATCGAGGTCAAGTCAGAAATTGGCGCCGGCACGCGCGGTGCCAGCCTTGGCGTGGGCGCCATCAGGATCGCCAGTCTTGATTTAAAGTCAGACTTTTTCAAGCAGCACGAGTCTGTCGAGGTCGAAAATGTAAACGAACTGCTGTTTGACGGAGCCGAACACGCCCATGCGAAGTTCATCGACGGCGTGCTCATCATGGAAGAGCGCGTGTGCCTGGAAGTCTACGAGCAACTCTTCGATGACTTCTTTCCGCTCGTTATCGCAGGCGACCACAGCACAGCCTACGGCACTATCGCTGGCATCAAGAAGGCCCACCCGCGAAAGCGGCTCGGCGTGATCTGGATCGACGCGCATGCCGACATCCATACGCCTTATACAACACCGTCCGGCAACATGCATGGAATGGCACTGGCTATGGCCTGCTCACTCGACAACTTTGAACGAAAAGTGAACGATCCGAAAGGCGAGACCACCGACTACTGGGAACAGATCAAGAATGTGGGAACCCCGGGCGCAAAGATCCAGCCAGAGGACATCGTCTACATCGGCGTACGAGACTTCGAAAAACCGGAAAACTATCTCATCAACAAGTATAACATCAACTTCGTGGAGATAGACGAAGTCCAAAAACTGGGGCCTGCCGCAATTGCCCAGCGGGCGCTTGCAATGCTGTCTCATTGCGACCTGATCTATGTATCATTTGATGTGGATAGCATAGACAGCCGGGTCTCCGCAGGAACGGGCACGCCTGTTCCAAATGGTCTCACCGTCGACGAAGCAAAAGTTCTGAATGTCATGCTTGCCGGCGATCCCAGGGTGTGCGCATGGGAGGTTGCAGAGGTCAATCCCACGCTCGACACTGAGAACAGGATGGCTGAGAGCGCATTTGAAATCCTTGAGGCAACAGCAAAGTCGGTTGCCGCGAGAACAGTAATGGCTGGGAGACGTTGACGGCGACAATGCCGACTTCGTCGGCAAATTGACAAGGCTGACGACCTGGTACGTTGGTCAGACACCTTGTCAATTGTCAACTTCTCCAGGATACACGACGCCTGCCTGCTTCAGGATCTCGTCCGAAACTTCGGCCTTCAACAACATGAATTCCGCCGTCATCATTGGCGACTCCTTCTTTCCTTCGGCAAGGCATCGGTTCACCTCCTCAATCTGAAATCCAAATCCGTTTCCATTGTAGGGGAGTGGTATTTTCTCTTCCACGTTGTTCCGGATCAGGCTTAGCCCCATTGACTTGTACCAGGGTGTGTGTATGACGATCATTCCCTTTGTCCCTGATATCACCGCCTCCTTTTTTGTCTCGACCAGCATTGACGAAAAGAGTTGTGCCATGACACCGCCGGGATACTTTAGCGATACAGCACAACTTTCGTCCGCACCCGTCGGCGCAAGCTGAGCAGAAGCGCTTACATTATCGGGCCTGCCGAGGATGTACAATGCCAGGAAAAGCGGGTAAACGGCAACATCGAGGATTGATCCGCCGGCAAGCGCGAGGTTGTAAAGACGGCTCGCCGGATCGTACGGCTTTTGAAACCCAAAGTCGGCCGACAAATGTCGGACCTCACCGATTGCTCCAGCGTCAATTAACTCTTTGGCCCGGATGATGGCGGGATTGAACCGCGACCACATGCCCTCCATCATAAAGGTGTTGTTCTCCCTGGATGCAGCGATGATTCGCCGGGTGCTTGCCGCTGAAACACCCAGCGGCTTCTCGCAGACAACGGGCTTCCGGTGCTTGAGGCAAAGCACAGCCTGTTGCTCATGGAAGGAATGTGGTGTTGCGATGTAGATCACATCGACGTTCGGATCGGAAGCGAGCGCCTCGTACGAATCGTACCACTTGTCTGCCTTGAACTGCCCTGCAAACTCCTGTGCCCTGTGTCCGTCACGCGATGCAACGGCGTAAATCTTTGACGTCGGACTTTGTTCAAGCGCACGGCAATATGAGGTAGCGATCCGGCCGGGGCCGATGATTCCATATTTCAAAGCTGTCATGGCTTGACTGATTGATTTGTCCTGCGGAAGGGCACCCTTTCGGCGCGCGATACACTCATGTCAAATCCAACGATGGCCCCCTTTGTATTTCTGAAGAATTGGACCAGGTCGTAGCCGTCAATCTGAAATCCGTCAAGGTACTTTGACTGGAGAGCAATCGCCGGGAACGGCCTGTTTACCAGGTAAAGGTCATTCCCTCTCAGCTCAACACGAAATGAGCAGTCTGCTTCATCGCTGGTGTATACGCCTTCATATTGCTGGAGCGCCTTTGGACTTGTGTCCGACGGTGTCATCCTGACGAACGTGGTCGTGTCAGAGGCGGTCTTGCGCATGATTCTGCCCGGCTTAAGCAGTATCCACTTTGTTTCATCATCGCATAGTGTTTCTGAGTCGGCGACAGCGAGTGTTCTTCCATTCAGTGTGATCTGGGCGCCCTCGGCCTGAAAGGAACTCACTTCGAAGTGCCGAATGCTCCGGTAGACGCCTGACCATTGCTGAAGGCGATCGGATGAAGGTGGCGCCGCTGTACAGGGTGCCGGGGGCGTGCCGGCTGATCTTTTACCTAGAAAAATCTGTGCAATGGCATTGCCGGCGGACGGTGCGTTGAAGCTGCCATCATTGCTTATGATGGCGATTGATAACTTTTTTTCAGGGTATGCAAGAAGATAGGCACGGTATGCGGCAGTCGCTCCGCTGTGGGAGATTTCGACGAGGTTGTTGTATTTATTGACGCTGATTCCGGAGGCATACGAAATGGTTGTGCCATTGTTAAGCTTTCCCTGCTTGATTCTCATTGCATACACATCGTCGCCGCCGATGGCATGTGTTACCAGCAACTCGTTCCACTTCGTCAGGTCGGCGGTCGTTGTAAGAAGCCCTCCATGGCCATGAACATTTTCAAACGGCATCACCTGTTCATACTTTCCTCCTGATTTGCCGTACGCGATCGCCCGTCCAGGCACGATCTCACGAAAATCGTCCCGCCACAGTGTTTGGTTCATGCCTGCCGGTTTGAAGAGCCTCTCGGTCGTAAAGTCCGACAACGACTGCCCGGAGAGCCTTTCGACAAGGGTGACGAGCAGCGTGTAGTTTGAATTGCTGTAATAGTATTCATTCCCCGGCTTGAAGTTCGTGGACTTCTGCCTGCAGATGATCTGCAGCGCCAGCTCGTTGGTGTAGACCCTCGTCGTTCGCGGCCACCCCGAGATAGCCCCAATGCTTCCCCAATCCTTTAGCCCGCTGGTGTGGTTAAGCAGGTGCTGTATACGGATGGGCGCTTCATAGACCGGCAGTTCAGGAATGTATTTTCTGATGTCATCGTCGAGCTTCGCTTTTCCTTCTTTTACAAGGAGCAGCGCGGCCATTGCCGTGAATTGCTTGGATACCGAACCGCATTCAAAGATCGTGGTGGTGCGGTTGGGCACGTCGTGCTCAAGGTCGGCCAGGCCGAAGGCTTTGCTGTAGACAACCTCATTACCGCGGGTCACCATTATGGCGCCGCCAGGCGTATCATTGTTCCACGAGGCAAACAGTTGATCAATTTGTTTTACCGTGTCGACAGGTTGTGCACCGGCTGCGGCTGCTATCAGACAGAAACAGAAACCGGGGATGAATGATTGTTGCATGATTCAAGATAGTATTTTGTATGACGGCGGCACGCCAGGATTCAGCCGATTAAATCGTCGGTGTAAAATCAACCAATCGTCGTATTTTCGCGCCATGCTTGCATCGCCTTCGCGGAGCCGCTTCGGCGGAGCAGGGCCGGCAGGAGAAATTTTACATCAAATCAACATGAGCGCCCGCCCGATTTCATCCTTTATTGAAAAGAACTTCCTTCACTTCAACTCTGCCGCGCTGGTGGATGCCGCGAAGGCGTACAAAAAGCACATTGCGGACGGCAAGAAGATGATGGTGACCCTCGCGGGTGCTATGAGCACAGGGGAACTGGGTATCAGTTTCGCTGAAATGATCCGTCAGGACAAGGTGCAGATCATCTCGTGCACCGGCGCCAACCTTGAGGAGGATATCATGAACCTCGTGGCGCATTCGCATTATAGAAGAATCCCAAATTATCGCGACCTGACGCCGGAGCAGGAGTGGGACTTGCTCCAAAATCACCTGAACCGGGTCACAGACACATGCATTCCTGAGGAGGAAGCCTTCAGGAAGTTGCAGAAACATCTTTTCAAGGTTTGGAAGGATGCTGAAGACAAAGGTGAGCGCCTGTTCCCCCACGAATTCATGTTCAGGATTCTGAACAGCGGCGAGCTAAAACAGTATTTTGAGATTGACCCGAAGAACAGCTGGATGATCGCTGCCGCGGAAAGGAATCTCCCCATGGTGGTTCCGGGATGGGAAGACAGCACCATGGGAAACATCTTTGCTTCCTACTGCATCACCGGCGAACTGAAGCCGAGCACGATGAAGAGCGGGATCGAGTATATGATGTTCCTTGCCGACTGGTACACTAAAAATGCGGGCAAGGATGGTATTGGATTCTTCCAGATCGGCGGTGGAATTGCCGGCGATTTTCCCATTTGCGTTGTTCCGATGCTGCACCAGGACCTGGAACGCGACAGCATTCCATACTGGAGCTACTTCTGCCAGATCAGCGACAGCACCACAAGCTACGGTTCTTACTCAGGCGCCGTACCGAACGA
>Ga0315912_10005141_pt1 | contig 12118 bp, 4 predicted proteins | sample VfabasoilMG_FD_204469 | JGI IMG/M metagenome (GOLD analysis project Ga0315912, IMG submission 204469) | Garden soil microbial communities collected in Santa Monica, California, United States - V. faba soil | ecosystem: Environmental > Terrestrial > Soil > Garden | place: USA: California... | reverse complement strand
CCAGTCAACAAGCCATTGACCCCGCCCAAACTGATGAATTGGAAGACATCTCCGCCGAAGATCTACAGCGCCTCAGCACGATCACCACTTATGGGGCCATTGACTATGAAGGCGCGCCCCGCATCTTCACCCAAGCGCCAGTGACGGCCTCGAACTTAAAGGACGCGGAGATCGTGCGCCAAACTGGGTGGAGCCTATTGTTATATGAAGATCGCGATACGGCATTAGCGCCCGTGATCGCCATTCAACGCGCGATCGCCGTGACCGCGGTGGGTGTGCTCTTGTTCGTGGTGCTGTTGGCAGTCTGGGTGACGCAGGTGATCGCCGGGCCGATCATCCGCCTGACCGGCGTGGCGAGCCAAGTGGCAGACGGCGACCTGCAAGTGCAAGCCGTCGTCGAATCGCAAGATGAGGTTGGCACGCTGGCGCAGACTTTCAATAGCATGACGCAACAATTGCGCGAGACGTTGGAAGGCTTGGAACAACGCGTGGCGAACCGCACCCGCCAACTCGCCACGGTGGCCGAGGTGTCCACCGCTACCTCGCGCATCCTCGACCCACAACAACTGTTGCAACAAGTGGTGGACTTGACCAAGAAACAATTTGGGTTGTATCACGCGCACATCTACTTGCTCAACCCGGCGGGTGATACGCTCCAACTCACGGCCGGGGCAGGCGATGTGGGGCGCGCGATGGTCAGTGAACACCGCACCATCCCCCTCAACCGCGAACAATCGTTAGTGGCGCGCGCGGCACGCGGTCGCGCCGGGGTCATCGTCAACGATGTGCGCGCGGCCCCCGACTTCTTGCCGCACTCGCTCCTCCCGCATACCCGCTCGGAGTTGGCCGTGCCGATCATCGTCGGCGACAAGGTTTTGGGCGTGTTCGACGTTCAAGGCGACACCGTGGATCGCTTCACCGAAACCGACGCCCAAGTGCAGACCACCTTGGCCGGGCAGATCGGCGTGGCCTTGCAAAATGCGCGGCAATATGCCGACGCCGCGCAACAACGCGCGACCCTGCAAGCCATCCTCGACAATTTGCCCCTCGGCGTGTTCGTGGTGGACACCCTGCATAAAACGCCGCTCCTCACCAACAAAGCACAAGAAGACCTCTTGGGCCAACCTGCGGATGACGCGACGAGCGTGGGGCAGTTCAGCAAAGTGGCGGGGCTGTACCACGCTGGGTCAACCACCGAACGCGCCGACCCGAACGAACTGCCTTTGCGCCGCGCCATTCACACTGGGCAACCCCAACGCGGTGAATTTAACCTCGCGCTGACGGATGGATCATTCATCACGATGGAGGGGACTGTTTCGCCGATCACCGACGCCACTGGGCAGGCCAATTCGGTGGTGGCGGTGTTCCGCGACGTGACTGAGCGTCGCCAACAACAAGCCGCTTTGCAAGCAAGCGAAGCGCGCCTCGCCAAGCTGACCGAAAACGCGCCCGGCATGATCTATCAATTTGTGTTGCGCCCCGATGGGAGCGCCTTCTTCCCCTATACCAGTCCGGGCAGTCGCACGCTGTTTGGCCTCGAACCCGAACAACTGCGCCTCAGTGCCAATCCAATCATTAGCCTTATTCACCCTGACGACCTGGCGGGCTTTCAGGCTTCGGTGGCGCACTCGGCGCAAACGCTGGAGCTGTGGCAGTGGGAAGGCCGGTTCGTCCTGCCAGATGGCAAAGTGATTTACGGCGAAGGTAAATCGAAACCCGAACGCCTGCCCGATGGGAGCGTGTTGTGGAACGGTGTGCTCAATGATATTTCGGAGCGCAAACAAAACGAAGCGACGACCCAGCGGGTGGCTGAGCGCGAGCGCCTGATCAATGAGATCAGTCAGAAGATTCAAAGCGCCGTGACAATGGAGGGCGCGCTCCAAACGGCCGCACGCGAATTGGGACAAGTCTTCAAGGCCCAGCGCGCCACCGCCCAAGTTGGGGTGAATACCCCGCCTGACAATGGTCATTAATCAGGCGCATGGGAGACCGCTATGACGAGCAATAACTCTGCCTCTTACGAACAATTCTTCAATCTCTCGGTAGACATGCTGGCCGTGGCCGGCACCGATGGCTACTTCCAGCAGATCAACCCCGCCTTTGAGCGCACCCTGGGCTATACGCTCGCTGAACTGAAAGCGAAGCCGTTTGTAGATTTCGTTCACCCCGACGATGTGCAAGCGACTTTGAATGAAGTAGGGCGGCTCGCCCAAGGCGCGACTACCCTGCAGTTTGAAAACCGCTATCGGTGTAAAGACGGCTCGTACAAATGGCTGGCGTGGACTTCACAACCCGCGCCGGATGGCTCACTCTATGCCATTGCGCGCGATGTCTCGGCGCAAAAAACGGCGCAAGTCGCCAGTGCCCAAAACCAGCTCCTGCTCCAAAGCGTTTTGGACAACACCCCGGCCGTGGTGTACGCCAAAGAATTCCGCCAGACCAACGGGCAATACATGTTGATCAACAGCGTCTACGAAAATATCTTCAACCTCCGTCGCGACCAAATCATCGGCAAGACGGATTTTGATATTTTCCCCGCCGCCCATGCCGAAGCGTTTCGCCAAGTCGATCTCAAGGTCTTTGAGACCGGCCAAGCAGTTCAACTGGAAGAAACTGCTCCGCAGGCCGATGGGGTGCACACCTATCTCTCAGTGAAATTTCCACTCTTCGGCGACGACGGCCGGCCGTATGCAGTGTGCGGCATCTCCACCGACATTACCGACACCAAACGCCGCGAAGCCGCGTTGCGCGCGGCCAGCAATCTGCAAAACGCCATCGTGGAACATGCCGCCCTCGCTGTCATCTCCACTAACACCGAGGGGATTATCACCTCCTTCAACCCCGCCGCCGAAAAAATGTTGGGGTACACCGAAGAGGAAATGGTGAACAAACTCTCGCCAGCGACCTTTCACGATCTCAACGAAGTGGTCGCACGCGCGGAGGAGTTTTCGAAAGAACTCGGCGTGACCATTGAACCAGGCTTTGAGGTCTTCGTCGCGAAGTCGCGGCGCGACCTCCCTAACACCTATGAGTGGACGTACATCCACAAAAACGGGACGCGCTTTCCAATCTCCCTGAGCATTTCGGCGCTCCGCGACGCGCAGGGGGAGATCAACGGCTTCCTCGGCCTGGCCACCGACATCACCCAACGCAAGCAAGACGAGAACTTGTTCAAACGGCGCGCCGACCAACTGGAAACTGTGACCGAAGTGAGCGCGGCGGCGGCGACCACCCGCGAGACAGCTACGCTGTTGCAAAGCACGGTAGACCTCGCTAAGGAACGATTTGGGCTATATCACGCTCACATTTATTTGCTTGACGAAGCGGGCGACACTTTAGTTTTAACCTCTGGCGCGGGAGAAGTCGGGCGGAAAATGGTGTCTACCAGACGCCAAATCCCGCTTAGTCGCGAACAATCGCTCGTGGCGCGCGCCGCCCGCGAACGCCAAGCCATCATCGTTAACGATGTCCGCGCCGACCCCGGCTTCTTGCCGCATCCGCTCCTCCTCGAAACACGCGCCGAATTAGCCGTGCCGATCTTGGTGGGCGAAGCCGTGCTGGGCGTCTTTGACGTACAGGCCGATAGCGCCAATCGGTTTGACCAAGTGGACGCGCAGATCCAAACTGCCCTCGCGGCGCAGTTGGGCGTCGCCCTGCAAAACGCGCGCTTCTACGAACAAACCCAAAAAGCGCTTGAAGATGTGCGCATCCTTAACCGTCGGCTGACCCATGAAGGTTGGGAAACACAATTTGCCGCGCGCACCCCCGGGTTCAGTTACGACACCAACGGCGTCGCGCCAATGATTGCCCCACCCGCCAACGCCGAGCGCGTGGTGCCACTGGCCGTCGGTGAAGAACAGATCGGACAACTCACCTTAGAGGGCGCGCAAGGGCTCGCTGAAGATGCGGACTTCGTTTTGAATGCAGTGGCGAAACGGTTGAGCGCGCACGTCGAAAACTTGCGTCTCACCGAGCAAACACAAGTCGCGCTGGCCGAGGCCGAGACGCTCTATCGCGTATCTAGTCAACTCACTCAATCCGCGAGTCCGGCTGAAGTGCTGGAGGCCGCTAGCGCCCATGCGCGGAGTTTGGGCGTGACTGGCTCGACCTTGTTGTATATCGAAAACGACGCTCAGGGCAACCCAGAATGGGCCGAAGTGGTCGCGACTGGACAAACTGATAGTGCTGTCACCACGCCCATTGGAACCCGCTTTCATCTGCCTAGTTTCCCGATCTCTAAGATCTGGCTCGCCGAGCCTGGTCGCGCGGCCCTGCTCCCGGATATGGCGACGCACGAATTGGCCGACGCCAACTTGCGCGCGTTGTTAGCGCAATCGCACACGCATGGCACTGTGTTGATGCCACTCAATATCAAAGGGCGCTGGGTGGGGATGATCACCTTTTCGTGGAACCGAGTCGTTAACTTTACCGAACGCGATCAACGCGTGTTCAATACCCTCGCCCAACAAACCGCGCCGGTCATTGATTCGTTGCGCGCCTTCCAGCAAACGCAAATTGCGCTGGCCGAGACCGAAAATCTTTATAAAGTGTCGAATCAACTCACGCAATCTACCACGCCTGAAGAGGTGTTAGAGGCCGCCAGCGCCCATGCGCGCAGTTTGGGTGCCAACAATGGCACGCTCTTCTATGTTGACAATGACGTATACGGCGCGCCGGAATGGGTGGAAGTGGTGGCGGTCTGGCAAGTGGTGGGACAAGGCACGCCGGTGGGGCTCCGCTTTTATCTGCCTGAGTTCCCGATTTCCAAGATCTGGTTGGCCGACCCTACCCGCGCTTCGCTGTTTACCGATCTGGCCACGCATGAGATGACCGACGCTAATCTCCGCGTGGTGCTAGAGCAAACCAATGGGCACGGCACGGCCCTTTTGCCGCTGAACGTTAAGGGGCGTTGGGTCGGCTTGTTGTCGTTCTCTTGGACAACCCCCTACACGTTCTCCGAACGTGACCGACGGGTGCTCAACACCCTCGCCCAACAAACCACGCCGATCATTGATTCGTTGCGCGCCTTCCAGCAAACGCAGAGCGCGTTGGCCGAAGCCAGTGTGTTATATGAGGCCAGCCGGCGCATTGCGGCGGCAGAAGACCTCTCGGCGGTGTTGGCGGCGGTCATAGATGAACTGAATATCCCCACCATTGACCGCGCTTTAATCTTTAGCGTGGACAACTCAGAAAACGTGCAGGCGATCCAAGCCTTGGCGCATTGGAAGTCTGGCGATCAGTTGCCGCCCTTGCCACCTATCGGCACGGTCTTCCCACGCGCTGCCTTCCCCAGCATTGAGCTCGTTCAAGCCGTTGTGCCGACGTATATCGAAAATGCGTCCACTGACCCACGCTTAGACCCGGCTTCGCATCAGTTTTTCGCCGAGCAACAAGTAGCGGCTTTTGGCATCGTGCCGTTACGTAGTGGTGCGCAACTGAATGGGGTGTTGCTGTTGCAAGGTCAGCAACCTCACGCTTTCACCGCCAGCGAACAGCGCCTGGTGGCCGCCTTGGCCGGGCAGATCGCGGTGGCGCTGGAAAATCGGCGCTTATTCGCTGAGGCGCAAAAACGCGCCGCCGAGTTGACGACGGTGGCGCAAGTCAGCACGACGGTGGCCGGCGCGCTCGACCCGCGCCAACTGTTGCAAGATGTGGTAGATCTGACCAAGCAATCGTTCAACCTGTATCACGCGCATATCTACTTGATCAACGCGGCGAATGATACGCTGGAGTTAACCGCCGGGGCGGGTGAAGTTGGTCGTCAAATGGTGAACGAGGGGCGGCGCATCCCGCTCAACAGTGAACAGTCTTTGGTGGCGCGTGCCGCCCGCGAGCGGCAAGGCGTCATCCGCAATGACGCCCGGAATGACCCTAACTTCTTGCCGCACCCTCTCTTGCCCGAAACACGCGCCGAGATGGCGGTGCCGATGATCGCCGGGCAACGGCTGATCGGTGTGTTCGATGTGCAAGCCGACACGATGAATCGCTTCACCGCTTCAGACGTGACGATCCAAACGACACTGGCGGCGCAGATCGCCATCGCCCTGCAAAATGCGCGCGCCTTTGAAAACGCGCAACAACAAGCCGAACGCGAAGCCACGCTGAACTTGATCAGCCAAAGGATTCAAAGCGCCACGACCGTAGATGATGCACTCCAAGTGGCCGTGCGGGAATTGGGGCGGGCGTTAGGCGCGCCGCGCACTAGTGTGCAACTCAGCGTAACGGCTAAACGGTAAAACCGCTCTGTAAATTTGGCGTAACCCTCACAGATTTACTTCGCAAAGCCCTATGAGAGTTAGAGATAAATTCTAATCGCCTATGTCCGACGATAAACTCGCCAAACGGCTGGAAGGCATGTTTACCCCGCATGCCCCCCGCCCCGACCCGCTGGAGCCGGAGGTCAACGCACTGCGTGAACGGATCGCCGCTTTAGAGGCCGCGTTGGCCGCCGCGCAAGCAGAGACGGCGCAAGCGCACGCAGAAGTCGCCGCCTTGCGCCAGGCGCCCGCTGTGCCAAATGAACCCGAGCCAACTTTGCCCCCCCCGACCCTCAGCGCCGAACGCGATCGGTTTTCCGCATCGTTTGAGGAGGTTGCCATTCCAGCAAGTGACGCGACGACACCGTTCATATTGCCCATTGCCAATGGTGATCTCGCTGGGCTGTTACAAGTTGACCTCCCTGCCAACGATGCCCCAACTGCCGATGCGGCTGGGTTAGTCAAAGATGTCGCCCAACGTTTAGTGCAACAAGTGGAAAACCTGCGCTTGCTCGCCGATGCCGAACGCGCCCGCGCCGAAGCCGAACGTGCGACGCGCCGTCTCGCGCGCGAAGGTTGGCAAACCTACCTCAACGCCATAGACCGCCCCGAAGTCATCGGCTATACCTACGATCAAACAACGGTCGCGCCGTTCACGGCTATGACGGCGGATCAACCCGCCGTGTCCACACCGCTCACCGTCACCGGCGAAGCCGTGGGGAGCCTGCACGTCCATTCCGCCGCCTCCGAGTGGACTCCGAATAAACAACGCATTATGGAGGCTGTCGCGCGACAAGTGGCGCAACAAGTGGAAAACTTGCGCTTGCTCGCTGACGCCGGCCGCGCCCGCGCCGAAGCCGAAGCCGCAACGCGGCGTCTGACCCGCGAAGCGTGGCAAACCTATTTAGCCGAGGCTGAGCGCAATCAGATCGGCTTTACATATGACCAACAGCGCGTCACGCCGTTAACCCAACCCGAAACCCGCAACGGCGCGACCCTCACCGCCCCACTTAGGGTGGGTAATGAAGCCATCGGGCAATTGAGCGTCGCGAGCTCTACCGCGACACCGGAAGCCCACGCCCTGCTCGAAATCGTCGCCGCCCGCCTCAGCGCCCACCTCGAAAGCCTACGCTTACTCGAAGAAACCGAACGCGGGCGACAGCAACTCAACAAACGCGCGGTCGAATTGCAAACCGTCGCGCGCGTGAGCGTCACCGCCTCGACGACGCTCGATGTCGAAAATCTCTTGCAGAGCGTGGTGGATTTAACCCAGACCAGTTTTGGGTTGTATCACGCTCATATTTATTTATTGGAGGAAGAAGCCCAAACCCTCGTCCTCACCGCCGGGGCCGGGGAGATCGGGCACCAGATGGTGGAGGAAGGGCATAGCCTCGCGCTCAATTCGGAGCGCTCACTCATCGCGCGCGTCGCGCGCGCCCGCGAGGGGCTCATCGCCAACCAAGCCCGCCTCTCCGCTGAGTATCGCCCACATCCTCTCCTCCCCAATGTGCAGGCCGAACTCGCTGTGCCGTTGATCGCCAGCAATGTGGTCTTAGGGGTGTTGGCGGTGCAAGCCGAACGTGAAAATTATTTCACCGCCGATGATGTCAACATTATGACCACCCTCGCTGGTCAAGTGGCGGTCGCGTTGCAGAACGCGCGGTCGTACGCCGACCAGGCCGTAACTGTCGCTCGCCTGCGTGAATTGGATCATCTCAAATCATCGTTCCTCGCCAACATGAGCCACGAGCTCCGCACGCCACTCAACTCCATCCTCGGCTTCACCGAAGTTATTTTGGAAGGCCTCGATGGCGATTTGACCCCCAACATGGAAAACGATCTCAAGATCGTTTATAAGAACGGGCAACATTTGCTTAACCTAATCAACGATATCCTCGACATGGCGAAGATCGAATCGGGCAAGATGATCTTGCATCTCGAACGCTTCAACTTCGTCGAAATGCTGGAAGACGTAGTCAGCATCACTTCCCCGCTGGCGAGCGAAAAATCACTCTCATTGTTCCTCGACCCAGAGTCCGATCCCAATCTCGAGCTAGATGGCGACCGCACTCGCCTCCGCCAAGTGATGATCAACCTAGTTAACAACGCCCTCAAGTTCACTGAGACGGGTAAAGTGGTGTTGAAGGGCGAGCGGGATGAGGCGCGGCAGATGTATGTGATCACGGTCAAAGACACGGGCTTGGGCATCCCAGCCTCCCACCTCGAAAGCGTCTTCCAAGAGTTCACGCAAGTAGACACCTCCACTACGCGCAAGGCCGGTGGCACGGGCCTCGGCCTGCCCATCAGCCGCCGCTTGGCCGAAATGCACGGCGGCAAACTGTGGGCTGAAAGCACGGGCGTTCCGGGCGAAGGCTCCACCTTCTTCTTGGAATTGCCGATGCGTTTGCCCAGCAACTTAGGCTTAGACACCAACGAGAGCGGCGATGACTAAACCCCTCGCCCTAGAATGCGTGGCTTGTGGCGCGCAAACCACCTATCAGGCCTTCGTCTCCACGACTTGTGCCAAGTGCGGCTCGGAGTGGCTGGAGCCGCTCTACGATTACGCCACCTTTCGGCGCGAAATTTTGCGCGGCCTGCCCGGCCGCCCGTCCAATTTGTGGCGCTATCATGATATCTTGCCCGTCGCCGATCCCTTTCAATTTGATCTTTTGAGCGTGGGCGGTACACCGCTCATGCACTCACACCGTTACGCGGCGGCGGTGGGGCTCCAGCAACTCTATCTGAAAGATGAGCGCCACGGCCCTACCAGTTCTTTTAAAGATCGGCAGGCGTGTGTCTCCACTGCGGCGATGCTCGAAGCGGGCATCCACGAATGTGTCATCGCCTCTACCGGCAACGCGGCGGTCGCCTATGCCGCCGCCTGCGCGCGCGCGGGGATCAAACTCTGGGTGTTTATGACTAGCCTCGTGCCGCAAGAAAAACTGCGCGAGACGGCGTTGTTCGGCGCGGAGGTGATCAAGGTCAGCGGCAACTATGACCAGACCAAACAAATCGCCGCCGATTTCGCCACGCGGCGTGGCCTGCACTTAGATCGCGGCGCGAAGAGCGTCCCGGCGCGCGAGTCCATGAAAACCATCGCCTATGAAATTGTGGAGCAACTTGGCTGGCGCTCGCCGGACTGGTATCTACAAGCCGTCAGCGGCGGCTTAGGGCCGTTGGGCGTGTATCATGGCTTCCATGAACTGTATCGGATGGGGTTGATTGATAAGGTGCCGGCGTTGGGCATCTTGCAAGCCGAGGGGTGCGCGCCGATGGCGCGGGCGTTCAAAGCGGGGCAAGACACCGCCACGCCCATCGTGCCGGAGACGCGCATCGCTATCCTCTCCACAGGCGACCCCGGCAAGACTTACACGCATTTGTGGCATCTCACCCAAACACACGGGGGCGCGATGGAAAGCGTGACCGACCGCGAAGCGTACGACGCCATGCTCAAACTCGCTAGCACCGAAGGCATGGCGATTGAACCCGCGACTGCAGTGGCGTTTGCCGGCCTCGAAAAATTGACCCGCGCGGGCGTTATCAAACCCAACGACTTGGTGGTAGTCAATTGCACCGGTCACACCTTCCCAGTAGAAAAACATGTCTTAGGGGAAGAGTGGAGCGTGGATGTCCACCTAAGCGACGATCAGCGTTCTGCCCCGCATGAGGGGTTATTGGCGGCGCTAGACAATTTGGATGAGCGGACGACTACGGTATTATTAGTGGATGACAACTCCAACGACGCCTTGTTGGTGCGGCGGTTGTTGGAGGCCAAGAAGGCGTATCGGGTGTTTCACGCCCCGAATGGCGAAGAGGGGTTGCGGCAAGCGCGCGAGCGGCGGCCCGACCTCATCGTCAGTGACCTCACCATGCCCTTGATGGATGGGTTTAGCCTCTTAGAAGCCTTGCGGGGTGACGAGCGCACGAAAGATATTCCAGTGATCGTGGTCAGCGCCAAAGACATCACCGCTGAGGAACGAAAACGTTTAGAGGGGCAGATCGAAGCGCATTATCAAAAAGGGTCGCTTTCGCCGCGCGCGTTTGTGGATCAGGTGGTGCAAGTGTTGGGGAAGCCCGCCAAAATTGGAGAGAAGTAGATGGGCGTTATTTTGTATATTGAAGACAACCCAGATAATTTATTATTGGTGCGCCGCGCCATCGAAGCGCGCGGCCATGCCTTTCACGCCGCAATGACCGGCGAGGCCGGGTTGCAAGCCGCGGATCAACTCCGCCCCAATTTGATCTTGCTCGACATCAACCTCCCGGATATTGATGGCTATGAGGTCGCGCGCCGCCTCAAAGGTCATGAACAGTTGCGCGGTGTCCCCATCATCGCCGTCACGGCCAACGCGCTCAAGGGGGATGCGGAAAAAGCCCTTGCCGCCGGGTGCGATCAATACATGTCCAAACCTATCAACTTGCGCGAACTCTGGTCGCGGCTTACCGCGTTGATCCCGGCGAACTAAATTAGATATTGCTATTCCCATCCACTGGCAACCAGCACGTAAACACCGATCCGCGTCCGGGCGCGCTCTGCACTTCAATATCCCCGCCCATCATGCGGCACAAGCGCCGGCTGAGGGCTAAGCCTAACCCCACACCGCCATATTTGCGCGTCGGCGAGGGGTCGGCTTGCATGAAGAGCGAGAATAAGTCATCTTGCTGTTCGAGGGGAATGCCAATCCCCGTATCCGTTACTTGAAATTGAATCCACTCGCCACTGGTTAAAACCTCACGCGTCACACTGAGGGCGATTTGCCCCTTTTCCGTGAACTTAGTCGCGTTTTCGAGCAAGTGCGACAGCATCTGCCGCACCCGCACTGGGTCGGCGTGCATCATGCCAGTAGTGGGGGCGAGGTGCAACTCAAACGTGTTGCCCCGTTGTTGCGCGGCGAGTTTGATCTCTTGTGCCAATGGTGTGACCACCGCCGCCACCTCAAACGTCTCGGCGCGCAACGCCAACTTCCCCGCTTCGATCTCTGTAATATCGAGCAAGTGGTTAATGATGTTCAGCAAGTGCGTGCCCGATTTGCGGATGGTCTTGAGTTGCGGGATGATTTGCGTTTGGTCTTTCTCGACCAACAACTCCTCCAAAAACTCGCTATAGCCTAAGATCGCGGTCAAGGGTGTGCGGAGCTCATGGCTCATGTTGGCGAGGAACAGACTCTTGGCCTGATTGGCGGCCTCGGCGTTGGCGCGCGCTTGTTCGGCCACCTCTTTGGCTTGGCGCAACGCGGTCTCAGCCTGATGCCGCGCGGTGATGTCATGCGCCACAAACACGCGACCGCGCATCCGCCCGTGCCCATCAAACACCGGCGAGAGTTGTGTGTCAAAAATACTTGGCCCGTTCTCGCGATGCCAGGTGATCTCAGCGCGCCGCTCCGCCATCTGCAAACGCTCCAGCAGTTCCGGCCACGCCCCCAAGGCCTGCGCCACCTGCCGCCCATTCACTTGCTCGGCGCGCAACCCCCACAGCCGTTCCGCCGCTGGGTTAATATCAATCACGCGCTCTTGCGCGTCTAACACGAGTACCGCGTCACTTAAATTTTCTAGCACCGTTTCGCGCGCGATCGGCACCACCTCCAACAAACCGTACCGGAACAACGCGCCGCCAAACACTACTCCGGTCAGCGCAAAGGCGAAGGGGGTAATATCTAAATAGGGAAAGGGGCTAGTGCCGGAGAGGTAGAGGATATTGCCGAGCCACGGGATCGAAGCCCCGATCAACATCAACCCAACTTGCGGCCGATAGAGCGGTGCGACGCGGACAAATTGCCGCACGAAAACGCCCCCCCCCAACAAAAGCATCAGATAGGAATAAGCGGTGTGAACCCAAAACGCCGCGCCATGATCGAGATCAA
>Ga0315912_10005140_pt1 | contig 12119 bp, 8 predicted proteins | sample VfabasoilMG_FD_204469 | JGI IMG/M metagenome (GOLD analysis project Ga0315912, IMG submission 204469) | Garden soil microbial communities collected in Santa Monica, California, United States - V. faba soil | ecosystem: Environmental > Terrestrial > Soil > Garden | place: USA: California... | reverse complement strand
GCGCTTGCCGCGCGCTGTCCGCCTCGAGGACGCCCTTGTGGAGCTTCCCCTCGACGTTGTACGCCTGGTAGCGGAATCCAGGCACTTAGGTCCGTGTGACGCGCAGGATTTCGTCGAGCGAGGTGGTGCCTTCGCGGACCCAGCGCAGCCCGTCGTCGCGCAGGCGCACCATCCCGCGCGCAACGGCAGCGTCGCGAAGGTCGCGTTCAGCGGCCACGTCGTGCACGAGGCGCCGGAGCTCATCGTCCACGGTGAGCAGCTCATAGATGCCGGTGCGGCCTCGATAGCCGGAGAAGTTGCAGGCACCGCATCCGACCGCGCGGTAGCTGCGTTCGTCGCCCGATTCGAAAGGCGTCTTGCAATGGGCGCAAAGCTTGCGGATCAATCGCTGGGCAAGGACGCCGTTCAGCGTGCTCGCGAGCAGGTAAGGCTCGATCCCCATGTCGATCAATCGCGTCACCGCGCCCGGCGCGTCATTCGTGTGCAGCGTCGCGAGCACGAGGTGGCCGGTGAGCGACGCCTGCACGGCGATCTGGGCCGTCTCGAGGTCCCGGATCTCGCCGATCATCACGACGTCGGGATCCTGCCGCAGGATCGCGCGAAGCGCCCGCGCGAACGTCATCTCGATGCGCGGATTCACCTGCGTCTGTCCGACCCCGTCGAGCTCGTACTCGACCGGATCCTCGACCGTGAGGATGTTGCGGGTCTTGCGATCGAGCCGCGTGAGCGCCGAATAGAGCGTCGTCGTTTTCCCGGAACCCGTCGGTCCGGTGACGAGCAGGATCCCGTGCGGCTCGTGGATGAGCGCGTCGATCGCGTCGCGCGTCGACGCGGGCATCCCCAGCGCATCCAGCGTGAGCCGCCCGGCCTGCTTGTCGAGGAGGCGCAGCACCACGCGCTCGCCGTTCGCCGTGGGAATCGTGGACACGCGCACGTCGATCGGGCGGCCTGCAACCCGCAAAGCAATACGGCCGTCCTGCGGCAGGCGCTTCTCCGCGATGTCGAGCGAGGCCATCACCTTGATGCGCGACACCATCGCCGGGTGCAAGCCGCGCTTCGGTTCGACGATGTCGCGGAGCGCCCCGTCGACGCGGAAGCGGACCAGCGCGCGCGACTCGAAGATCTCGAGGTGGATGTCGGAGGCACCTTCGCGGACCGCCTGCGTGAGCAGCGCATTGATGAGCCGGATGATCGGCGCGTCATTCTCGGTCTCGAGGAGGTCCGCGACCTCCGGCAATTGCTCCGTGAGCTTCGCGAGATCGACCGAATCGCCGAAGTCCTCGACGATCGTCTCGGCCGCCGAGGGCTCCCGCGTGTACGCGAGCGCAAGGCAATGCTCGAACTCTTCGGGCGTGAGCAGTACTTCCTTGATGGGCTTGCCCGCCATCCGCCGCACTTCCGCGAGCGTCGAAGCCTGGGGATACGGCTTGATCCAGACCTCGAGCGCGCCCGCGACGACGCGGGCGGCGAGCACGCCCTTCGCCTTGGCAAACGGATACGGCAGCAGGCTCACCGCCTGCGGATCGAGGTCCTGCGGATTCACGGTGCGCGCGAGGGGCGCCGTCATTGGCCGAGCGTGCGGTTCTTGTTCTGCTCGAGCGGCGTGAGTTGCTTGGCCGAGGCTTCGGGCAGCAGCACGTTCCACGGCAGCTTCATCTCGCCCTGCTGGTTGCGGATGTACTCGTAGCGGTCGGCCGTGAGCGAAGCCGCGGCCTTGTCGTCCTTCAGCACGACGGGGCGCAGGAACACCATCAGGTTCGTGCGCTTGCGGTTGCGCGTTTCGTACTTGAAGAGCGCGCCGATGTACGGGATGTCGCCGAGGAGCGGCACCTTGTCGACGCTCGCGTTCTGGTCGTCCTGGATGAGGCCGCCCAGCACGACGATCTGGCCGTTGTCGACGAGCACGGTGGATTCCAGCGCGCGCTTGTTGGTGATGATGTCGGCCGAGCCCACGAGGACCCGGTCGCGCGTGACGCTCGAGACCTCCTGGAAGATCTTGAGCTTCACTGCCCCGGCTTCCGATACGGTTGGCGTAACCTTCAGCGTGAGGCCGATGTCCTTGCGCTCGATCGTCTGGAACGGGTTCTGGGAGCTTCCCGCCACCTGCGTGAAGCTCCCGGTGATGAAGGGCACGTTCTGCCCGACGATGATCTTCGCTTCCTCGTTGTCGAGCGTGAGGACGTTCGGCGTCGAGAGGACGTTCGCGGCCGTGTCGCCTTCGAGCGCGCGCGCGAGCACCTGCAGGTTGAGGATCTCGGTGTCGGTTCCGGGAATCTTGATCGTGCCCTTGATGAGCCCGAGGTTGAGGCCGGGCCCGAGGCTCGCGGGATTGGTCGCCGCGTTGATGATGTTGGTACCCAGCCCGCTCGTGATCCCCGTGTTGAAGTTCGTGCCGCCGATCACGTTCTGCCCGCCGCCCACGTTGGTGCCGCCCTGCCACTGCACGCCGAACTCCGCCGCGAGCCCGGTCGACACTTCCACGATCAGCGCTTCGACGAAGACCTGCGCGCGGCGCTGGTCGAGGGAGTCGATCACGGTGCGCAGCGCCCGGTACACGGGCTCGGGCGCGGTGATGATGATGGAGTTGGTCGGCGGATACGCCTGGATGATGGAGGAGGGCGCGGGTGCATTGGGCGCCGGCGCGACGGACGTGGACGCCGTCGTTTGCGTCGCGGTGGCGCCTGTCGGGGTCGTGGACGTGGTGGTCGTGGTGCGCGAGGACTCCGCGCCCGAGAGCAGCCCGCGGAGCGTCTCGGCGATCTTCACCGCTTCTGCGTTCCTCAGGAACACCACGTAGACGTTGCCGTTGCCGGCGCCGGGCGTATCGAGGCCGAGGACGAGCGCCTTGATACGGGTCATCAGCGCATTACTTTCGGCGCGAATAATGAGCGAGTTCGTGCGCGAGTCGACGGCGATCGCGGCCTTCGGCGGGACGCCCGGCGCGGTCGCGACCGGGGCCGTCTCGGGCACGACTGTTCGCAGCATCTGCGCGATGTCGATCGCGGATGCATTCGCGAGCCGCAGGACCTGCACGTCGGCGCCGCTCGGCAGGTCGATCGACTGGATGATCCGCTCGATGCGCCTCACGTTGCTCGCGTAGTCGGTGATGACGATCGCGTTGTTGTTCGGATAAGCGGCGATGAAGTTGTTCGCCGTGACGAGCGGGCGCAGCACCGGCACGAGCTGCACCGCCGACTCGTTCTGCAGGATGAAGACCTGCGTCACGACGCGATCGCCCGCGGCGCGTGCCGCGTCGGGCCCGATCGGGCTCGCGCTCGTCTTCGCTTCCGCCTCGGGAACGATCTTCGTGAAGCCGTCGCCCTCGACCGCGGCGAAGCCCTGCACGCGAAGCGCCGAGAGGAAGATCTGGTAGAGGAGGTCCTTCGAGACGGGCTTCTCGGACACGATGTTCACCGTGCCCGTCACGCGCGGATCGAGGATGAAGTTGCGGCCGGTGTGCTGGCCGATCGTCTTCACGACGGACTGGATGTCCGCGTTCACGAAGTTGATCGTGATCTTGTCTTCTGAATCCTGTCCCCGAGGGGGCTGCCCCCGCGCGTCCGGTGGGCGCGGGGCCTGCGCCCAAAGCGGGCCCGCGGTCGCGACGAGCATCGCGCCGACCAGGAGGATGGACTTCGTTATTGTCGTAATGGCTTTCATCGCATCCACGTTCGTTCCGGGCGGCGGACCCATTATATAGGGGTGAATCTCGCCGGCGACTACTAGAAAAAGGGGTTCGGGCCCTCGCGCCAGAAGGGATACGGCCGAGCCCTGCGGTTGGATGCGCCCCGGAAAATATTTCGTCTATCGGAACTTAATTCCGACTATTGACACACCGAGCCCCGCGGGAACAACAATGCGAAGCGCCCAAAGCGCTCATGGATCGCATCGCAAAGACGAGAGGGGATTCGAATGAAGCATCGCAAACTCGAGGTTCGCGTGCCGGTTGCGGCATGCATCGTCGCGCTCGGCGCGGCCGCCTGGACACCGCAAGGCGAGGCGCGCGTCACCAGGATCGTCATCGACAGGACCGCGTCCCTCACCGGGCAGCCGATCCCCTATCAAACGCTCACCGGCCGCGCGTTCGGCGAGCTCGATCCGGGCGATCCGCTCAACTCGGAGATCACCGACCTCCAGCTCGCGCCGCGCAATGCGAGCGGCAAGGTGGAGTACGTGGCGACCTTCCACGTGGTGAAGCCGGTCGACATGACGCAGGCGAGCGGGCTCATGTGGCACGACGTTCCCAATCGCGGCGGCCGCATCACGATCTCCAGCGATTTGCGGACGCAGGGCGACGTCGGCGTGAGCAGCGCCTGGCAGGGCGACAACGCCGGCGCGACGCAGTGGCCTTCGGCCGCCGACATCACCAACCCGAACCCGCTCGCCACGATCCGCAACAACGAATGGGTCGCGGTGCCCGTGATCGCCGGCGCGACCGGCGACATCATCGGACGCATCATCAATCGCAGCGGCATGCAGGGCCAGCCCCTCAACGTCATGGGCAACCCCATTCCGTATTTCCCGGTCAGCCTCACCGACAACACCGGCGCGACGCTCACCACGATCCTCAAGGAAACCATCGACGGGCAGATCACCACGGGCCCGGTCATTCCGAACGCGGACTGGAAGTTCTGCGCGCCCGTCGCCGGAAGCACGTTCGCCGCGCCCGTTGCAGTCACGGCGCTGCCGGTGGGCGTGTGCCTGAAGGATGGATTCGATCCCACCAGGCTCTACCAGCTCAAGTACACCGTGAAGGATCCGTACGCGCTCGGCGTCGGCACCGCGGCCTTCCGCGACGTGGGCTCGTTCTTCCGCTACGCCAGCGCAGCCGATGGCAATCCGCTCGCGGGCGGGATCCAGTGGTCGATCATCCGCGGCTCGTCGCAGTCGGGTAACTTCACGCGCCACTACATCCACCTCGGCATGAACCAGGACGAGGCCGGGCGCATCGTGCACGAGGGGGCATGGCCGCTCATCGCCGGCCGGCGGGTCGCGAACAACTCGCGCTGGGGCCAGCCCGATGGCGTGCTCGAGCTCTATCAAATGGGAAGCGAAGGGCCGCAGTGGTGGCACAAGTTCCCCGACAAGGTGCGTGACCTCAAGCCCGGCGGAATTCTCGATCGCTGCATGCGCACGGACCCGGTGACATGCCCGAAGATCGTCGAGACGTTCGGCGGCGCCGAGGTGTTCGCGCTCAAGATGACCACGTCTTGGGTGGGCACCGATCCCAGGAACGACATCCCGTTGCCCGACAACGTGCGGCGCTACTACCTGCCAAGCTCGACGCACGGCGGCGGGGGTGGCGGCTTCGACGAGTCTCCGTCGACGAATGCGGTGAATTGCCCCGGGAACAACTGGGGCCGGGGAACGCTGCGCGCCAATCCCGTGCCCGCGACCGCCATGGTCAACCGGATGCGCGTGGCGCTTCGGGACTGGGTGATGAACGGCACCGAGCCGCCCGCCAGCATCTGGCCGCGGATGAACCAGAAGAACCTGGTCGAGCCGACGATGAAGGCGATGGGATTCCCGCGCGGCGTCCCGGGCATTCCCGATTCGATCTTCCTCCCCGAGAACTTCGTGTTCCCGGTGTTCGACTATTACTGGGGACCGCTCTATGACCATAGCGAGGCGAACGGCATTCCGACGAGCGCACCCCCACCGATCCGGCACGTGATCAAGATGCTCGTGCCGCGCGTCGACGCGGACGGCAATGAGATCGGCGGCATTCCGACCGTGCTGCGCGATGCCCCCCTCGGGACCTACCTCGGCTGGAATATCACCGCCGGCCCGGGCGATCCGACCTACAACAACCAGCCCTTCCATGCCGGCCAGGTCTGCAACTACGTGGGCGGCATGGTGCCCTTCGCCAAGACGAAGGCGCAGCGGCTCGCGAACAACGATCCGCGGCTCTCGCTCGAGGAGCGCTACGGCACGCACGAGGGTTACGTGAACGCGGTGAAGGCGGCCGCGAACAACGCCGCGTGCAAGGGCTACCTGCTCGCAGGTCCCGACGCCGCGTCGATGGGCGCGACGTGCACGTCTGCCATTCCGGCGGGGTTCCCGGACGATTGGGCCGCGCTCGTGAACCAGGCCATGGAGAGCAACGTCTGCAACCAGGCGGGCGACGGCGGCAAGTGCAACCCTGCCGCGCCGTGAGGCGAGGTGCGGTCTAGGGATTGATCGAATAGGAGAGGCTCACGGTGGACGAGCCTCTCTGCACTTCCGCCTGGATCGACGAAAGGGTGTTGAACTGGGTGTAGAGCCGGGCCAGGTCGCCGGTTGACGCGACCGGCTGGCCGTTCACTTTCTTGATGACGTCGCCGGGTTGCAGGCCGAGCTTCTGCGCGAGGCTTCCCGGCGGCGCCTGCTCCATGCGCACGCCGCCGCCGGGCGGCATGCCGATCTGCCCGAGGTAGTTGAGCTGGTTCGGATCGCGCAGCGCGTCGTCGAGCTGCTTGCGCGAGATCGCGTAGCTGTTCGCGGCGGTGCGCGCCACGTCGAGCTTGAAGCCGGCGACGCGCGCCGGTTGCGCGGAGGCCGTCGCACCCTTGCGCGCTTCGAGGTCGATCCGCTCGTCGACGCCCGTGCGGGCGAGGATCACGTGGTCGGCGTGCACTTCCTTGAGCTTCACGCCCGGCTGCACCTCGCTGCCGACGAAGATCGAGATGTCGCGGCCCGAGCCCGTCGAGAAGATGGCGGAGGCCGCGGTGCCCGGCGTCGGCGCCACGACGCCCTTCAGCTTGAGCGACGAACCGCCGCTCGCGACGGTCGACGATGACGCCGTGCCGCCGAAGAGCTTCGCGGCGGTCGCGATGTCCACGGTGCCCGCGGGTGCGGCCATGCCCGAAGCCGTCGGTGCGGGCGTGGCGAAGATCCACGTCCAGTGCGCGAGCTGGTAGGCGAGCACGATCACCAGCGCGGCGACGACGAGCGTGCCGAGCGGATTCCGGGGAGATGCAGGCGTGCCTACGGTAGCCATCGGGAAATCATACGTTCACCCGCGCTTTCCGGATTCGGCCGCGAGCCGCTCGAGGTCGATATCCATGTAGCGCCAGGGCTCGTGGGCGAACGGATGCTTCTTGAACCCGAGCACCCATGGCTGGATCAGGATCGTATAGCGCTGGAGCGTATTCACGCGCCACGGGTTGTAGACCCACACGAGGTGCACCATCTTGCGGTACATCTCGGTACGCTCGGGCGAATCCGGCATGGTCTTCGCCTTTTCATATAAACGGTCGAACTCGGGCAGGCTGAACATCGAGTAGTTCGCGCCGCCGATCGACTTCGTCCAGAAGAGCTGGAGGAAGTTCTCGCCGTCCGGATAGTCGGCGATCCAGCCATAGCTCCAGAACGGGAGCTTCCCGTTCTGCGCGATCCGGCGCAGCTCCGGAGTCTTCTCCACCTTGTTGAACGTGACGCGCAGGCCAATCTCGCTGAGCGCGCGGTTCCAGAGGTGATTGCGCTGGCGTTCCTGCTGGAGGGGTGTGGAGGCCATGTCGAACGTGAGCGGAGAGCCGTCGGGCATCTCGCGCCAGCCATCGCCATCGCGATCGACGTAGCCGAACATGTCGAGGAGCGCCTTCGCCTTCGCCGGGTTGTACTCGAGCGTGGGGCTCGTCTCCGGGGTGTATCCCGCCATGCCCGGGGCGATCGGCGAATCGATCTTGATCGCCTGGTTCTTGTAGAGGATCGCGATCTCCTCGTGGATCGGGTACGCGAGCGAGATCGCGCGGCGAAGCGCGATCTTCTCGGGCGTATATCCCCCGAGCACCGGGTCGTTCATGTTGAAGATCGCGTACGTGACCCACGCGATCTCGTCGGGCCGCACCTGCATTCCGCGCTTCGCGAGATTGGGCGCGAGCTTGCCCCCCGGCATGGCCAGGTGGATGAATTCCGACGGGACCGGACGGATGAAGTCGTGCTCTCCGTTGAGGAACGCGAGCCATTGCGGCTGGCGGTCCTCCATGATGTAGACCTCCACTCGCCCGATGAGGGGCAGCTTCTTTCCGGCAAGGTGCGCGGCGATCTGCGCGTCGCGCTCATCCTCGCCCCCCGCCGTCTCGAAGGTCTCGCCGCGAAAGTCCGGATTCGCGTCGAGGACGATCTTCGAGGAGCGCCGCCACTCGCCGAGCTTGAAGGGACCGGTGCCCACCGGATGCTGGGGGAATGCCTCGCCGTACTTCTCGACCACCTCGCGCGCCACCGCGGCGGTCGCGGGCATCGCGAGGATGTAGAGCATGTTGAAGTCCGGCTCGACGAGCTTCAGCCGGAACGTGAAGCGGTCGGGCGCCTGCAGGCCCTCGATCGGCTTGTCGTAGTCGAATCGCCCGGTGCTCTTCGCTTCCGCGACGAGCTTGTCGGCGCCCTCGACCTTTCCTTCGAGGAGGAACGCCCACTGCGCCCGCACCTTCGGATCGAAGAAGCGCTTGAAGCTGTACACGTAATCCTGCGCCGTGAGCTCGCGGCGCGTGCCCCCGAACGCCGGGTCGGGCGTGAAGTAGATGCCGGGCTTGACGCGGATCGTGTAGGTGCGCCCGCCGTCGGTGATCTCGGGCATCGCCGCCGCCGCGCGCGGCTGCAGCCTCACGGGGCGCGCGAGGTGGTCGTACTGGAGCAGGGAGTCGTAGATGTGGTCGCAGAGCGTGCCGGTGAACTCATCGGACTCTCGCGCGCAGTCGAATCCCCGTTCCGGGGCGAGGTACGTGACGCGAAGGACCTTGCGCGGATCGGCGGCGTTGGCCGTGAGGGCCGCGAGAACGAGGACGAGCGCGAGACGCACTAGTGCAGCGTGTAGCCCGGGGGCGGCGGTTCTTCGGCTTGCGCCCGCGGGGCTTCGGCCATGGGCGAGGCGTGGTGGACGGTCATGCGCCAGCCGGCGGCGGTGAGTTCGTAGACATTGGTCGCGCAGATGAGCGAAACCGGCGCGTCCTCGCCCGCCGGCGTCACGCGCTCGATGACGGCGCGCACGGCGACGGACTGGCCGTCGAAGCGGCGCTGCTCGGTCGCGCGGATGCGAAGCGTCGCTCCGCCCGCGAAGATCTGCATCCAGCTTTCCCGCACTGCTTCGAAGCCCACGAGCCGCGGTCCCTGCGGGTGGACGCAGACCACGTCGTCCGACTCGGCCCACACCGCCATCATCGCGGAAAGGTTCGCGCGCTCGAACGCGTCGTAGAAGGCGCTTTCGGCTTCGTCGGCGGTGGCGAACATCTTCTTCACGGTTTGTTTCCGGGTCCGGTCGCTGGGGACGCAAGAATATAATAAAGGCCCCTCCCGTCATTCCGAGATCTCCCGCCGTGGCCAAGTTCGTCATCAACGAAGAACGCGTGGAATTCAATGCCGCCCCCGATACGCCGCTCCTTTGGGCGCTGCGCGACTGGTTCGACCTTCCGGGCACGAAATTCGGCTGCGGCATGGCCCTTTGCGGCGCGTGCACCGTGCACGTGAACGGCGTCGCGACGCGCGCGTGCGTGACGCCGGTCTCCGCCGTCGAGGGCAAGAGTGTCACGACCATCGAGGCTTTCAAGCCGGGCCGGTATCCCGTGGCGGACGCGGTGAAAGCCGCGTGGATCGAGAAGGACGTCGTGCAATGCGGGTATTGCCAGCCCGGACAGATCATGTCGGCGACGGCGCTCCTCGCGAAGAACCCGAAGCCGACGGACGCGGACATCGATGCCGCCATGAGCGGGAACATCTGCCGTTGTGGCACATACCAGCGCGTGCGCGAGGCGATCAAGGCCGCCGCCGCGAATCTTCCGGGGCGCGCGCCGGCCCCCGCGAAGTCCGCGCCCAAGAAAGCCTGACCATGGCACGAGCGATCAAGAGCGTTTCGCGCCGCAAGTTCCTGCGCCATTCCGCCGCCGCCACCGGGGCGCTGGTCATTTCCTTCTGGCTGCCGATGGGCAAGGGCCGCCTCGCGCATGCCCAGGAAGCACCGAAGAAGGCGGCCATCCATCCCAACGCATTCCTGCGGATCGACAAGGACGGCACCTGCACGGTGTTCGTGAAGCACCTCGAGTTCGGCCAGGGCGTCACGACGTCGCTCCCGATGATCGTCGCCGAGGAGCTCGAGTGCGACTGGACGAAGGTGCGCGCCGAGCTTGCCCCCGCCGCGCCCGAGTATGCGCACACGATGTTCGGCATGCAGATGACGGGCGGCTCGTCGAGCGTCGTCAACTCCTTCGACCAGCTCCGCACCGTCGGCGCGCAGGCCCGCACCATGCTCGTGCAGGCGGCGGCGCAGCAGTGGAATGCGAAGCCGGCGGAATGCCGCGCCGAGAAAGGGTTCGTCGCCGGCCCGGGCGGCAAGCGCGCGTCGTACGGCCAGCTCGCCGAAGCGGCGGGCAAGCTTCCCGTGCCGGAGAAGGTGACGCTCAAGGACCCGAAGAGCTTCCAGCTCATCGGCAAGCCCACGCGGCGCCTCGATTCGGCGGAGAAGGTCGAAGGCCGCGCGAAGTTCGGCATCGACTACCAGCGCCTGCCCAATCGCGTGCACGTCGCGTTGGTCGCGCACGCGCCCACGTTCGGCGGCGCGCCGAAGTCGATGAATGCGGACAAGGTGAAGGCGGTGCCGGGCGTGACGCACGTGATCGAGCTGCCGCGAGGCGTCGCGGTCGTCGCGACCAACTACTGGTCGGCGAAGAAGGGACGCGATGCGCTCGTCGTGAACTGGGACCCGGGCCCGAATGCGGCGGTGTCGAGCGATGCCCTTCGCAAGCAGTTCCTGGATCTCGCGAAGACGCCGGGCCTCCCTGCGAAGAAGGCCGGGAATCCCGAGGCGATCAAGTCCGCGGCGAAGACGCTCGTCGCCGAGTACGAGGTGCCTTTCCTCGCGCACGCGGCGATGGAGCCCCTCAACTGCACGGTGGAAGTGAAGGGCGAGAACGTCGAGATGTGGGTCGGCTCCCAGTTCCAGACCGTGGACCAGCAGGCCGCGGCGAAGGTGATGGGCTCGAAGCCCGAGCAGGTGAAGCTCAACACGATGCTCGCGGGCGGCGGCTTCGGCCGTCGCGCGAATCCGGCCTCCGACTACATCAAGGAAGCGGTCGAGATCGCCGCGCGCGCCAAGGTCCCGGTGAAGACGATCTGGACCCGCGAAGACGACATCCGCGGCGGCTACTACCGCCCGATGATGGTGCATCGCGTCGAGGTCGGCCTCGATGCCCAGGGCGGCATCGTCGGCTGGAACCACGCGATCGTGGGCCCCTCGATCATCGGCGGCACGGCGTTCGAGCCGATGATGGTGAAGGACGGCATCGATCCCACGTCGACGGAAGGGGTCGCCGACACGCACTACGCGATCCCGAATCTCTCCGTCGGGCTGCACTCGGTGAAAACGGGGATTCCGGTCCTGTGGTGGCGCTCGGTGGGCCACTCGCATACGGCGTTCGTGATGGAAACGATGATCGACGAGATCGCCGCCGCGCAGAAGAAGGACCCGGTGCAATTCCGGCGCGAGCTCCTCGCGAAGAACCCGCGCATGCTGGCGGTGCTCGATCTCGCCGCATCGAAGTCGGGATGGACCACGCCGCTGCCCAAGGGGGTCGCGCGCGGAATCGCCATCCACGAATCGTTCGGCAGCGTTTGCGCGCATGTCGCGGAGGTGTCGCTCGAGGGGGGCCAGCCGAAGGTCCGCCGAGTCGTGACCGCCTTCGATTGCGGCCTCGTCGTGAATCCGCTGTCGGTCGAGGCGCAGCTCCAGAGCGCGATCGCCTTCGGACTCGGCGCGGCGCTCTACTCGAAGATCACGATCAAGGACGGGGCCGCCGAGCAGTCGAACTTCCACGATTACCGCGTGCTGCGAATGAACGAGATGCCGCGCGTCGAAGTGCACCTCGTGGCCGGGGGCGACAAACCCACGGGCGTCGGCGAGCCGGGCGTTCCGCCCGTCGCGCCGGCCGTCGCGAACGCGCTCTTCGCGCTGAATGGCGGGAAACGGATCCGGACGCTGCCGATGGCTTGATTGTTGCATCGGCCATCCCAACGTCCGGACGTAGGTCGTTACACTTGGCCAGGATCCCGTCCCCGTGGGGGCAAACCCCGGGGAAACCCTTGGCGAAGTCAACGATCATAGGGGCACGATCGTTGGGAGCTTTGTCGATGAGAACGGAGAGTAACGGTAC
>Ga0315912_10005139_pt1 | contig 12120 bp, 12 predicted proteins | sample VfabasoilMG_FD_204469 | JGI IMG/M metagenome (GOLD analysis project Ga0315912, IMG submission 204469) | Garden soil microbial communities collected in Santa Monica, California, United States - V. faba soil | ecosystem: Environmental > Terrestrial > Soil > Garden | place: USA: California... | reverse complement strand
CACGAGGCATGGACTGGGTGCGCGGCGGCAACCACGACCTGGCGCCGGCAGACATCGAAGCGGCATGCCACGCCAGCCTGCGCCGCCTGCGCACCGACGTGATCGACCTCTACCAGATCCACTGGCCCAACCGCAACGCGCCGTCGTTCGGCGCGGTGTATTTCGATCCCGCCAAGGACCGCGAGTACACGTCGATCCACGACCAGCTGCAGGCACTGACCGCGCTGGTGCAGGCCGGCAAGGTGCGGCACATCGGGCTGTCGAACGAAACGCCGTGGGGCCTCGGCGAGTTCGTGCGCGTGGCCGAGGCCCATGGGCTGGCGCGCGTGGTCAGCGTGCAGAACCCCTACACGCTGGTCAACCGCGTGGTCGACAACGGCCTCGATGAAACCATGCACCGCAGCGGCGTGTCGCTGCTGGCGTATTCGCCGCTCGGCTTCGGCACGCTGACCGGCAAGTACGACGAGGTCGGCATGGACGCCGATCACCCGCAGTTGGGCCGTCTGGCGCGCTTTGCCAGCATGCGCGCGCAGCGCTGGGGACGCCCCGAGACGCTCGCTGCGGCGCGCCGCTACAACACGTTGGCGCGTGAGGCGGGCCTCACGCCGGTGCGTCTGGCGTTGGCCTTCGTCTACACCAACTGGCGGGTGGCCAGCACGCTGATCGGCGTGACGTCGCTGGCGCAACTCGACGAGTGCCTCGATGCGTGGGGCACCACGCTGTCGGCCGACCTGCTGGCGCGCATCGATGCCATTCGGCGTGAAATTCGCGATCCGGCGCAGTAGTCGTGTCGGTCCCTGCGCTTCGTGTGCCCCGCTGACCGCTTCGATGGCCAAGAAGGACAAGCACGTCAGCGCCACGCCGGCCACCGAGTGGCTGCGTGATCACGGCGTGCCGTTCAGCGAACACGTGTACGACTACGTCGAGCGCGGCGGCACCGCCGAGTCGGCGCGCCAGCTCGGAGTCGACGAGCACGTCGTGGTCAAGACGCTGGTGATGCGCGACGAACGCGGCGAGCCGCTGCTCGTGCTGATGCACGGCGACCGCGAGGTGAGCACGAAGAACCTGGCGCGCGAGATCGGCGTCAAGAGCGTCGAGCCGTGCAAGCCCGAGGACGCGCAGCGCGCCAGCGGCTACCAGGTTGGCGGCACCTCGCCGTTCGGCACCCGCCGCGCGCTGCGGGTGTTCGTCGAGGCCGGCGTGCTGGAGCTGCCGCGCATCCTGATCAACGGCGGGCGGCGCGGCTACCTGGTGGGCATCGCGCCACGCGCTTTGATCGATGCGCTGGGTGCCAAGGCGGTGCGCTGCGCGCTGTAGCGCGCAGCGCGGCAGCACGTCAGTGCTTGCCTGGCTCGGGCGCGCCGAGGGCGCGCACCGGCGCCTGCACCTGGAGCGTCTCGCGCTTGCCGTCCTTGCCCTCGACCACCAGCGTCAGCGGCACCGTGTCGCCGGCCTTGAGCTGTTGCTTCAGGTCCATCAGCATCACGTGGTAGCCGCCGGGCTTGAGCTCAACCGCGCGGCCGGCCGGCAACTCCAGCGACGCGACCGCGCGCATGCGCATCGTCGTGCCTTCCATCGCCATCTCGTGCACTTCGGCGACGTCGGCCACCGGCGAACTCACCGACAACAGCTTGCCGCCGCCGGCCGATGTGATCTGCATGAAGGCGCCGCTGGCCTTTTGTTGCTCCACGGTGCCGCGCACCCAGGCGTCTTTGACCGTGGTTTGCGCGAAAGCGGCCGCGCCGAGCAGCGACCACACGGCCGCGAGGCCGATTCGATGGATTGGGTTCATCACGTTCTCCGTTGGTTGACTTGTCAATGCAGGTGACCGGCGGCGCCGCCGGGGGTGACCTCGAGCAGCACCGCGGGCGACTTCAGGCCCCGGGTGGCGGTGCCCGAGGCCGGCACGTCGGCCCAGTTCAGTTCGCCGTGTTCGCAGAGCTGCTGCACCTTGAACCACAACGCGCCGGGAGCCTCCGGCAGCTGACCGCGCACCACGAATTCGTCGTAGTGGGCATCGGCCAGCCAGGCGTCGCGGCTGTTGGCCTTCCAGGTGACTTCGACCACGTCTTCGGTGACCTGGCGACCGTGGCTCTCGTAGGGTCGCGCCAGCGTGCCCTTGCGGATGTCGAGCGACCAGCCGGCCTTGGGCATCGGCTTGGCGCCGCGAAACCCGGCCGGGATGCCGACGCGCAGCGTGTGCGTGGCGCTGCCGTCGCAGCCATGGCCGACGCGCAGCACGGCCTTGAGCGTGCTGCCGGCCGGCGCCTTGGCCTGCTCGAGCGTGACGTGGGCGTGGGCGGCGCCGAGCGCGCACGCCAGCAACGGAAGAAGACTTGCAGCGATTTTCATCATGGCCTCACAGGTCGAATTTCAGCTCAGCGCTGTAGGTGCGCTGCGGGTAGGGGTGGAAGTTCCAGTACTTGTCGTTGTTCAGGTTGTCGATGCCGAGTGCGCCGCTCCACTGCCTGGTGAAGCGATAGAGCAGCCGCGCGTCGACGGTGAAGTACTTCGACGCGCCCTGGTAGGCGAAGCCGTTGGGGTCGCTGTTGTCGAGCGTGCTGAATTGCGGGCCGCTGTAGCGCGCGCCGACCGTGGCCGACCACTTGTCGTCGGCCTGCCAGGTGCCCACGACGGTGGCGCGCCAGCGCGGCACGCGCGGCTGCCACTTGCCGACGCTGGCGGGGAACTTGTCGTTCTTCACCGTGCGCGAGTCGGCGTAGGTCACGCTGCCGTCGAGCGACAAGCCGCGCACGAGCACATCCTGCGCCCGCGCGGCCACCTCGATGCCGGTGGTGCGCAACTCGTCGACGTTCTGCACGTTGGTGATGTTCGGCGTCACCGTCACGTTGGTCTGCGCAAACAGGCCGTCGTGCGTGGTCTCGTGGAACAGCGTGGTGCGCAGGCGCTGGGCACCCCAGTCCCACTCGGAGCTCAGCTCGCTGGTCCAGCCCTGCTCGGGCTTCAGGTTGGGGTCGTTGTTGATGAACGCGGTGCCGGTCGAGTTGAAACCGCCCTGGTAGAGTTCCGAGACGGTCGGGAACCGCACCGCCTTGCCGGTCGAGGCCTTGAGCACCCAGTGCTCGGCCATCTCGTAGCCGAGCGCGGCCTTCGGCGACACGAAGTCTTCGGCGCGCTCGGGGTGATCGAATGCGGACGTGGCGCTGCGCGTCACGCCGTGGCTGGCCGTCCAGTGTTCGAAGCGTGCGCCGAGCACGGCCTTCCAGCGCGGCGCGAAGCTCCAGGTGTCTTGCGCGAAGGCGCTTTGCAGCTGCGTGTCCCCTTCGAAGCCCGACAGTGGCGTCGTGGCTGCGCCGCCGATCCAGTCATCGGTGTTGTCTACGCGCTGGCGCAGGCGGAAGCGGTCTTGCTGCACGCCGAGGTCCATCACGTGCGCGCCGGCTTCGCCATCGGGGCGCCACACACCCCGGAAGGCCAGCGTGTCCCAGCCGGTGCCCTTCATGTCGGTGATGCGTCCGGCGCCACCCGCCGTGGCGTCGGGCAGCACGGTGGTCGAGATGCGCGAGAGGTCGCGCCGGTAGTCGTAGCCGCTGACGGCGACCTCCCAGTCGAACGTGCCGCGGCTGCGGCTCTTGATCGACAGTGCGCCCATCAGGTGGTCGGTGCCGTCGCGCACCAGCGGGAAGTCCGATGCCGTCAAGGCAGGGTAGGCGAGACCGTCGATCACCGGGCGGCCGCTGTAGAACGCATCGCCCGCCGTGTTGCGCAGGTACGAGTCGGCGTTGCTGCGGCCGTCGTTGTGCCAGCTGCCCAGCGTGACCGTGGCGCGCAGCGTGGGGCTGAAGTCGTACGCGAGCTTGGCCTTGGCGTGGTCCTGCACGGTGCGGTACTGCGTGCTGGTGCCGAGGATCCACCAGTCCTGGTTCGAGCGGTTCTTGCCCGGCACGGCACCGGTCACCGGCACGTCGCCGGCCACCGGCGCGACGCCGGTCGAGGTCAGGCGGGTGGCGAACACCAGCGGCTGCCCTTCGCTGTCGAGCCGGTTGACGTTGACCCACCACGACCACGGCCCCGCGCGGTCGCCGAGCGAGGCGCTGGCCTGCCAGCCGCTGTAGGTGTCGTGCGTGTTGTAGAGGTCGAAGTTCTGCGTGAAGGCGCCGATGCGCGCGTGCGCCTCGAACTGCTGGGGCATTCGGGTCACGTAGTCGACCACCGCGCCCACCGAGTTGCCGGCGTAGGCGGCCGAGAACGGCCCGTACAGCACGTCGACGCGTTCGATCTCCTCGGGGGTCACCAGCCCCCAGCGCGGCGTGAAGGTGGCGCCGTTGCCGAGCAGGTTGGACAGCAGGATGCCGTCGGCGTACACGATCGAACGGGCGCTGTTGCCGGTGCCCGAGGCGCGGGTGGACAACACCGCGTGGTTGTAGTCGCCGATGTAGCGCTTGCGCACCAGCAGGCTCGGAAAGTACTTCACCGCGTCCTCGCTGTCGGTGGCGTTCACGGAGCGCTCGAGCTCGCGAGCCGTGATGCTCTCGATGGTCGTCGGGATGCGTGTCGGCAGCGACGACGGCGCCTCGCCGGTGACGACGACGATGCCGGCCGAACGTTGCGGCGTCTCGTCGGGCGCGGCGTCGATCGATTGCGCCTGCGCCAGTGGGGCGGCCAGCGCGAATGCGCAGGCCAACGCAGTGCGTGCCATGAAGGCTCCTGAGTTCCGGACGCGGCGCGCCCGCGCGTGCATGCGCAGACTGCCGCTGACGGCTGCGGGCCTGCGTCAACAGGCCACGAGCCGGCGAGGGCAGGACTTCAGGCTTGGGCGGGCGGTGCGCGCGGTTGCGCGCTGCGCCAGGCGTGCTGCGGCCGCGGCGCGTGCAGCAACAGCAGCGGCACGGCGTGCGCGAGGTCGGCACGCAACACCAACAGGTCGAGCGCTACCGGTGGCGCGCTGCCGTCGTGGTGCAGTGCGCAACTGATGCAATGCTCGAACGCATGCGTGCTTGGGCTCGACTCGCCGTCGCCGGCCTCCCAACCGAACACCACCCGTTTGGAGCCGGTGGCGCTGCACAGTTGCGCCCACGGCATCGTCTCGCCACGCAGCTGGCGCAGCGCGTGCGCTACGCCGGGCGCCAGCGTGGCCAGCAGCAGGGCCCACAGCGTGGCCCAGCGGATGCAGCGGTCGAACGGGCGCGGGCGCGACATGGCGCGGCAGTGTACAGGTGGCGCCGCGGCGTGCACCAGACAAAATGCGTCGCCTTCCAAGCTTTGATCGACGGACGCGTACACTCGCGGCCGATTCGCGCCAACCGTCCATGAACTCGAGCGCCTTGTGGAGCAGCCTGGCAGCCATCGTGCTGGCCTATCTGGTGGGCTCGCTGTCGTTCGCGGTCATCGTCAGCCGTGTCTTCGGCCTCGCCGACCCGCGCAGCTACGGCTCCAGGAACCCCGGCGCCACCAACGTGCTGCGCTCGGGCCACCGTGCCGCGGCCGTGCTGACGCTGGCGCTCGATGCATTGAAGGGCTACGCGCCGGTGTGGCTGGCGATCTGGCTGTCGCCGCGCTTCGGCTTCGGCGACACCACGATCGCCTTCGTCGGCCTGGCCGCCTTTCTCGGCCACCTGTGGCCGCTGTTCTTTCGCTTCGTGGGTGGCAAAGGCGTGGCCACCGCCGTGGGCGTGTTGCTCGCGTTCAACCCCTGGCTGGGGCTGGCGACGCTGGCGACCTGGGTGATCATCGCGCTGTTCTTTCGCTACTCGTCGCTGGCGTCGATCGTGGCCGCGGTGTTCGCGCCGTTCTATCAGTTGCTGATCTGGGAGCCGTCGGCGATCGCGCTGGCCATCGCGGTGATGAGCCTGCTGCTGGTGTGGCGCCACAGCGGCAACATCCGCAAGCTGCTGGCGGGCACCGAGAGCAAGCTCGGCCACAAGGCCGCGGCAGCGGCTGCGCCAGCCGCGGCGCACGGCCACCACGGTCACGGCAAACACGATCACGGCAAGAAGAAGGGGCATTCGGCATGATTCGGCGCATCGACGCGGGCCCGCGCATGAGCGAGGCCGTCGTGCACAACGGCGTGGTCTACCTCGCCGGTCAAGTGTCCAGCGGCGGCGCGATGGACATCGCCGGCCAGACCCGCGAGGTGCTGGCCGCCATCGACACGCTGCTGGCCAGCGCCGGCACCGACAAGAGCCATCTGCTGAGGGCGCAGATCTTCCTCGCCGACATGGCCGACTTCCCGGGCCTGAACGCGGTGTGGGACACCTGGGTCGTGCCCGGCCACACGCCGGCACGCGCCACCGTGCAGGCGGCACTGGCCAAGCCGCAGTGGAAGGTGGAGATCGTCGTCACCGCGGCGCTGCCCTGACGGGCGGGCGGCTCAGCCGGTCGCCAGCCCCAGCCGCGCCGGGTCGCCGCGGCCGCGGCGCAGCACCACGGGCTCGTCGCCCGTCAGGTCGACCACCGTGGTCGGCTGCATCGGACAGGCACCGGCATCGACCACGGCCTGCAAGTTCTTCTGCCAACGTGCGCGGATGTCGTGGGGGTCGTTCATCGGTTCGGTCTCGCCCGGTGCGATCAGCGTGGTGGCCAGCAGCGGATGGCCGAACTGCGCCAGCAACTGCTGCGTCACGCGGTGGTCGGGCACGCGCAGGCCGATCGTGCGCCGCGATGGGTGCGAGAGGCGGCGCGGCACCTCCTTGGTGGCATTGAGGATGAAGGTGAACGGGCCCGGCGTGCCGTGCTTGAGCAGGCGGTACCGGCGGTTGTCGACCCGCGCGTAGCCGGCCAGCTCCGACAGGTCGCGGCACAGCAGCGTCAGGTGGTGCTTGTCGTCGACGCCGCGGATGCGGCGCAGCGCGTCGGCGGCGGCCTTGTCGTCGAGATGGCACACCAGTGCGTAGCTCGAGTCGGTGGGCACCGCGCAGATGCCGCCGTCTTGCAGGATCTGCGCCGCCAGCTTCAGCAGGCGCGGCTGCGGGTTGTCGGGGTGGACCTCGAAGTATTGAGACATCGGCCGTCACATCAGTCGGCCACGGTGTCGGCCGACGCGGCGTGGATGATGCGGTGCGCGCGCTGCGCGCTGCGCACGTTGAGCCACGCGGTGGCGGCGCCGCACACGGCGATCACCACCATGCCGAGCCAGGCCCAGGGGTCGGGCAGGTGGCCGAACACCAGCCAGGCGATCAACGTCGCGGCACCGATCTGCAGGTACAGAAACGGCATCAGGGTCGACGCCGGCGCCATGCCGAGCGCGCGGATCAGCAGCAGGTGCCCGACGGTGCCGAGCGCGCCGATCATCAGCAGCAGTGCGAGGTCGCGACCATCGGCCTGCATCAGCAACTGCGCCAGCGGCAGGCCGCTGGCCAGCAACACCGGTGTGGCCAGCGCGACGCCGACGGCGCCGCTGTAGAAGTTGGTGGTGTAGGCGTTGTCGTGCGCCGTCATGCGGCTGGTGAGCAACTGGAAGGCCGCATAGCTCAGTGTCGCGCAGATCGGCAGCAGCACCACCCAGCCGAACAGGCCGCTGCCGGGGCGGATCACCACCAGCGCGCCGGCGAAGCCTCCGGCCACCAGCAGCTTGCGCAGGCCCGACACCGGCTCGTGAAGCAGCCAGCCGGCCAGTGCGGTGACCAGCACCGGACCGAGCATGTTGATCGACGTCAGCTCGGGCACCGGCAGGTGCTGCAGCGCGACGAAAGTGAAGGCGCTGGACATCAACAGCAGCGTGCCGCGCAGCGCCTGGAAGCGCGGCTGGGTGGTGCGAAAGCCGCCGGTGCGAAAGGTCACGATCCACAAAGCCGACAGCAACGCCTGCATCGCGTAACGCACCCACAGGATCAGCAGCACCGGCATGCGCTGGCCGACGTAACGCACCGTGGTGTCCATGGTCGCGAAGCAGCACACGGCGGCGAGGATCAACCCGATGCCGAGCAGCGGTCTGGGGGCCGGCAGCATCGACGTCGAGGTCATGGCCGATTCTCGGGCATTGCCCGTGACGCCCGCGCCCGTGCGCAGGCACGGGCGCGGGCGCTCAGTCGGCGCGCGCGATGCGCGAGTGCAGTTCGCTCCACACCGGCGTCAGGCCCGCCGGCAGCGCCGGCAACGCGCCGAGCTCGACGCGGCTTTCGCCGGGGCCGTGAAAGTCGCTGCCGCGCGAGGCGAGCAGGCCGTGCTGTTGCGCCAGCGCGCCGTACCTGGCGACGTCAGCGTCGCCGTGGCTCGCCGTCTGCACCTCGACGCCGCGGCCGCCATGGGCCTTGAACTCCTCGAACAGTGCCCACTCCTGGTTGGCACTGATCTTGTAGCGCGCCGGGTGCGCGATCACCGCGATGCCGCCGGCGCCGCAGATCCAGCCCACCGCATCGCGCAGCGTGGCCCATTGCTGCGCCACGTAGCCCGGTTTGCCGTCCACCAGGTAGCGGCGGAACACCTCGTGCGTGTCGCGGCACACGCCGGTGGCGACCAGCCAGCGCGCGAAGTGGGTGCGCGTCACCATCTCCGGGTTGCCGGCCAAGGCCTGTGCGCCGTCGAGCGCGCCGTCGATGCCCGCGGCGGCCAGCGAGTCGCCGATCGCGCGGGCGCGCCGGCTGCGTCCCGCACGCGTGTCGGCCAGCCCGTTGCGCAGCGCGGCGTCGTCGGGATCGATGCCGAGGCCGATGACGTGGATGATCTGGCCGGCGAAACTGACCGAGATCTCGACGCCGCTCAGGTAGTCGAGGCCGGCCGCGTGCGCGGCGGCCGCGGCGCCGTGCTGGCCACTGACTTCGTCGTGGTCGGTCAGCGACCACAGGGCGACGCCGTGGTCCTTGGCGCGTCGTGCGAGTTGTTCGGGGGAGAGGGTGCCGTCGGACACCGTCGAGTGACAGTGCAGATCGGCGTTCAGGTGATGCACGTGGCGATTTTAGTTGGCGCCGGCTGGCCATCCGCGGGCCGGGCTGCGACAAATGCGTCGAAGTTCAGCGTTCGATGCGCACGATGCGGCCGTTGGCGCTGTCGGTGAGCAGGTAGATGAAGCCGTCGGGGCCTTGACGCACGTCGCGGATGCGCTCGCCGAGGCTCGTGAACAGTTGCTCCGGTGCGCCCACCGTGTTGCCGATCAGCGGAAAGCGCCACAACGACGCACCCGCCAGCGCGCCGACGAACACGCTGGCCTTCCACTCGGGAAACTTGTCGCCGGTGTAGAACATCATGCCGCTGGGCGCGGTGGAGAACGGGACCCAGTAGTACAGCGGCTCGTCGTAGTTGGGAGTGTGCATGCCGCCGCCGACCTGGCAGCCCACGCCCGGTTGAGAACCGTATGGGCAGCCGTAGCTGACCAGCGGCCAGCCGTAGTTGTGAGTTTGCTGCACGCGGTTGACCTCGTCGCCGCCCTGCGGGCCGTGCTCGTCGAGCCACAACTCGCCGGTCGCGGGGTTCAGCGCCGCGCCCTGCGGGTTGCGATGCCCGAAACTCCAGATCTCCGGCAGCACGCCGGCCGCGCCGACATACGGGTTGTTGGCCGGCAGCGAGCCGTCGCGGTTGATGCGCACCACCTTGCCGAGGTGCTTGCCGAGGTTCTGCGCGTTGTCCGGGGTCGGTGCTGCGGGGTTGTCGGTGCCGCGTTCGCCGAGCGTGACGAACAGCGTCTTGTCGTTGGCGAACACCAGCCGCGAGCCGTAGTGGATGTCGCTGCCTGCGATCTTGGGCTGCTGGCGGAAGATCACCGTCACGCTGTCGAGCGCCGTGCCGTTGAGCTGGCCGCGCGCCACCGCGGTACCGGAGGTGCCGGCGACCGCGCCGTCCTCCGCGTAGCTGAAGTAGACCCAAGGCGTGGTCGCGAAATCGGGGTCGATCGCGACGTCGAGCAGGCCGCCCTGGCCCGCCGCGTGCACCGCGGGCACTCCGGCGAGCGGCGCCGACAGGGTGCCGTCGGTGTTCACGATGCTCATGCGGCCCTCGCGCTCGGTGACGAGCGCGCGACCGTCGGGCAGGAAGGCCAGCCCCCACGGGTTGACGAGGCCGGAGGCGAACGTCACTGCACGTGGTGCCGTGCCGCCACCGGTCGGCGGCGTCGGGCCCACCGGCAGCGGCGGCGCCTTGGGGCCGTCGTCGCCGCCGCAGGCGGCGAGCACGAGGGCGCCCACCAGGGCGAGCACGTGTCGGCGAACCATGCTGTGCGATGCCATGCGTGATGCTGGCACGAAAGGTCGGAGGCGGCCACCACCGGTGCGTAACAGCCCCGCAAGCGGGGGCCGCGGCCTACTCGACCAGCGCCTGCACGTACAGCTGCACGCGCTCCAGCCCCTGGAAGCGATCGGCGCCGATGCGGAACGCCAACCGCACGCTCGCCGGCAGCGGCTCGGTGCGACCGAACCAGATGGCCTCGCGCGCGGCGCCGGCCAGCTGCAGCCTGAGCTTCAGGTGCTTGTCGGCCACCAGGCGCTGCTGCAACACCTGGGCCTGGTCGCAGAACAGCGGGGCCTCGAAGCCCGAGCCCCAGACGTGCGACTCGAGCGCACGCACCGTCGGCAGATCGAACCACTCGGGCTGCAGCGCGCCATCGGTCCACAGCCGCTCGGCCAGCGCCGCGGCGTCGAGCCACTCGGCAGCCACCTGCTGCAGCGCGCGCGTGAACGCCGGCAGGTTGGCCTCCTGCAACGTGCAGCCGGCCGCCATCGCATGGCCGCCGAAGCGCTGCAGCAGCTCGGGCTCGCGCTTGCTGACGAGGTCGAGCGCGTCGCGCAGATGAAAGCCGGTGATCGAGCGGCCCGAGCCCTTGAGCAGGCCATCGCTGCCGCGCGCGAACACGAAGCTCGGCCGGTGCCAGCGGTCTTTCACGCGGCCGGCGACGATGCCGACCACGCCTTCGTGAAAGCCGGGGTCGAACAGCACCACTGCGGGCGCTCGAGCGCTGTCGCCTGCCAGCTCGGCCAGCAGCGCCTCGGCCTGCTCGTGCATGCCCGCCTGCAGGTCGCGCCGCTGGCGGTTGATGGCGTCGAGCGCGGCTGCCAGCTCGTGGGCGCGCGCCGCATCGTCGGTGAGCAGGCACTCGATGCCCAGCGTCATGTCGGCCAGCCGGCCCGCCGCGTTGATGCGCGGTGCGACCGCGAAGCCGAAGTCCTCGGCGCTGCACGACGCGGCGTCGCGCCCGGCGGCCGCCAGCAGCGCCGCCACGCCCGGCTGCGTGCGGCCGGCGCGGATGCGCTTCAGGCCCTGCGCCACCAGGCGGCGGTTGTTGGCGTCGAGCCTGACCACGTCGGCCACGGTGCCCAGCGCCACCAGATCGAGCAGGCGATCGAGCCGCGGTTGCGTGGCCTCGGCATAACGGCCGCGTTCGCGCAGCAGCGCGCGCAGCGCCAGCAGCACGTAGAACATCACGCCGACACCGGCGATCGACTTGCTGGCGAAGCCGCAGCCCGGTTGGTTGGGGTTGACGATCGCCTGCGCCGCGGGCAGCTGCACCTGGCCGTGCGCGTCGAGCGCCGGCAGGTGATGGTCGGTGACCAGCACCTTCATGCCGAGCGCCTGCGCGCGGGCCACGCCGTCGACGCTGGCGATGCCGTTGTCCACCGTGATCAGCAGCGCCGGCGCGTGCGCGCGCGCCAGCTCGGCGATCGCCGGCGTCAGGCCGTAGCCGTGGACGCGGCGATCGGGCACCACGTAGTGCAGCGCTTCGCGGCGCGCGCCGAGCATCGCCAGGCCGCGCACGGCCACCGCGCACGCGGTGGCGCCGTCGCAGTCGTAGTCGGCGACGACGCAGATGCGCTGCCCGGCATCGATGGTGTCGGCCAGCAGGACGGCGGCCTCGCGGGCGCCCTTGAGGGTGGCCGGCGGCAGCAGCCGCGCCGCGTCGTCGCTCAACTCGTCGATCGAGCGCACGCCGCGCCCCGCGAACAGCCGCGCCAGCAACGGGTGCACGCCGGCCGCCTCCAGCGTGTGGCAGGTGCGCGGCGGCGCGTCGCGTTCGACCAGCGTCGGGCCCGGGGTCATGGCGTCGACTGTGTCACAAGCCGTCGAGCAGCTGGTGGGCCGCCGGTCGCCGCCAGGCCGCGCGCAGGCGCTGCCAGGGCGAAACGCGGCGGCGTTGCATCGACAGCGCGCGCCGTTCGCCGGCCAGCGTGAGCGTGGCGCCGTCGGCTGCGCCGTGCAACGCGGCGATCGGGCCGGCATCCAGCGCGTGCCAGGCGT
>Ga0315912_10005138_pt1 | contig 12120 bp, 10 predicted proteins | sample VfabasoilMG_FD_204469 | JGI IMG/M metagenome (GOLD analysis project Ga0315912, IMG submission 204469) | Garden soil microbial communities collected in Santa Monica, California, United States - V. faba soil | ecosystem: Environmental > Terrestrial > Soil > Garden | place: USA: California... | reverse complement strand
ATGTCGGAGGTGACGCCGGTGGAGGTTTCGTTGTGCACCACGCACACGGCCTTGAGGCGGCGCTGCGTGTCGGCGCGCAGGCGCTGCTCGATCAGGTCGGCCTGCACGCCGCGTCGCCAGCCGCTGGGCAGGCCGGTAGCGGCATCGGTGCCCGGCACCGACAGGAACTCGGGCTGCAGGCCCAGGCGCAGCGCCATCTTCTGCCACAGCGCGGCGAAGTGGCCGGTCTCGAACATCAGCACGGCGTCGCCCGGGCTCATGGTGTTGGCCAGCGCCGCCTCCCACGCGCCCGTGCCCGATGCCGGATAGATCGCCACCGGATGCCGGGTGCGGAAGACCTGCTTCAGCCCGTCGATGACCTTGAGCCCCAGCGCGGCGAACTCCGGGCCGCGATGGTCGATGGTGGGCAGGCTCATGGCCCGCAGGATGCGGTCGGGCACCGGGCTGGGCCCTGGGATCTGCAGGAAGTGACGGCCGCTGGGGTGGTGGTCGAGCGCGATCATGGTGGTGCGGCGCCGGGCGTCGAGGCAATGCAGGCCGGCATTTTTTGCATACAAAATCGGCTTGTCAAGCCGGGATCTGCGAGCATCTCCTATGAGAGGTGGTTTGACGACCCGCTTGCGCCCAGAATTTTTTGCATACAAAATCCGGCAACCCAGGCGCCCATGGCCGACGTCATCTCGATCCGCAGCCCGGTCTTGCACGAGCAGGTGGCGCGCAAGCTGCGCGCCATGCTGGTCGAGGGCCGCATCGCCGCCGGCGCCAAGCTCAACGAGCGCGAGTTGTCCGAGCGGCTGCAGGTGTCGCGCACGCCGCTGCGCGAGGCGATCAGGCAGCTGGCAGCCGAGGGCCTGGTGGCCTTGCTGCCGCATCGCGGCGCGGTGGCCATCGCGCTCGACGAGGCCGAGGTGCAGCACAGCTTCGAGCTGATGGCCGCGCTCGAAGGCCTGTCGGGCGAGTTGGCCGCGCAACGCATCACCGAGGCCGAGCTGCAGGACGTCCGGGCCCTGCACTTCGAGATGATGGCCGCCTTCACGCGCCGCGACCTGAGCGCCTACTACCGCCTCAACGCACAGATCCACGCCGCCATCAACGCCGCCGCCAAGAACCCGGTGCTGGCGCGCACCTACGCGCAGATCAATGCGCGGCTGCAGGCGCTGCGCTTTCGCTCCAACTTCGACGAGCGCAAGTGGAAGCGCGCGGTCAAGGAGCATTCGCAGATGATCGATGCGCTGGCCGCCCGCGACGGCGCCGGCTTGCGTGCGCTCTTGATCACGCACCTGAATCACAAGCGCGACGTGGTGCTCGAGATGATGCGTGCGGGGACGTTGGCGATGAATTCGAAGGCCTAGAGAGATGGCGCGGCGCGGCGGGCGGTGCCCGGGGCGGGCTCCTACTGTGGCGGTCTCCGCTGCGCGGAGACTCCGCTGTGCTGCTCGGTCTGAGGGCGCGCCGAGAAACTCGCTGCGTTCGCTGCGCTCACTTCGCTCAAACAGTCTCGGCGAGTCAGATGAACGAAGCGCGCTGCGCGCGCCGCCCTCAGCCCTGGCCTTGCAGGCCGCGTCGGGCCTTGCGGCCCGACCGCTCACCAGGCACGAACAGTCCGCTGGACTGCTCGTGTCCGGGCTCGCCTGCTCGCCGCCCCACAAGTCGCCCACCCCGGGCACCGCCCACCGCGCAGCAACGCTCGTGGTGTTCGACGACGCATGCCACGGTGGTGCCGGCAAAGCCGGGGGTGGGTGTGCGTCGGCAGCGACATATGCGGCGCCGAGCAGCGCAAGGGAACCCTTCGCGCAGCGAAGGGCTGCCGCATTCGAGCGCCGGCGCATACCCGCCCGCGGCTTTGCCCCGCGCGAATGCGGGCAAGTCGCAAAGCGAAGACCGTCATGAAGCTCGAAGACCCGTCTCGCCTGCAGCCGGTCACCGACACCAGCGTCGAGCTGGCGGCGCGACTGCGCGCCCACACCCGCGGCGAGGTGCTGTTCGATGCGGCTTCGTGCGGCCGCTATGCCACCGATGCGTCGATCTACCAGGTCACTCCGGTGGGCGTGTTCGTGCCCACCGACGATGCCGACGTGCGCCACGCGATCCAGATCGCGCGCGACCTCAAGGTGCCGGTGTTGCCGCGCGGCGCCGGCACCAGCCAGTGCGGCCAGACGGTGGGGGCCTGCCTGGTGATCGACGGCAGCAAGCACCTGCGCAGCGTGCTGGCGCTCGACGTCGACGCGCGGACGGCACGGGTGCAGCCGGGTCTCGTGCTCGACCACCTGAACGCGCAGCTCAAGGGCCATGGCCTGTGGTTCCCGGTCGACGTGTCGACCAGCGCGCAGGCCACGCTCGGCGGCATGGCGGGCAACAACTCCTGCGGCTCGCGCTCGATCGCCTACGGCAACATGGTGCACAACGTGCTGGGCGCTCACCTGCGGCTGGCCGACGGCGCAGCACTGCACGCGGGGCCCCTGCACTCGCTCAGCGGGCGCGCAGCCGACACGGCCAGGGTCGTGCGAGCGCTGGCCGACGCCTGCCACAGCGACATCGAGGCACGCTGGCCGCACGTGATGCGACGGGTCGCCGGCTACAACCTCGACATCTTCCATCCGCAAAGCGAGCGCCCCTACACCAGCGACGGTTCGGTGAACCTGGCGCACCTGTTCGTCGGCGCCGAGGGCACGCTCGGCTTCATCGAGGCGCTCGACCTGCAGCTCAGCCCGCTGCCGCGCGCCAAGGTGCTGGGCATCGTCAATTTCGCGAGCTTTCATCGCGCGATGGATTCGGCGCAGCACCTGGTCAGGCTCGGGCCGAGCGCGGTCGAGCTGGTCGACCGCACGATGATCGAGCTGGCGCGCGCCAACCCGGCCTTCAAGCCGGTGATCGAAAGCGCACTGATCGGCGCGCCCGAGGCGGTGCTGCTGGTCGAGTTCAGCGGTGACGACGATGCGGCGCTGCGCGCCACGCTGCGCGCGCTGGTCGAGCTGATGGGAGATCTGGGCCTGCCTGGCAGCGTGGTCGAGATGGTCGACGCGGCGCCGCAGAAGGCGCTGTGGGAGGTGCGCAAGGCGGGCCTGAACATCATGATGAGCCTCAAGGGCGACGGCAAGCCGGTGAGCTTCATCGAAGACTGCGCGGTGCCCCTCGAACACCTGGCCGAGTACACCGCCGCATTGACCGAGGTCTTCGCGCGCCACGGCACCCGCGGCACGTGGTACGCGCACGCGTCGGTGGGCACGCTGCACGTGCGGCCGATCCTCGACATGCGGCGCGACGGTGCAGCCAAGATGCGTGCGATCGCCGAAGAAGCGGCGCTGCTGGTGCGCAGGTTCAAGGGCGCGTACAGCGGCGAACACGGCGACGGCCTGTGCCGCGGCGAGTGGATTCGCTGGCAGTTCGGGCCCAAGGTCGACGAAGCGTTTCGCGCGATCAAGCGCCACCTCGACCCCGACAACCTGTTTTGCCCGAACCGCATCGTCGATCCGCCGCGCATGGACGACGCGTCGTTGTTCCGCTTCGCGCCCGGCTATCGCACGATCGAGATCAAGCCCGCGTTCGACTGGTCGGCGTGGAACGTGCAAAACGATCCGACCACCGAATCGATCAGCGCGCCCGGCAGCGGCGGCGACGCGACCGGCGGCTTCGCCAAGGCGGTGGAGATGTGCAACAACAACGGCCACTGCCGCAAGTTCGACGCCGGCACGATGTGTCCGAGCTACCGCGTCACGCGCGACGAGCAGCACCTGACGCGCGGACGCGCCAACACGCTGCGGCTGGCGCTGTCGGGCCAGCTCGGGCCCGATGCGCTCACCGGCGACGCGGTGCGCGAGGCGCTCGACCTGTGCGTCGGCTGCAAGGGCTGCAAGCGCGATTGCCCCACCGGGGTCGACATGGCGCGCATGAAACTCGAGGTGCAGGCGCAACGCCATGCGCGGTTCGGCGCCACGCTGAAGGACCACTTGATCGGTCGGCTGCCCGACTATGCGCCGTGGGCGAGCCGGCTGCCGTGGCTCGCCAACCTGCGCAACCGCTCGCGCACGCTGGCCCGATGGGCCGAACGTGGCCTCGGCCTCGCGGCGCAGCGACGGCTTCCCGAGTGGCGGCGCGACACGTTCGGGCGCCGGCTGCAGGCGCTGCGGCTGGCTTCGCGCGACGCGCTTTGGTCGGCGCAAGCCGACGGCGCCAACACGGTGGTGTTGTGGAGCGACACCTTCAACGAGCACTTCGAGCCCGACAACGCGCTGGCCGCGGTGCTGGTGCTGCAGGCAGCGGGCTACACCGTGCACGCGGTGCGCGCCGCCAATGGCCGCTCGCCATGCTGCGGTCGCACCCACCTGGCGAGCGGCCAGACCTCGTTGGCGCACGCCAAGGCACGCGCGCTGGTCGACACGCTGCTGCCGTTCGCCGCGCGCGGCATCACGATCGTCGGCCTCGAGCCGTCGTGCCTGCTGACGCTGCGCGACGAGTATCTGGCGATGGGCCTGGGCGAGGCCGCTCGCACGGTGGCCGCGCAGGCGCTGCTGTTCGAGGAGTTCGTCGTGCGCGAAGCACGTGCCGGCCGCTTCGCACCGCCGTGGGACGAGGCCGAGCAGCCGATGCTCGTGCACGGCCATTGCCATCAAAAGGCGTTCGGCCTGATCGACGGCGTGCTGGCCGCACTGCGCCTGCTGCCGGGCGCGCAGGTGTCGATGATCGACAGTTCGTGCTGCGGCATGGCAGGCAGCTTCGGCTACGAGGCGGCGCATCACGATGCGTCGATGCGGATGGCCGAGCTGTCGCTGCTGCCGGCGGTGCGTGCCGCCGGCGACGCCATCATCGTGGCCGACGGCGCCAGCTGCCGCCAACAGATTGCCGATGGCGCGTCGCGGCAGGCACTGCACGTCGCGCAGGTGCTGGCGCTCCACCTGGCTGACGACGACTTGACCGGTGGCGCCAGCGGATACGCGGAGTTGCGCGCTCGCACTCGGTAGTTTCCAAGTTGTCTGGGCTCGAGCCCGCACCTAGGATGGCCGGTCGCGCCGATGCGCATGCTGTGCTGCCCAGGAGATCCCACATGAAAGCCCGCTTGTGGCTCGTTGCCACGCTGTTCGCCACCACCTCCGCGCTGGCCCAATACCCCGAAAAGCCCGTCACCATCGTGGTGCCGTTTGCCGCCGGCGGCCCCACCGACAAGGTGGCGCGCGACTTTGCCGAAGCCGTGCGCAAACCTCTGGGTGGCGCCACGCTGGTGGTCGAGAACATCGGCGGCGCCGGCGGCACGCTCGGCGCCAGCAAGGTGGCCAAGGCGGCGCCGGACGGCTATACGCTGCTGCTCTTCCACGTCGGCATGGCGACGACGCCGACGATGTACCGCAAGCTCAACTACAACGTGCTGAACGACTTCGAGTTCCTCGGCCTGATCAACGACGTGCCGATGACGCTGCTCGGCCGCAAGACGCTGCCGGCCAACACCTACCCCGAGCTGGTGAAGTGGCTGCAGGACAACAAGGGCAAGGTCAATCTCGCGAACGCCGGCCCAGCCTCGGCCTCGCACCTGTGCGGCCTGATGTTCCAGGCCGCAGTGCAGATCGACATGACCACCGTGCCTTACAAAGGCACCGCACCAGCCATGAACGACCTGCTCGGCGGCCAGGTCGACATCATGTGCGACCAGACCACCAATACCACCGGCCAGATTGCCGCCGGCTCGGTGAAAGCCTACGCAGTCACCACCAGCAAACGTGTGGACACGCCCGTGCTGGGCAAATTGCCCACGCTCGACGAGGTCGGCCTGAAAGGCTTCAACGTGAGCATCTGGCACGGCCTGTATGCGCCCAAGGGCACCCCGAAGGCCGTGCTGGACAAGCTCAACACGGCCTTGAAAGCGGCCCTCAAGGATCCCGAATTCATCAAACGCCAGGAAGCGCTGGGCGCTGTCGTCGTCACCGACAACCGCGTCAATCCGGCCGATCACAAGAAATTCGTCGACGCCGAGATCACCAAATGGGGCGCCGTCATCAAGGCCGCCGGGCAGTACGCCGACTGAGGACGTGAGCCCGTGCCTGCGCACGGGCCCACCTTCTCAGGCCACACGCAACGGAATCGTCACCGGCCCGTCATTGATCGATTCGACCTGCATGGCGGCGCCGAACTCGCCGGCCTGCACGTCGGGGTGGCGCTGGCGCGCCAGGCGCAGCACGGTGTCGTAGAGCGCACGGCCCAGCGCCGGCGGCGCGGCACCAGAGAAGCTCGGCCGGTTGCCGCCGCTGGTGTCGGCGGCGAGCGTGAACTGGCTGACGATCAGCAGGCCGCCGCGCACGTCCTGCACGCTGCGGTTCATCTTGCCGGCATCGTCGGCAAAGATGCGCAGCTTGAGCAGCCTGTCGACCAGCTTGTCGGCCTGCAGCTCGGTGTCGCCCGGCTGGGCGCAGACCAGCACCAGCAAACCCCGTTCGATGGCGCCCACCGTTGCACCGCCGATGCACACGCTGGCGCTGGAAACCCGCTGCACCAGGGCCAGCATCAGATCAAGTCCTGGGTGTCATCGAAGTGCGCCTCCACGTCCATCGGCAGCAGCTGGATCGTGGCCCGCAGCCCCGGCACGGCGCTCATCAGGGCTTGCTCGACCGAGGCCCGCACCGCGGCGGCGCGCTGCAGCGTCCAGCTCGCAGGCATGTGCATGTGCAGGTCGACGAAGCGGCGGTGCCCGGCGCGACGCGTGACCACGTGATCGAAGCGGATCGTCTGGTGGGCAAACTCCTGCAGCGTGCGCTGGATCGTCGCGCGCACTTCGGGCTCGAGCGCACGGTCCATCAGGCCATCGGCCGATGCCGACAGCAGGCGCACGCCTTCGCGGATGATGTTCAGCGCCACCGCGATCGCGATGGCCGGGTCCAGCCACAGCCAGCCGGTGAGCGGCACGGCGAGCACCGCCAGCACCACGCCGACCGAGGTCCAGACGTCGGTGAACAGGTGGCGCGCATCGGCCTCCAGCGCCATCGAGCGGTGCTCGCGCCCCTTCTTCAGCATCGCCACCGCCAACCCGCCGTTCATGGCCGAGCTCACCACCGACAGCACCAGGCCCAGCCCCACCGACTGCAGCGGCTGCGGATCGGCGAAGCGATGGCCGGCGGCCCAGATGATGGCCACCGCCGCGGCCAGGATCAGCACGCCCTCGAAGCCGCTCGAGAAGTACTCGGCCTTGTGGTGGCCGTACGGATGGTCCTCGTCGGGCGGGGCGGCAGCCACCGTGACCATCATCAGCGCGAACACCGCACCGGCCAGGTTGACCAGCGACTCCAGCGCATCGGACAACAGGCCCACCGATCCGGTGAGCCACCAGGCGCCGAACTTCAGCACGATCGTCGCCAGCGCCACCGCGACCGACAGCTTCAGATACGAGCTGACCTGCATGCGCACATTGTGCTGGCTCGCCGCTCGGTGGGCCCAGGCCGCAGGCGCGCGAATATCCGTGCCGTTGAGTCGGCACTCGGCAGGCACCACAATCCGCGGGCTTCAGTCCAAGGAGAGCAACGATGGCGCGCCTGAACGTCAACGGCAAGGACCGCAACTTCGACGCGGAGCCCACCACGCCGCTGCTGTGGGTGTTGCGCGAGCAGCTCGGCCTCACCGGCACCAAATACGGCTGCGGCATCGCGCAGTGCGGCGCCTGCACCGTGCACATCGACGGGCAGCCGATCCGCTCGTGCATGCGGCCGGTGTCCACCGTCATGGCCAGCCAGAAGGTGGTGACCATCGAAGGCCTTGCGCCCAACGCGTCGCACCCGCTGCAAAAGGCCTGGGTCGAGCTCGACGTGCCGCAGTGCGGCTTCTGCCAGTCGGGCATGTTGATGGCAGCCGCCGCGCTGTTGAAGAAGAAACCCGCGCCCAGCGACGGCGACATCGACGAGGCGATGACCAACATCTGCCGCTGCGGCACCTACAACCGCGTGCGCGCCGCGATCCACCTGGCTGCGAAGTCCGACAAGGCCTGACGCGAGGAAAACATGAGACCCCCACGCTCACTTCATTCGCTGCCCCCCGAGGGGGCTTCAGCCTCCTTGAGGCGGCTCTACGGAGGCTGACCATGACTGCCATCACCACCGTCTCACGCCGTCGTTTCCTCGGCTCGTCGGCGGCCACCGCCGGCGCGCTGGTCGTCGGATTCCACATTCCCGATTCACCGCTGGTGAGCCCCGCGGCCGCACAAGGGGCGCCCGGCGAGATCAACGCCTGGGTGATGATCAAGCCCGACGACACGGTGGTCGTGCGCATCGCGCGCAGCGAAATGGGCCAGGGCACCTTGACCGGCCTCGCCCAGCTGGTGGCCGAGGAGCTCGAGTGCGACTGGTCCAAGGTCACCACCGAATACCCCACGCCGGGGCAGAACGTCGCGCGCAACCGCGTGTGGCAGAACTTCTCCACCGGCGGCAGCCGCGGCATCCGCGAATCGAACGACTACGTTCGCAAGGGCGGCGCGGCGGCACGCATGATGCTGGTCAAGGCCGCAGCCGACGGCTGGGGCGTGCCGTTGCACGAATGCACCGCCGCCAACGGCCGGGTGTTGCACGGCGCCAGCGGCCGCAGCGCGCGCTACGGCGAGCTCGCGGGCGCGGCGGCGAAGCTCGCGCCGCCCACCGAGATCACGCTGAAGGACCCCAAGACCTGGAAGATCGCCGGCAAACCGCTCAAGCGGCTGGACACCGCGCCCAAGGTCGACGGCTCGCAGGTCTACGGCATGGATCTGCGGTTGCCGGGCATGCTCAACGCGGCGATCAAGGATTGCCCGGTGTTCGGCGGCAAGGTCAAGTCGTTCGACGCCGCCGCCGTGGCCAGGCGGCCCGGCGTCAAGAAGGTGGTCGCGGTCGGCGACAGCGCGGTGGCGGTGGTGGCCGACACCTGGTGGCACGCCAAGACCGCGCTCGACGCGTTGCCGATCCAATGGGACGAAGGCGCCAACGCCGGCACCTCGAGCAGCGACGTCGCGCAGATGCTGAAGGCCGGACTCACCGCCGACGAGGCGGTGGCGGCCAACAAGGTCGGCGACGTCAAGGCCGCGCTGGCCGGCGCGGCGCGCACGATCGAGGCGGTGTACTCGTACCCGCACCAGAACCACGCCTGCATGGAGGTGATGAACGCCACCGCGCGCTGGACGCCGCAGCGCTGCGAGGTCTGGTGCCCGACGCAGAACGGCGAGGCCGCGTTCGCCGCCACCGTCGAGGCCTCGGGCCTGACGTCGGCGCAGTGCGACGTCCACAAGATCCACCTCGGTGGCGGCTTCGGCCGCCGCGGCATGACCGACTACGTGCGCCAGGCGGTGGCGATCGCCAAAGAGATGCCCGGCACGCCGGTCAAGCTGATCTGGTCGCGCGAAGAAGACATGCTGCACGGGCGCTATCACCCGATCACGCAGTGCCGGCTGGTGGCCGGCCTCGACAAGGACAACAACGTCAGCGCGCTGCACATGCGCATCTCGGGCCAGTCGATCCTGGCCGCCGTGTTCCCGCAGAACGTGCGCAACGGCCTCGACCCGGTGGTGTTCCAGGGCCTGAACCCGCCCGGACCCGAGGCCTCGATCGGCTACACGGTGCCCAACCTGCTGATCGATCATGCGATGCGCAACCCGCCGGTGCCGCCGGGCTTCTGGCGCGGCGTCAACCTGAACCAGAACACCATCTACCTCGAGTGCTTCATCGACGAGATCGCCGCTACCACCCAGCAGGACCCGCTGGCCTTGCGCCGCAAGCTGATGAGCAACCATCCCAAGCACCTGGCGGTGCTCGACGAGGTGGCCGACAAGGTGGGCTGGGACAAGCCGGCGCCGCGTGGCGTGTACCGCGGCCTGGCGCAGACCATGGGCTTCGGCAGCTACGTGGCGGCCTGCGCCGAGGTGTCGGTGAGCGACGCGGGCGAGCTGAAGATCCACCGCATCGTGGCCGCCACCGACTGCGGCCACGCGGTGAATCCGCAGCAGATCGAAGCCCAGGTCGAGGGCTCGTTCGTCTACGGCCTGTCGGCGGCGCTGTTCCAGGAGTGCACGCTGAAGAACGGCCGCATCGAGCAGACCAACTTCGACAGCTACCCGGTGCTGCAGATGAAGCACATGCCCAAGGTCGAGACCCACATCAAGGCCTCGGGCGGCTTCTGGGGCGGCGTCGGCGAGCCGACGATCGCGGTGGCGGCGCCGGCGGTGCTCAACGCCATCTTCGCGGCCACCGGCAAGCGGGTGCGCCAGTTGCCGCTCAAGGATCAGAGCTTGAAGCGGGCCTGAAGCGATTGCTGCACAGGTGGTCTCCCTGGATGGCGTGTGCGTTGGCCGTGGCGCTACCGGTGCCGCGGCCCGCGCATGCGCAAGACAGGCCCGACCTGCGCGCCACCTACACGGTGGTCGGCGATGGCATCCCCAAGCCGCTCACCGATGACAAGCCCAACGTCGAGAACGGCCGGCGCATCGTCACCGAGCGTCAATCGGGCCTTTGCGTGCTGTGCCACAGCGGACCGTTTCCCGAGGCGCGTTTCCAGGGCGACCTGGCCACCAATCTGGCCGGCACCGGCTCGCGCTGGAGCGAGGCGCAGCTGCGGCTGCGGCTGGTCGACGCCTCGCGGCTGAATCCGCAGACCATCATGCCGTCGTACTACCGCACCGACGGCCTCGCGCGCGTCGGCGCGCAGTGGCGGGGCCAGCCGGTACTCAACGCACGGCAGATCGAAGACGTGGTGGCGTTCCTGCGCACGCTGCGCGATGGGCCATGAACGATCGCTCCAGGCTCGATCGTTCGCGTCGCCGCTGCGTCGCGGCGGGGCTCGGCATCGGCCTCGGCGTGGCGTGGCGCCCGGCGCGCGCGCTGTCCGACGAGCTCGCGGGCGCACTGCGCGGTTTCACCGGCGGTGTCGCCACGCGCGAGGGCAAGGTCAACTTCGACATCGCGCCACTGGTGGAAAACGGCAACACGGTACCGATCACCGTCACGGTCGACAATCCGATGACCGCCGCCGATCACGTGCAATCGATCGCGGTGTTCAACGAGAAGAACCCGCAGCGCGAAGTGGTGGCCTGCAGGCTCACGCCGCGCATGGGGCGCGCCGTGGTGTCGACGCGCATCCGGCTGGCGACCACGCAGCAGCTGGTGGCCGTGGCCCAGTTGAGCGACGGCTCGTACTGGACGCACGCGGTCGACGTGGTGGTCACGCTGGCCGCGTGCATCGAGTGAACGGCTGACATGGCCCGCACGCTGATTCACGCTCCCGCCAGCGCGCGCAAAGGCGAGGTGCTGGAGATCCGCACGTTGATCGCGCACCCGATGGAAACCGGCTATCGCGCCGGTGCCGACGGCCGCACGCTGCCGCGCGACATCATCCGGCGCTTCAGCTGCCGCTACAACGGCGAGTTGGTGTTCAGCGCCGAGCTGCACCCGGCGATCGCGGCCAATCCCTACCTGGCGTTCCACGTCACCGCCGACGCCAGCGGCAGCTTGACCTTCACCTGGGAGGGCGACAACGGGTTCGCGCAGACCGAGAGCGCGGCGATCAACGTGACATGAGGGGTCGCGGCGCCACGCTGGTCGCCGCCGCGTGGCTGCTCGCGTGGGCGGGCGCCGTCGCGCAGACCGCGGGCGAAGCACGGCGCTCGGGTTTCGACACGATGAGCCCGCGCATCCAGGCGATGCAGCGCGACGACCAGCAGAACCCCGGCATGCTGTGGGTGGCCGATGGCGAAGCGCTGTGGAAGAAGAGCGTCGGCAGCGGCTCCTCGTGCGCGCACTGCCACGGCGACGCCAGCCGATCGATGCGTGGCGTGGCCGCCCGCTACCCCGACTGGGATGCGATCGACGGCAAGCCGGTGAACCTGACGCAGCGCATCAACCGCTGCCGCACGCGCCATCAGCAGCTGCCGCCGCTGCCGCCCGAGAGCCAGGAGATGCTGGGCCTGGAAGCCTATGTCGCGCATCAATCGCGCGGCATGCCGATCGCGCCGAGCACGGCCAGGGAGCTCGACGCGCCGCGCGAACGCGGCCGTCGGCTGCATCGACAACGCGTCGGGCAGCTCAACCTGTCGTGTGCGTTGTGCCACGACCAGCTGCCCGGTCACGTGCTGGCCGGCAACACCATCCCGCAGGGCCACGTCAACGGCTACCCGACGTATCGCCTCGAGTG
>Ga0315912_10005136_pt1 | contig 12121 bp, 11 predicted proteins | sample VfabasoilMG_FD_204469 | JGI IMG/M metagenome (GOLD analysis project Ga0315912, IMG submission 204469) | Garden soil microbial communities collected in Santa Monica, California, United States - V. faba soil | ecosystem: Environmental > Terrestrial > Soil > Garden | place: USA: California... | reverse complement strand
CGCGCTCTCATGGCTTCGTATGGGCGTCCAGCCAGTCGAGCACCGTGCCGTACCACTGGATGCTGTTGTTAGGCTTCAACACCCAGTGGTTCTCGTCCGGGAAGTAGAGCAGCCGGCTCTCGATCCCCAGGCGTTGCAGCGCCGTGAACGTGGCGATGCCCTGCGTGTCGGGAACGCGGAAATCCTGTTCGCCGTGGATCACCAGCATGGGCGTGCGCCATTTCTTCACGTGGTGAGCCGGGTTGAAGCGCTCGTGGATTTCGGGCGCGTCGTAATAGGGCCCTCCGTTCTCCCACTCGGTGAACCACAGCTCCTCGGTCGTGTAGTACATCGAGCGCGTGTCGAAGATGCCGTCGTGGTTCACGATGCAGCGGAAACCATCCGGCCAGTTGCCGGCGATCCAGTTCTGCATGTAGCCGCCGTAGGAAGCGCCGAGCGAACAGGCGCGTTTTCCATCCAGCCACGGATACTTTTGCAGTGCGGCGGCGAGGCCCTTCTGCAGATCCTCGAATGGACGGTCGCCCCAGTGCTGGCTGATGGAATCCGTGAACGCCTGGCCGTAGCCGGGCGATCCATGGAAGTCGATGAAGACCGTGGCGTAGCCGCGCGCGGCAAAAGTCTGGGCATTCCAGCGCCAGTTCCATTGGTTCTGGAAGCTCACCTGCGGACCGCCGTGCACGAGGAATGCGATCGGGTATTTCTTGTCCTTCGAGAATCCGGGCGGGTTCACGAGGTAGGCAAATACCTTTTCATTGTTCCAGCCCGCAAAACTGAATTGCTCGAACTCGCCAAGCGAGCGCGCGGCGAGGAGTTCGGCGTTCGCAGACGTGAGCCGGCGCTTTTCGCCCTTGGCCGGGAGTAGATAGAGATCGGGAGGCGAGGCGAGGTCGTGCCACAACACGACTGTGCCGCGCGCCGCCGCGGAAAACTCCGCCACGTAGCCCGGGCCCGACAGGCGGCTCACCGCACCCGATGCCGGGTCGATGGCGAAGAGCGGGGTCTGTCCGAGGTCGCTCGCCGTGACGAGCAGGGTCCGGCCGTCGCGAGCCACATCCAGGTGCGCAACGGAGCGATCCCACTTGGCGGCCACGTTACGCACCGCGCCGCCGTGCATCACCTTGATCTGGAAACGGTCGGCTTCGAATCCTGGACGGCTCATCGCGAGCCATGCGAGGTCGCCGTTACGCAGGTATACGGGCTGCGTGTCCCAGGCGGGATTGTCGGCGGTGAGGTTCCTCGGCGTGCCGGTGCCGTTGGACGACACTTCGTAGAGATCGAAATTCGTCGACCACGGTTCCGTGCGGCCCGCAGCGCGCGCGCTGAAGACGAGGTTGTTGCCGTCGGGGCTGAATACGAACTCCTCGTCGCCGCCGCTCGGCTTGGAAGGAATGTCGGCATCGAGAGCCTTCGTGAGGTTCGTCGGAGTGCCCGCGCGTCCGTCGAGGTTCAACGGCGCGACGAACAGGTTCGAGCGCAGGCCGCTGTTCCACGTGTCCCAGTGGCGGACGAACAGGCTGTCGAACACCCGGCCCGTCGCCTTGCTCTTTGCGATCGAGTCGAGCCTGTCACGCGTGCACTTGAGCTCCGCACAGTCGCGGAAAACTTCCATCGCGAGCGCGAGGCGGCCGCCACTGTTCGAGAAGCGGAAAGTCGTTACGTCCAAGGGGTAGTCGGTGATCTGCACCGCTTCGCCACCTGTGAGGGGCAGGCGCCATACCTGCTGCGAGCCGGTGCGCGCCGAAAGAAAGTAGAGGTTCGCGCCGTCGATTGCCCAACGCGGGTGGATGTCATTGGCGGAATGCTGCGTGAGCCGCCGGGGCTTCGCGTTCGCGGCGTCGAGGTCCAGCAACCACAGGTCGCTGCGACCGCGATTGCCTTCGAGATCGGTTTCACGCTGCACGTACGCCACGTAGCGACCATCCGGCGACACCTGCGGATCGCTGACGCGCGCCAGCATGTTGAGATCGTTGGGTGTGAACGCGCGCCCGGCGTCGGCGCCCGACGCGCTTGCGCAGAATCCACATGCGAGCGTGGTCGCAATTGCCAGCCAGGATTTCATGACCATCTCCAGTTCGAGTTAGCTGCTAGTTCTTGTTTTGGCCGATTTCGTACGGTTCCTGGACCCAGCTTTCGGCGGATGCCGCTGCGAGCCAGTCACGCATGTGGGCATCGGCAAGCACGGTTGCCATGTAGGTCGCCGTGGAATCGCGAACGTGCGCGCCGTAGGTTCGCAAGCGGAGGACGATGGGCGCAAACATGGCATCCGCCACGCTGTATTCGCCGAAGAGCCAGGGTCCGCTTTCACCGAAACGCGTACGGCACTCGTTCCATAGCTGTTCGATTCGCGCGATCTCCGCGAGGCGCTCGGAGCTCGGCGAGGTCCGGCGATTGGTGGCGCGAGCGTTCATGGGCCATTGTGAGCGCAGGATCGAAAAGCCGGAATGCATTTCGGCGCACGCCGAGCGCGCTACGGCGCGCGCGGCTCGATCTTCCGGCCAGCCGCGGCCCGCGAGTTCGCAGACATATTCACAGATCGCGAGCGAGTCCCAGATCAGGAGCTCGCCGTGCTGGAGGATCGGCACGCGTTTCGTGGGACTCAGGGTCGCGATGTCGCGCGCGAACTCCGGTGTATCGAGAGGCAACACGCGCTCGCTGAACTCGAGCGCGAGATGTTTCATCAATATCCACGGGCGCAGCGACCACGATGAATAGTTCTTGTTGCCCATGGTGAGCAGCATTTCGTCCACGGGATCCCCCAAGTATCATTCGCACCATGCCTTTCGGCGCGGTACGCGCGATCTGTTTCGACCTCGACAACACGCTCTGGGAAATCGAGCCGGTACTGACGCGCGCGGAACGCATTCTCACCGATTGGCTCAAGGCGCGATACCCGAGGATTCCCGAACGTTTCTCCGCCGCCGACATTCTCGAAGTTCGCGCGTCCCTGCTCCGGGAACAGCCTCACCAGGCGCACGATCTTTCCTATTTGCGTCGGGAAACCATCGCCCGACTCGGTGAAGCGGTCGGGTACGGCCGGGACATGGCGCACGAAGCGTTCGCGTACTGGCACGCCGCGCGCAACCAGGTCGAGCCTTACGGCGACGTGCTGCCTGCGCTGGAAATACTGAAGCGCCGTTTCCGGCTGGCCACACTCACCAATGGCAATGCAGATCTCGTCGTCATCGGGATGGCGCACCACTTTGAAGTCACGCTGAACGCCGCTGCACTCGGATGCGCCAAACCCGACGTGCGTGCCTACGCCGGGCTCGCCGCGATGCTGACACTGGAACCCTCGGAAATACTGTTTGTAGGCGATGAACCCCACGCTGATGTCGTGGGCCCTCGCGCCGTTGGCATGCAAACTGTATGGGTGAATAGAGGCGGAGTTGTTTGGCCCGACGCGTTGCCCGCGCCGGACGCCTGCATCCGAAGCCTCGACGAGCTGGTTGCCCTGATCGGTTGAAAACTGTGAACGGTGCACCACTCGGCGTCGTCAGCAGTGCGCACTGCCGGCTGCCAGCCGCTGCGTTCACGGTGAAAGCGGTTCCTGCGTCACGGAATCGCGGGCCGGGACGCGCTCAACTGGGAGCCGTCGGGAGCCGTTAAGGATACGTAACGATCGGAGGTCACCGTGGCCATCCAGCCGGTTGCGAGTCTGAAAGAATTCTTCCGCGACGCGTTGCACGACGCGTTGTCGCATCAGCACGTAGCGGTCGAAGGCGAGACCGAACACTACGTGGTGAATCTGCTCACCATGTTTTCCGATGCGGACGCCCTCTACGAGCGCCAAACATGCAACGAGCCGCAGGGCCGGGACTCTCGCGCGCGCCTCAAGCCCCTCGTGGTGATGCTGGGTGAGGCACTCGAAGCGCCCACCAGCGAAGCTCGATTCCGGGGACTGCAGCGTCTCGGCGACGTTTCGCTGTTCATCGCCGGGTTCTTTTCCGCGGGGTTCGCCCGCAAGCTCATCGACATCGACTATCACATCGCGATGGGCGGCCGCGCATACGGCACGCTCGCCGAAAGTTGTCCGACACGCACGCGCACGCTCCGCCAGGTGTTCGCCGAGCTCGCGGCGAAATTCCAGCCCATGGTCGATGCGCTCAACGAGATCAGCGAAAGCTCTTACCAGCACTCGGACCAGGATCGCCTGCGCCTGTACGAGCTGTGGATAAAGACCGGCAGCGAACGCTCGCGTCAGCTGCTCCGCAAGCTGGGAATCGAACCCGCGCCTGCCGCGCGCACCGTGCTGGTCAACTGATGAGCCGCGCCACTCTCGCGTCGCTGCAGAGTGCGCTGACAGAGATCTACGATCTGCCGGCGATGCCGGATGTGCGGGACTACCTCATGACCGACCGTGCACACCTCGCCGGTCTCGCCGAATCGCGCAACGCCGACGAGCAGCTCATCGTCGCCGAAGAGGGCGACACGCTTTCGATGGCGCTCTACATCGAGGCGGCCGTGCTCGAGCGTCTCGGGCAGCACGACCCTTTCGACGGGCTCACGCACGAGAATCTCGCGGACTACCTCACCGCCGCCGAAGGCGTCAGCCATTTCGTCTACGTCGCGTGGAACACCGGCCACGACAAGCCGGTGACGCTGCTCGAACTCGAACTGCAGGCCGAAGTGGACAAGTACGTGCTCGGCGCGTGGCTGTTGCGTGAGCAAGGCGACGGGCGCTTTCCGCGCGAACTGCATCGCGCGCTCTTCGAGCGAACTCGCGTGGATCCGGAGGCGGCGGAGGGACGTATCGGCCTGTACCACACCGCGTCGAGCTACGCCGGGCGATTCTGCCGCCGCGTGGCCGCAGCGCTCGAACGTCGGAGAGTCGGTGTCACGCGCGAAGCCCTCGCCGAGCTGCGGAGATTCTATCGCTGGGGAAATCTCAGGAAACTTCGCCATATCGAGCGCTATGCGTAGCGCTCGCGCCGAACGTCACTCGATGTCGTGATCGTCCTGCGACTTGCGCGCCTCGAGCTCGCGTTTGAGCTTGATCCATTCGCCGAGTTTCTTCAGATCGCGTTTTCCCTGCGGCTTCTTGGGCTCGGGAACGTGGGCGGCTCCCACTCGGGCGTACGGATCGAAGCCGCCGGCGCGCGTGCGCTCGACGGTCAGCTTGGCGCTCTCGCCGCGAGCCGGAGTCTGTTCGATGGACAGCGGAGCGCGTTCGAGCGGAACCCCGGCGTAGCCTGCATCGATCCATTCGACGCGCGCATTACCCCGATCATCGTGCACGATCTGTGAAGCACGGCGCCGATTGGTGGCGTGCTGATCTTTGTCTTTTGAATTGTTGTCTGGCACGGCTGAAGTATGAACGACGCCGAATTTTCATTGTTTGACATAGCTACCATTTCGACGCTCCGAAATCGGTGCTGTGAGCCGCATCACGCAATATTTCGGCGCGCCGCGGCCCGCAGAATGCCGATGATCGTCTTTGCGTCCGTAAGTTCCCCGTTGATCGCCTTCGCCACGGCTTCCGACAGCGGCCACCATTCGACCTGGAATACTTCTTCCTCTTCCGGCGCGCCCGGCGCGGGCGCGAGATCGGTGGCGAGATACAGGTGGATCACTTCGGTGAACACGCCCGGCGAGCTGAAATAGGCGCCCAGCGATTCCCAATGACCCGCCGAGGTCGCGGCTTCTTCGACGAGCTCTCGCCGCACGGTGACTTCGGGCGCCTCGTTCGGCTCGAGCTTGCCCGCGGGCAGTTCGTAGATGTAACCGCCGGCGGCATGCCGGTACTGGCGCAACAGGCAGACCCGATTGTCGGCGTCGATGGCGACGGCCGCCGCGCCTCCGGGGTGCCGGACGAGTTCGAGCGGGGCCCTGACGCCATTCGGAAGGTCGACGGTGTCGACACTCACCCGGATCACGCGGCCTTCGTAGATTTCTTTTCGATTGATGAGCATCCCGGGAGTCTACGCGTCCGGTAGTAGTAAGACTCTGCCCGACAGCGTGTCAGGAGTTGTTTGAAGCGCACGATGCGTCGCTGCAACAGCCCAAGGAATGCTTGTACGTGCTTGCGGCTGGCGCTCATAATCCGCGCGAGGCCACGCGCTTCCCTCCGCCGCGCAAATCGATATCAAAAAGGCGTCACATTCCGGTCCGATGCCGGCGTGACGTCCGTCACGGCTCGCGGGGAGTTGGGCCTAATTTCAACCGCCTTTCATATATTGTTGTATTGATGCCCACGGCCGAACAACTCGGAAGTCTGAACGCTCCGCAAAAAAGAGCGGTGACCTATGGTGAACCACTTCCAGGAGGGAAGGGTTTCCGTGCGGGTCCCCTGTTGATCGTCGCGGGCGCGGGTACCGGCAAGACCAACACGCTCGCACATCGTGTCGCGCACCTCGCCATGAGCGGCGTCGATCCCGCGCGCATCCTCATGCTCACGTTCACGCGGCGCGCGTCCATCGAGATGAAACGCCGTGCGAACGAAATCATGCGCGAAGCCTTCGACGACAAGCTCGGTGGCAAGGCCCAGGCGATTTCGCAGCGACTGACCTGGACCGGCACCTTCCATTCCATCGGCAACCGGCTCCTGCGTCATTACGCGAAGCACGTGGGGCTCGATCCGTCATTCAGCGTGCTCGATCGCTCCGATGCGGCGGACCTCGTCGACACCGTTCGAACCGAACTCGGGTTTTCGGGCAAGGGCCAGCGTTTCCCACGCAAGGACACCTGCCTCGCGATCTACTCCTATCGCGTGAACACCCAGAAGTCGCTCAAGGAAACTCTCGATACGCAGTACTCGTGGTGTTCGCACTTCGAAGAAGACATCGGCAAGCTGCTGCGCGCCTACGTCGAGCGCAAGTCACAGTACAAGGTGCTCGATTTCGATGACCTGCTGCTGTATTGGCACGCCATGATGAGCGAAGAGCGCATCGCCAAGTCGGTGTCGGCGCATTTCGATCACGTGCTGGTGGACGAATACCAGGACACCAACAAGCTGCAGGGCGACATCCTCAATGCGCTGAAGCCCGACGGCCAGGGCGTCACCGTCGTCGGCGACGACGCGCAGGCTATCTACTCGTTCCGCGCCGCCGCGGTCGAGAACATCCTCGGATTCCCCGACCGCTTCCGGCCCAAGGCCGAAGTCGTCACGCTCGCCCAGAATTTCCGCTCGAGCCAGAGCATCCTCGATTCGGCCAACGCACTCATGGCGGACGCGCCGCGGCAGTACCGCAAGCACCTGCTGTCGATGCGCGGGCAGGGACCGCGTCCCAAGCTCGTGACGGTCGACGACCTGCCGACGCAGGCGGAACTCATCTGCACGCGCGTGCTTGCCTCGCGCGAGGCGGGCGTTCCGCTCAAGCGCCAGGCCGTGCTGTTCCGCACCGGCACTCACAGCGACGTGCTCGAGATCGAGCTCGCGAAGCGCAAGATCCCTTTCGTGAAATACGGCGGACTCAAGTTCCTCGAGGCCGCGCACGTCAAGGATCTGCTGGCCGTGCTGCGCTGGGCGGACAACCCGCACAACCAGCTCGCTGCCTTCCGCGTGCTGCAGTTCATGCCCGGCATGGGGCCGGCGAATGCCAAGCGCGCACTCGATCATTTCGTCGCCAACAACTATCTCTGGACCTCGTTCGAGAAGCACGAGCCCCCGAACGACGCGCGCCTCGCGTGGAAGAAGTTCGTCGAGCTGTTCGCAGCGCTGGGTGATCCGAATCGCGAATGGCGCGGCCAGATCCACCTGGTCCGCGAGTGGTACAAGCCGCACATGGAGCGCATGTACGAACACGTGCACATGCGCATCGGTGACCTCGACCAGCTCGAATTGCTGTCGTCGCAGTACCAGACCCGCGAACGTTTCTGCACCGAGCTCACGCTCGATCCACCGCAGGCCACCAGCGACCTGGCGGGCCAGGCGTCCTCCGACGAGGATTACCTCGTGTTGTCCACGGTTCACTCCGCCAAGGGCATGGAGTGGGACCATGTGTACGTCCTCAACGTGGTCGATGGCAGCTTCCCGAACGAGTTCTCGACCGGCAAGGCCGAGCTCATCGAAGAAGAGCGCCGGCTGCTTTACGTCGCGATGACCCGCGCGCGCAACGAACTCACCTGTGTCATTCCGCTGCGGTTCCAGATCACCAGCCAGCCGAAAACCTCGGACGGTCACGTGTACGGCGGGCGCAGCCGTTTCCTGACCGAGAAAGTGATCAAGTGCTTCGACGAGCAGACCTTCCAGGGTTCGAACGTCGACGTGAAGATCGACGAGAGCGCGTCGGTCGATTCCGGCGCCATCGACGTCGCGTCGCGACTCAAGCAGATGTGGTGAGAACTGGGGCTCCGCCCCGCTCCCGAAAATTTTCACGGACGCCGGCGCATCGCCGGCGTTCTCCTTAGTGGCGCTTGCGCCTGAAAAGTTACCGCTTCCTGAATTTCAGCGTGAAGCGGTCGCTCTCGCCAATCGCTTCGTACTTCGCCCGATCGCGGTTCCCCATCCGATAGTCCGGCGGTAGCGTCCACACGCCCTGCGCGTAATCCTTCGTGTCTTTCGGATTGGCATTCACTTCGGAACGCGACACGAGCTCGAATCCCGCGGCGGTGATCAGCGAGATGGCGTAGTCCTCGTTCACGTATCCGTTGCTGGCGCGCGGATCCAGCGACTTCGCCGGGTCGGCGCGATGGTCGACGATGCCGAGGATGCCGCCGGGCTTGAGCGTCTCTCGCATCGCGGCGATGAGTTCCTGCGCCTTCCCGAGACTCAGCCAGGCATGCAGGTCGAGCATGGTGACGACCATGTCGGCGCCGCCATTCGGCGGCGTGCCGATTTCCACCTTGCCGTAGATCTCAGGTTGCGCGCCGAGCTTGTCTGCGTATGCCTTGAGGGCACGCGTAATGTAGGGGTTGTCCGACGCCGCCTGCTGCACCACGTATAGCCTTCCCTCCTTGAGCAGTGGCGCAAGCACTTCGGTGTACCAGCCACCCGCGCCGGGCCAGAACTCCACCACGGTCATCTCGGGCTTGATGCCGAAGAAGAGAAGCGTCTCGACGGGATGACGGTCGGTGTCCCTGGCGCGGTTGTCCGCGGATCGATGCGCGCTCCCGAGGGCCTGTTCGATGGCGCTCGCGGTGGCTTCGTCGCGGAGTGGAGCCTTCGGCAGCGCGGGCGCGGGCGCAGGGGCGGGCGGAGGTGCAGCGGCGCATGCGCCGAGCAGGGCCGCCGCCAGGAAGAGCAGCGTGCCACGGGCGCGTGACTGCATCAGCGATCTCCGGACAAAGAAAAAAGAACCCCGCATGCAGCGGGGTCCGGTAATCGAGTCCGCTAGTTAGTCCTGCTCCCGATCAGCGGCGGAACGGACCGCCGCCACCCTGGCGCGGACGCGGCGGACGTTCCTGCGCTTCGTTCACGCGCAGTGGACGGCCGTTCATCTGGTATCCGTTGAGACCCTGGATCGCGGCTTGTGCTTCGCCGGACCCCATCTCAACGAAACCGAAGCCACGGGGCTTGCCCGTTTCGCGGTCGTTGATCAGCTTTACGGAATCGACCTTGCCATGGCGCTCGAAGAGCACCTTGATGTCTTGCTCGGTCGCGGAAAAGGGCAGATTGCCCACGTAGATCGTCGTCATCCCGGACTTCTCGCTCAAGAAGCGGACAGCGGCAGGAGGCGGCCCCTGCATGACCGCGGAAAATTTAAAAACAGGTCAAGGCTTCAAGGCACACGTCGGCATTCATTCAGTCAATGTTGCTCTTGGGGACCAGCGGCCTGCACCGTCGTTCGTGCTAGTGCATGAACGCGGTCGATGCTACTCCTCGTTTTGAGAAGCTGTAAACAACGTCGGGAAGGGTCCGGCGGGGCGCCCGCCATTGCGCCAATTTCAGGCGTTTTCCGCCAAATTCGGCCGCGCGGCGCGTGGCTGGTACCGCTCACCGCCGGATGCGGCCAGCTTATGTACGACACCTATTCTAGATAGGCGTACCCGTTGAGCTCGCCTTCATAGAACCGCTTGATGCCCTGCGACTCGGCGACCGACAACCGCCCCTCGCGCACGGCCCGTTCGCAGTCGCGGGCGAGCGCGGGATGCAGGTCGGCGACGTCGTACTCCATGTACTCCAGCACCTTGTTCGCGGTATCGCCCTTGACGACTTCCTCGATCCACCAGCCGCCGTCGTCGTGGAACCGCACATGCACCACGTGCGTGTCGCCGAACAGGTTGTGCAGGTCGCCGAGCGTCTCCTGGTAGGCGCCGACCAGGAAGGCCGCGAGGTAGTACTCGTCCTGCGCCGTGATGGCATGCAGTTCCAGCGTGCGCTTCACGTCGCGCTGGCTGACGAAGCGGTCGATCTTGCCGTCCGAGTCGCAGGTGATGTCGGCGAGCACGCCCTTGCGTGTCGGCCGCTCGTTGAGCCGGTGGATAGGCATGATCGGGAACAGCTGGTCGATGGCCCAACTGTCGGGCAGCGACTGGAACACCGAGAAATTGCAGAAGTAGATGTCCGAGAGAATGGACTCGAGCTCTTCGAGCTCCTCCGGGACTTCATCGAGTTTGCGCGTGAGGTCGCGCACCTTGGCGCAGGTGGCCCAGTAAAGTCGCTCGGCGAGGCCGCGCTGTTCGAGCGTCACCAGGCCGAGGTTGAACATCTGCAGCACCTGGTCGCGGGCGGTCTGCGCGTCGTGATAACACTCGACCACGCGGCGCTCGGTCACCGTGCGGTACGCATCGAGCAGGTCACGCACGGGTTGCGGAAGCGCGACGCCGCTCTCCTGGTCTTCCTTGCCAGTGACCCGAAACTGGTCGAGCGCAGAGGTACCGAGCGTGTTGAAGATGAGCACGCTGTGGTGAGCCGCGATGGCGCGTCCCGATTCGCTGACGATCATCGGGTGCGCGATCTTGCGCGTGTTGCACACGTTCGCGATGCGATACACCACGTCGTTCGCATATTCGTTTAGCGTGTAGTTCATCGACGAAGAGAAGTTGGTGCCGCTGCCGTCGTAGTCGACGCCGAGGCCACCGCCCACGTCGATGTACTGCAGGCCCGCGCCTAACAACTTGAGCTCGGCGTACACGTGCGCGAGCTCGTTGATCGCGTCTTTCACACGGCGGATGTCCTGCAGCTGGCTGCCCGGATGACAGTGCACCAGCTGCAGGCAGTCGAGCATGCCCTTGGCGCGCAGGATCTCCACGGCCTCGAGGATTTCGGTGATGAACAATCCGAACTTGGACTTGTCGCCAGCCGAGTCGCGCCACTTGCCCGAGCCTTCGCTTGCGAGCTTCACGCGAACGCCGATGCGCGGACGCACGTTGTATTTCTCGGCGATTCGCAGGATGGCCGGCAGCTCGCTGAAGTTCTCGACTACGGGGATGATGGTTCGGCCCAGCTTGGTCGCGATGATCGCGGCTTCGAGGTAGCTGTCGTCCTTGAAGCCGTTGCAGATGATGAGGCGTTCCGGCGCATCGGCCGTCATGCCCATCACGCTCAGCAGTTCCGGCTTGCTGCCCACTTCGAGACCGAAGCCGAAGGGCTTGCCATAGCGGTAGACCTCTTCGACCACCAGGCGCTGCTGGTTCACCTTGATGGGGAACACCGCGGTGTAGCGGTTCTGGTAGTCGTTCTCGGCGATTGCCTGGGCGAACGCGTCGTGCAGGTGCTTCAGGCGGTGCGCGAGGATGTCCGAGAAGCGGACGACGACCGGCGCCGTGAGTTCGCGCTCTTTCAGTCCCTGCACCACTTCGAAGAGGTCGATCTCCCGTTCCGCGTTCATGTCCGGCCGGACCACGAGGTGGCCGGCAGGGTTCACGCAGAAATAGCCCTTGCCCCAGTTGTTGACCTGGTAGAGCTCGGCGGAATCATCGACCGACCAGGGAACGGGTCGTTCGGAACGTCGCGCGATCGCGTCGGTCGCGATGGCGGGGGAAGGATTTGGTTCGGCTGCCACAATGGCGCGCACGATACCAAAACTGCTTGATCAGTACGTGCCCGTGGCGACGGATCGCGCCGGATCCCGGATCCACTCGCTCCATGATCCTGCGTAGAGACGAGCACCCGTAAGGCCCGCGTGCTCGAGCGCAAGCAGGTTGTGGCAGGCGGTGACTCCGGAACCGCACATGGCAATGAGTGCGGAAGGCGGAACCGAGCCGAGCAGGGTGCTGAGCTCCTCGCGCAGTTTCGCGGCAG
>Ga0315912_10005135_pt1 | contig 12123 bp, 9 predicted proteins | sample VfabasoilMG_FD_204469 | JGI IMG/M metagenome (GOLD analysis project Ga0315912, IMG submission 204469) | Garden soil microbial communities collected in Santa Monica, California, United States - V. faba soil | ecosystem: Environmental > Terrestrial > Soil > Garden | place: USA: California... | reverse complement strand
AGCGTTCGTCCGAGTCGTTCACGGAAATGGTGCAGGTGGTGCTGCCCAATGATGCCAACCCGCTTGGCTTCATTCTGGGCGGCACGGTCATGCATCTCATCGATATCTGCGGCGCGATTGCCTGCCATCGGCACACGCGCAGCCTGCTGGTGACGGCCGCGGTGGACGGCCTGCAGTTCCTGCATCCGATCAAGGTCGGCGACCTGATCATCCTGCGCGCGCGCGTGACGGCGACGTTCCAGACGTCTCTCGAAGTCGCGGTGGAAGTGTTCTCGGAACGGATCGAAACGGCCGAGCGCCGCATGACCAGCCAGGCGTATCTGACGTTCGTGACGATCGATCGCGAGGGTCAGCGAATCGCGGTCCCGCCGCTGCTGCTCGAAACCGACGAAGAACGGGCGCGGGCGCGCGAGGCGGAAACCCGCCGCGCGGCGCGGCTGGAAGCCAAGGCCAGGCTCAAATCCGTCTGAGGCGAATCCGGCGGACGGAGTGTTCGCCGTCTTTTTCAAGGATCAGCCGCGCGCGATCGCGCGACGCCATGATGTTGTCGCGCAAGTTGACGCCGTTGATCGTGCGCCAGATCTCCCGCGCCGTCTGTTCGGCCTCCGCGCTGCTGAGCGACGCGTACCGGTGAAAATACGATCGCGGATCGCGAAACACCGTGTCGCGCAGCGCCTGGAACCGATCGACATACCAGGTCTCGATGTCGGACTCGTCGGCGTCCATGTAAATCGAAAAATCGAAAAAGTCCGAGACGAACACGCGCGCCGTCCGGCCGGTGCCGTCGCCCGACTGCAACACATTCAGCCCTTCAACGATGACGATGTCCGGGCGGTCGACCACCTGGAACTCGCCGGGCACAATGTCGTACGACTGGTGCGAATACACCGGCGCATGCACGGCGCTCTGCCCCGTCTTCACGTCGGACATGAACTGAATCAGGTGGCGGACGTCGTAACTTTCCGGGAAACCCTTGCGCGTGAGCAGGCCGCGTTCTTCCAGCACCCGGTTGGGATGAAGAAAACCGTCGGTCGTCACCAGGTCCACGCGCGGGTGCGCGGGCCATCGCGACAGCAGCGTCCGTAAAATACGCGCGAACGTACTCTTCCCCACCGCCACACTGCCGGCGACGCCGATCACATACGGCGAGTGCACCGTCTGCTTGCTGCCGAGGAAGCGATCGGTGGTCTGGTGCAGCGCCTGAATTGCCGCCACGTGCAGGTTGAGCAACCGCGACAGCGGCAGGTAGATCGCCTCGACCTCCGCCAGCGACACGCGGTCGTTCAGGCCGCGGAGCTCGGCCAGGTCGGCCTCAGACAGCGTGAGCGGTGTGGCCGCGCGGAGCGCGGCCCACTGCGCGCGGTCGAAGTCGAGGTACGGCGAAGCCATGCCGCTGATCTAGACGTGGACGACCGCGAGGCGGCTGCGGGCCGCCGGGCCGCTATTTTTTGTAGTGGTCAGCGTTCGTCTGAATGAAGCTCTTCCACTTGTCGGGCACTTCATCAAGCGCGAAGATCGCCTCAACCGGGCACGCCGGCACGCAAGCGCCGCAATCGATGCACTCATCGGGGTGGATGTAGAGCATCTTGGACGCTTCGAACTCCGCCTCGTCCTTGCGCGGATGAATGCAGTCAACCGGGCAGACATCAACGCACGCGGTGTCTTTGGTTCCGATGCAGGGTTCGGTGATTACGTAAGCCATTCGCTCCTCTCGATCAGTCCGTTATCTTACTATGACTCAATTTTCGGATCGCTCAAATCCCACGCCAGCGCGGCCGCACCCGGCCGGACAATGATGGGGGTCGCGGCGGCCGCCAGCGCAGGAAACCGCGCGGCATAGCGATCGCGCCAACGGTTCGCCACCGCCGAGGCCTCGTCCGCATCGGCCAGGGCCCACACGCTGCCGCCAAAGCCCGCGCCGAAGCTCGAGGCCGCAAACGCACCCGCCTCCCGGGCCATCCCCGCCAGCGCCGTCGTCTCCGTCACTTGATTGCCAAGGAGCGACTCCGCGCCGGCCTGCGATGCGGCGGACAGATCGCCCAGCGCCGCGCGATCCGATGCCGCAAACGCCGCGAGGGCCGGCAGGACCCGCCCGTCTTCAGCGACGAAATGCGTCAGCCGCCGATCGAGCGCCTCGGTCGAAAAATCGCCGTGGTAGTGGTTCTTGAGCGCCTTGCGCAACGGCGCGTCACCGCCGACATCGGCGAGAATCTTCGCGAGCGGCCGCGGCGTGGTTTCGCCGGACGCGCGGCGCCACACGTGGCTGATGGCCTGCGTCGCCAGCGACGCGCGGTTGTACTTGCGTCGCGCCGCGCCGGCTTTGGCCGCCTCGACACCACTCGGCATGATCAGAAACCGCCAATCCGCCGGCACGTGCGCTTCGCCGAGCGGCTGCGTCGGCATGTACGAGAACGCGGACACGAACCCGGGCCGGCAATTGAGGATCGCCGTGTGGTCCTCGCTGCCGCCGTGCGTGCCGACGCCGCTGGTGCCGGCAAGCGATCCAAACGTCAGACCGTTCTCCACCGCGCCAAGGTAACCGGCCAGATCGAAGAGATCGCGGATCGCCGCCTGCCACTCGGGCCGTTCCTCGAGATTGCCCCGCCGGATGAGCGCGAGCGCCACGCCGACCACGAGCGCCGATGAACTGCTGACGCCCGCGGCGCGCGGCAGATCGCTGAAGAACGTGATGTCGGCTCCGAGCGCGGCGCCCGGGAAATTGCGGAGCAACCGCCGCACGACAACCGCCACGTAATTCGCCCAGCCGTGAAACACCTGGGTTTCGTCTGACGCGTTGATGATGATGGACGCGTTCCACCGCGCATCCCGCGCGACCACTCGCCCATCGCTTCGGGGCGATGCCACCAGGGCAAAACCGCGCGGCACGGCCGTGACGAGCGACCGTCCGCCGGCGTAATCGGTGTGTTTGCCGAAGACTTCGATACGCCCGGGCACAAGCCAGGCCCATTGCGGCCGCTGCCCCGCCGCTGATACGAAGGCGTCGATCGTCCGTTGGATGATGGCCACACGGCCGTCGCGTTCGGATTCTTCAAGGCCCGCATTCGCCAGTACGGCTTCGATCCGGGCGCGGGCCGCCAGATCGGTCATGCGTCGAGCCTCACATGCGGAAGATGCCGAGCGGCGGTGTGTTCATGAACCGGCCGGTCGTGAAATCGGGAACATCCACCGCGCGTCCGCGCTTCGACACAGATTCCACGCTCAGCCCCACCACAGAACTCAGCGCGGCCGCGTCGTACACGTTCATGTCGAGCGCCGTGCCTTCGCGCAGGCACTTGATCAGCCGGTAATCCTCGATGAAATCCATGCCGCCGTGGCCGGCGCCCTTCGCCTGCTCCTCCAGGTCCTTCCAGAGCGGATGATCGAATTCCGCGCGCAGCGTGGCGGCGTCAACCCACTGATCGTTCCGGCCGCGGCCCTCGATGTACGCGCGATGCGGATACCCTTCGAACAGGCCTTTTGTGCCCTGGACCGTGTGAATGCGGCTGTAGGGGCGCGGCAGATTGGTGCAGTGCTGGACCATGATGGTCTTGCCGCGCGCCGTCTTGATCAGGCTGGTATTCACGTCACCCAGCACGAACCGCTCGCGCCGCTGTGGCGCATCGGCTGGGAAATGTTCGGCCGCCCAGTTCTGCAGCCCGCGCGAGGGACCGCTCATCGACACGAGGTAGTCGAAACGATCGCCCCGGTTGATGTCGAGGTCGTTGGCGATCGGCCCCAGGCCATGCGTGGGATACAGATTGCCGTTCAGCTTCTGGGACCACGCGCGGCGCCACAGTCCCTCGTTCCGGTTTTCGAACTTGATCGATCGGAGATCGTGGAGATAGCCGCCCTCGCAATGCACGATCTCGCCGAACAGGCCCTGGCGCACCATGTTGAACGCCATCATTTCGTTGCGGTCGTAATTGCAGTTCTCCATCATCACGCAGTGCTTGCGGTACTTCTCCGCGGCTTCGACGATGGCCCAGCAGTCTTCAACGGTCATGGCCGCGGGCACTTCGGTGGCCGCGTGCTTGCCGTTCTTCATCGCGGCGAGCATGACCGGCACGTGCCATTCCCATGGCGTCGCGGTGAAGACGAGATCGAGTTGTTCGGTTTCGCACAGGCGCTCGAAATCGCGCGGCCCCTTGTCGTAGACCTTCGGCGCGGGATGTCCGGCCGCGACGATCTGTTTGGTCGCCCAGTCCGTGCGTTCGGTCCGGATGTCGCAGACCGCCGTGATCCGGCACCCCTGAATTTTCAGGAAATTCTCGACGTGGCCGCCACCCTGTAATCCGATGCCCACGAACCCGATGCGAACGTTGTCGATCGGGGCCACTTTGAAATCGCCGGGATAGCCGTCCTGCGCGTGCGCACCGGCGGGCGTCGTTGCGCTCGCCGCCGCGCCGGCCACGATCGCCGCGCCGGCCGTCTTGAGAAACTCACGCCTGCTGGCATCAGTACTCATACACGCCCTTTCCGACCTTCTTGCCGAGTCGTCCTGCCTTCACATATTGAGCGAGCAGCGGACACGGCCGGTACTTCTCGCCCATGCTGCGCTGCAGATACTCGAGAATGCTCAGTCGCGTGTCGAGTCCCACGAGATCGACGAGTTCGAACGGGCCCATCGGATGATTGAGGCCCAGCTTGAGCGCCTTGTCGATGTCGCGCGCCGAGGCCACGCCCTCCTGAAGCATGTAGAACGCCTCGTTGCCGATCGTGGCGTTCACGCGCGAGGTGATGAACCCCGGTGATTCGCGGACCAGCACGGTCTCCTTGCCCATCCGTCGCGACACCGATTCAATGGTCTCCAGCGCCTCCGCGCTCGATTCGAGCGCGCGCACGATCTCAATCAGCTTCATCTTGTGGACGGGATTGAAGAAGTGCATGCCGGCCACCCGCGCGGGCACGTTCATCGCGCCGGCCATCTCGGTGATGCTGAGCGCCGACGTGTTCGTGGCGATGACGGCCGAAGACGGCGCCAGCCGATCGACGTCGGCCAGCAGCGACAACTTCAGATCGATCCGCTCAGGCGCGGCCTCGATGACCAGGTCGCAGCCATCGAGCGCTTGCGCGAGCTCGGTGGTCGTGGTCAGGCGCTTGGCGCTGGCGTCGACATCAGCCACTGTGGCCTTGCCGAGCTCCACAGATTTCTTGAGGACGGCGTCCACGGCCGCGCGGGCCCTGGTCAGCTGACCGGCGTTCACATCAAAAAGACGAGTCTCAAATCCCGACGTCGCCGCGGCGTGCGCGATTCCATGTCCCATCGTCCCGGCGCCCAGCACCGCGACCGTCTTCACATCAGGCATGCGTACGATTCTCCACCAGCGTTTCGATCGATTGAATGGCCGCGTCCACTTCCGCGTCGGTCGTGTAGAAATGCGGCGCGACGCGAATGCCGGCGTTCGGCCGGAAGTCCACGATGACCTGACGCTTGAGCAGTTCGTCGGTGACCGTGGCGCCATTCGGAACGTCGATCACGACCGATCCGCCGCGTTCGGCGTCTTTGTCGGGCGTGTTCAGCTTCCACCCATGCCGTGCCGCGGCGTCCATCAGCTTTCGCGTGAGCTGCAGCGAGCGCGCGCGAATCGCCGGCACGCCGATGGCGTTCACGATTTCATAGCCGGCCCGCGCTGAATACAACGACGGCACGTTCGGCGTACCGCTCTGAAAACGTTCGATGCCGGGCGCGCAGCGCGTGGCGCCCGTCTCGAACTCGAACGGCGCGGCGTGCCCGGCCCACCCGGCGGTGGCGGGCTTCAGGTCCTGGATGAGATCCGGACGGACGTAGAGATAGCCGGCACCGGGACCGCCACAGAGCCATTTCACTGATCCGCCCACCGCGAAGTCCACACCGAGACTCGTGAGGTCCATCGGGACCGTACCGGCGGCCTGATAGACGTCCAGGACGACCTTCGCGCCCACGCGGTGCGCCTTCTCCACGATCGGCCGCACGTCCTGCACGCAGCTGCTGCGAAACAGCACGAGCGAAATCGGCACGAGCGCGGTGTTCTCGTCGATCGCGTCCACCAGACGATCGATCGGCGCGCGCACGGCATTGCCCGACGGTACATAGACGACGTCGGCGCCGTAGCGGCGGTAGCCGTCGAAGAGATAGTGGTTCGACGGGAAATCGAGGTCCTGAAGGACGATCTTCCTGCGCGGACCGTCGAAGCTGAAACACGACACGACAATCGACTGGGCCACCGTCACGTTCTGGTGCATCGTGATCGTGTTGTCGGGCACGCCTAGAATCGGCGCGAGCAGGTTGCCGGTCTGCGCGCCGACTTCCCACCAGCCTTCGTGCCAGGCCCTGACACCGCGGCTGTCCCATTCGTTCGCGAACTGATCGAGATAGTGGCGGGTACGACGCGGCATGGCACCCAGCGAATGGCTCACGAGGTACGTGCACGTGTCGAGAATGGGAAACTCGGCGCGCCAGGCCAGCAGGTCCTTCATAAGCGCCTCAGTCTACGCCAAACCGCGCGGCCAATTCGCCAGGGTCCGCAGATGTGAAGCCCGTGACACAGGTACGCACATCCGCTACCCAGTTTCCAGCGCATCCCGCGTGTCGGGCACGGCGTCCTTCTTGCACATCCTCACGGCATGAAGCCACTTCTGCGCACTGTGAGCGTGTTCCTTGGCCTGTTTGTTCTGGCCGGCATCGGTGAGTCGTCGGCGCGAGTAGACGCTGCGGCCACTGAGCGTGTGCTGTGGCGTGATCCCGGCCCAATCGCGAAACGCGATGTCTATTGGGGCATGGGCAGCCCGGACCGCGCGCCCAAGCCGCCGTTTACCTTCGTGAAGGAGTCGTCATCCGGCAGCAGACCGAAGATCGAGGTGAAAGACGCCAACGGCGTGAAGTGGATGGCGAAGCTGGCGCCGGCCGATCCGCTGCTGAACGAAGTGAATGCGGAAATTGCGGCCACGCGCCTGATGTGGGCGATCGGCTACCTGGTGGACGAAAACTACTTCGTGCCGAAGGGACGCATCACCGGCGCGGCGGACCTCGAGCGCGCCGCCACCGTGGTCGGGCCCGGCGGCAATTTCACCGATGCGCGGTTCGAACGACGCGATCCCGAGTTGGACGAAGCAGGATTCTGGGACATTGAGAAAAACCAATTCAAGGGCTCGAAGGAACTCTCGGGGTTTCACGCGGCGATGCTCCTCATGAACAGCTGGGACGTCAAGCCGCTGAACACCGTCATCCTGAAAACCAAGGGCGACAATCCGACCGAGTTCTACATCATGTCGGACCTCGGATCGACGTTCGGCAGCATGAAGGGCTCGAACAACCGCTCGCGATGGGACTTGGAAAAATATCAGACGACGAAATGGGTGACGGGGATCGTGAAGGGCACCCAGTTCCAGTTCAACTATCCGCTGCTGGGCAACGAGCCGGTGACGATTCCGCTCGAGCACGCGAAATGGTTTGCGGGCCTGCTGTCTCAGCTGACTGATCCGCAGCTCAAGCGACTGTTCGAAGCCGCCGGCGGCACGCCGGCAGAAGTCGCGGGTTTCGCATCGGCGCTGCGAACGAAGATCTCGGAGTTGCAGGCGGCGCTGAAGGCCGACAATCCCAAATAGATCGTTAGATCGATCTGTTAATTAGAGAGATCCACCCACACCGTCTTGACCTGGGTGTAGTAGTCGAGCGCGTACCGGCTCATCTCGCGTCCGAAACCACTCTGCTTGTAGCCGCCAAATGGCGCGGCCGTGTCGTACAGATTGTAGGTGTTCACCCAGACGGTGCCCGCCTGCAATTTTGACGCGACGTAATGCGCCTTCTTGACGTCTCGCGTCCAGATGCCGGCGGCCAGTCCGTAAATGGAATCGTTTGCTCGCGCGATCGCTTCGTCCACGTCCGCAAAATCGATCGCGGCGAGCACCGGTCCAAAAATTTCTTCGCGCGCAATCGTCATCGCCGGCGTGACGTCGGCGAAGACGGTGGGTTGCATGAAGTAGCCCTTGCCGGTGCCGATGTCCGTGCGGTCACCGCCGGCCAGCAACGACGCGCCCTCTTTCCTGGCGGTCGCCACGTACGACAATACGCGTTCGAGCTGCGCTTTCGACGACACAGCGCCCAACCGCGTTTTCGGGTTGAGCGGATCGCCTGCCACCATCTTTTTCGTGCGATCCGCCAGCTTGCTCAGGAACTCGTCCTTGATCGATTTGTCGACCAGCAGCCGCGAGCCGGCCGCGCACACTTCACCTTTGCCGTAGAAAATTCCGATGGTCGCGCCACGAACGGCCGCGTCCAGGTCCGCATCCGGAAACACGATGTTCGGGGACTTGCCGCCGAGCTCGAGCGTGACGTGCTTGAGCGTTTCGGCCGCCGTGCGCATGATGCCCTTGCCCGTGGACGTGTCGCCGGTGAACGCGATCTTGTCGATGCCCGGGTGCTCGACGATCGCCTGCCCGACGGTACCGCCGCTGCCGGTGATGATGTTCAGCACGCCGGGCGGGAATCCTGCGTCGATGGCGAGCTGACCGAGCGCGAGCGCCGTGAGCGGCGTCTGACTTGCCGGCTTCAGGATGACCGTGTTGCCCATCGCCAGCGCGGGCGCGACTTTCCAGACCGCGAGCAGCAGCGGGAAATTCCACGGCACGATTGCCGCCACCACGCCGATTGGCTCGCGCAGTGTGTATACGAGTGCCTGGCCTTTGACCGGCAACGTGTCGCCGTGGATCTTGTCGGCCCACCCCGCAAAGTACTGGAGGCAATCGGCCGCCGCCGGAATCTCGATATGGCGCGACTCCGTGATCGGTTTGCCGTTGTGCAGCGTCTCAAGCCGCGAGATCTCGTCGATGTTTTCGCGAAGCTTCTCGCCGAGGTTCCAGACCAGCCGTCCGCGCTCGCGCGCCGACAATTGGCTCCATGGTCCCGTGAACGCCTTGCGCGCAGCCGCGACCGCCGCATCCACGTCCGCCGGCGTCGCCGCAGCGACTTCCGCGATGATTTCCTCCGTGGCGGGATTGACCACCGGCATCACGCGGCCGTCGGACGCGTCACGCCACTCGCCGCCAATCAGGAGCTGCTTCCGTCCGAGCATGGGGGCGCTCACAGTTCAGTCCGCACGTATTCGAAGTCGATGGGCTTGCCTTTGATGCCCCGCGCGGGCGGAACAATGTAGTTGGCGAACTTGCCGGGTTCGTAGATTGAAGCGTTCATGATCGACAGCAGGAACTCCTTGTCGGCCGGTGTCGGCAGCCACTCATGGCGGCGGCGCGTCCATTCTTCTTCGCTCAGCCGACGGCCATCCGGATCGAAACGCGATCCCGCGAACTGGCCGATGCCGCGGTTGAACTTGCGATCGGGCAGGCGCAGGCGGTCTGAAATGCCGTAGCGTTCGATGGTCTTGTTCCAGCGCGTCACGCCCGACAGGCAGTCGTCAACATACCAGTCGCGCAGCACCTCGTTCATGGCGTTGCGCATCGGAATCTCAACGGTCGACAACTCGCCTTCCGCCATGGTCTCCAGCTTGTAGGTGGTTTCCACCACCCGGTGCTCGGACCACTTGCCCTCTTCGGCGCGGCCCTTCAGGCCGTTCGCGAAGTACGACGCGGCGTTGGTCGAGATTTCGTTGCCGTGCAAGTCCAGGCTCAACGAAAACCAGAGGTTGATGTGCTTCTGGATGGTCGGCAGGTCGATGCCGCCGAGCTGGCGCACATCTTCCGAGAAACCCGCTTCCTTCATCAGCTGGCACGTCCGTTCGACGATGCGGCCAACGCCGGTGTCGCCGACGAACATGTGATGCGCTTCCTCGGTCAGCATGAACTTGGTCGTGCGGGCCAGCGGATCGAGCGAACTCTCGGTCAACGACAGCAGCTGCGACTTGCCATCGCGGTCGGTGAACATTGTGAACATGAAGAAGTCGAGCCAGGTGTCGATCGGCTCGTTGAACGCGTCCAGAATGCGCGGCTTGTCGCGGTTGCCGCTCTGCCGGGCCAGCAGGTCCTCTGCTTCATCGCGTCCGTCGCGGCCGAAATACGAGTGCAGCAGGTACACCATCGCCCAGAGATGGCGGCCTTCTTCCACGTTCACCTGAAAGAGGTTGCGCAGGTCGTACAAGCTCGGGCACCGATGGCCCAGCCAGCGCTGCTGTTCGACTGACGCGGGCTCGGTGTCACCTTGCGTCACGATCAATCGACGCAGCTGGTTGCGGAATTCGCCGGGGACTTCCTGCCAGACAGGCTGGCCGTAGAAATCGCCGAAGCCGATCGTGCGGTTGATGATGGGATCGGCGAGAAAAATGCCCCAGCGGTATTCGGGGAGCCTGACGTACTCGAAATGCGCCCAACCGGCGGCGTCCACCGAAATCGCGGTGCGCACGTACACCTGGTGGTAGTGCTGGAAGCCTTGCGGGCCCATGTCGCGCCACCACTGGATGTACGCCGGCTGCCAGTGTTCGAGCGCGCGTTGCAGCCGCTTGTTCAGATGCAGGTCGACGTTGTTCGGAATTTTGTCAGACGAAATCATGCAATCCGCGCTCCGCTTCGGCGGGCCACAACCCGCCGACTTCGTACTTATGTCCGCCCGAAATCAAACTCGGCCCGTTCCGACGAACCGTAAGACGTCAGCGCGCCTTTCTGCCCAACGGCATTCGGACGCTGGAAGATCCAATTCTGCCATGCCGTGAGCCGTCCGAAGATCTTCGTCTCCATGGTTTCTGGACCCACGAAGCGCAGGTTGGCTTCCATGCCGGTCAGCGCGTCCGGTGACAATGCCGCGCGGCCTTCCACTGCCAGTCGCACTTCATCGTCCCAATCGATCTCGTCTGGCGAGAACGTGACGAGGCCGTGATCGAGCGCTTCCTGTGGATCGAACGGCCCCTGGTGCGCGATGGCTTTCGTCACGCTCTCCGGATGTCCGTAGAAGCGCGTCTGCAGACGCGTGAGTCCGTTGCTCATCGGGAACGGACCGGCATTCATGGGAGACAGCTCGATCGAGTTGGACTGATCCGGATCGTCCAGCATGTACGCGCGATCGGCGGCGAGCGCCAGCTCGAAGAGCGTTCCGGCAAACGCGCTGCCCGGCTCGATGATCGCGAAGAACGAACGGGCCGTCAGGTCCAGCCGCTTGAGCGTCCGCTTAATAAAGAGGCGGACTTCGCGGACGAACCAGTTGTTCTGCTGATCCACCAGCACGCGGTCGGCGTCCAGCACGAGCGAGGCATCGCCCGTCGCCTTCAGCACGATGGTGCCGATCTCGGGCTCGTTGGTCCGGAGGCGCAGCAACACGTCATCCAACTCGCGGAACATGCGAAGCGGCCAGAACTGATCGCCCTCGGCCAGGATCGCGTCCGCCGTGGACGGCACGGCTCTTTCCGGCGCCTGCACCGTGATCGTGGCGTTGCGACCGGCGCGGTCGAACGCGACCTGAACGGCAGAATATTTCCACGCGTCTGGCGTTACGGTGACAGTCAGCGGACGCAGCTGGACGCCGGCGCCGCCTGGCCGATCCGACTTCGCGGCCAATTGCTTCGCGCGGTCGGTTACCGACTGCGTGAACTTGCTCGCCGGATACACGGCGTCCACCAATCCCCATTCGACGGCGCGTTTGCCTTTCACGCCTTCCGCGAGGGTGCCGAACACGTCTGCCAGATCACGCCGGACCAATCTCTTATCCACCACTCTCGTGAGACCACCGGTGCCTGGTAATACCGCCAGCAGCGGCGTTTCCGGCAGGCTCACCGCCGAGTTCGAGTCGTCCACGAGCACGATTTCGTCGCACGCCAACGCGAGTTCGTAGCCGCCGCCGGCGCAGATGCCGTTCAGCGCCGCAAGAAACTTGATGCCGGAATTCTCGCTGGCGTCTTCGATGCCGATGCGCGTTTCGTTCGTGAACTTGCAGAAGTTCACCTTCCACGAATGCGTGGAGCCGCGCAGCATGAAGATGTTCGCGCCCGCGCAGAAGATTCTTTCCTTCAGGCTCGTGACGACCACCGCCCGCACTTCGGGATGTTCGAAGCGCAGCCGCTGAATCGCGTCCGCAAGTTCGATGTCCACGCCCAGGTCGTAGGAGTTCAGCTTGAGCTTGTAGTCCGGCTTGAGGCCCGCGTCTTCCTTCACGTCCATGCCAAGCGTGGCGATGGGCCCATCGAACGTCAATTTCCAGTGACGGTA